>Ga0163148_10000918_pt1 | contig 39521 bp, 32 predicted proteins | sample OliLakLV19MP7P2_FD_148606 | JGI IMG/M metagenome (GOLD analysis project Ga0163148, IMG submission 148606) | Freshwater microbial mat bacterial communities from Lake Vanda, McMurdo Dry Valleys, Antarctica- Oligotrophic Lake LV.19.MP7.P2 | ecosystem: Environmental > Aquatic > Freshwater > Lake >... | reverse complement strand
ATTTTAAAGTTTAGTTGCCGCAATAAATTGAAACCGATTAAAAATCAGGTGGTATCTTTTTACGAGACAATGTATTTGTAAACTGATTATCAAAAAAAACAACCTATTTTTTTACGCTAATCCGCCAGATTGTATTGCTCACATCATCCGAAACCAGCATAGAACCATCTGCTAAAACTGCTATACCCACAGGCCTGCCGTGCACTTTACTTGCTGTAAGATCTTCTACAAAGCCAGTTAAAAAATCTTCAGGGTCACCAGTGGGTTTACCATTTGCAAATGGAATAAAAATTACTTTGTAGCCCGATATTATGGAACGGTTCCAGGAACCATGTTGGGTAATAAATGCACCGTTATGGTATTTAGCAGGAAAAGATTGCTGCCTGTAAAACAACAAACCTAAAGAAGCCGTATGCGACCCCAACGATACATCCGGCACAATTACTTTTTCTATGGGTGGCGGGCTTTGCAGGCCAGCGGTTCTGGGATCAGTATGTTGACCAAAGTAGAAAAATGGCCAGCCATAAAACCCACCGGGCTGTACACTGGTAAAATAATCAGGCACCAGTTCATCGCCCAGTTCATCTCTTTCGTTTACGGCTGTCCACAAGGTTTGTGTACCCGGCGCCCAATCCATCCCTACCGGATTTCGCAGACCAGCCGCATAAATGCGTTCACCGCTTCCATCAAGGTTTACTTCAAGGATATCCGCTCTTCTTATTTCATTTTCCAGGCCTTTTTCTGCAACATTGGTACCCGATCCTACGCCAATGTAAATTTTATCCTTTGCCTTGTTGGTAATGATATTTCTTGTCCAGTGGCGGTTATATTCTCCGGCAGGTATATCCACTATTTTTTTAGCTGTCATTTGCCGGAGTGAGGTATCTCCGGTTGTATAGTCGTATTTGATTAATGCATCCGTATTGCCAACATAAAAATGATTGTCAATTATCAACATGCCAAATGGCTGATTAAGTCCTTCTGCAAAAACATACATTTTTTCGGCTACGCCATTTTTATCCGCATCCCGGTACATGGTGATTCTATTGATGCTTTCACCTATATGTTGTGTTTTAATTTTCCGTGAAATGGAAGCGCCCAATTTTAAAATTCCCTTTAGAATAGTGTTGGATTCTGCCACAAAAATATCGCCGTTATCTGCCACATAAATCCATCTTGGATGCTGTAAACCATTGGCAAATTGATTAACCAAAAAACTTGGAGGTGCAATGGGCATTTCCCCATTTTTCCATCCAACAACTTCGCTGAAGTTTTTGGCTGAGCCGGTAGCAAATGGGGCTGGCAAACTATCAGCGTTATAACCTGCTGTGGTTGCAGAACCGGCGTAAGAAGCCGGAGTGATTTTCCTGGTATTGCAACCGGCCAGCAAAAAAAATAGAGCAGCCAGCAAAAAATAATATTTCATTGATTCAAATTATTAATAGTATAAAAATTGAGCCATGCTAAAGTCTTTCTCTTGTCTATGGTTAAATGCTCGCCCGGCTGAGCGCCGTTCGGACGGGGTGTGGAAGTTTAGATGAACACTTAAATAACAAACCATTAATAACTAACTAAAACTATTTTCAGCATTGTGACAGGCTGAAATAATTACACCGCTAAGTATTGACTTTAGTATTGTTTAAATCAATGGCTTTTACCTATTGGTCCGCCCTCAATAAAATCAAGTATATCATCATTTAACCGATGTTTTTCTGTGTAGAAAAGTCCGTGCGGCGAACCCTCGTAAATTATCAATTTACTGCCGGGTATTTCAATAGCAGCAAGCTTAGCGGCAGCTTCAATCGGAACGGTTTTATCAGCATCTCCGTGTATAATTAAGGTAGGCACGTTCACCGTTTTCATCTCGTCTCTAAAATCGGTGCTGCTAAATGCTTTTGCACATTCTATTGTTGCTCTTGGTGATGCCAGCGAACATAGCATACGGAAATAGTCCATCAACGCGGAACTTAATGGTTTGTGAAGCATAGTTTCGCCAAAAAATGTTTTCCCAAAATCATTAAGAAAACCAATCCTGTCCTGCCGCATTTGAAACAACATGTCATTAAAAACTTCCTGCGGAACGCCATCCGGGTTGCTATCCGTTTGTAACATATACGGTGTAACCGATGAAATCAGTATTACCCTTGAAACGCCCTTGCCAGCATACCGGCTAAAATAGCGGACTACTTCGCCACCCCCCATGGAGAAACCAACCAATGTAATATCTTCCAGATTTAATTGATCGATTAGCGATTTTAAATCATCGGTGAGGGTATCATAATCGTAACCATCCCATGGCTGAGACGACTTACCAAATCCACGCCTGTCGTAGGTTATTACCCTGAAACCTTCGTTAACCAGTTCATCCATCTGGTACTCCCACATGGCGCCGCTTAGTGGCCAGCCATGAATCAAAATAATGGGTTTACCCGTTCCATAATCTGTATAATAAATATTGACCGGATTGCCCTTGTCGTCTTTACCTGCTTCGATGTAATTCATGTTAATTTTATTTATTGATGGAATAATAGTTTGTGTTATTTAAAAATTGTAGTGAAGTAATTTGGTTTAATAGTTTTTATTTCGCAGCACTAAAAATTCTCTTTGCAAATTCTTTATTGCTGTTGCTTCTGTGATATTTAGTTTAAAAGCAGCTTCTTTTATTGAGTTGCATTGTGTGCATAGTAAATGAATGAGCTGCGAATCGACTGCTTTAATTTTGGGTACAACACTTATACCCCATTTTTTTATGTATTGGCTTGCATAATTGTGTGTGTACCTCAGCAAAAAAGGACACAATGCACACCGGACTTTTAACAGCTTATTTTTCTCTTTTAGTTGTAAAAAAGCCTCCGTAAATGTTTTATTTGCTATCTCTTTATTATCAGTAAAATGCAAGGTTATACTGTACATTGCGGCTGCATATTTATCATACAAATATTCCGATGCTTTTACATCATTGTCAGCAATCAGGTTGAGCATTTGCTCATCGGAAATATGATTAATTTGTAAATTCAAATTCATAAAATTAAGTCTTTGCTTAAAAATGTGTCATCGTTTATTAAAGGAAATAGGTTAAGAAAACATACACCAGATTAGGTGTTTAAGGCTTTTGATTCAATTAAATACAATAGCGACTAATAAAAGTTTGCTGCTATTTCTTACTTAAATAACTGATAATTATTTGCATCCATCAAACTATGCATGCACTTTCTTGTGCAATATCATTGCTTCATTTATTGATTAACATTGTAAGAAAAATGATTGCTGCAGCAATGAAAATGACAACATAACGCAGGGCTGTTTTTACAATTACCCGATTACGTATCATACAATTTTTTTGGATTGTTAATAGATAAAAAATACCTGCTACAATAAATTAAATCCAATAATGTACCAACATTAAACATGTGTACTTAAACTGTAACTAACAGTAAAAGGAAGCAAATGGACTTTTAAATCACTGGCAGAATGTTTCTTCAACTAGCTGATAAAAAGTTAGAGAAAACGATCTTTAATGAGAAAAAAAGGTTAGGCAGTAAACTTGATACCGGCTAAAACCTGCTGTAGGTAGGCCATTTGTATAAACATTGATGGATACAGGCACTATATCCTGAAAAAATGCTGTAGGTTAAAATTTGATTTTAATCTTACAAAAGGGTAGTTGAAAAAAAATATGTCCTAAATTTATTTTGTAGAATAAACTACACAAACACCAGGCTTCATACAAAATAATCGAAACAAAAAACCTGCAATTTCCACCTCAAAAATTTTTACCAGTATCAAATAAAAATATTCAATTACTATTTCCAATTTGGTACAACTTTATTAAAAGAACACTGTAAAGCCTTAGTGCATCATCCTGACTTAAACACATATGTACCGGGCCTATGGCTATCAAAGTTTATTACGGATTGAAATCTCCCGCCACACAGGCGGGATTACAAAACAGAACCGAGCTTATGGCTCTACACTGAGTTTATAAAATAATTACAACCTATTATTTTTATTGAAAAATTTGTTGCACCGAGTTTAGGATAGTCAGTAATATTCCTTAATTAATGGAATGAAACCTCCCGCCACAGGCGTGATTACAAAATTGAACCAGGCTAAGCCAATTTATACCAACTTATGGATTGCCACTAAATTATCTATACTTTACCAGGCTTCCAATACAAGCCAGCCAGCTCCTTACAACATCTTCTGCTGTATCGTTTCTTTAAAAATACTAATGTCAAATGGTTTTTCTATAAACCCGTTTGCTTTTACTTTTTTAGCGATGGCTTCAATTTCTGCATTGGCAGAAAATATAAGCATTGGAATATGTTGCGTTTCGGGATTTTTCTTCACCATATCGATGGCTTTTTCTCCGCCAATTTCGGGTATCCATAAGTCCATCAAAATAAGATCTGGCTGTATTCGGGCAATATCATCTATAACATTATCGCAGCGGGAGAGCGTTTCTACCCTGTAGTTACTTTTTGATAAAATTGCCTTGCACAAAAACAAAATTTCCAGGTCATCATCATATATCAATACACACTTTAATTTCGGGCTGTTCAATACATTTCCGGATGAATCATCCGGATGAATTAACTGATTGGCTAAATCTTTTATTGTGTTCATTTTTTTAATTATTATTTGTACCCGGCTAAAAAGATTTAGGTAGTGTTTTGTATCAATACTTAAAAAATTAGTTTGTTTTAGTAAATTGAAATAACAACCCCGCCCCCCGCCAGCGGCTGAAAGTACCGATAGCTATCGGTACTTTCGACAGTTGAAGCAGAGACATTCAAAATTTAAACAACCGCTGACAACATATTCCGATTCTTCGCAGGGGTGGTAGCCGCCGGCTAAGTTTACCTGATAAATATTTTAATTAACTCAAACGGTTTCATAATCAGTCCAATAATTCATCATTCAAAACTTCCTTTTCACCATACCGGCTTGCATTTACCAGCGGCTTAGCAGGCTTTACCGGTATGCTAAAAGAGAATACACTTCCAATACCTTTCTCACTTTCTGCCCATATCTCACCCTGGTGACGTTGAATTATTTCTGATGAAATAAACAACCCAATACCAAGCCCCTGAAATTGAATGGCATGATCTTGTACCCGGTAATACCGCTCAAATATTTTTGACAAATGATTAGCTGCAATGCCAATCCCGTCATCTTTTACAGCTACTTGTACATTACCATTCTGCATTTTGATATTAATAAATACTTTTGTTTTTCCAGGTGAATACTTAATGGCATTGCTTAATAAATTGATAACAACCTGTTGTAGTCTTTCTTTATCTCCTGTTACCTGCTGGTGCACCTCACCCGTTTTTACTATTACATGTGTTGGTGAAGTATGTTGTATATTTTCAATTGCATGATCAATCATTTCATCAAAATTGAAACTGGTAATATTGTAATTTAATTTACCGTTTTGAATTTTACTTACATCCAATAATTCTGTAATTAAATCATTCAACCTTTCTACAGATTGATTTGCTTTTTTAGCATAGAGTTGTGCAGTTGAATTTGCTTCATCCAACGAAAGTTCCAGTAATTGCAGGTAGGCTTTTACAGTGGTAAGGGGTGTTTTCATTTCATGACTTGCAATACTGATGAATACATCTTTTTGCTGCTCTTTCACTTTCTGCTCATTTATATCCGTATGTGTTCCTATCCAGACTATTACTTTACCAGCATCATCTTTTTGAGCATGACCGCGGCTTAAATGCCAGCAGTATGTGCCTTCAAAAGAAAGAAAGCGATGTTCCAGCTCAAAGTCTTCGCCGGAGCGAATGGATTTTTCCCAGGTTTTTTTGTTTTGGATCCAATCATCAGGATGGATGATTTTTTCCCAACCAAAGTCTTTAAGTTCATCAAAGGTTTTATGGGTAAAATCATACCATTGCTGGTTAAGATAATTTATATTGCCGTATTCATCCGCAGTCCACATTTTTTGGGGCATGGCATCGGCAAGCAGTCTAAAGGTTTTATCAGCATCCTGCTTTGCTTTTCTACCCTTTATCTCATCTGTTAGTTCGTATCCAAATATAAGTATGCCGGTTATGTTGCTATCCTCATTATAAATGGGCTGATAACTGAAATTAAAATAGCGCTCTTCCAATTCAAGACCAGTATCACGGGCCAGCCATATGGGCACTTCGTTCCCTAAATATATTTCGCCGGTTTTATAAACATTATCCAATAATTCTTTAAAACCCTGCCCATCCAGTTCTGGCAGTGCTTCCATAATTGGTTTGCCCAACAATTCCCTTGAATCAAAAAGTTTTTTGTACGATGCATTTACAATTTCAAAAACAAAATTGGGTCCCATCAAGGTACAAACATATGCCGGTGCATTCATGTACAGGTTCTTGATCATTTCAGCATTCTTTGCCAGAAATTTTCGGCCACTTACCAGTTCGGTTACATCATAGGCAAATGCAAAGATACCTTCCACTTTGCCACTGTCATTTAATATAGGCTGATAACTAAAATTTAGAAAATAATCTTCAGATTTTACATCATTATTATTAAAAAATATGGACATTTCTTTCCCCTCAAATGGCACTCCGGTGGTATAAACGTTGTCCAATATTTCCAGGTAATGCTGTTGCTCTATTTCGGGAAACAATTCTTTTACTGATTTGCCAATAATATCTTTTTTGCCGGTAAATGAATGATACATTGAATTGGCAAATTCAAAAATATGGAGCGGCCCTTTTAAAATGGCAAATAAAGCGGGGGATTCCATCAATAAATGTTGCAGCAACTGATGTTCTTTTAATAAGCCAGCAGATTTTTCCTGCAGTATTTTTTCAGCCCTTTTTCGTGTAGTAATATCTTGCAGCGTTAATAAAATCATTTCTTCACCAGCATTGCCAATGATAGGTTGTATATTAAAACAGATAGTTCGTTCGCCAATTTCCTTAAAAGAATAAGCTATTTCTGCCTCAAGCATTTTTTCTTTTTCGGTATGTATCTTTTCTATTTCAAGTCGTAAACCCGGTATATCCCAGTTATTATCCTGCAGTTCAAAAAAAACTTTTCCCAGGGTTTCTTCTTCCGTTAATTTAAATGTTACATAAAACGTTTTATTGGCACTTTTAATCCGGTAATTTTTATCCAGCAACAGCAAAGGTTCATGTAATGTAGCAATGGTGAGTTCTGCAAACTTACGGCTTCGGTTTAGTTCTTCATTTCTGTCAAAGAGTTCCAGGTTTACAGTAATCAATTCTTCATTGGTACTTTGCAATTCTTCTTTGCTTGTTTCCAGTTCTTCATTCAGGCTCTGCAATTCCTCACTGCCACTCAATAACTCTTCATTGGCACTTTGCAACTCTTCATTCACCGCTTCCTGATCTTCGGAAATGCTGAGCATGTCTTCTCTTGCTCTTGACAGTTCTTTTTCCAATTGCAAAATGCGAATTTCCTGTTGATCTTTTTTAATTTTTGCGCTTATAACTTTACTATTGCCAACTGCAATAACAGCATCGCCGGCTGCTACATCCTTGTGACTAAACAGGATTAAAAAATGTAAATCAACCGTATTTAATAAGGGAATTGCCTCAATGGTAACCATTTTTTGACCATTGTTAATGGGAATGCCATTTTTTGTGCAGGACTCTTTGGTTGCTTTTGCCTTGTGCAAAGCATTGCGGATTTCAAAAGCAAGTCCACCCTTTGCCATTTTTAAAATATTCAGGCTTGCCTTTCCTGGCGAGGGTTCCAGATAATTACCAGTTAAGCCACGAAATTGTACAATATCAAACTGTTCATTTACCACTACCCCAACAGGTGTATATTTTGATAACAAAATTTCATCGGCATTCTTCTGAAAATCGTCTGTTTTAATATCTTTACTACCCGAAAAAAAACTTAAATCTGCATTGGCTGTTACACCTGGCTGGCTTATTACGTTTGTAAATCTGCCGGGCACCTGTGTCCTTTTGTACAGTTTATCTTTTTTGCCAAATGGTAAAAAAAGATCGGAGGAATTACCCGTAGTTTCTGATTTACCCAATAGCAAAATTCCATTTTCATTAAGTGCATAATGAAAAACAGACAATGCTTTTTTTTGCAAAAAAGGCTCTAAATAAATCAGCACATTTCTGCAACTAATAAAATCCATTTTGGCGAATGGCGGATCTTTTAAAAAATTATGTACCGCAAACACACACATATCCCTTACTGGTTTTTTAACCAGGTAATTACCATCTTTTTTATCAAAAAATTGATTTAGCCGGGTTTCTGAAATACCGTCTATTTCTTTTTTGTTATAAATGCCGGCTCTAGCAATTGTGATAGCTTTTTCAGAAAGATCAGTAGCAAAAATCTGCACCCTGCTGTTGTCACTATTTTCACCTAAAAATTCGTAGAGGCAAATGGCTACAGAGTAAGCTTCCTGACCTGTGGAGCAGCCGGCTATCCACATGCGTATTGGGGCGCCCGCTTTTTTATTTTTAACTACTTCCGGAAAAACATTTTCGCAAAGTGTATCAAATGTTTGGCTGTCTCTAAAAAATGAGGTAACTGGTATTAACAAATCCTGGAATAAAATGTTTAATTCCGTTTTATTTTTTTTCAGGTAATCAAGATAGTCTATAATGCTGTCCTTTTTAAGCATCAACATTCGGCGGATGATACGCCTGCGAACAGTTGTTTGCTTATAAAAATTAAAATCAACTCCCACTTTTACCCTTAGCAGGGCCAATACCTGCCGAAAACCATCTTCTACCAGCTTATCTTTTGAGTCGTTTTCATCAACATTGTTGGCTATTTTAAATGACTGCTGTAAATCTATCAGCTTGGCAGATAAATTTTCCGGAGCAATGATAAAATCAACAACTTCTGCATTAATAGCGTGCTGTGGCATTCCGTTGTACGCTGCAGTGGAAGGGTCCTGTGCAAAGGTAATGCCGCCATGTTCTTTGATATGCTGCAGGCCCATGGTACCATCCGATCCGTTGCCGGTTAATACCACACCAATTGCATGCGACTGGTGAACTTCTGCCAACGATGTAAAAAACAAATCAATGGGCAAATTCAATTTATCCGATGTAGATCTGGGGCTTAGCTGCAATATCCCATCGGTTGCCACCATCATTTTATTGGATGGTATTACATAAATATGATCGGGCTCTACCTTAACATTGTCACTTATTTCTACAACAGGAATGGGCGTAACCCGTTGTAAAATTTCGGGCAGGGCACTTTCGTGGCCGGGATGTAAATGCTGCACCAGTATATAAGCCATGCCTGAGTTTTCAGGAATGGCATGGATGAGTTTTCTAAATGCATCCAAACCACCTGCTGATGCACCTATACCCACCACCGGGAAAAGATTTTGGGAAAGTATTTTGGGTTTATCCAGATCTTCTGTGGCCATAGTAAATTGATTTGCCGGTTAATTTTTTTTTGCAACTTTAAACAACCTTTCTTTAATGGTTAAAGGTAGTTAATTCATAGTGGCAAACTCTTGCTTTTTTGCTGTAACCGGTAGGTTTTTATTTTTATACATTGCCATTGGGGTGCCAAGATTTTTTTAAAGGTATGAACATTAAATATCCGATTAGCAATGCCTTATGTAGTTAATACAATTTGCCAATTAAAAGAAGGCAAATTAGTAGCTCGTACTTAAGAAATCAATCAGGATTTTTAAACTTAAAAATCAATTTACAGCTACTTTTAGTAGTTTAGAAATTAAGTAATTTTAAAGACATTATGTTGTTTAATGTTTAGAGGGTTTAGATGTTTAGGCGGGGGGTAAATGTTTAAGGGTTTAGAGGGTTTAGAGGATTTAGGAGTTTAGGTAAATAACTAAATTACCAACCATTATAAATTGCGCAGCATCATTATTAACATAGCACTCAATAACTGATAGATTAATTAGTGTTAACTTGCAGGCGTTAAAATTTTAGTTTAATTTCCTTCTTAAATCTATCTCCTGTTATGCTTACAAAAAATGATCAAATTGAAAATCTGCAGGAGTTAAATGATGAACTTGAAAACTATTTTAGAAATACCATCATTCCCCAGCTATTTGTAGATGCCAACCTGATACTACAAAAATTTACGCCCCCTGCCATGAAACAGTTTAAGCTTTCAGCGGCTGATTCAGGAAAATCAATCAATGACATTATAGATAATACCCGTTTCCCTTCGATAGTAGATAATATTCACCAGGTAATTAACAGCAATGAAATTCTTGAAAAAGAAATTCAAACAACTGATTTAAGATGGTACCAGATGAACATAATCCCCTATGTAAACATGAGAACCAATAAAACCAACGGGGTAATTATAACATTTGTGGAAATTACCATGCGGATAAAAGATTTAAAAGAGCAGGAAAAATTAATTGCAGATCATGAAATTTTGCTGGATACCATTTCGCATGACATTAAAACACCACTTACCAACCTGATATTGGCGATTGATCTATACAAAAATGCATCTAAAGAAGATCCTGCAGAATCAAAAATGCTGTTTAACATTGTTGATAGTGCAGTTAGAAAAATGCAGCACATTATTGGTGATTTAACAGATGCAAGAAAGCAGGAATATAAATACAAAGCGGAATCGGAATTATTGAATTTCGAACACATTTTAGAAGATGTGCGGCTTACCCTTAATGAAACAATCAGGCAATCGGGCACTGTTATTAAAAGTGAAATCGGTATTTCGGAAATCACTTTCTCCAGGAGAAAACTTAGAAGTATTATTTACAACCTGGTTAACAATGCCATAAAATTCCGATCAACAGAAGGGAAATCTGAAATTTTTATTAAAACGGAACAGGAAAATGGTTTTATCGTTATTTCTGTAAAAGACAATGGCATTGGGATTGACGAAGCTAAGCAGGATACTATATTTTATAAATATTTCAGGGTAGAAAATTCCATTGAAGGCTCGGGCATTGGGCTTTACCTGGTAAAAGAAATAGTTAACAATGCCGGTGGTAAAATTGTGCTGGCAAGCGAGCCGGGAAAGGGTTCGGAGTTTAAAGTCTATTTAAAAGCGGAGTAATTTTATTTGCAGAAAGAAACTTAAAAGCATCTCTAAAAAATCATAATTATTTTAAGCTCACCTTTAATTCCTGTAATTGCTGTCCGCAATTTGGTAAAACTTCATGAAAAAGAACATTGTAGAGCCGTAGGCTTGGTTATGTTTTGTAATCCCGCCTAAGGCGGGAGGTTTTAACCCCCGCCTTTAAAATCTGTTGGCTGAGAGCCGTAGTCTCAGCACATATAGTTGTGCATATTAATTCAAATACATGGTTTAATTATTTGTTGAGGCTCTCTTTATATGCATCGAACCTACGGTTTTCATTATATTATCTCTTACTTCATCAATGGGTAGAAACCTCCCGCCCCAGGCGGGATTACAAAACTGTCCGAGGCTACGCCTCTTTATAACATGTCACTAATTTATCGCTCGTTCACTTAACTGCAGGGTTGCTTTTTTTATTCTTGCGGCTGAATACCTTTTTCCATTTATGTAATGGTAAGGGTGCAACAGACCTTGGTTCTTCTCCAAGCAAAAGACCCCATGGGTTAAGTACTTCTACAGAATCGAAAATTATTTTTACGATTGCAATAAAAGGGATGAAAAGAAACATGCCTGCAATTCCCCAAAGTGCACTGCCAACCAGTACAGACAATAAAGTAGCCAATACATTAATTTTTACTTTTGAGCCTACTACTTTGGGTAAAATAATATTGGCATCTATAAGGTGTACCACCAATAGTACAATACCAACACCTACCACAGTGCCGGGTGTATTGGTAGTAGAGGTAATTAATAAACTAATTACACAGGCCGTAAATATTCCGAGGTAAGGTATTACATTTAATAGCGCTGCAATTACTCCCAACAGAAAGGCATACTTTACACCCAATATTAAAAATCCTGCACAATTCATTACTGCTACAATCCCCATTTCTATAAATAACCCCAGCACATAAACTTTTATTACATATCGGATTTTCCCTAACACTTCCATTACTGAACCTGTATGTTTTGGATGGAATACAGTAACAAAAAACCGAACAATCAAGCCACGGTAATACAACAATAACATGGTATAAACAGGTATCAACACCAGGTATACCAGCGCACCCGATACCGTACCTACCGTAGTTTCAATAATGTTGGTAGAATTGGAAAGCGTTTTAGTGGTAGCATTGTTAATAAACTCATCAACACTGCTGGTACTGATATTAAACTTCCGTACAACCCATGCCTGCAATTGATTAAACCCAGCCAACAATAAATCGGCTAGTTTGGGAAGATCATTTTTAAATGCCACTACCTGCGATGATATAAAAAGCAAAACAACAGAACCTGCCAGTATAAAAAGCAGGGTGGAAAACAAAGCTGCCAAACCCCTTTTAATACCCAGCCGCTCAAAAAAATTACAGGGCGTTACCAGCAACAACGCAAACAAGGTTGCAAATGAAACGGGAATTAAAATATGCTGGGCCAGAAACAGGATAAGGAATATTAACACAATGCTTAATAAGCTGCGGTTTAATTTATCGTAAAAAGTAGACGGTTGCTGTAAAGGCATATGATTAGTAACTTGTTTATCGCTGTAAATATAAGCGATTCTTAAAGCATTTATATTTCTGAAAGCAAGCGAATGATTGCTGTGTTGCTACGAAAATTTAGTAAAAATAAAAGCCTTGAAAGATTAAGCAGTCAAGGCTTTTGTATGTAAATCTTTATCGGCAATTTTTATTACCGTAAAGAATGAAATGATACAATTCAAATTGTAGCAGTCAGTAAAGATTGAATAACCCCATCAACCGTTAAAAACGCTGACTGCGGTTATGAATAAAGCGACAATTTTACTAGCGCCCGACTTAAATGATATTTCAGGATTCATCAGCAAATAGTAAACCACTTAAAAAGTTACACTAATTTATTTAAAAGTTACTTACGCTTCCACCACCATCTTGCCTGTATTAACACCTTTAAATAAACCAATTAATGCAGCAGGTAATTGCTCAAAACCTTGCAGGATTGTTTCGGTAAATTTTAATTTACCGGCAGTTATCCATTGCGCCAATTGCTGAATACCTTCCGGAAAACGGCTTTGATAATTGCTAACAATAAATCCCTGCATTAATACACTCCTGGTAAGCAACATGGGCTGCAGCCTTGGGCCCATTGGTACTTCGGTGCTATTGTACAACGATATCTGGCCGCACAAAGCAATGCGTGCATGGAAATTTATATTGCTGATAACCGCATCCGATATTGCGCCGCCTACATTGTCAAAATAAACATCTACACCATTTGGGCAAAGTTGGGCAATGGCCTGCTTTATATCGGCAGTAGTTTTGTAGTTGATGCCTTCATCAAAACCAAAGGTTTCTTTTAATAAGTTGATTTTATCATCAGTGCCTGCAATACCAATAACACGACATCCCTGAATTTTTGCAATCTGGCCAACCACCACACCCACTGCCCCGGCAGCCCCTGATACCACTACCGTTTCGCCAGCTTTGGGTTTGGTAATATCCATTAATCCAAAATACGCTGTTAACCCGGGCATACCCAAAATACCCAGGTAATAACTGGCAGGTGCAATAGATGCATCAATTTTTTTTACTCCTTTTGCGGGTGCAACTATTTGTTGCTGCCAGGGCAAAGCGCCCATTACAATATCTCCTGTTTTGAAATCTACTGATTTACTCTCAACAACTTTAGCAACCACACCGCCTTCAATAGGTTGCCCCACCTTAAATGGAGCCACATACGATTTGGCATCATTCATTCTTCCCCGCATATAGGGATCAACAGAATAATACATGCCTTGCAACAGCAAGTCATCTTCTTTTAATTCCGGCAGTTCAACATTTTCAATCCGGAAATCCTCACTTGTGGGTGTACCTTTCGGTCTTGAGGCTAAAACAATTTGTTTCGAATTCATTGAGATTTTTTTACAGGCTTTACAAGTCCTTTATTTTCATTTTATTTGTCCAGGTCTCCAACGATAAAATAAATTTACTGATAAATTTTTTTGTATTTAAATCAACGAGATTACCCTCGTCATCAAATTTTTTATCGGCCTGTGCAATCATAATTTCAGGTTGGTTTAATACAATCGCATTAACAGCCACCATTATTTGCCGTAAGTGGTAATGTGCACGAACACCACCCAGCGTGCCCGGGCTTGCGCTCATAATACCAACCGGTTTATTATCGAAAGGTTTTGTGGGATGTTTGGAAAGAAAGTCAATTGCATTTTTAAGTACGCCCGGGATGGAATAATTATATTCCGGGGTAACAAAAATAAGCGCATCGGCAGTGTTAATTGCAAAGCTTAGTTCGTCCGCAATAGCAGGCTGATGCGGAGCATGCAAATCATAATTATACAAAGGCAATCCATCAATGGATAACTGCTGGATAGCAACAGATGGCGGTGCAAGTATTTGTGCCGCCTTTAATGCCATTGTATTGTAAGACCCCTTTCTGAGACTTCCGGAAATGGCTACAAATTTCAATATATTTTCCATTGTATAAATTGAGGTTAGTAATAATAGTTTATTAATAAAGACTTGCTAAAGTCAGTTTCACATTACTGTTTAAATTGTTTAGCTGTTCAGGTAAAGACGCAAATTAAATATTAAAGTATATTGGCTTCTTCCATCCCATCTGCTTTCACTTCGGTTATTTAAGCAGCTGCATAATGCAGCCAGGCACAGTTTTTTACTATTCTAATTGAATTATCGGATGGTATTTATTGGATGGTTATGCAATTTTATCAGGAAGATATTAGCTTGCTTTTCATTCTTTTAATCTGTTCCTGCAATGCGTCCACAGCTCCATTGGTGGCTGCTTCAAATGTTTGGCTTTGCCTGGAAATAAACAAATCGTTACCAGGTACTGCCAGGCCAATATCACAAATTTTATTTTCTCCTGTAGCTAATTTTTCCGTCTTTAATGTTACACTGGCTTATTCAATTTTATCAAACAACTGTGCCAGTTTGGTTACCTTTTCGGTTACAAAATCATTTAAATCTAACTTGAAATTGAAGTGAATTGACTGAACTGTTATTTCCATAATTCTCTATTTTGTATTTACTAACTGGTAAGTAAAATTGAAGATGTATCATGTATAAAAAGTTAGTTGCTGTTGGTTAAGTTTTACTCCTTTTTCCGGTTCTGCACTTATTAATTAAATGTATCTATCCACGTGTAAGCATTCTACAAATTTTAACTACCAATATTTAAATAGATAAGTAAAAGCAGGTACAAAGTAGTAACAGCAGCAAAACTACCAACTTAGTTTCCTATAACCCCAGCTGCTATGACATTTGGAACCGGCTGCTTTTTTTATTACCCTGATTTTTAACAGCGTGCATTGAACGGGCAGCAACACATTTTCAATTTTATTAATCATATCATAATGCGTTGCTTTTTCATTATTGCTATCAGGTACAAAACGACTAAACAATTTATGAAAGATCCCGTTTTACAGTTCAAAATTTTAATTTCTTCTAATTCTCCCCAGGCAGTAACACCCAACCAATTGCGCTTGTTTTCTTTAATGTCAACCTCTATATACATACATGCACTGTTACGCACTTTATCGAGCTTCTGTAAATTATTGACCAGCGCATTAATATAACATCGTAAACATAGTTTAACTGCTATAAATTTATTTCTTTTTTTACGCCATACCCGATGCGTCCATTAAACTCACTATATAAAATATTCTTTTTTGGTCTGCTATTCAATTCTTCTATCAAAAATTAATATTTAATTATCAATGAAACCATTCAACACTTTTAAACAAACATTCATTCATAACAATACTGCCAGCACCAGTTTAATAATAGAATGACGTATCGATTTGTGCACCCATACCTATTTTTGGTAATGGGTGAAATATTAACCATTTACAATTCAAGCTTACCATAACACCAGTTATCTCTCTAAAAAAATTCCTGATTAACTAAAATGAGGCGACGAAAAATATACCAGCTTACCATGTAATTTTAAAAATAAATTTTTAAAAACCATGAAACCCGTTTCTTACACCCAAATGCATCACATCGGGAAGGCTATTTTTTCGGAAATATTAACGAGAGTTAAATGCGGTAACTATAAATGTAAGTCTATCAGCTTCGTCAATCTTTCAATCAATATGATCTTCTTCTAAATCATTGTGGTTATCACCCCCTATGCTGTAGTAATTATTCTCTTCATCTTCCTCACCAATTTTTTCATCAGCATCGTCTAGTTCAGCGCCTGGCACATCCAGATTATCCCCATCGTATCCATTATAAAAGTTAATTTCGTTAGGCGTATCCTTGGGCTCATTCGGTACTTTCCTTTTTTTAATATTCTCGGGATTTATATCCTGCTCCTGCTTGTTCCTATTATAGATGTCATCTCCCGGCAGATACCCTTTATAATCCGAAGCATTTTCTTTTTCTTTCAATAGTTGCTGCTGATTCTGAACATTTATTTCAGCAGAAAGCGATTCAAGTGATTGTTTATTTGTGCTCATGCTATTTTATATTTAGATAAAAAATAAAAATGTAAAAATGCAATTCAGCCACAATTTTCCTAATTCCACCAATCTTTGTACAGCTCTAAGTATTGTTAACATTCACTGCATTTATCTTACCAATTTTTCAATTAGCCAAAAAAATTATTGTCCACCTGTCAATTAAAACCCTCTGCTTTCTAAAAATTATCTGTAGTCAATACCACCTCACCTGCGGGATATTGTACACTTTCATCATCTTCGGCAGTAATAAATATTTTATTTGGTTTGGTAGCTGCAACTGTTGCAAAAGAAGCCTTTAAATTTTTAGACATAAAGCCAGTTGAACTCCTTATCTGTCCAATATTTTTTGTAGTATTTACATCTGATGTCATCCAAACGATGTACATTTTTTTTGGAGGCTGAAGCCTGCTTACTTCTGCCAAACCATCTAAATCAACTTGTATTTTGTAGTTATTGTTATTATCTTTTTTAACTGATACATTGCCCCTTGCAGCCGGCACAACAGGTGATGTTAAAAAAGTAATCTTCTTAGAACATGCACTAAAAATCAACAGCAGCATTCCTGATAGAATCAATTTTACCGGATTCATTTTCATTTTTTTCATTTGAGTTTAGTTTATTTCTTCAAGAACATTTTACCAACGTTACTTCGTTATACCAGACTGGTATGGCAGTTTTAAAACAAGCCTTTGGTAAAATTTTACATTTCTGTTTAATTAGTAAGGTGCCTTATTTATTTTAATTTCTTCATTTATTAATATTGCCATACCTGCTGTAGCTAATGTTTCAAATATTTGTGTTAAAACAATTATTGGTATAAGGCATCAATGATATTCCTTATAAAAAAGCATCGTTTTTTAACTTTAGAAAAACGATGCGATGCAGAGCTTTTATAACCCGGAAATCATTTTATGCAATTCGTCTTTCGATTTACCAAGCTTTATCTGAAGCCTCCCCAGCATTTCATCTTTTTTACCCTCTGCAAACATTAGGTCGTCATCCGTTAATGTTGCGAATTTCTGCTTCAGCTTTCCTTTCTGCTCATCCCAGTTGCCTTTTAATGTTGTTGTATTCATTGTTTTAATTTTTAGTTATAATTCAATATTGTTTATCAAATTTAATGGCTTTGCCTACAGAAAGTATTACACAATTCGATAAACTCTTTACATAATTCACACTTACTGATACACAAAATTTTTTACTGCATTTACTAAAAAACAGCACCACTAAAAAATAAGCTGCAAAAAAATACACCATACAATTGCATGGTGTTAAAAAGAAATCGAAATTAAAAACGACAATTTAACTTATATCTTAATTAATTGTGCGTATTAATCTTTCTAAACATTTGCAGTAATAAACAGGTAATTGGCAAGAGTAATAATTCTGTTGATTCACCTTTATAATTTCATCCAATTACTTTCTGATCATTCAACAAGGGTTAGTTACTTCTGCTTTCAAGTGGGTTGCAACGTATATTTCAATTTCGGTTCTTTTTTGATCTTCCGCAGGAATTATTTTAAACCAGTAGTGAGCAATATTATATTTTTTAAAAAGAATAAAATAGCACTTAGTTAACAAAGATTAAAAAGTAAAACAATAATCTGTTACACATCTATACTATTAATTTGCATAAATCACAGTTAATTAAAAACAGTACTACTCATTAAGCCAGGTATTTAATAACAAATAAAAAAGTAGTGAGCTAATAAATGAGTTGAGTGCTAATTTTGTAATGAGTGTGATTGAATTTTTCACTTAAATTAACTCATAATTCTTTTATATTCAATTTCATTCGCAATCACTTCGTACAACAGTAGATAGCATTTTGAATTGCACATTGGCATTAAAGTGATGATTTGAATGTGCCGGGATAATAATTCCATCCCCCATATGAAGTATATAATCCCTGTTGTTAATACAAAGCTCAGCAATGCCATCTATTATCTGAATGTAAGTATCAAATGGAGCACTTCGCTCAATCATTTCATCCGCTTCTGAAAAAGAACTTACAGTTACATTATTTATATTTTTTTTTATTACAGTTTTGCTAACCACTACATGCGGTATGTATTCAATTAACTCAATTACAATTTGTGTTGCAGGTTTAACTGAATTAAGCTCAGCTCCGCAAATATGTACCGGCATTTCCATTATGCCTGCTGAAGTAAAAATTTTTTCCATAAGGTTTACACTTTTAGTAAAGTTGAAAAAAGAGTGACAGCTGTAATAATTAGTAGCTATTGAGATTAGAATTATTTTATAATTGACCGCTAAAGTGTAACCTGCTATACGTTTTCAAGATTGTGTATGCGGTTTTTGTTAAGCTGTTTAAAATAGGACGGAGACAAACCCGTTACTTTTTTAAACTGATTGGATAAATGAGCTACGCTGCTATAGTGTAACTGATAAGAAATTTCAGTAAGATTCAATTCATCATAAAAAAGTAATTCCTTTACTTTTTCAATTTTGTTAATGATAATATACTGCTGAATTGTTGTTCCTTTTACTTCTGAGAATATATTAGAAAGATAGGTGTAATCGTGATGCAACTTTTCACTGATATAGTCAGAATAATTATTGACAGGCATAATATCCGAATAATGAATCATTTCTACGATAACATTTTTTATCCTTTCTGTAAGGATACTTTTTTTATCTTCCAGCAATTCAAGTCCGGAGCTAAGCAGGTTTATCCTTAATTGTTCGTGCTGCCATTTGGAAATTTCTTCTTGTATTTCAGCCATACCAAGGTCAATTGATAAGCAATGAAGTCCAAGTTTTTTTAGCTCTTCTTTCACCATCAGTTTGCAACGAAGGCTTACCATATATTTAATGTAGAGTTTCAATTTATTGCGTCTTTATTTATATAAATTATAAAAGTGTCAACTGTATTTTACCTACACTGTACATTAAGCAAACCGTTTAAAAAATCTCTTTTAAAATTACCGCAACAAAAACATTAATAATATTCTGAAGTTTTAAAAAGAGCAATTTAAATTATGCATTTTTACTATGTCCGTCCATCCATTCAATTTGTTGCATTAAAATTACTTTATAAACATTTTGAGCTGATGACATATTTGAACTATTGCCTAAATGATCAATAGGTTTATTTTTTTCGTTATCAATAATATTTACAGCAGAAACTGATTTACCATATTCCCTGATATCAAAATCTGGTGGCATTTTCGGTTGCAGAAATTTACCGGATAATGTTTTAATATTATTGTTTACGCCTTTACCTTGCTGCCTGCCCAAATTCCACAAAGGCTGCCATTTTTTAGACAGCAAAAAGTGCTTGATATTTTTCACTTTCATTGCTGCTTTTAACTTAGCAAGTCTCCATATTTTTTTAACCGGTATTTCTTTACTGGCAGCTACTCCATTTACGTTTACCAATTTATTTTTAAACATATCCATATTTTTATCTTATTACTATCACCTGGCTATTTTTCGCAATAATTGAATTCCCTTTCCTGCAATAAAGGCAGAGTTACCGAGCACACTTCTTGCTACTGCAAATTCTACAGCGGTACCAATAATACGCCGGAAGATATTACCCGATTTTCCAACTATTAATTTCTTTGACAAACCACCTGCCTCAACTGCCACGATAGTTCCTATGGCAACTTTAGCAATACCCGGGTGATCCGCTATGTTATTTACAGCAGCCTTTAAAAGCCTGGCAGGCTTAAGGCTTTCTACCACTTCAGCAAATTGTTTTTTTATGTCGGACGTTTGCGCTATAATTTTTAAGGATAATAATGCAATTGCATTGTCTAGGTCAATTGAGTTGTTAATCTCCATACAAGTTATTTTAGAAAAGTTTTAATCATTGAATCTTTTATAGGTGTCTTCATCAGCTGGTTTCTGCCTAAAAACAATATCAATATTACCAACATGTAAAAAATTCCTAACGCAAAAAATCCGAGATACATTTTATTTAAAACAGTACCTAACCATATTGCAAAACCAATACTAATTAAAATCATTACCATGCAGCCTATGCATACAATAACAATTCTGGAAACAAGAGAAGAAATTAATTCGGCTATTTTGCCTGCCGCTTTTAAACGCAGCAATTCTGCCCTTGTTTCCAGGTAGTCTGTTGTTTTGCTAAACAAACCTTCAAAAGCATTTGTCTCATTTTCCATAAAAAAGATTTGGCATTTAATGAATAGTACAGTCTATATCTTAAGAAGTGGTATGTTTCGCATCAGTTCTATAGGCTGCATATTTATCTTTTCCTTCTTCTACCAGGTCTTCGGTTTTGCTCTTCATATTTTCATATTCATCTACCACTTTACCTTTTACGCTTTCATATTGATCTACAACTTCATCTACCAAAGAATTAAGTCTTGATTTCATACTATCCTTTAAATCTGTTCCCTTTTTTGCAATTTTTCTTCTTGTTTCAGAACCTTTGTCCGGGGCCATTAATATCCCTAAAATTGCACCTGCTGCCAGGCCGGCAACTAAACCTGTGATTACTTTTCCTGTACTCATAAAATAAAGTTTAAAATGTTGATTAATTATTTAACACTAAAATTGAAACCAATATCAGGCCAATATAAAAAAACAGGTAGTAGTTTTTTACAACCCAATACAGAATTGATTTACGCTTACATTTTTTATAAAAATGTGTGGCGCCAGATAGATATTTTGAGTAAATATTTCCACAAGTGAAGTAATAAAATAACAGTTAAATCGAATCAAAATACATCATGATAGCTAAAAGCTGATTTTTATAAAAATGGCACTGTTTTAACCCGTATAATTATAAATAACAATTGCACAATGGAACAAAATATTGAAAATATAGAAAAGCTAAAAGGCCTCGTAAATAATATTGGAATTGCTATGCTGGTAACGGTAAATCCAGCTAAAGAATTAAAGTCAAGGCCTATGAGTACAGCAAACATAGATACTGAAGGAAATATGTGGTTTTTCACTGATGAATTTTCTGACAAAGTTGCTGAAATATCATACAATAACGATGTGATGATCAACTATGCATCTCCGGCTTTAAAAAAGTATATTTCAATTTACGGCAATGCAAGTCTTGTTAATGATATAGACCAAATTAAGGACTTATGGAATCCGGCTTTTAAAGCTTGGTTTCCGGAAGCTGAAACTGATGATGCTGTTATTTTGTTAAAAGTTACCCCATCTCATATTGAATATTGGGACGGCGGCAGCCGCAAAATTATAATAAGCACAAATACAGAAGATGCTTATAAAAAGAATGGAAATAATAATTGAAGGGCATTAAAACATTGAGAAATATTTAAGTGTATTGTAAATATAAAGGCCGTCATTTTTAAATGACGGCCTTTAACAATGCAGGTATTTAAAACCAGTGCTATATTAAGAATAAAATGACGCATCGAATGGTGAATATTGACCATTCACCACTCAATGTATTTGACTTAAGGGCAACCGCCTTAAGGGTTTGCAACCGCTGACGGTGTTGGACTAACCACGACGGCGGCTATCAGCCCCGTCGGCGGTTGATCAGGGACTACCCAAAATTAGTTCAACGACATTGATTCACCATTCACGCTCAACTTAAAACCAGAAATATTAAACACCGGCATTTTTATACTTTAGTTAAAATACCTGCGCAACGTCCATGCAATGGTTTCGTGCTTCTCCATTAATCCGGTTAAAAAATCTGCTGTACCGGCATCTTTAAACTTCTCTGCACAGTCATCAATATATTTACGCAACCCTTTAATAACGGTTTCGTGATCGGTCAATAGTTCTTTCAGCATATCATTTCTGTCAGGGTATTTTCCCGCAGCTTCTTTTAATGAAGTGTGCTTTAAAAATTCAGCAAAAGTTCCAATTACAGGAGCACCCAATTTATTAATACGTTCTGCAATTTCATCGATGGCTTCTTCCAGTTGGTTATACTGGCCCTCAAATAATTTATGGAGTTCCATAAAACTCTCGCCCTTTACATTCCAGTGAAATTTTCTTGTTTTGCTATAGAGCACCATAGCATCGGATAATACACCTGATAGCAGCGCTGCAACAGCCTGCAGATTTTTTTCTGTAATTCCAATATTTGGTTTCATTTTAAATTGTTTTATTAAGTTATTAAATGCTTTACTACCTTTAAACAGTTGGCAAGTATTATACCACCTCTGCCGTGTGCTATATAAGATATTATGGCATAAAAAGTGCATTCACTTGGGGAAATACTTCCTCGATTTCACGCAATGTAATACCTGAAATAATTTTGTATGAAAAAAAAGCGATTGTTCACAACTGATTACCGCCTTGGTACAGGTTATATCATTGCATTTATATTATTACTCATCAGTTATCTTATCACGCTGTTTTCCAACAAAGAACTTATAAAGCAAACACAGTCTGTAAGTAGTACCCATAAAGTGATCAGCGATGTAGAAAACCTACTCTCCAAGGTAAAGGATGGCGAAACAGGCTATAGAGGGTACATCCTTACAAAAGATAGCAATTTTCTTGAACCATTTCAAAAAAGCATAATAAGTACCAATAGCATATTTTTACTGCTTGAAAACGAATTAAAAGATAATAAAACCCAGCAACTACACCTGGAAAAAATGAAGCTTTTAATTGAACGGAAATTCCTTTTAATAAAAAATAACATTGACTATTATAATGCGCATAATTATAGCTACGATAGCTTTTTATTAGACCAGAGTTATACTTGCAAAGCAGTAATGGACAGTATCAGGCTAATGGCAGTAGATATGGAGGATTATGAAAAAAACTTACTATCCACAAGGTCAAAAAAAGTTGACAATGAATATGCTGCATTAAACAGCATAGTAATTACCTCCATAGTATTTGCTTTGATTTTTGCCGCATTGGGAGTAGTAACTTTTATTAAGGAAAAAAAAGCAAGGCATGAGGCCGACAAAAAAGTGGTAGACTTCCAAAACGAACTTACACAAAGAATTGAAGAACTTGATAAAGCTAATAAAGAACTGATAGAAATGCGAAGGGAGGAAAAATTTGCATCAACCGGAAGGATAGCCAGGATAATAGCCCATGAAGTGCGTAATCCACTTACCAATATCGACCTGGCCATTTCACAGATAAAAGAAGAAGTAAATAAAGAAAAGAAGGATTTGGATTTTTTATTTGACATGGTATCCAGAAACAGTAACCGCATCAACCAGCTGATAACAGAATTGTTAAATGCAACCCGTTTTAGTGAATTAACTTTTACTAAAACGTCTTTAAATTTAATCCTTGATGAAGCACTTGCAATGGCTAACGACAGGTTTGAACTGGGCAAAATAGCATTGCAGAAAAAGTATAGCCCTGATTTATGTAATGTATTGGTTGATGTAGAAAAATTAAAAATTGCCTTCTTAAATATTATTATCAATGCAATAGAGGCCATGGCAGGAAAAGATAATGCCATACTGCAAGTTGCAACCAAATGCGAAAACGGAAAATGTGTAGTAGAAATTAGCGATAATGGAACAGGAATGGATGAAAAGGAATTGAGCAAATTATTTGAAGCATATTACACCACCAAGCCAAAAGGAAATGGCCTTGGCCTTGCCAATACACAGAACATTATACTAAACCATAAAGGAAGTATTGAGGTTAAAAGCAAGCCTGGTGAAGGTACCCGTTTTGTTATAACACTTAAAATTGCAACTGAAATTTAAGTAACCGAAAAGAGTTACTTTAAAGCTGTTTAAACCTTTACCTTCTTTTTAAATAACAGCCTTATCGCTTTTTTACCGGTAATTTCATTGCCCAATATTAATCCCCACGGTTGCAACCCTTCTACCCGATCGAATATTATTTTTAAAATGTGGGTATAGATAAAAACATTCCGGAAACACCCGCCACTAATCTCCCCGCTAAAACACCCAAAATGGTTATCAGTGCATTTATTTTTACTTTAGAACTTACTACTTTGGGCATAATAAGGTTATTATCAAAAAACTGAACAACGGTTAAAATAACCACTACAGCAATTACATCCGAAATATTGTTGGAATTACCAAGCGCAGCCAGCGCACAAAAAACAGAAGCAATCAGCATTGCAATATAGGGTATCAGGTTTAGCAGAGCTGCCAATAATCCCAGAAATATTGCATACTTAATTCCAAACAAAATAAAACCCAACGAATTGATAATAGCCACGATGGCCATTTCTACCAAGAAGCCCATCATATAACCTTGCACAATAAATCTTGATTCCTGCAATACTTCTTTTACTTTTCTGTATGGCTGCTGCCAAAAACCCTTACAAAAAAAATATAGATCATATCCCTGTAATGGAGCAGCAGAAAAATATAAACCGGAAGCAGCACCGTTACTGATAATAATTGCGTAACGGACAAAACAGTTACTCCGATAAAACTTGAATACTCCATATTATCTGTAGCGGAATTAACCATTGTTGCCTGGGCACTCCTGGTAATATTAAAACTAGCCGTTAGCCATTTCTGTACAACTACAACATGATGTAGCAATTGCTTTAATGGCTGGAATTTCATTTGCAAAATCTACTATCTGGCTGGTAAGAAAATTCAGAATGCCGGTAAAAATAATCAAACTAATTACCAGCGTAACCAGTATAGCAATTACCCTGTTAACCTTGTACTTCTCTAAAAACTTATTGAACGGCAATAGCAACACTGCTATCAGTAATGAAAATGCAAATGGCACAATGATATCCTTACCAATAACTATAATGCCACCAAGCAATACAATTAAAAATTAAAATAATACAGGCCTTTACATAAAATGGGAATATCAAAGTTGGACTGGCGGACATATCAGTAACAGTTTTATATATTCACTAAATATGCAAAAGCCTGCTTATACGGATATGCTGTTATGCAGCTCTTTTTATAACATTCAGGATAACCGCAATAATAGCAACTACCAACAGAATATGAATAAGACCGCCGGCATGATAGCCCAGGAACCCTATAGCCCAGGCTATAATAAGAATTACTGCTACCAGGTACAATAAATTTCCCATGATAATAAAATTTAAAAGTTAAAAATGATTTATCTATCAATAAGAAAAAATACTGCCAAAAATAAAACAGGGAAAGAACCATTGCAGAGTTGCTATGCAACATATAATTATAAAAAAGAGTAGAGGAAAGAAAAAAAAGGTGCGGAAACTTTTCTACATAAAATAACAATCAGGCTTACAACAGATCGTCGATAGTTTTATAAATCAGCTCTCGGGTAAAGGGCTTACAAATAAACGTATCAGCACCATTGCTAAATGCTTTTGATCTTTCTGAATGATTGTCAAAGGCAGTTATCATAACTATCTTTGTATCAGGACTATCTTGTTTTAATTGTTTGATATAATTAATACCCAATCCATCAGGCAAATGGTTGTCGAGGAATATTATTTCGGGATGCTCGTATAAAAGGGAGGCTGCAGCTTCTTTTAAAGAATTAACATAATTTACCTGTAAATCCTTTGAACGCAAAATACTACTTAATAAATAGCAGATATCTACTTCATCATCTATGATCAATACAGTCGGTTTCATATATTGTTGAACTTTTGTGATTGTTTACCTGTAGTGCTAATAAAGAAACGCGTTTTTTAGTGATTTATTGATCATCTTTTCAAATAGCTTTTATCTCCATATAAACAATACGATTTATCCCTCATTAAACTCCTTGTACTCTTTCATTTTATTGTACAATGTTTTACGATCTATATTTAAAATTTTTGCAGCCTTGCTTTTATTGTAATTAGCCTTTTTTAGTGCCATTACTATTGTTTCATATTCTGCATCAATACTTGCACCTTTAAGGCTATGCTCATTAATTTCGACTGGATTTGAATGCGTGATATTTCTATCAATATGAATAAAACTATCATCTGGAAAACTGGTGTCCTGGTTTAAGAAACTGCTTCCTTCAAAAAGCAATTTACCGTGGTTAACAATTTCAAAGGGTAACGCAAGCAGTTCTATATTGTCAATTTCAGTTAGCAAAGCAGCCCTGTTTATTACATTTTTAAGTTCCCTTAAATTACCAGGCCAGTTATAGCTTTTAAACAACTGCTCTACTGCAGCATCAAAGCCGGTAATATTTTTTTCTAATTCAGTATTTGCCTTTTGCAAAAAGAAATGAGCAAATACCATAATATCGTTTTTCCTTTTACGAAGCGGAGGTACAATAATGCTGAATTCATTAAACCGATGATAAAGATCTTCTCTGAATTTGCCTTTACGGGCAACATCATACAGCATTTCATTACTAGCTACAATAATTCTTATATCAAGTTCTATATCTTTATTGCCACCTACCCTTTTCATTTTCCTTTCCTGCACTACCCTAAGTAAGGATATCTGTACATCGTAGGAAAGGTTAGATACTTCATCTAAAAAAACAGTGCCACCATTCGCTAATTCCAGACTGCCAATTTTTTGATTCAGGGCACCTGTAAATGCGCCCTTTTCATGACCGAATAATTCGCTTCCCGCCAATTCTTTTGATAAGGCACCACAATCAATTGCTATAAACGGCTGGTTACACCGTTTGCTTTTTTCATGTATATGCTGCGCTACAGATTCCTTACCACTACCACTCTCCCCATAAATAATTACACTGTAATTGGTAGGTGCCACAAGGTCTATTTGCTTAAGCAAATCACCAAAAACACCGTGGGAACTAAAAATATATTTGGCTTCTGTAATACTTTTATTATCACTTTTAGTAGAAGCGTTATTTACCCTGGTATTTTTGCTATTGTCTAAATTAGCTGTACTACCCTTACTAGTTGCCTTTTTAATGGTTTGCAGAATTTCTTCGGGAAAAAGAGGCTTGGTGATATAATCAAAAGCCCCGTTCTTCATCACATCTACCGCCATCTTAATATCACTATAACCCGTAATAATTATTACCGGCATAGCGGGTTTTTTCTCTTTTATTTTTAGCAACAATGTTTTGCCATCCGTATCCTGCAAGCGGAAATCACATAATATGATATCGGGTGTTTGCATGTCCATCGTTTCCAAACCTTTTTTACCACTATGGGCGTAAGAAACTTCGTAGCCATTCCTGGAAAGAAACCGATGTAACAACAAACACATGTCCACATCATCATCAATAATCAATATATGCTCCATGTTTCTAATTTTTTCTAAAGGTATTGATGATTCACGACAGGGTCACTTAATTTAATTTAACAAGATAATAAGTGGCACTGAAATAAAATATGATCCATATTCTTCAATAAAATATTGTTTAATAAAAAATTTTCAGGTGCAAAAAAAAATAGCGCTTCCTGGAAAGGAAGCACTTTTTTACAAAACCTAAACCTAAAACCCTAAACCTATATTAAAAATATGCGAAAGTTTATTTCCTTTCTTCTAATGAGATAATTAAGAAATTATTCTAAACGCTATGACAACTGATTTTTTAAAGCCCTTTTTTCTAAAAATGATCTAAAGAATCTATTTCGGTATATCTCAACATAATAATGTAAAAACCATACCAAAAAATAAAATAGCAGGTTTTAAAGCAAAAAAAGAGCACATCTATGATTTCCAACAAGTAAAATAAATATGTAAATGAGGCTGGCAGTGCCATCCGACGGAAATCTACTTCTAAAGACCCATAATGCCTGAGAAAAAATTCAGCACAAAATCAGCTATAAATGGGGAACAAGTGTAGAATTTATTTCACGTAATATAAATGGAAATTAATACTACCCATAAAATTTTATGGTATGCTTTTAGAATATAATAAACCTATGCAAAAAATATGGAAGGTTGTAAAATGGGTGCTGCTTGTTTTGTTTGTATTGGTTTTTAGTGCAGCCATAGTAATTCAAACCGGATTTTTCAAGAGTTTTATTACCCGTCAGGTTACCTCTTTTGTAAAAAATAAGATTAAAACGGAATTCAGATTAGGGAAAGTTGATTACAGTATTCCAAACTGGATTGAACTAAATGATCTGTATATAGAAGATGAATCTGGAAAGGTATTAGCAAAAGGCAAAAAGATTAAAGTAAACCTGAATATGCTTGGGCTATTAACGGGCAAATACGAGATTAATAATATTCTGCTGGATAGCATTCAACTGAACCTCACCCGTAAGCCTTTTGATTCCCTTTACAATTTTCAGTTTATAAACAATGCATTTGCAACCAAAGAAAGTGCCCGGTTAAAAGATACAATTGCAGCTAAACCATTCAATATATTACTGAAGAAAATTGAGCTTAAAAATGCAATAGTTACTATTGAAGATAATTACAGCGGACTTCACCTAAATGCTACTATTGTTGCATTTACAGGACTGGCAGATAAACTGGATCTTGAAAAATATACCTTTAGTTTTAAAGAAGCCAACCTGCAGCAATCTGATATTAAAATACGCATGCTCACCGCTACTGCGCCTTTGTCTGTAGCTGTTGAACCTGTCATCAATCCTTCTTTCACTTTGCAAAAAGCTGTGGTAATAAAGTCTGCAATTTATTTTGAGGATAGCGCTTTGCAAATGATATCCAATAACCGTATTGATAGCTTTGAAGTAAACAACCTTGATTATGCAGTCGATAAAATCAACATCAGCGCAATCCGTTTGCAAAACAGTAAAATTCAGTTCAGCCACAATACCGCACTCATCAAAAGCAAAATTCTGGCAGATACAATCACCACAAAAGTTATTGAAAATAACCTTAGGGTTGCAGTCGGTTCATTGTTGCTGTCGCAAAATAATATCCAGTATAAAGATGCCGGGAAACCGGCTGCAGCTGAAGGTTTTAATCTTGCAAATTTTGAGTTAAACAAACTGGCAGCCAATATAAAAAACATTTTGTACAGCAGCAAAGGCACAGCTGCAACTATCGAAAACATTGCCCTGCAGGAAGAAAAAGGCTTTCAGCTGGATTCTCTGAGCGGTATTATTTCAGTATCCGATGATACCTATAAGCTGGATAAACTTTTAATAAAAACACCCAACAGTTATATACAGGGAAATGCCCTTGTACTGCCGGCAACATTCTCAACCAATCCAACGCTTAACAATCTAATAAACATCAGCAATACCAGCATTTCTTTAAAGGATGTGGCATTGATTAATCCCGCAATAGTAAAAAAATACCAACAACAAATCGGTAACAATAAAACCCTTTTTATCAACCTTACTGCAAAAGGAAATGCCCGGCAATTCACTATTCAATCTTTATCGGCCCACACCAACAGCAACGATATACAACTGCGGGCAAGTGGCACATTAGGCAATTTAGATAACCTCAAAAAATTATTGTACGATATTACTATTCAAGATATGGTTGCAAGCAAATCTTTTCTGCAACCGTTTGTAAAAGTTGCAGATACCGATGTGAGGCTCCCGCCTGTTATACGTTTAAAAGGAACTATCAGCGGCAGCACCACCCGTGCCAATCCCAATGTAGCCATCAGCAGTGCTTATGGAATAGCCCTGATAAACGGTACAGTTACAGGCTTCGACAATCAGCAAAACCTTACCTACAATTTCCGTTTGGCAGCTAAACAATTAGAGACTGGCAAATGGATCAACAAAGACTCTTTACTCGGAAAACTAACGGGCTATTTAACCATAAAAGGCAGAGGCACAGACTACAAAAAAGCTACTGCCATTTCCAACATTAATTTTTCAAGTTTTGTTGTAAAGCAGCACGAGTACAATAATATTTTAGTACATGCAAAAGCCAGCAATGGGCTGTACCAGGTGGATGGCAACATCAATGATGATGCGTTACTGATGAATTTAAAAACAGACCTCGCCTTTACAAACAACTATCCATCTGCCAAAGGTTTTATGGATATTGGCCATGCTGATTTTAATGCGATGGGTTTTATCCCCGATACCGTTTCTATAAAAACTTCCGTAAAATTTGACATCGCCGATTTAAACCCTGCTACCCTTAAAGCATTGATACAACTGGATAGCAGCAGCTTTACCATTGGAACAAAAAAATACCTGCTGGATAGTATGCAGGCAACAGCTGCACGGGATAGTGGCCTTACCACGTTTATGTTTGTTTCGCCGATGGCAGATGCCCATTTATCGGGAGCATTTACCTACAACCAATTGCCTGCACTGGCAAAGTTTTACCAGGAAAAATATTTTATCAGTCAGCGTAAAACAAGCATTGATTCCATTGCCAACAGCAGCATCGATATGAATTTGATAGTTAAGCCACACCCCATGCTGTTACTGCTGCTGCCAGGATTGTTTTTTGACAAAAATATTATTGTAACTGCCAAAACAATCAATCAAAATGACAGTAGTATGCTACTGAATGCAGCGGCTCCATTGCTGGTGTACAATGGCAACAGAATGGCAGGCTTTACTGCTACTGCCGCTGGTTTTAAAGATTCCATTAAATATGCTGTAAACATTGATTCAGCTTCTTCAGGAGCTATCCAACTATTTACCACTAACCTCAGTGGTCGATATAGTAACAACAGGCTGAGTGCCGACTTAGTTACCAAAAATGAAAACGGCAAAGACAAATATGCTGTTGGAATCAGCGGAACAAAAAACAAGGACAGCTACCTGCTTAGTTTAAGTGATAAACTTTTAATCAACTACAACAATTGGCAGGTAAATAAAAATAACCAGATTAGTTTGTCCACAAATGGCTTCAACATACAGCAACTTGACATTAATAAACAGGCTGAAAAAATAGCCATTCAAAGTATTTCAGCTGCTGAAAATGCAGCAGTCAATATCAATATCAACGAGTTTGCATTGGCCAATATTACCGGCATCCTAAACCAGGATTCACTGATGGTTGATGGTAAATTAAATGTTGCATTAACCATTGCTGATTTTGATAAAAAAGTGCCAACGGCCAGCGGAAAGATAGCCATTGACAGTTTAAAGTACCAACAAATACCGGTTGGCAATATTGTACTGAATGCCAAAACAATTGATAACAGTGGCGTTGCAATTGATGCTGCATTAACTGGTTACCAAAACAAAGTAAGTGTTGCGGCTACTTATAACCAGCAAAAAATTGATGGCAACATTTTACTGGAACCCATAACGCTGCAAACAGTACAGGCATTTTCTAAAGGTTACCTAACGGAAAGCAATGGTGGTATTACAGGCAAATTAGCGATTACCGGCACGGTTAACCATCCTGAGTTAAATGGCAATCTGCAGTTTAACAATGCCGTTGCAAGATTAACCGGCTATGGCACTCAGTTAAGGATAGATAAACAACAAATTATTATAAGCTATCCCCAGATTAGATTACAACAGTTTACCATTAAAGATTCATTAAATCAACCAATAACAATAGATGGTACGCTTACACAAGTAGAGGGTATGGATTTTAAGACCAACCTTACTGTAAAGACCACCAATTTTACAGCTTTGGATAATACAGCTTCCGCCAATAATACCATTTATGGAAAAGCCATTGTAGATGCTGATGTTGAGATTACCGGTTTGGCTAGCGCTCCGGAAATAAGCGGCGCTGTTGCATTGAAAGAAAAGTCTGTAATAACTGTTGTTCGGCAGCAACAGGTACCTGGTGAAAAAGACAGAAAGGGTGTGATAGAATTTGTGGATATGGATACCATTCGCAATGCCCTGCCTGTTGATAAATTAACAGTACCTGTTGCAAAACAAAAAAGGGGTGGCATACTCCAATACAACCTGAATATCGACATCAGCAAAGATGCCAAACTAAGTGTGATTGTAGACCCGTTAACAAGAGACGAACTGATGGTGGAAGGCAGTGCACAACTTAACGCCGGCGTTCAGCCCAATGGCGATATTGCTATAACCGGCGCCTATAATTTATCAAAGGGAAGTTACCAGCTAAATTACCAGTTTATTAAAAGAAAATTTGAGTTGCAGGAAGGTAGCACCATCCTCTTTAGCGGTGATCCATTGAATGCAGCAGCAGACATTACTGCCATCTATGAAATTAATGCAATACCCTTCGATTTAATCGGCAATGAGCTGGGCAGCACATCAAATTTAGATGCAAGCCTATACAAACAAAAGCTGCCATTTGAGGTAGTATTAATTATAAAGGGCCCGATATTGGAGCCTCAACTAAATTTCAATATAAGGCTAAAAGAAAAAGTTGCCGGGGTAAGTGCCGACCTGGCCACCACAATTGACAATAAATTATTGCAATTGCGTGGAGATGCATCCCAAATGAACAAAGAAGTATTTGGCCTTTTGATAATGGGCCGGTTTATTGGCGAACAAAGCAAAGACTTTTTTGCCAGCAGCGGCTCTGGCGGAGGCTTACAGCCGCAGCAGGTAGTAAAGGAAAGCGTAAGCCGGTTTTTAAGTGACGCTGTCAACCAACTGGCAGCCGATTTAATAAAAGGCTTGGATATTAATGTTAATTTAAAAACTGTAGATGATTATTCCACTGCCACTCAACGTACAGATTTAAGTGTGGCTTTATCTAAACGGTTATTAAATGATCGCCTTACCATATCGGTTGGTAAAGATTTTACCATTGAAGGAGATGACCCGTTGGCAAGAGGACAGAATAATAATAACCTGAAATTTTTGCCCGATGTTTCTACCAGTTACAAACTTTCAAAAGATGGAAAGTATGCTATGCGGCTTTACCGCCGCAACCAATACGAAGCCATTATGGATGGCTACTTTACAGAAACCGGTGTTGCCTTCACCTTTAGCGTTAACTACGACAGATTTAAAGAATTGTTCAACAAAAAATCCGACAAATGAAACCCCAGGTGAATTTTTTATACCTCATTTTAATAGGTGCAATCCTTACTACAGGTTGCAACATCAGCAAAAAATTACCGGCCGGCTCCTACCTGTACAAAGGAGCCAGTTTTAGCATAACCAAAGACAAAGACAATAAGACTAAAACAGGTAGTTTAAAAAGACAGCTTAAAAAGATTGCTGCGCCTTTGCCCAATAAAAGGATACTGGGGTATCCTTATAAAGTGTGGTTTTGGTATGCCATTGGCAAGCCTAAAAAACAAAAGGGCCTGCGGTTTTGGCTGCGTGATAAATTTGGACAAGCACCCGTACTTAGCAGCATGGTGGACGTAAAATCCAATGCTGCCAATTTTAAAAGTTATTTAGAAAACCTGGGCTATTTTAAATCCAACAGCAGCGGGGATACAACCGTAAAGGGCTATCAATCTGCAGCTGTTTACAAAATAAAAGTAGGATGGCCTTATTCCATCAATTCTTTCAGCTGGCTCATTGACAGTTCTTCCCGCCTTGGCCGGGATATTGCAACACTAGACTCCAAAGAAAATTACATTAAAAAAAACGAGCAATATAATTTAGCCAATATAAAAGCTGAGCGAACCCGTACCGATATTCACCTTAAATCTAAAGGGTATTATTTTTTTAGTCAGGACTATATTATATCCTGGATTGACAGTACTATCGGGCAACAAAAAGTGAATGTGTATTTTAAATTAAAACAAGATTTACCCCTGGCTGCAGTTGTACCACAAACCATTAACAGGATTGTACTTTTCCCTAATTATACCTTGTTAAATCCGCCACCGGATACCAGTAAAAATGGTATGGAAAAATACCAGGATGTCTACATAAGAGACACCGTAAAACATATTAAACCCAGCGCCCTGGCAAGGGCCATCACCTATCATGTAAATGATTTGTACGACATAAAAGAGCACAACAAAACACTCAACCGTTTTATCAACCTCGGTGTTTTTAAATTTGTAAAAAGCAGCTACCAGGGCAGCTTAGACAGCCTTAACCCCGTTAAACTGGATGTGTACTATTACCTTACACCCATGCAGCGAAAAAGCCTGCAGGTTGAGCTGGCAGGCTTTTCCAAAACCAACTCTTTTACAGGAGCACAGCTAAACCTAAACTATAAATACCGCAATATTTTTAGGGGAGCAGAATATTTACAAACCAAAATATATGGGGCTTATGAAGTATCATCTGCCGATACATTGAGTGGTAACAATAATTTCCGGCTGGGTGGCGAGGCCAGTATTGTAGTTCCTCGTTTTCTGGTGCCGTTTAGGATAAAAGAGAGTAATTATTTTCCGCCTAAAACAAAATTTACCCTTAGTTACGAATGGCTGAGAAAAGAGGCGCTCTATACAAAAAACTTTTTCCGGGGCCAATATGAATTTTCGTGGAAAGAATCAATTAATAAAGAACACACATTTGCACCCATATCTGTTACTTACAATACAACCAGCAAGCTAACAACAAGATATAAGGAAGAGTTAAATCAAAATATTCCATTAACCCTTAGCATTAAACCAGAAATTATTGCAGGTAGTTTTTACAACTTTGTTTTAAATACGATAAACCCCAATGCCGCCAATATTTATTATTTTAATGGAAATATTGATGTAGCCGGCAACCTGCTCGGTGTTATTAATAAACCAACTGCGGCTTACAGCAAAACTATTTTGGGTGCTTACTTTATGCAATACGCCAAACTCGATTTTGATGTACGTTACAGCCGGAAATTAGGCCCCGATTTTTACTGGGCCAACCGCTTGATTGCGGGCGCCGGACTACCTTATGGCAACTCCATATACATCCCTTTTTCCAGGCAATTTATTATTGGCGGCGGTGGAAGTGTAAGGGGGTTTCAACCCCGGCAGCTGGGCCCGGGACGAGCGAGGGCAACAGCAGCTCAGCAGGTTAATTATCCGCAGGTTGGTGGTGATTTTAAATTGGAAGCCAATACAGAATTGCGCTTCCCTCTTGTAACAAGGTTAAGGGGTGCAGTTTTTGCAGACGCTGGTAACATTTGGGTAAAAGATAGCATATTGTATGGAAAGGCAGGCCAGCTTACCAAAAACTTTATGCAGGATATTGGTATTAGCGGAGGGGTGGGTTTAAGGCTTGATATCAGCATTTTACTCATCCGGTTTGATGTTGCTATTCCCTTTAGAAAACCTTTTTTGGAAAGAGGAAAAGAATGGGTGCTGGATCAGGTTAATTTTAGCAGCAGTGCCTGGCGCAGAGAAAACCTTGTTTTCAATATCGCCATTGGGTATCCGTTTTAAAATTGTTGGTTTAATTAAAACTCATCAATCAGGCACTTCTATTGATTCTGTTTTGATAATATACACGGCTTGCGCATTGGGTTTAATACCACCGCCCTTAAGCTTAGCGTAGGTTTTGGTGAACTCTGCACCAAGGTACAAAACGATAGAAGTATAGTACACCCACACCAATATTATGATAATAGAAGCTGCTGTACCATAGGTAACGCCCAGGTTAGATTTACCTACATAAAGCCCGATTAAGAATTTGCCCAAAATAAATAAAACTGCAGTGAATGATGCACCCAATAATGCATCTTTCATTTTTATATACGCATCTGGCAATACCTTAAATATTACGGTAAACAATGCTGTAATTACAACAAAGATGAGGACCATATTTAGCACATATAAAACTACTACAGATGCTTCGGTAATATTCAAAAGCCTTTGAAGCCTGCTGTACAAAATATCCATGATAGAATTTACCAGCAACGAAACCATTAGTAAAAAACCAATACTGATGATGAGTGAAAAAGACAACAACCTGTTGGTAATAAATTTAACGATTCCTTTTTTAGGCTTTGCCTTGATGCCCCATATATAATTGATAGAACTTTGTATTTCGGTAAACACGCCTGATGCGCCAATAAAGAGGATGATAAAGCCAGCGACGGTGCCTGCCACGCCTTTATCCTGTAACTGTACAGTGGCAATAATATGCTGTATCTGCAAAGCCGCATCCGAACCTATAAGGCTTTTAATCTGGTAGTAAACCCTTCCCTCTACAGCATCCTGACCAAATACCAAACCTGCAACAGAAATAACAATAATAATTAAAGGAGCAATAGAAAAAATGGTATAGTAAGATAAAGATGCGCTAAACTTCATTGCTTCATCATCAATAAAACTATTAATTGTTTCTTTAATTATTAACCATGAATCTTTTAATTGTTTCATATATTCTTAGTTTGTTCTTTTAAAAAAACTCTGGTTTCTGTGTTTAGTCTGACAACTAATTTTAGATTCTTGTGAATTAAACTCCGATAGCTGCTGCAAACTTTTTCGAAGACCATTCACCGTATAAAATCTATTAACATAATTTAATAAAAATACTGGTTGATGGTTTATATAATAAAAAACAACGCCAGAAATATTGATTTATGCCGAAAACCTATTACAAGGTTTGTTTTAGCATTTGCAAACTAAAATCTTATTATCCATTGTTACAGTCAAAGCTGTATAGAGTTTCTATTGCCCCTCTAAGGGGATTTAATTCTACAATTTTATAACCATTTTTTTATAATTCCCTATTCATCATTTAAATAAAGGGGTTAAATAAATCGGCACAGTTTTTAACCCTAAACTATTAAAACTTACAAAATGAGTATTCCAGAACAAATACAACAATTACTAAAATATCCTGCTTTGCAGGTAATTGATGCAAATACCGGCCTTCCCGAAAATGAAGCTGAATTTGATGCACTAAGCCAATCCACCCTGATAACATTTTTAGCCGGATTATATAAGGCAACACGAACAACAGAAGCTGCATTTTTAATTAACAGTCAGGAGACGGCAACTGATTTACTGTCAACAATTTTTACCAAAGAAGAAGATATAACTGCAAAAATTGCTTTGTATGCCAATGAAACAGCAGATACTGTTAACAGGAAACTCAATGAAATAGCAAACGGCTTTCTTTCAATAGACGAGTATAAAAGTAAAGATGAAGGAACAAGCGAAGATGATAACCTTAAAACAAAGCTCACTTCACAGCGACATGAAATATTGAAGTATTTACCTGGCAAATTAAAAATCGGCGCCTTATTAAATGACAATACATTAGGGGATAATACCAATAAAATGGAAGGGCCTGTTTCTTCATTGATGCACAAAATTGAAAATGTATTTTCTTCCGGTGATTAAAGGTTTTTTTTAAAAGCTATTAACATCTTTCCCGCTGAATTATCAGGAAAAAACAACAACATAAAATAAATTATTTATTGTATTACAGGGAACATTTTACTTATAAATACGTACAATTTCTCACAAAAAAAAGAAAATTATGATGACTACTTTAGTTCAGGTTTTAGAAAAACTCAGGATAAAAAAACAAGACAATGAATTTAGATTTTCCGAAGGAAAATTTAGAGCCCCATCTGGTAAACAATATGATGCAACTGAATTAAAGATTATCAGAACCTATCGTTTTGAAGGCGATTCATCCGACCCATCCGATTCGGCTGTTATTTATTTAATAGAAGCCAATGATGGTTTGATTGGATATAGCATAGACGCTTACGGTGCCTATAGTAACCACGATGATGAAAAAGGGTATGACGATTTCCTTAGAGACATACCAACAGTTGAAAAAGAGGAAGCTGATATTTATTAGCAGAGCAACCGGAATTTAAAGGTTACAGCTTTTTAAAAGCTGTAACCTTTTTCAGAAAACCTTGTTTAACATCAATCAAATAAATCTGAGCTCAGGTATCGGTCTCCCCTGTCGCACACAATAAAAACAATTACACCTTCGGATAATTCTTTTGCCAATTCAATGGCGGCATGTGCTCCTCCTCCGCTGCTCATGCCACTAAAAATGGCCTCTTCTCTTGCCAATCTTTTCGCCATAATACGGGCATCTTTTTCAGCAATTTCAATAATTCTATCTACCCTTTTTCTGTCAAAAATAGTTGGCAGGTAAGCTTCCGGCCATTTCCGTATGCCGGGTATTTTAGACCCATCTGTTGGCTGGCAGCCTACAATCTGTATATTGGGATTTTGTTCTTTTAAATATTTTGACACCCCCATTATGGTGCCCGTGGTGCCCATGGATGCAACAAAATGAGTAACCTGCTGTTGGGTGTCCCGCCAAATTTCAGGACCGGTGCTGTTGTAATGCATCCCTGGATTATCCTCGTTGCCAAATTGATTTAACATCAGGTAGCCACCTTTTGCTACCTGCGCTCTGGCATAATCAATGGCGCCTTCCATGGACTGCCCTTTTGGAGTCAATATTACTTTGGCGCCAAAAGCTTCCATGGTTAAAACCCTTTCCCTCGTTGCATCTTCGGGCATTACCAATTCTATTGGCACGCCAAATAAACTGGCAATCATGGCCAATGCAATGCCTGTATTACCACTCGTGGCTTCCACCAATGTTATTCCAGGTGTAATTTCACCCCGGTCAATGGCTCCCTTTATCATTCCATAAGCAGCCCTGTCTTTTACGCTGCCTCCGGGGTTGTTGCCTTCCAATTTTCCGTAAATGGTTACGTTTTTATTGAGGTTTAATTTCTTTAATTCAACCAACGGCGTGTTGCCTACCAAATCTAATATTCCTGCCATAATATATTTTTATACTGATATTTAAAATTGAAACGGATCATTTAATTTCTATCGTTAAAAATACCAAAGAAAATAATACAAGCACTAAAAAGGCCTGCGCATAAGGTTTTGAAATCAGGAATTAATTATAATTTAACGGTTCATTCAATTAAAACGCAACAGTTTTAAGAAGATGGTTGGTAGTTAAAATTTCACAAGCAATACCGGCTCTCCTGGTAAATAATTTTCATCCAAAAAAATTTACAGTTGTTGCTTATTCATTTTAAATGATGAAGAACTAAATCAACAAGGTGCATTTTAAAATTTCACTCTTAATTTTGCCGGTAGAATTAATAAATTTCTGCTAAAGCGTTACTACGTTCAATCTTTAAAAAAAATAAAAACGTCCGAACGCCTTAACGGCCCAAGCAAAGGCTTTACATCTTCACAAAAAAAATTATAGCAATAATGAAAAATTGTACAATGATATTGATGCTGCTGGCATCCAGCCTTTCAATAAAAGCACAGCAGGGATGGTGGGGCGCTCAATTGTACAGAACGGATGGAGGCAACATTACTTTTACTTTTGAATGGAAAACTGAAAACGGCAAACCCGTATGGTACATCCGCAATGCAGCAGAAAGAATTAAAGTAAGCAGTATAGCTA
>Ga0163148_10000916_pt1 | contig 39550 bp, 60 predicted proteins | sample OliLakLV19MP7P2_FD_148606 | JGI IMG/M metagenome (GOLD analysis project Ga0163148, IMG submission 148606) | Freshwater microbial mat bacterial communities from Lake Vanda, McMurdo Dry Valleys, Antarctica- Oligotrophic Lake LV.19.MP7.P2 | ecosystem: Environmental > Aquatic > Freshwater > Lake >... | reverse complement strand
GGGGAGGGGGGTTGGGTACATTTTGTGTTTATTCTTTATAATATGACCGTTCTATTCCCGCACTGGCCATGTTCCACCAATGTTCTGGAATTGGAATATTAAGCCTAGAACAACTCATTAAATAGTCGAAAAATTGGTCTGTATTGTGGTTTGGCATCTGGCCAGAAACTAACAAACTCCAGTTGTGCGACAAACCATTCATGTGTGTATATAGTTTTGGAGAAATAACACCAATAATAGAATCATCAATTGATTCAAGGTCTTTTTGAATTAAAGAAAAATGATCCGCAATATCAGGGATAATTCCAAAGTTTTTATGCGTCTTGTTTAATATTTCTCGTTTCATAAATATGCAACATGGGTGCATTCTGTCCCCTTGATAAACTGCAATGACATTGCACCCCTCATCTTGCATTCTTTGGACTTCTTCCCAGAAACCATCCTTGGGGAAAAAATCTTGTTCTGTAAACCAAACCCACGGCGCATTATACGAATGAAGCAACGCCGAATTTATTGAAGCATTACGCCAATCTTCGCCAGCGATAATTAATGGCGGCTGGATTGTCAGTACATAATCATTACGCATCATTTCTGTCAATTCCAAACGGTAGTCCTCGCCTTGGTTTGTTTCCATAAACGAAATTATCACCTCGTTAAATCGAGTCCTATTGTCCCTTATGAATTGCCGCCACAAGGGATAATCGCAATTTCTTGGCCAGGTGACAATCAAATCAGTGATCATAAACCCAGTGTCCTATATATTCTCTGTCCCTGTCTTATTAAATTAATGTCCAGGTCGTATTGGGTAATCACCCTGTCTATCGCTATTCTGTACAACTGCGCAAACTCTTTTAGTTCGCCTGGTACTCTTTTTTCCCAGAATGTAAGCCACCAATGCACCCTGCGCTCAAACTCGTGGTGTTCTTGTGTTGTCTGACACCACTGCTTGTTTAATACAGTTTCTGCCCCCTCAGGATCCTTTTTACGTCTAGCTAGTGACCGATTGTTGCCATCCATAAGTATCCCACCCACACCACTACTCAAACTGCCTATATGCGTCCACCATGCCGTACCATCAAATAGGTCACTACGTCGCTCGTAATGCTGCAAATCTTCTGGACTGCCGTGGTTTTGGGGCAAATACTTAATTCTTGTCTGCGGAACAATGTTTTGTAGCTGTAAACTTGTATTTACAAAAGTATCGCCAGCAATTACCGGCACCTCGACGACGTAGCCAAGGGATGAAACCGTTTCCCCTATAGTCCAAGCTCGTGCGCTAAAGTGCCGGTCAGTGTTTAGTAATAATTGTCGTTCTGAGAAGAAATAGCATGGCCAGAAATTGCACCCTTGATCGCCATGGCCACTATAATTTAACCCCCAGCGGTTTTTTGCCGCTTCCAATATCTCAGCACTACAACTTCCACGCTTGCTTCCAACTATGTCATATTGGCCACTTTCGAGCAGTTCAAAACAATAATTTACAACACCTGATTTGAATATGAAAGCGTCGTCCTCTATTAACATGACGTATTTTTCGGTGGCTGCCTCCAATGCAATTTTCAAGACGTCGCCATGCTCCATTTGTCTAGGAATATAGGTAAAATTAATCTTTTTACCCTCGTCGTTGCATAAGTATTTGATATGCTCGACGACACTGTCTTCTATTGGAGAATTAAGAACTATATACAGCTTGTCGACTTCTGGTTCCCAAAACTTATAAAAGATTTCTAGCCAATAGTTAAGAAGAAATGGATCCCCTGGATACGGAAGGATGGCAGCACGGGAGCGTTTCATTTTTTTTAAGTTCTCAGTATTTGATTTCTCTTCTGTTCACTTGAAGGTGAACCAAGTTTAAATGGACTGATACTTGTAAATACTTTGCCACAATTACTACAAGACCTGCTTGTTATTACCAACAATTCCGATGGATTGGCTAAAACGTCTTGGGCAACCGCGGTATAGTTTCCAGTATGTTTACATTCATTGACTATCTTTACTTGATCATCGTTCATGGTGACTATATGTCTATAGTACCACTTAGAGCGTGGGTTGGAAATAGTCATTCCTTGACTTTTTATAGAAACCTGTGAGTCCGCGTGGGGTCGAGAAGTGGAAGGGGACAAGCTCGCCTGTCTTTACCCACGACTTTATTTCTTGTGGCATTTCCCCATAAGGCCAATATGGAGCATTGGGATGATCTGAATTAAATCTTGTTGCATTTATCTGGTGACAATGTCTGTGTAAATCGTGAATAAACACAAATCCGCCTTCTTCTAAATATGGGTAAAATCTAATCAGCTCAGCAAAGCGTGTTTGTGGTTCCGTGTCTAATAAAATCAGTCCATAACTTTCAGATGGCACAAATTTCATTACATCCATTAGGTGTGGTGTAACATATTCGAGTAAATTTAATGTACGCAACCTCTCAACTGCTCTTTTGTTTATCTCTGGTAAAAACTCTATGGTGTCCAGCTTTGCCCGTAAACCATCAGGAGTGTTGTTATCTTTTAGTGCCATGCCTATATAAGATGCTCCTACTCCGACATGTGTCCCAGTCTCAAGTACTCGGTGTGGTTTAAGTATGCGTGTCATTGAATAGAGAAATTCGCCAGTCTCACATTCCACACCAGCATCATTAAATGAACTAAACCCAGGCAATGTGGCATGAAATGGAGTGTCCCAGTGTCCTTCGTTGTGGCGAACCAAGGTTGGGTCAAGTTCAATTAGTTTATTAGTTATGCTCATATATTTAAAAACTTTTTCCACTCTAACTTTACCACTTCCTTACCGAACAATTTAATGGCTGCCTGCCTTCCTGTCTCACCAATTCTCTTGGCTGCCTGTTTATTATCAAGTAAGAATTTAACCCATTCGCGGATTTCATCAATATTGTCTGAAATAAACCCATTTGTTGCATTAATTATAAAATCTTGCACCTCGTAAATATCGGCATTGATACCTAATGTGGAACTTAACGACCCTGCGTGGGTCTTACCAAGCGCAATAACAGGTACACCAGTCATCCATGATTCAATAAAGTTTAATACATAGCTAGCCGGTTGAGTGCCGGTATAAATATATACTCTGGCGTCTCTCATCTTCTGTTGCATCTGATCGTAGGTCATAAAACCGCCATTCAGATCTCCCGACGCCTCATTTTTCGGACCATATACGTGGGCATTGAACCCTTGGACAATTTGGGTAAAAGCATTGTAATTGCAAAACTCTCCACGGTGCATCATGTCTTGCGCAAACGTTATAACCTCATCTGTCGAACCACTCCAAGCCTTGAACTCATTTTCATCCTTATAAAAACGAATTAATTTGTCACATCCGATATTTTGAGGAATATTTGCTTCTCTCAATGAATATCGTGCCACTTCCAATCCCGCTAGCCGATACTTCCACAAACGTTGCTCTATGGATGGGGTAGATTGTCCGATAGTGCGCCAAATAACACGCTTGTGTTTCATATTTTCCCAGTTATTTTCGATCCATTCCGGCTTGTGCATGATAACAATGACGTCGAACTTATCGAAAAACTCTTTTGGTATTGAGTCTCTATCTGGCGTGTTGTGGTATGCCCAATCATCGGGGACATGTTTTAAAGCGGGGCGAATAGGATCAACCGGACTCCTTGGATCGACATAACTACCAAGGGAAAAATAATCAATCCCCAATTCCTCAAATATACGCAATTCGTCGTATTCCAATATAGAGTGGCAGGATAAATATAAAAGTTTCATACTATTCATTTATAAATTCTTTAGCTATACAGTGCATGCGAATGGCCATTATTTGATTTACACCGGTTTGTGTTCTGCTTTTAGCAAACATTACCTCAGAATCACAACGTTCGCACTTCCATATATTGAAACCCTTCTTGTCCCTGTCGTGTTTTACTACTAATTTAAAATAATGCTCACGTGTACTCATAGTTTTGGTTCTAGTCCTGTTTGTATTTGCCTTAAACGTTCATTCATACGCCTACCAACCGATTTAAGCGAGAATTCACGTTCCACTAATACTTTGCCCTCATTGCCCATAGTTTCTGCCTCCAGTCGGTTCTCATAAGCCCACCGCATACCTCGGCGGAAGTCTTCCGTGTCCACTTCTGCCCACTTCTGGTCGGGTGTGTACCATTGGGAATTGTAAGCCATATTAGTCAAGGGGACAAGTTTATTTTTAACTAAATACGAGTCCTTGCCATGTGTTAGATATTCATGGATACCACCACGATTAGTGGAAATGATTGGTTTCCCCAACAATAAAGCTTCCATTTGTGGAAGTCCCCAGCCTTCGCCACGGTGCGCGCTTATGAAGCAATCAAACGTCTTGTGGAACCTGTAAATCTGGAATCTGTCCATGAGCTGTGTATATAAATAAACGGGGGCATAGCTATTTAGATTCAGTCTTTGTTTTAGTTTTTTAATTTGCTGTTTAATAGCATCCCGTTTTTCATTAGTAAAACCGACAAGATAAGTCTTAATTGTGAGACTTACACCCTCGACTCCCTCAAATTCTCTCCAGTAGGACTCAAGTAGTGCCATTGGATTCTTTCGTTCTGTCCACTCAAATATCGAGTAAAAGTTATACGAACCGCGATTAGGTGAAATATATGGATGGATGGATTCTTGATCAATACTTGTATCAATAGCTTGAGGTATTACATATATAGGTATTGTCACGCCAGCGTTTTTGATAGCTTGCACGTTAAACTGTGAGCTAGTCCAGATTTCGTCTACAATCTGTAGATTGATTGCAAAATCAAGCGGTATTTTATCTGTCTCCCAAAAAGCTCTACCAATGTGGTATTTTCCATGTTCAAAGTATTGCTTGTATACGTTTGGTGTGGTGTGTATTATTTTGATCGAGTATCCAATGTCCCTACCTTCCAGACTTGCCGCCAGTTCACCCAGTCGACCATACCCCGCTTGTTCGGGGGTGTATATAGGTATTTGGGTGGTCAACTCGACACCAGCTTCAAACAATGCGCCAATATCGTGGCGGTTTGCCTCTCCATAGCCACTATAATCTTTGGCTGGTCCCGTGTATTTTATTTTCACACTGAAATATAGTTGGATGCTAATGTGACTTGGCGTTTGTGACAATTTGTACAATCTATCTCGACCCCGACCATTTTATTAGTTGTATATATTGCAACGTTGGTACAGCCTTCGCACATATAACGAAAAATCAGTTTTTCCGTTTTTTCTATTGCTTGTACATTGTTTTTATCTTTCATATTGATCACCTCACCAATTCCAGATTTAAGATGTTGGTGTGCTTTTTAGATTCAATTGGCATCATCATCACCTTGTCGATTCTGTCTTTAATTATTCTAGCAGTTTTTTGATACGTCCACTGTTTTACATACTCAGACGCAAGTTTTCCCATCTTTACGCCTTCCTTATAGTGGTGGTACATCCAGCGCATTTGATTTGCTAGTTGATCCACATCACACACAACCATTTTACCGACATCGATACCTTTGTATCTGGAATATGTAGCGGGTGTCATTTCGGCCACTTTCGCTTCATACATATATTTACTATCGAAATATTCACTAATACCATGAGCATTGGGGACGATTGTGGGTAAACCTGTTGCCATAGCCTCCAATGGGGTTAATCCGAAACCCTCCCCACGACTTGGAAACACAAACGCATCGGATCTGCCGCACAATGTCGCTAGTTCTTCTTCTGTACTTTTTCCCAATATGACTTCTATATTTGGATACTCAGATGGAATAATGGGGATCGGCGCATGGGGAAGAACTGATTTGAAAATCATCTTTACGTTGTCGGTTTTCTCAAACGCTTTATTGAAGGCTTTGAATACCTCGGTGAATCCCTTGCGCAAGTTAAAAGCGTTATAGTGCAAAAACGTAAATGGTCGTTTTTCTTCTTCTGGTGATTTGCGTTCTATATATTGAAACACTCGGTCGTTGTATCCAAGTGGTACAACTTCTGATTTTATACCAGACTTCAAAAATACACCTTGGCACCATTTTGTTGGCACCCACACCTCATCAGCGGCCTCTAGGTATTCAATCCAATCATCGGGTATTTTGTCCGATTCAAACATTGTATATATAATTCTATACGGGCTTTCAAGACGGGGCAGTCCATACGGATTATGGTACAAAATAGCGATCTTTTCGCCGTTATATTGGCTTTTTATATTGACGCCCAATATCTCTAATTCTTTGATCATGTGACCGCTTGAGCTACCATAACCATCCTTACTTCCACCGCTTACACTTGTAAAATACACGCCGTTTAAACCTTGATCGTCGGAATGGTTCATTTTCGTCGCAAGGATTATCCGTTCCTGTCTATATTCCAACTCCCGTTTAGTATCGACAATAGTGAATCCTTCGTTTAACAGTTCTTGTTCTCTACTGTCACTGCTAACTTCGACATATTTTCCAATAGGGGACATCAGGAGTGCCATACCCCTATTGTACCCACAAAAAAACCCACCCACAAGTATAAGTTGCAGATGGGAGTTTTCTTGTTTGAAATTAGAAACTCTCGATTTCAACAACTCTGCGTGTATCCAAAACGGCTACGCCATAGAGAATTTGAAGGGTCAATTGGTGAGCGCCGAGGTCGGCGTTATACCAAAATAGAGTTCGCATACTCAAACCAACACTTTCATCATTCATGATTGTTGAAACACCACCAAACCCTTTTGGACTTGGTAATGGTCGTGAAGCAAGAACGAATGCGTTTTTGGTGTAAGCCAAATTGTGATAAGCACCAGGTGACCCGGTGTAGTCAATCATTTGGGATTCCCAAATTTCAAAACCGTAGGTTCTGATCATTTGACCATCTGCTACTGTGTTTTGACTACCGCGCCATGATTGATCGGTGTATTTTTGCACACCCAAAAGATCATTAAAGACGGTTGAGTCAACGTACATATAACGTTGTTCGGTCTTTGGTACTTTTTGGTCTGTGAAAAATTTGCGAATGGCCAGCATTGAGGTGTCAATAGTGGCTGCACTCGTACGATTCCATGTAACGGTACTTGAAAGTGAAGTGTGCAATTGAGCCACGGATGTTTCCACCGCTTCTGCAAGTGCAATAGCTCCATCTTCTGCATAACGCATTTGAGTGTCCTGGTTTGTAACCACTTTATCGACATCATCGATAGTTAGTGTTACTTCTTTATTTTTGTTAAGAGTAACGCTCACATCGGTGGCTGTTGGGTTTTGCTTTGTGAAGTTATTACCAACAACTTTATCGTTAGCGGAAACTGTACCAGTTTTTGGAACTTTAAGAACTGTACCTTCGGTCGCTGTCGTCCAATCGGTATTTCTACTAATAGTCCTAGCCAGATTCAGGTATGAGCCGAAACGTTGTAGAGCCTTATTAGAAATGATCGTTGGAATAAACGACGCGTCGGTCGTTGTGTTCATTACATTTTCTATCATATATTTTTAATATTTCACCCCCTTTTTTTTGAATTCCTATAATAAATAAAATAGGTCTAATTTGAAGCCTAAAAGGGGATTTGAAGAAGTTTATTTAACCATGTCGTTTTCGACTTGGTTATTTGCTAATGCGACCTGGATTTCTTTCTCGTTTTCTCTCCAAAATGAAGGAATTTGTAATTGAGAAAGTTTAAATTTCTTAGTACCAGCAGTTGACTCTTCGCCGGGTCCTGTTGCGGATCCAACGGTTACGTTTGCTGCTTTACCCTTAAGATATGGTGATTTGTCCAACAATGTCGTTAATGCCTCATCAGCACCTAAAACAGTATTGTCGCTGTCACTTACTGAAATTTTAGATCGATCGATTAGTTTTAAAACTGCATCCAAATCAATCACGCCTACTTTTGCCGCTGCATTCATTATCTGCATGTCCTGAAGGGTTTGTGTGTATTTTGTTTTCACACCCGACAATTCTTCAGCACGTTTTGCGGCCAGTTCCTCGAATTTTTTGTTCTCAGATAGCTTCGTTTCCTCTGCCTCGTTTAACTTGGCTTCGTACTCAGACGCTTTTTTGGCGCGTTCGTTTAGGCTTTTGAATCGTGGATGCAAAAAAACTCTCGGGTCATCGAAAACTTTTGAAAAGTCATCATCACCGATGTTTTTAGTATCGAACACGTTTTGGTTTTGTGTATCTCTCGTTTTTGTCGTGTCGGTCACGGCTACACTACCAGTAGTTTGTGTACCACTTGTGGTGGCATCACTATTTGTATTTTCTGCCATGTGTTTTTGTTTCGTTTTTTAACGTGGTAAGTCCACGGTAAAACACTCTATGGTTAATATACACAATCGATCAATAAAATGTCAACTCTTGGCGTTCTTCTCAAGATCCAACTTACTGGCTTTGGCGATTTCAGATTCAGAAATAAATTTTGTTCTTTCATCTGGATAGTATGCCCTGGTCATCTTAGCGAGCGATGGAATTAATACATTTATACTATGTCTACAACTTGGGTGGAACAAACCCCCAGATTCCGCGTCAGACAATGTCGGATACCCCTTGGACACACCAGTTAACGACAAGATCTTGCCCTCCCACGGCGCACATAGGGGACATGCTCCGAAATGGTTTGAAACCTGTACCAAGTCGTATTCGTTTTCTACCATTCGATTTACTAGGCCTCTATTTCGTGATTCCACTGCTTTGGTACGAAATAGCATTTCAGCATACCTATCAAGAGTCCAACCATGTCCGCCCTTATCTTTTAGCGCGTCCAACCCCTGTTCTTGCAAAATACCCTTGATTGTACGTTTCACCGCTTTTAAATTGTTACCGCCGATCAACCCTTCTGCCAACTTTTGGGTTATAGTCTCACGCGTTGTCTTTCCCAACAACAAGTCTGCACTTCTTCCGACTCCTGTCAGACTTTCTCCGAACGCTTTGGCGGTGTCATCAACCAATGCAACAATAGCTTGTTCATGCAGACGATTAAATCCCTCTGATACGCCCACATCTGCCCCAACGTTTGATAGTTGCTTTACTGCATCATCAGCACCTGATTTATAATATTCGGGCAATTCTTTAGCCAAAAATTCCTGCGTATTAGTTCCCAAAGTAGTAAGTATTACATCAATTTGTGCAAGAATTGCGCGACGATTTTTGACCCCAAAATCAGTTGCCGTGCTAATCTCCGAAACAATCTGTTTATAGGCACTCTTAAACGTGTTTGTTATTTTGAGAATATTTTCTTCGTTGATTTCGACGTGTGTGGGATACAAAGACATAATATATAGAGCATAGACTATTTAGTTGTCGGTTGTGTTTTATCGTCTTTCTTTTGCATAAACGGATTTGACTTTGAGGCATCCATGGATGGAACTGTTATTGCCGGCCGCTCTTTCTCAATGACTTTTAGTTGTTCCTCGGCCGATTTTTCATCTACATCATAGAGTCGCATGATAGCCTCAGTCTTTGGAGTAAGTCCAGCATCAACCGCCTGTATCTCATCCAAGAGTTGTTCATGATTATCAATAGGCAATCCATCCTTCCAGTCAATTTCAGGCATTACAGGCTCACCAGACAGTTGTTTTCCATTGATAGCTATATTGTTGGCTTTAGCAAACTTTTGTGCTGTGTACACTAGCTGTTTTATTGCATGATCATAGTACAAACGCTTTCTTGAAACCTTTGCAAGTGTTCTCATTAACTTAAACTTTAAAGCTCTACCGCTATCACTAGTTCCCGTACCCATACCAAGGACATCGGGGCTTATCTCAGCCGTCAAATATAACATTTCCACTAGTTTTTCAACCTCTTTAAATGCCGAATCAAGTGAAGCGTCCCAGACAATATATTCTGGTTTGTTGTTTTCCCCCTCTTTTACCTCAACAACGCCAAGTGCTTTTTTATTTACGTTTCCATGCTCATCAATTATTCCAGGTGGAACCATAAGTATAGGATCACCATGTGTATCCAAAATATTGTCTATTTTTGAAAGTCTATTGCACAAGGCATAAAACAACGTATCCAAATCTAAATAATCAGACAATCCAAAATGTCTATCGCCGGTTTTCCAGTTGGGGATATGAACAATCAAAGATTCGTTGATTCCTGTGTCTTCTTCTTCTTTTATCGACCCATCACCTAATGTGCTTACTGACACTGGAGCCACAATATCTTCGCCCTTCATTTTAAATACCTTATTTTGTATTTTCCCTGGTGTGTGTATTTCCTGTCTCAAATAAGTTTCCCCATCTAAAACAAACGTCCAAGCCAATACCTGTTCTTTTGACGTTGCTCGTACATTAAACCCGTCTATCTTAGGAAAATAAATCTTTGGCACAATATCTTCGACTATTACTGTGCTTTCTGATTTTTCGTTTCTAGGTCCAATGCGCAATTTAAAGATAGCGTCGCCGTTGTAACTATTCCCCAATGCACTTTCGTAACACTGCACATCCATGTTGTTTTCCCTCCAGAAAGCGTCGAGCCACTCTTGATCACCGTTTGGCAATTTGACTGATACGGGTTCACCAAATAACATATCTGCCATTATTTTTGACAAAAGACCTGCAAAATTTACTACAAGAAAACGCAACTTTGCGTGCGCACGGTTGTAGTCTTTGTCCCCAATGCGAACATTGAACGCCTCAAAATGTTTACCCATGAATAGCTTCTTGTAATACTCATAATCGTTTAAACGATTTAAATCACTTGCCAGGGGAAACTTACCAATTTTTGCTATAGGTTCTATATTTGGTGTTTTCTCCAGTGTTCCAGTATTTGCGATAGTTGCCGCCATTGAAACATCGGGGGATTGTGGGTAATTGTCAGCCATAAAATTAGTATAGCACCGTACCTATTACAACAATCAAGCCTAAAACGGGTTTTTGGCAAAGACTCTAGCTATTGGCCCGTTATATTTGCGCATCTGGAGCGCAACGAAGTCTGCAAATAACATGTCGTCATGTTTACCTTTTGCATGTTCACGCTTTGCTACATCGTTACGAATAAACGTTTGCATCTCTGATTTTGTGACCGTTGATCGTATTTCCAAACTTCCTTCTTCAAACTGTTTTATAAACTCATCTATCATCACATCGCGTGTCTTGGTGTTTGTATTCCAGCCAATTTTGCGCGTTGTTTTTTCTGTACGCTTATCAATTTCAACATAGGAATAATAGTGGTCATAGCCAGAATTGACCACCGTAATGATGGTTGTCAGCATGTTATTTTCTATACCTATAAAAGCTTTGTTGTATACCTTGGCGATGGCCACGCACAATTCCCCCAACAAATCGGGTCGTATCTTTTGCCAGAATTCCCCAATTTTCTCGATCTTTCCTTCAATTGCAACAGTACTACCATCCCATAAGGCAATGGCCGCGTTATCTTGACCCTCATCACCAGCTGGATCACACCCCAGCACATATTTTTTACCATAGCGCGGAATATCCCAACACCTAAAACCCTGATCATATAGATATTTCATACCATCCTTGACGGTCTGATTCTGATTTGTGTCGGAATCAATGAGCGCATAAACTTGATCTATCGTTAGTGGGACAGGTGCGCTAATGTCTGTTACCGCCTCCAAGTTGAATACATTGCCTGCGCCAGACTGGAAAGCTTCCAATATAGTGGCCGGGTATTCCTGCTTAAATCTCTGAAATACGTTTAATGTGACACCATCAGTGCGGTTTGTTCTAAACTCATCTAATTTCCATCTGCGCCATAGCAATTGGCCGTCTGTTAACCCGTATTGACTGCGCAATTTATTTTCATCTTCATATTTTGCCGCGTCTATTGAACCTAACGTGCCATATAGCGTATATTCTGGATTGCTAAACCACGGATAGAAAAAAACCCGATAATCCATCTCTCCAGATAGTCCCTTTTGTTGCCTGTCTAGGGCGTACATGACGTCATCGTAGAATTCATTCATTCCGTTTCCCGTCGTCTCTTCTGTAATTCTTCCCGTCTTTGGCACGGCTTGTTTAGCTCCCATCTTTAACTCATCCCGATCCTCGACGTGTGCTGCTTCCGATACATGTAGTCTTTGTATCGTAGTGCCGCGTATTTTTAATGCCACATAAAATTCATTGTCTAGGGGGATTCCATCAAATCGAGTTAAAAATTTGTATTCGTTTCGCGTGTCGTACTGTGTAACGGGGCGCAATTCAGGTGGCATGTTCTCATAGGCTCGTTTTGCTATTTGGAATATCTTGCTTACAGACTCTCTATCGTGTGCAGTTATGGCCGCCGATGATCCAGGTACAAAACAAGCATCGTCAAACATGTCGATGACGGCATCCGTTGTAAATCCAAATTGTCGAGGCTTAACAATATAACAATAGCGACACCCCTTCGAGTCGACGCGGTATCTCAATTGCATGGGGTTGGGCTTGAATACGACAATCGTCCCGCTCTTATTCTTGACTTTGTATAGGTGGTTGAGCCTCCACCATTTGCTTCTCAGCTTCAAATGCAACATCGTCTATATTATCAGCCCTTTCTAAATCAGAAATAATATCTTCTATGGGTCTTGCTACTGATGTCTCGGTTCTGTTCACAAAAAAGTGTTGTGCGCTTCGGTGTTTTTCACTAAAGAACGTCAGGATCTTAATTTCTTCTGACGTTAGTGTCTTCTCTTGTAACGTCTTTAAGTGTATAGCGTCTATTAATCGCGTCATTGCCTCGTTTGCTTTCTCTCCTGGAATTAAGCGCAATCTATCTACGCCTACAGAAAACCAATCTTTTAGCTTGTATTTTTCGTATATAGAAGTTGAGTGTCCATCTAGTCCTGATTTATGTATTGCACGGTATAAACTCACACCTAAAACGAGGTGTGGGCGTAATTCACTTAGCCATGTATTAAACGTGTCCTCTGATATTAGTGGTCGTCCCCAGTCTAGTTTTGCCATATTTATTTATTTAATATTTTAAATTTCCAATATTCCTTGCCATCTTGTCTGCCTGATTCTAACAGTTCATAGTTATTACCTCGTAAAGTGATACTCATCATTCCCTTGACTGTCTTCTCAATCTCTATTATTTCACCGACCATTCGCAGTTCTTCGTCAATATTGTTTGTTTGTGAAAGACTGTCTATGGGCATGGTGTAAGTATAGCAAATAAAGATGGTTAATTGTTCAACCAAGCCAATAGCAATCCACATAACAATAGGATCACGAGGGCTATGACTTCAATAGGGGACACTGTGTGTGGAATTGTTTCCCGCATTATATATGCAACTACACCTGTCCATAAAAGTTTTTGTCCGATACTCATAAAAAATCACCTACTTTCTAAAATGGAATTTCATTTGTCGCAACATTTGAAACTTCTTCTGTCGGTAACACGTCATCAATCTGGACTTCCTCTGGCTTTTTTGCTGCTGCTTCGTGATTTGATCGAGACGCAAACGGTATTACATCATCCGCTACTACTTCACTTATGTACTTTTTGGCACCACTACTGTCTTGATACGACCTATTGTCCACTCTGCCGCGAACCGTCACTGGTTGTCCCGTAGCAATATTTTTAGATAGCCACTCTGCAAAGTTACCCCAAACTACGATTTTATGAAACGTGGGTACATCCTTCCATTCCTCCCCGTTTTTTACCCTTCTATTAGTGGCCATACTAAACGTCAATACAGGTTTGCCCGCTGGTGTGTATTTTAGTTCTGGCTCTTTTGTAACATTGCCGACTAATATAATTTGATTTATTGAAAAGGACATATATTTAAACCTTGGAAACGTCGTCTTTTTTAATATGAAAATCGATTATTACCTGTAACTGTTCCAACCGTGTACCGTTGTCCATAATTAAATTTCTTCGTTCGTTGTGAATAGCCTTGAGTTGGTCTAGTTCCATTGCTTCCGTTGCCACTAGTCTTTCATAGCTTGAGGCTTCAGGACTTTCGATAACAGCTTTGGCATCACAGATACGCCTTGCGTAGAATTCAACCCACGGTTGTTTTTGCATTTCTTTGTTCATTATCGATCTTCCCAACTAAAACCGCAACTACGGCAAACATTAGTTGATTTGGGTCTTCTGGATACACTCATTAAAATCCGAATTGGAAACATAATATTTTTAGTGATTCGCCATAGGCGAGCGCCAAACGACTCAGATATTATATTTATAGTTTTTAAACCACATTTAGCACATTTTCTTTTAAACATGTTTTTTCACCACCTTTTTTGGCAGGACTTTTTTTTCTCGTCTTTTTGACCAGGTTAGGCGTGTTTTTATCTGTTGTAAGTCGTGCAAGATGGTATTAAAAACAGTTGCCCCGTCTTTCTCTACTAGCATCTGAAGCAATTTTATAAACATTCGGGAAATAACCATCATCCAAACACCTATCAATGTTGATATTGCAAAAATCAGTAATAAGACAATGTTTGTGATATTCATGTTAGTTTCTGTCAAAGTGGGTTGTTAATATTTTACACCCAGTGGCCGTTATCTCCACCATGTGTTCAAAAAATGCACTTGGTTGGCCATCTACTGTGACGAATGTCCACCCGTCCGGATCCACACATATACCCAGATTATCCTTACCTGGTGTCAACATAGGTTCAACACAAAACACATCTCCAACTTTTAATTCACCCCACACACAATGGTCAGCGGTACCGCTATAAATATTTGGTTTCATGTGCATTTCTGTCCCTATGGCATGTCCGGCCATCCGTAAATTTACACGGTAGCCCATATTTGCGGTGTAATATTCGCAAATTCTCGCCAAATCTTCAGTGCTTCTACCCGGTTTCATGTGATCAATGACCTCATAGAGTGTCTTTTTTGCATATTTAAGCAGTCTTTCCTTACGGTTTGATATTTCGCCACATCCAAGAGATAACGCTGCGTCACCACACAAGCCATCTGGAGTAATTAGGGCGACGTCCAAAGAAACCAGGTCGCCGTTTTGTAGTTTGTACTCACTTGGTTTGCCGTGTGCAATGACATTGTCAATATTTATACAAGTTGTGAACGGATAGGCTTGTTTTGCCGACTGATGCTTGTACCCCTTATTAAAAGGCTTACACCCCATATCCAATATCATTTTTTCAGCCATAGAATCAATATCAATAGTCCTCACACCAATTTTAGCCATTTCAGCCATCTTTATTAAAACCTGACTTACTGCTTCGTGGGGTTTCATACAAAAGATAATTGCTCCGGCTCTTTTAGCGTAATGCGCCAGAAAATAACTTTGCGGCCAGTCTTTACACAAATATCCCGTCTGTCTTCTTGTAAGAATCCATTTTTGACCAACTCGTTTACCCTTGGAGTGATGTGGTTTATTGGCCAATCGAGAAAATCTGCCAAATCTAGGTTACAGGCCGTTTTCAACTCATACTTCAAGGCGTTTAAAACGTTCATTTGTTTTTTTCCTACATTATCTAGGTCATGGAATGATTCGACCGATGTGTTGCGAACTTTATTTTTCATAAAAGTATTTGTTCTGGTATCGTCGCTTCTGATTGTTGAGCGCCGAACTTATCAAATAAGTTGTTAGATAAAAAATATTGGTACATTTCAGATGACACTGTGACAATATAATTGTGGGCATCTTCCAATAGCTTTGGTGTGATCCAAACAATAGACATGTCGGCAGTCTTCATGTACTGGTCATAGTGGTGTATTTCTATTTTTTCGACGTAATATCCAAGAAGTGTAGCTAGTACACCATAGATCGCCCCTTGCTTCCCTCCTGCATATACTTCGCTGGAAGTCTTACCTGTTTTCCAATCATAGACGGTGGGGCTGTCGTAACAATCGATTATCCCAACTAAATCCAACCAACTATCAAGTTCTACAACTTTTTTTCTTTCAGTTACGGGCGCTATAAGTGGACGACCACCAAACTCAACGGGCATAGTTTTTGTGTCTTCGATGTGTTTTCTCCATTTCTCATGCCACCGCAAACCGTCTTCCGTTTCGGGGCTTGAGTACTTATCTAACTTAAAATACTGTTTGATTGCCATCTCCCAGTTTCCAGATGACCACATGTCCAAAATTGTATAGCTGGCTCGAAATTTATTTTTCATAGTTTAATAAGACAAAAACTTTTTAATAGCAATTTTAATAAGGTTTAAAATCATACTTACGGCGTTTTTAAAATGGTTTTTATTTTTCATTGTCTTACTCCGCAACCTTATCTATCGTTAAAGTGAAAGAATCTCTCATGTCCAGGCCAGTGACCACTATTTGATTTTCGGCTAACATGGTTGTGTCAACCACAAATTCACTATCGCCAGCCTCAATAAGTCTTTCTAGTAAGAATATAAATTTACTGATCGTCATTTGTTGCCTCCGATTTTAACGATATGGTTAACTTCTTTTGACGTTCAACTTCTGAAATACCGGCTGGCATGCCATTATTTTCTTTTATCCATTTTTCCACCGCTTTAGCATCTACTTTATAGACCACTTTTGTTTCCTCAGTGTACAGCTCTTTGGGTGCTAGATTCTTTTGCAATTCGTCAACGTAATAGCGTTGGCCAAATGAACGGTAATGAACTTTTATTAGATCTGATTGTATTGATCTGAAATTCGGGTCAATCTGTAATGCCGTTGCTTCTAGCTTTGCTTTTACCTCAACAATGGCCGCCTCAACTTGAGTCTGAATTTCTAACAATTGTACTAGATTTTCTTCTGCCTCAGGCTTCATAAAGATCTTATCCGCATCAAGTACAAGTTGTGCTATTTTTTCAATATTTATTTGCATAATTGTATATTAATCTAATTTACAGTGTTTGTCAAGTACTTTATTTATGTCTTCTGTTACACTTGGAACCTTAAGTTCCAGACCCTTAATGTCTTCTGCCTGTCTTTCTATCAAATAGGTATAGGAGCGTACTACCAACGCAAGATCATCGTAATTTTCTTTTAGTCTTGAATCTGTTTTTATCTTTGACTCAAACTCGTCCAAATTTTCTACAGAGTCACACCATAGTTTCCAATAGGTGTAATCTTTTTTAATCATGTATTTTTGTTTTGATCAAGCAAAGTTTTAAAATCGGGTGTCTTTGTCTTCTCTGGTGGTTGAACTGGTATTGGGGGTACAAGTTTTATTTCTTCTTGTCCCGTAATAGGTGTGGCGGTCGAATCTTTATCTGGTGCGCCGTGTATGACTTCAATTGCCTCTTTTTTTGTCTTTATTGGTTCTGGCAAGTCCTCAAACAATTCTCTGTTTATCTCTTTAAATTCTTCCGCGCCATATATGTCACTGGCAATACCAAATTCAGACGCACATTTTTTAAGTGCATCAGTGGTGGCCGCTTTTAGATCGTTTCCATAATCCAATGGTATTTTATTTCCATCTTTTTTATATTTAATTTCAGCCCTTCCCCATTGCTCTTTTACGATAGACTTGTCCCCAACCTGTGCCGTTAACCTGCCTAACACAATGATAGCGTCGCCCTTCTCCAGGTGTTCTTTTACCTCAAAATTCCACATCCATCCAAATACATAGTTTAAGACTTTTTTTACGTACGTCCCCGTTACATAATCCCACTTACCCCCGCCCTTACCAGGTCTTTGATAAATATGGTCTTTAGGTGTCTTTTGAAGAATGTGCAGCAGTTGCCCATTTTCAAACGGTGTGTTCTTGGCAATAGTTAACCGTGCTTTTTTCTTTGGTTCCTCTAATAGAGTAGGTTTCATAGCTGTACATCCTTCATTATTTCAAACGCATAATATATAGCCGACCTACTATAGTTTTTGCCAGTTTTTGGATTTATGTACTCGTTTGAAATCATCTCAACTGTTTTTCCGTTGTTGTATTCGTTTACCCACTGTTTCCATAGTACTAAAACTCTTTTGCGTTTATCTGTTTGGAATCTGTAGTTAATATCTATCATAGTTTTATATTACACCTAAGTACAGTACTTGTCAAGTGTTTGTTAAATCAGACAGGATCAACTAACTTATATTTCTTACCGTCAATAATTTTAATATCCTCTCCTTGTTTATCTATTTTCCTAAGCTTGGCTAGGTAAATGCCCTGTGCCTTCTCTTCTATTACTATGTAGGCTTTCCAGGCCGGGTATACTATGGCTCGGTAGGCTTTATGTGCTTGGTCTTTTAATTCTTGTTTAGATAATTTTTTCATAGTTAGTCCTTTTTAATAATAATTAAAACTGGTTGTACCATTATTCCTCTTGGCATAAATCTCTCTCCAGTAGAACAATAAACTTCCATTCCATATTCTGTTTTGAAACACAACTCATTATGATACATAAAATGCCCTGGCTGGCACTCCTCTATTAAACACTTCCATCCATCTGGTTCTATTATTATTTGTTTCATAGCTTCTCCTCTATTTGTTTGTCTATCTCCCTAAGCTTGGATAGGTAGATTTCCCGTGCTGTGTCTATTGTTGCGCAGTAAGTTTTTGATAATGTGTCTACTTTTGCATTGTAGGCTTCCTGTGCCATATTTTCTATTACTGTGTAGGCTCCCCATGCTTTGTCTTTCTGTTCTTCTTTAGTTAGTTTTTTCATAGTTAGTCCTTTTTAGTGAGTTCTTCTTTCACTGCTTCCCAAAGAGTGTCACACCAAGTTTCGGGGTCAATTTCGCTTTCACCAAGAGAGCAACCTGGCAGGTAAAGTGAACACCTCCCTTGTGCTAAAAACTCAATCATTTGGCCAATATTAGGCGGGTGCAACTTATGAGTTTTCTTTCCATTTTTAATCCATACTGTATTAGCGAATTTTAGTTTTTGTTTTTCTGTTAATCCCCTCCATTGTTTTTGATTTATTTCTTGTTTCATATTTATTTTGATTTCTCAAAAACCTTTATAAGTTCCTCATATTCTTTTATTTCCCTTTTTGCCCAGGCGATAATTTCTTTAGGGTCGTCCGTGAGAGTGTTGGCGAATAGTTGAACTAAGGATTTCTCTTTAATTTTCATATTCTTTAACCTGCATTAAAACTTTCCAAAATAATACCCATTTTTGTATTATCTACTTCATTAATTTCGTAACCACCAGACCACTTTATAGGCTTAGGATATTTATCCTTGAGTAACTCAATAACAGCTTGTTCATCTTCAGCGACAACAACAAAGCCGTCATACATGTCGTAGTCGCACTTGTTAAATATAATTAAAAATGTTTTCATATAAGTAAAGGTTATTTCTCTGCTAATGGTTTGCCTAGAATGCAGAGAAGGTCGGAGTGTTTAATACTCAATACACATTCCCCTGAATTTACAGCATCAAATGTGGCATCTACATCTAAATGAAAACTCTCAATCTCCAGCCTCACTCTCTCCCTTTCTTCTGCTACTAATAGGGATACAAACTCAATAAGAGCTTTCTTTTCTCTATCATCACACCGCTCATCGGGTTTGTTTCCACAGTCAAGATAATAAGGTTCGTGAGCTATAACGCCATGTAAAACTATGTGAAACTTGCCCATATAATCTGACAGTCGCTCACCCACAGAGAGTGATGTGTCATAAGATGGGTTTATTGCACACCCCGTGAAGTGTTCGGAAGCGTTTTGTTTAGATTTCATAGGCTCATCTCCACAATCATCTTCCCCAGAACATTTACAACAAATAGACTTGCCCCCTATGTTGTGCTTATTGCAGACACTGTGTGTGCCTTCTTCTCCGTGCTTGAATGGTTTTAGGTCGTTCATAGTTAGTCCTTCATCAGCTTATGCTTTTTTAACATCTTTAACCCTCCATGTTTATGAATGACTTTGTTTATCAATTCTAATGGTACATACGCATATACTGTCTGTTTTGGGTTTTTTTTATCTTCTGCGTATTCGAGCAACAGTGTCTCTTTTTTGTTTGGATAACCTATTTCAAGCTCATCATATATAAAATAATTACTATTCATGCACGTTGTCCTTGGATGACAATACATTCCACTACTTGCCTGAACAGACATTGTAAAATTATCTTTACAAATGACACGTTTAAACTTAATAAGTTTACCTTTTTGTTCTGGTTCTATTAAATTAAAATACTCTTTACCCTCAAGTATATTCTCCTTATTTGTAAAATATTCTTCTATATAATTTTTCATATTATTTCTCCAGCCCGTTCTCTTTTGAGATAGATGTTGAGTAGGTTATTTCCTTCAATACTTCTAACTCTTGAATATCGTTTTTCCAATCATTTCCCAGCATATCCTCTGGTAATTCTCCGAATATTTCTATAAATTCTTTTCTTTTCATAGGTTAGTCCTTCTTTATAATTCTTCCTGTAACCTCTTAAATAACTTATTTCGTTCATTTATAGCTTTACTAGCTGCCTCTTTAGTAGGCCATATGTTGTCACTGTTTAATAGTTTATTATCTGTACTATCGTCAGTCCAGATGACCAGAGAAATACAGTCTTGGTTTACATACCAATACTGATCACCCGTTTCTGGCTTCCACTTAGTGTCTTTTTCTTTAAACCACTCAGGACGTTCTAGGATTTGTAGTTCGGTATATGAATCTAAATACGGACTTTCTTTTGGCATGTAAACATAAGATCTGGTTGGTGATTGATATTCCGTCCCCGCCTTATTCCAAGGTGTATCTTTTAAGAGTATATATACTTTACCCATTTGTTACCTCCAATATCAGATCAAGTAACTTGTGTTTCTTTGGGCAATCCGTATTACCACAATAGCCTGTAAACGACCAATCTTGATTTTTACTTAAACGGATACAAGTCACATCATCAATATCTATGGATTTACAAGATGGACATTTTAGGAAGTAAGACATAATTTATTTATCCAAAAAAGTAACTTCTACTTGGCACAAATCGTTGCAGTTTATATATTCTTTTGTTGCTAAACTCAAATCTGCAATTCGACCAAGTTTACCAAATCCACCCGTATCAGTTACGACGGCAATTACCGTTTTGCCAGTTTTGATACTCTTGATATGAACTTTGGTGTTTAGCTTCACACCATTCATTGCTATTGTATGTTTTTTTTCGTCGAAAACTTGTCCGTTTGCCATTTTTCGATCTTCTCGACAACCTAAACAACCTTCGTTGCTATAAAAGCTAGCCAATCCGACGATTTTCTTGGGTTCATTCTTTAGTTGAACCGCCGGATGGCTAAAGCTTGCTGTATAAGGATTAAAAAGAATGGGCAATGAGGTATTGTACTGAACAATGGCTTGTATTAGTTTTATACCGAAGAAAACGTTTAAAAAAACTAAACAAACTAATATAGGTGTATTTATGCGCATACAGTAGGTGCAATCGTCCAATATAACAATTGTTGGTTTCCGTCTTTGTCCTCTACCCAAAATTCAAACTCTTTTTTAAACACCTTGGCCATTAATAATGTGGTTATGTACCCGATCACTTTGGTCATGTATCTATAGTAACACTTTGTACAGTGTTTGTCAAGTACTTGTATTATTAAGTAATGAAAACGTGCCTGCGTCTCCGAATTTCTAACAATATAAACTTCAAGTAGGTTTAATATAATATTTAAAAAGTATGTTTCGCCCGAATTATTCAACTTAAACAACTTAAACAACAATATCCACCTATTAAAGACTATTCCATCCTTGGTATACCAAATGGCAACCAAATCTATACCCATATTAGCGCAATACAACAACCGACAAACAACTACATCGCTGCACAGCAGAGAAGTGGAGGGTTGCCCCCCCCTACCCCCCATAGGAGTATTTAATTTCGGAAGTTGCTTCAGCCTGTTACTTTTTCAAACAGGGGATACGCCCACTAGCCTCCGGAAGGTACCTCGTATCGTTTAATCGCCGCCGTATTGAGTTTGCGGAAATCGCCCCCACGCTCTTTTAGATCCCCGTGAGGGACTTAGGTTGCCCGAGATCAAACATCGATTCGACTTTTTTGCCTAACGAATGTTCCGTTTTGAAGTTTTAAGAGGTTGGAAGAAGGAATGGTAGGAATTGGCAGACCAGAGATGAAGGGTACGTAAACAGTGCCTTTGTGACATACATAGCAAAGATGTGTTACTTTAAAGCTAACTGTGGTCTGATAGTGCAGATCGTGAAGTTGACCGCAATGTCTGCAAATTCTTTTTGTTTGGTTTGTGTGGTATAGTAGTCTCATAGTTTTTGATAAACTACAGTTAAACACTGGGAAAAGAACTCCGCAAGGGGTTCTTTTTTGTTATATGGACATTAGACGGAAATATAGCCCCTTAGTATTTTTCTATAGGACGTGCTTTTTTTCTTGCGATGGGATAATATTACTTTTTATGAAAACAGCGACACTTTCCACAATATAAAAACCTTATGTCATTTGAGTCATGACTGACACACCCACAAGCAAAACATTTGATCCCCTCCGCCAAGATTTGGTAACTCTTGATACCGTTGGAAAAAACAATAAACCTCGTCTTTTTACTTATCATCTTTCGTTTTTTGGAGTATTTGGCATTAATATCCGATTTTTCATTTCAGAATTAACACTTTTGCGTTTAAGTAAGATCAAGGACGGCGTTGTGTTGTTAGTGTTCATCTTGGTATTTCTGATGCTAGCAATCTTTCTTGTTTCTTTAACGCCAATAAGTCGAGGCTAAAGCCACACCAACAATATCGATGATGTGGCAAACAGACAAAAAATTAAAACTGTGTCAAACCCTTGGTTAATTTTGAATCTTTGCCGGTTTTCTTCTCAATGTACTTACCTGATTCGTGTATGTACTTATCCACACTGCGTAAAACGGTAGTAATGGCACCAGAAACGATTAACCTTGTCCCTGTATCCATGTTTGCACCAAATTGGTTTAAGACGGCATCTATGCCGCCAGCGAGCAAATAAGAAACCACACCAAGTACTACTATTCGCGCACCTTCTTTGAACGATTCTTTTAATTTATTAGACATTGTTTGTCACACCCCCCTTCACTTCTGTTGTTGTTCTCGTCGTGATGACTTTTTCGTCTATGACTATGTGTTTTTCCATTATTAAAGCTAACAAGTTGATACTTTTTAATATGGCATCTGTTTTTTCAGCGGCAATTACCATGCGTTCTCGAAAGACTTTTGATTCAGCGTCTTGACCTTGCAGTACTACACGTAATGTATTGTTTTCACCTGTAAGTCTTTGAACGTCACCCTTGAGTGTATCAAGAGTCGTTATAAGTTCAGTAATTTTACTATCTTGCTCTGTGATTTTTTTACTTTGAACTTCGGATTGTTCTTTATAAAGTTTTCGTACCCGTTCCTCCAAATTGTTTTCTTCCCCCTGTACTTCTCTAGTCTTCCCCTTGACAGTATTTATTATCATTAAGATCCCCCCCGTTACACTTGCTAATATTATAATTCCTGTGCTTGCAAATCCTAGCCATTCCATAACTACCCCCTATGGACAAACGATAAAATCCAATCGACAATCTTTTGAATTGCTCCCTTCACTTCTATTGTTTCACCTTCGCACTTGGCAAGATTGATTTTAGCCTGTCCTTCGGCTTTTTTTGCTTGGTCAACCTGACCCTGCAAATCTAAAATAGTACCCTCGTATTGCACCCTGATTTTTGACACGTCCGGCATCGTGGCAATTAACGCGTCAATTTCGGCTTTTTTTGATTTATGTGCTTTTAGCAGTTGTTCTTGTAGTCTGCTAATTTGATCTGCGTTGTTCAACCCTTCAGTCTCCGAAATGGCCAATCGTCCACCAATCACGGATAGTTGATTTTCGAGGTCAGTTTGTCTACTTTTAATGCCTGCAACTATAGTCCGTAAGTCTTCAAACACCGCACTGTTTGGGTCTGAATCTGGCTTTAAATAATGTACCATCATGTGCCATTTGTCGTGATTTCTCATATAGAGATCATAATGATCCTTACTCACAATAATAGTGTCGGCAGTTACTTTAGGCTTAGGACCCGACGTAATAACGTAGCTTTCAATTGTCTTTTTGGCGTTTGGCTTAAACCATCCTAAATAATATTTCAGTGAACGTTCAAGTCCCCCAATTGGGTCGGCAATGGTTAGGTCGTTTTCTTCGCTAGTGTTATAGCCAACAACTACAACAAAGTGACTGTTATATTCGACTGTTTTGGGACTAACATCAATGCCGATTATTACAGGATACCCATTATCAATGGCAGTCCTTATGTCAGAAAATTGTGCATCTGTTAACAGTGTGGGTGTAACCACCCTATTCTCTTTAATGTCACCAAATAAAAGATTTACACCGCCTGGCACATAGTCACCACCGTTAGCAAAACCTTTACCAACACTCAGAGTTTTTAGTTTATCGTTTAAAGTTTTAGGATCCACATCCTTGCCATAATATCGACACACCATAGCCCATGCTGTGACATAACACCCATAATTTGCCATGTTAAATGGAATCTTTGTGTTAAAACCCAAAAAAGAAGTTCCCCATCGCGAATCTTTTTGTGAAAACAGAACAGGTAGATTTATTTTTCCCATAACAATACCCTACCATATACGACTAGATCATTGGAACTGTCGTACCAAAAACGGCATACGTGACAATGAGTTGTGCGCCCAAATCAAATCCGGCATAATTTGCGTTGTTAGTGGGCGGAAATGAGGCTGCGTAGTCGTAATACTCACGCAATCCAAATTTACTAGTACTGCCTTTAGTTATATTTTGATTTGGGCTGTTTATAATAATATCGTTGGTAGTACCCACAACTAATGCCGACAATGAAATTTGACCATAAGTCGAACCAGCTACCAAATCATAGTCTGCCGTTGTAAAACCCGTGGTACTTGGTTGGCTTGTTGGACCAAACAAATAGACGCCACCACTACCTATATTATCTTGTTTTTCTTGGCAATATAGCCTTAACCTTGCACTTAAAATATATGCGTATGTAGGAATACTACTTGTATCTATAGGCAAAAGTGTCCGATAGATTTGATAGTTTCCACTGCTTCTTTCTGAGCGTACATATAACCTTGAAACATCAGTACTGTCCCCGTTTGTGTCATTGCGGCAATTGTCCCAGTTTGTATCGTCGTTCTTAATATTCCCTACTCCGCCACCACTAGCGGTAATGGTTACGGATTTATAAATCATGATTAAGAGTTAAAGCCGTTAATATAGCCGTAATATACACCAACACTTACCCTATGGATAGAAAGACTGATCACCTTATTTGCTGCTGTTGGCAACGTAGGAATCGACCCATCACCCGTTAGCCATGTAATACCAGACCACCATGTTACTGTACGTGTTCCCGTTGCGTCTTGGATAAGATAGATTGTCAACATTTGTCCATCGACATCCCCTGTTGTCGCCAACGTTCTATTTCCTCCAAGTGTTAGAGTGCGGACATTGCCCTTAGTTTTACTACTAAAATCTAATGTCACCGTTGCTGCATCTGTTTCTGTACCAAAAACTTTTAAACCCAAAACTACATCACCCCTCAATGCGTTAAACACCGATGCCACTGCGTTTGTACCTGCTGTTACGTCTGCACTTGTTGCCATTTGTTTATACTATCATTTTTAAACTATAAAGCTTGTGACACATAGGTTAACCAATAGTTATTTGCCATCCTAAGGTTAACGTATCACTGGCGCTTTTGACTCTATTTATTGCCAACTTTGCAAATAGAGTACCTGAATCTACGGTGCCACTTGCGGCATCTCCAAACAACCCCGCTTCGCGAAGGGTTCCATTTGCATCGGGAGTACCGAAAAATGTTTGAAATGTTGCAACATTAGATGAATCTGAACGAACACTAACTAATTTTCTAAATAACTCAGTGGTTAACTTAGTATCGGCGTTGGCTGGTGCGACTGCACTTGTTCCCAGTGCGCAATATGTAATGATCCCCTTATTGTTTGTTTCATTTCCGCGTAAACCACTTGCCATAGCCGCCTTACCAACTGTAGTAATTAGATTTTTAATATGATCTATAGATTTAATTCTGCCTGTTTTTGCGTCTTGAAGTATAAGAGTACAAGCGCCCATAGGAATAACAATCCCTTGAAGTGGAATTATGATATTTTGACCGTTTTTTATATACTCTGGCTGCATAAATTTATTATAAACTAACCCCAACCAAAAAGATCCCAACGCGCACGAGTAATGGGGGTTGCCTGCAAACTATCGGTACACCATGTGAAATATGGACCACTGCTATCAATTGTTAAAATTTCCGTCAGACTATCGCTCAATAGTGAATCTTGAACACTTAAAAGTTCATCCACAACTTCGTCGCTGTCTAACTCAATCAAGTTTTTGTTTGCTTCTAACAGTTCTATTAAAAAACGAATAATACCCATAGTCTTCGAGCTGGCAACAGAAATATCGTATGTATATAGTCCCGCACCTAATGATTTAGAAACAACTCTTTGTACCAAGTAGTTGTCACTTATTCCGTAATTTGAAAGTGTGATATTTATATATTGACCCGAAATAAAACCAGCTGTGTAGGTAGAGAATCCCCCTTCGATAATGTTATTAGCATAATCTGTAAGTTCTGCGCTCGCACGATCTCGTGCAGCCTGTGTGGTTGAAATGCTTTTATCAAAAACTGCAAACTCTTTAACCCCACTATTTGTAATAGATGTCGTGTCTTCGACAGCAACAAGAATGGGGATGTCGTATTTATATGAAAGACTGAGGATGTCAGTCGTGGACAATACAGTCCCACTAATATCTTGTTCCAAAAATTTTTCTTGAAAATTCAAATACCAATTAGATCCGGAAATATCAATGTTTTTGATACCGATAGACTGACCAACTCCATTTACAGTCAAGGCCAAATTATGTGGTTTATCTGGTAATACAAACTTGCGCTTTTGTCCGTCCCCCTTCTCCGAATAAGTTGTGGTATCTGATAGTTTTGTCCCACCTCGAACATAGATCCGATTTTTCAGTTGCGACGCATCTTTGTTGATACGTAAACCATAATAATCATAACTACCAACAGTATCGTACACCTGGAATTCTCGACATCGATGTATATTGTTGAACCCACCCGTTCTGGCTCCAAAACCTGTATATATTCCCCCCAATGCTCTTGGTGTGCCGTTATATGTCAAAACTGTCGACCCCTCAATTTTTACAACAATAGTAAAACCTGTAACCTCTATCTGTAATGTTCTCCAAGTATTATTATCTAAATTTGCGAAAGCAACACTAGAAAGAAGCGTTCCATCAAACCATATTTGTATTACATCGTCGTATTCATCCATCGCAACTAAAAACCCACCATACCCAGCCCCAGCATCTTCGGTTTGGGGTTCACTAGAACATCCCCACCATACCCAGTTAGCATCGGCACCACCAGAACTTACACCATTAAAAAACTCGCCATAAATAACAAAAGATTCTGCTAATTTCTTTTGATACGAAACCCTTCCTGCCTGGTTATTTGCGGCAGCTGTTAAAGCCACCCATGAATTTAAGACATCAAAACTGGCATCCTGTTGTAATACTCCAGTTGGAGCTGTAACCATCGAATCGTTTATTTGATAAGTGGTTTTTGTGGCTGTAATATTAAAAGGTGCCGCCGATTGTATCAGTGGAAAATAATGTACATCTTTTGAATAGTCGATGTACCAATTTCGCCCAGTTAAATCGCAAATGCGTCTCATTACTTGGCTTACCTGTAAATAATTGAAGCTAATTTGATCAATTGTTACACCAGACACTACATTTGCCGTTGTTATTCCAGACCCTGGACAATATGTCGAAACAATATCTTGGATAATGGCTAAATCAGTCATGCTTGAATATGATTTGTGGACTAAATTTCTGTCCAATAGTCTCACATAGTCAATACAGCTCACGTCTATTTTTATGACCCCCTCGGATCTTTGCGACAATCCTACCGATAATATATAGCCACCGAATTGGCGCGTACCACTTGCATTAGTTATGACAATCTCTTGATCAGTACTTGGTATTCCATTTCCACTTCTATCCACCATAGAAAAACGACATACATTTTGTTTATCGTTTATCACATCCTCAATAACCACTGTTTTATCGAGTACGTCTGCGGTTCTGTCGATGCCGTTGATTGTTATGTCATATGCCATATTAGAATTTTACGTTTTGTTGTAATTTACGAATGATTCCATCGCCAATCTTCTCACCAATAATTGAAGCCCCCGCCTCGTCTGAAATTAATGCACCTTGCATGTCTATATTCAAACTAATCATACTTGGTCCAGAATTAAAACCTTGATTTCCAACCACAGAAGCGGCCATTTGTGGCGCACCAATATTTGGCATCATTATTAACCCAGATAAGGCACGGTTAACTTCTTGAACCCCATGTTGTACGATGTCAACAACGGATGGACTGTGTCGTTTGGTAAAATCTAACGAATCCTTTATTTTGTTTACTTTCTCTTTTATTTTCTCCCAGGCTTCCTCAAATGGTTTAGTCAAGTTATGAATCACTAGACCACCCCAACCTTTAATAAAATCTATCGCGCCACCAAATATTTTTTTAATGCCCTCCCACGCGTTTACCAACATTTCTTTTACAGCAATCCACGCTTTGCCCCAATCGCCAGCCAATAGTGCTAAACCTACTTTAAGTATTCCATACACAATAGCCCACGCAAATTGGACAACTCCCATTATGATCTCCCATACACCTTTAAACATTAAACTGAACCACTCCCAACGTTCGGAAACAAAAGAAACAACAGATTTAACGGCTGGCATAAGATAGTTTTGGAAGAAATTCACAATTTCCGTCACAACAGTGTTTATTGTTCCCGAGCTTCCTTGCATTTTACCCGCAAGTGACGAAAATACATCTGCAAGATGCATAATTGTGTTTTGTACAAACTCACTATTTACAAACTCTTTTATTGATTTAATTGTGTTTTGTACAAACTCTATTACTGATTTAATTGTGTTTTGTACAGACTCACTATTTACAAACTCTTTTATTGATTTAATTATATTTTGTATTGCGGGGACTGCGTCATTTTCTATAAATATAGTCAATTTTTCAACCCCATTTTTTATCATGTCGAATGCTCCAGAATCGACCAGTACATTTTTTAGGGCTATACGAACAGTGTCACCTAGTGTTGCCATTCTGCCGGTTAAAGATTTACTTTGTTCATCCATTGCCCCAAAATACTTTCCACCTTCACCAGTTACCGCGGTAAGCGCCCCCTGTAATGTGTTGAAATCAACCTCACCGGCAGAAACTAAGTCTTCAAACTGTGCCATAGTCACACCCATCGCTTCGGCGGTATCTTTTTTGACAGTAACCCAGCCAGCGTTGACCATTTCTTTAAAGTCCACGGCGTCGGCTTTTCCCTTGCCATAGACTTGACCAATTGTATTACCGATACGTATCATCTCAGCCGATCCGGCACCAGTAGAAGATACAGCGTCGCCAAGGCCTAAAACAGTCTTTCTAGCCCCCTCTGCACTCATTCCTGCGCCGATCAATCGTTGATTCATGTCAATCAGTGGTGCCAAATCGAACGGTGTTTTCTTTGCGTCTTCTTCGATAACCTTTAGGGTTTCAAGTGCTTTTGTTCGATCTTTTAGAAGCGTAGTAAATGCAATCGTGGATTGCTCATACTTGGCGGCCGAGTCAAGTCCAACTTTTGCACCTGCTATGCCTGCACCCGCAAGCGCAAGACCTGCCACACCCGCAATCCTAGTTAACGCTCCAAATCCAGCAGAAACTTTACTGGTAAAACTTCCAACTTCAGAATGGGCTTTATTTAAACCATCCTGAAAACCAGAAATATCCGCTTTAATGTGTGCGACCACTGAGCCAAGATCAAAAGACATAATTTCAGTCTATCACTCGTGGTCACTACTTTAAAGTTATTTTATGGCAATCCATTTAGTGTGGTTGGAAACAGTCGTTTTAAAAGCATTGAAAGCCACTTGATCGAATTCCTCATCTAAATAAGATTTCCCTTCCATTTCTTTTTCTCTATAGTCAATAATTCTCCAGATCTGTTTAGGATCGTTGACATGTGGATTTTGAACAATAGCCAGTTGTTCCCTCATCGTGCCTATCTTCCGTTTGTTTATGTGTTTAGACAATAGGGGTAATTCGTCTAAATAGACGTTTTCCAATATGTCTTTTTTCGACCACCCATACTCGCTCGCCAGTAGGTCGATTGACCAATAGAGCCATTCTTCTATCTCTATTGGCTTATTTGATTTGGACGAGCTGTCATTTTTTTTATTTTTTCGTACACGTCTTTGTAGTTGTTGACTTCAATGACTGCTGTACAAATATTTACGGCGTCGTCCAGACCAATCTCGTTTAAAAAGTTTTCCTCAAGACCTGTTGCGATTGACATTACTGCTATCGCCTCTGGCCAAGATTCAACAAGTATTTCAGGTAGAAGTTGCAACATGTTTTCATTGTTCAACTCGCCCAAATTACCAATCTTTTTTGGTAAATCACGCAAGGCTTTTAAAAGCTCTGCGTATCTACCCAGCGGCAACTTTTTAATTTCAATTGTTGTTTCATTAATTATTATTGTCATTTGATTTGGCGGGGTACTAGACCCACGGTATGCCATGTTCAAACATTAGGCGCCGGAATCTCCAATGAGTCCGAGGTAGTTACCCGCGGATTTGGTTTCATCCAACAACGCTTCAAATGTCACTTCCACGGTCTTTTGTTCATCGACTTTGTGGTTTAGCGACACGGAACTGGTGACTACTGCTTTGTGCAAAACTATGTCGTTTGCACGTGTACCCATATTGAGTGGATGAAGCACGAGTTGTGCTGCAACTGCACCCATACGTTGTCCGGCTACTTGTCCAACGGTCATGCGGGCATTCCCTGCACCGGCGAACGTGGCGTTTGGCACGGCAATTTTTAGGTTGGCAATAGTGTATTCAGCGAGTGGTACTTTAGCTGTCCATTTTTCACCAACTAAATATTTCTCAACAACTGTTTCACCATATTTGTCGACTTTTACGTCGGCATATACTGGTTCATAGGACACTTCAACTCCGCCCTCGGTATGTCCAAGGTCGACATTGTTGAATGTGACGCTACAAGCTCCCAATTTTACGTTTGTTACATCTGGCATATTAAATTTCACCCCCCTTCATTTCTGATTGTCTGATTTCTAACTCGTATTTCTTTTTTATTTCGGCCACATTATCGGCTGTATTCAAATACTTAAATGACCATTCATTCATAAAGTCACACTTGTCGCATTGAGTGGCCAAAATCCCCGCACTTATATTTTGGTATATTATGAATCTTTGGCATTTTACACACCGCAACTCTTTGTAGTTTTTACCGTTTATTACAATCATCTTGTTTTGAATATAAAATTTATACTGAACTCATCCTGGCCTCTGTCGTTTCTCCCAATATGGCCACCCTCCGATTGTGCCAAGCAAAAATAAATATAAGTACCACCCATCGTCGTATTGGCTAGTTGGTGCAATTGTGTCCTAACAGCCAATAATTTCGTTTTGCCCGCCGTATATGTGGCCGCTCGAATAAACACTTGAACAGTTGGATTATAAAGTGGAACGTGTATATTTGGCGACATCCCACCAGTGTCCAACACTGCTATGCCAGCATTTGCGGAATCTGGTAAGTATGATTTAAAAATATCAGTACCTACAGTGCCAACCCCTGCCGTTTGTAAATATGATGCAACGTCGTCTATTAACATAATAACTAGTATACTATTTAAAAGCCTCTGCCATAACTTTTGTAAAAAAGTTTTTAAAAACATCAATGTTATTTTTAATAGGGTCTTCTAGATATTTTCCCTTCCTTCCACCCTGGAATTTATACTCTGGATGCTCATGCAGACGGGCGGCATACACTTTGTTATACCCAACAATAGCCCCATCGTTGCCATCATTCTCTACATGACCGCTATTTTGCAACAGACCAGTGTCGTGCGGAACTTCAAACTGGCTCAACCTCAACACTTCGTCGCCTACAGCCGTAACAGCACCTAGTATTTTGTTTTCTACCCGACCATTTAATTTTCGTGATTTATTAACAAAATCTTTCTTGTCCCATGTTATATTAGCCACTTCACCACCTCCAGCTTTACATGTTGTGTGTTCCCTGTTCCATCAATGGCGTCGTATCGACCAATTACTTTATAATTGTTACTGTCATGGGTTATTTTGTCACCAATGGCTATATTTGAAGCCGTAGCTATATATACAACTCCATCAATAGTCATCAATGTCCCATTTGGTTGCAATCGTTGTTTTGAAGTCCTCTGGAATCTTGCCTGTACTGTTGTTGCACTTCCTACAGACTCCCGCCCGTACGCATCATAGCCATTTCTGGCATATGTTGTTATTTGTTGATTTAATAAACTTTTGAAACTCATATTTCATACTAACAAGCGGCCAGTTCTTTTATAAATACCATTTAACAACGTTTGCACTCGTGGACCAATAAGACGGTCATTATTTGACCCAGCGCCCTTCGAGTAGGAATAGTCACCAATGGATTCACTTTGATAATCCGATTTACTGCCTGCAAAATAAGCGTCCCCCATTTCAATCATAAAACCAATTTGAGCCGCAACTGCCCTTTTTACTGCCTCGGGGATCTGTTTGTAGTAAGTAGTCGGTGTTTGTTCGCTATAACTTACAACGTCACATGCACGAGGAAACTTCCCTAGTTGATAGATCCTATAAAAACTATCGGTCGATGGTGTAGTTGTCCAGGCCACATCTATTGTTTGCACGCCCGCTTTTGTGCTTGTTGTTATCTTTCGGCGTTGCCCTTGCCCAGTTCCACCAATGATTTCTATCTCACACAAAGAAAAATAATTAATATCATAGTTGTTTTGTTGATTGCTTTGAAGTGTAAAACTAGTAGGCGTATTTGCTGCCATCCGACCTTCGACTTTTTCAACCATAAATTTATTTTGATACCCAACAAATCCATCGATCATTTCTTCTGCTTGATTTATAACGTCGTCAGCCTCAGCAATATCATTGATTGTAATATTGACGTACTGTTTTAATTCGTCTTGACTTAAATAGCCGCGTCGTGAACTTGGTAATGTAGAAGTAACACCCATATAAAAATAATAGCACTAAATAGTGGGGCTTTGCCATGAAATAGGTGATTTTGTATACCAATTCCCATATAACCCATCACTTACAGCATCCCAGCTTGAGGTTGCCGAATCCCAAACAACAGTCGAATCGTTCCATGTAGCTTGATAAATAACAAACAATATTGCAGACCACCACGCATTTGAAACCTTAGCTAGCCAGGAAACGGCGGCCGCTGTGAACCATAAATTATTGTCTTTCGTAAACCACGCCATATTGGTTTATATTATCTGATAATCTATCGACTTGATACCACCCATCGCCCCATAGTGAGTACAGACGGTCAAAATATTGTTCGTACAACTTCGCCACATGCACCGTTCCATAGTTTATCGCGGCATGCTCCGATATTTCTTTGGGTGTGGATAGACCATCCAAGTTGTTGGCCGCATTTATAAAATCTTGTAACGTTCGGCATCTGTATCCTGTTTTTCCATGAATAACTGTTTCTACAAATGCCCCCCAATCTGTAGTAATAACAGGAGTGCCACAAAGTTGTGCCTCGACTGCTACACCACCAAACGGCTCTATATATTGCGTTGGCACAAATACAGCACTTGCGTTAGACATTAAGTTTCCCCGTTCTTCTACTCCAACAACCCCCCGATAGTCGGTTCCTTCTGGAGCCTCACCTTGACCAGCAACAACCAAACGTTTGCCAAGGCGTTTACACACATCAAGTGCTATCTTGTAGCCCTTACGCTCGATCAAGCGCCCGATAAACAAGAAATAGTTCTGTTTATGTTCAACCAACGGAAAGTCTGCCAATTCGTAGTAGTTGGGGATAACTGAATCAAAAAAATTGCCATCTATTCCATGTGCATCAGAACTTTGGGATCCATAAACCGTGTGCATCCATGCGTAGGATTCAAAAACTCTAAATTTTGAAAACGTGCCACCATATCCAATACCATATTCGACGGTCATTGTTTCAGGGAAAGCATCCGAAATGGGTTTCTGTCGTAGTCCCGCAATCACACAAATAAAGTCCTTGGGCTGCATTCGCTTTCTTGCTTCTTCAATACACCGACTATTGAACAACTGCCAATAATCAGTATTTGAATTGAACTGAGCCTTTAGATTATCGGTTGGTTTTTCTATCCCAATCAAATCGAACTGTTCTTTTTTTGAGATACAAGAGATAAATTCGGTACATTTGGCCTCATTCTCTTGGCCACCATATAAAAACACCTCATGCCCTCGACTTATCATCATATTACAAAACTTGCGCACTTTTTCCGTGTACGCACAATGGCAATATTGTCTAATAGTCTCAGTATGAGGCAGTCCAAATACATGAAATCGATATTTCATGCAAACACTCCAGGGTTTTGATAATTAACCACACCTCTTGGCTTTCTCGGCATACCAATAAACATTATAATCATTTCCCTGCTTGTTGCGTCGGCCGTGGTTCTATCTAAAATACAACCATCATCTGTAAACGTCGTAAGAGATGCAGCGGCAACTACTACTGGACTAGCTCCAGCCTCGGTCATAAATTTTATAACTTTTGTCGTGTCTAAATTCTCAGAAACCACCGTAGTATCAACGTTGTCGGTTGCTCCAGCCCACACACATCCTTGATTATTTGCCCCAGTAGCCATACCAATGGAAATTCTGAGATCGTCAGTTATTCCAGCATTCGCCGCACTGTTTGCACTAAGAACAATCATTGCTTGTGGCGTAAATCCAACGCCAGTTATAGTTAATTCCCCAGTAGATGCCCCAAAATTTACGATCATCACTTTTTGCACTGCGCCAGACCATGCCAAATAATTTATGTCGTTAGTATTTGCAACATCAACGTCGTATGTAAACCCAGCCGAATCAAAAGATGTCAACGATGCCGACCCTTGGTTTGTGGATGATGTAGAGCTTAGAAACGTAAAAAACTTGCTGTTTTGCTGTAGCTTTCGGTTGTTTGAAAAATTCTGTGCGTCATGGTCAGACGTCGCCATTGATCCACTTTGTCCAGACCCCGAAGTCATACCGATCCCGATATTGAAATTAGCTTGCGGGTAGGCTGTCGTATTGACACCAAAAACCAGCAACGCCTTGGGTTGGATAGCCATACTTGAATAGGTCTTGCTGCCTGTACCCGCCGATGGGTTGAATTTCCCTTGATCTGCCGTACCAAGGCCATTACCACCTAAAACCATATAAAGAACACTGCGCGCACTAGCGTCTACTGTCGCGTCATTTACTGTAAATCCGTCGGCCTCCCATGAACTTATAGCGCTTTTATATATAGCCGTACCAGATGTGTTTGCTATCAATACAGACTGTGTCGCATCCAATCCCCGTTCCGTATCAGAAGTACCCACGGCGTTTAAAGATGTATTGGTTATGGCTCGTTGACTAATAGTTGGACCAATAGCAATACCTATTGATAAATACGAACTCGCACCACTACCAGACGATGTCCTCCCAGTACAAATAAATATACCAAGTTTGGGCATAAAGTTTGCATCCCTCACTTCTTTTAAACCAGTTGTTGTCCTGCCTGTATAAGTACCTACATACGCTTGCAAACCATCTTTATTGACGGGGACCATGTTAAAGTTGTCAAATTTTCCCGCGCCTGGTGCCACTTCGCTCTGGTATGTTCCAGAACCAAGTTCAATTTTTAAAGATGTCATAGTAATGGGGTTTGTGACGCTATGTCGGATTGACCACTCCAAACCGTCGGTCGATGTCTCCCAATATGTCGTTCCATTATTTTCTCTAATCTTCCACCATTTGTGGGTAGTTGAGTTGAAAGCCACACTATAAAGAGACGTTCCGACACCTCCTACATTTTTTCTGGCGTATAAAGTGTTTGACTCCAGATACCAATCTATAGAGTCTGTCCCGTTTAGTTTTAAATACATACCCGCGCCTGTTGCTTGATTTGGGGTGGTGTCTATCTTCACAAAAATATAGCTACCAGTTATGTCGTAATTTGCCGACAAATAGCCTGCATAATTACCCCCTGCTGTGGATATGGCTAGTGTTATGACTGCCAACCCTCCAACTTCTGTAACTGTCGCCGATCCAAAATAATTATTCGGCCATCTCCCCGTGTCGACTGAGTTGTCACTAAAACTGTCAATTAATGTGCTTGAAACTGCCATTAGCTTCTAGTATACGTTACCATAATACCCAATAATCTAGCATCTACTGCCAAATCATCAGCGACATTGCCGGGGTCACGATACGAACGGAATTGTACCAACTTACTAGCTGCGGGAGTCCCCCCAATTGTTATCACGGAAGTGGCAGCAGTTATGCGCACTAGATTTGCTGTTGCGCCATTATTATCTGTCACCTCTTGAGCTGTACCCATAGCTTGATCAATAGAATCAGCATCACCCAACGCTCTGGCTTGTAAGCCCCAACGCACACCGTTTGTACTTGTGCTGTTGGCTAACCAAAAGAATACTGCCGTCACTGTTCCGGCGTCATAGTCAGATGGCATAGCCACTGCATATTCCTGATACTCTTTTGTTGTCGAATCAAAATCTGCATGATAAATATTCACCTTATTGGTTACATACTCTACACGCAACGGGTCTGCACACCCAGAAGTTGCCGACGGCCAACCTCCCGCCGAACTTAACCACAATTGTCCTGCCGGTTTTGCACCTGTTACACCTGTTGCACCTGTTACACCCGTTGGCCCCGTTGGTCCAGTTGGACCAGTAACGCCAGTAGTTCCTGTATTTCCAGTTACACCAGTCGGCCCCGTGGCGCCAACTGCTCCATTTGATCCATTGGTTCCATTGGTTCCTGTTATGCCTACATCGCCGGAAGGTGTAAAGCTAATAATCGTATCGGCTGCTGTTATTGATAAGCCGACACCGCTGTCAGTCACATAGGTTACAACCAATTTTCGATAACCTGTCGCGGTTGTAACTGCTGTGATTTTAAACTCGACCCATTTAGTTAAATCAGATTTGCTGTAAACTTTTAATCTGCCCTTATCTGAATTGGACGAATCGTCCAAACTATCTAACCATGTTGTTATTGTTCCGCCCGCGCTATCGAGCAAGTCGACAAAGATACTCGTAACCGAGGCATAAGTTGCATGGTTAAATCTAACCAGCCCACCTCCCGGATCTGCATCGGTCGTTGTTGTACTAAATGTAAATGTAAAGCTATCGCCACCTTGTATCCCGGTGGTTCCAGTGGCTCCAGTGGCCCCTGTTGCACCTGCGACCCCAGTTACCCCAGTTGCTCCAGCCACACCTGTATTTCCGGTCACACCAGTCGGCCCCGTTGGACCCGTTGCGCCAGTAGTTCCAGTGCTACCCGTTGTTCCAGTTACCCCTGTTGGCCCCGTTGCCCCTAAATCTCCCGTTCTGTGAAATGCAAAAAGAATCGGGCTTGTATTTGAGAAATCAGATGTCCTAATAATGTATGTTACCGGAATCTTTAGATATGTTGTCGCGTCTGTTATTGCCCCACTTATTTTAAACAAAGAGTAATTTTGTGCCAATAAACTCGGGGTGGTGTTGTTGTGCATCCACAAATTACCCTTATCTGAATTGGTACTATCGTCAAAAGTTAAAGACCAATTACTACTATCTGTGCCATCGGCATCTATTTTACAAACATAAAGCATGGTAGTTAATGTTGCAGATGCGTTATTGTACCTAAATTTACCATTTCCAGGATTTGCATCTGTCGTGGTTGAATCATATATATATGAGATAGACGCGGCCATTGGTCCTGTCGGTCCTGTCGGTCCTGTCGCACCGGCCGCACCTGTCACACCAGTTACTCCCGTTGGTCCTGTCGCACCGGTCACGCCAGTTACACCAGTTACTCCCGTTGCACCGACCGCGCCAGCAGAACCAGTCACGCCAGTTGGTCCCGTTGCACCGACTGCGCCGGTAGAACCTGTCACTCCTGTTGGTCCCGTCGCTCCGACTGCACCAGCAGAACCGGTCGTGCCAATTGGTCCCGTTGCACCTGTAGCCCCAATTGCACCGGCCGCACCATCACTACCAGCCGAACCGGTTACTCCTGTTGGTCCCGTTGCACCAATCGCCCCTATAGTTCCTGCTGGACCAGTAGCACCCGTTGGACCCGTCGCGCCGCCTGTGTTTACAGACCATGAAGTTGTGCCGTCTAAATTCTTCTTTAGGACATCACCAGTGGACGCACTGGATGCGGGCGAATTACCCGTTCCTAGTTTTGTCTGAATTGCCACCAATTCTTCTTCTTGTTTGCCCTCAACGTCTGTATGTTTAGGGACACTTGTCCCAAGCGGTGTGCTAGTAAACGAACTAACGTTTGTTGCTGTGTGTACCAATGTGGGAAAATCGGGGGTTGGATTGCTCATAAAACTAGAATACCACCACCCATCTCAGAATGTCATTATTTTAAGCAAAGTAAAAAATCCGCAAGTTTGTCAGCTTCGACATTAAAGTTCACAACTTCCCTGAATTTTGAATATGCCGCCTTGCTCATTGGTATATATAAATCTGGATTTGAGAAGTGCCGTATTTTGTTGATAACCTGTGTACAATCCAAACCGTCTATGGTTAAACATGTCTCACCGTCGATTAAAAGAGGTTCGGCTATCTTTCCACTATAGTATTGTTTCTTCACAATTAAAGGTTTGCCAACTGCTGGAGCATTGTGGATAACATGTCCGTATCCGTCACCGCCAAACTTGGTATGCCATATAAACATAGCCTCTCGCATCTTTTTTGCCACTTCTGTTGCACCATTTGCAGACCCGTCTCTACATTGGCCACCATAAACTTTATATTTGTAGTCGGGCATGGCTGCCTCAACTTGTGTAAACAATTGCCAATCTTGGGCAAAATGTCCAGCACTGTCAAAACAGTTTATAAATGAATACACGTTGTTTTCTGGCATAACATCAAAGTTGTGTTTGTTCCATCTTCCGTTTATGTTAGTTCTTGGGTGAAACAACATTAAATCAAACTCTTGGTGGTATGTAATAAAGTGAATATCTGCTGGTACATTATCGATCAAGGCCGATGCCATAATGTTTGGAGATAAGCCGGCGTCAACCGTCCAGGAATTGCCAATCTGAAAAATAAATTTCGGATGATCTGGATGCAGTTCGCATAATCGTTTGAATGGCTCAATGTGCGCCGGAATAGACGCAATGACAATGTCGAAGTGACTGGACATGAAGCCATCAAAAGTGATTGCTTTGTTTGTCTGCCCACTATCAATATCCTGGCAATTGTAAATAGTGGAAATACCATCAAAATCTTCACCTGTTGTTAAAACTTCATTTAGTTTAGCCGTGCCATCTGGTGTAGCTCCACCAATACTTAAATACTGTTCTACGGTAGCAGGGTGGTCGTATACTTTCCAGAATCCTTGGTCAAACCATTCTCGACCTATTGGCCGATACACTTGGCCACCCAAACGCTTCTCAAATAACAATATAAATGATTGCAGAAGTGATGCGTGATGAAAGTCTGTAAATACTCGATAATGCTTGTTTTTTTTCATATATGTATACTATTTTGACTCACTCCCCCACTATCCCCTATTCGGGGGTGTCCCCCTACTCTAGCCTCGAAACACCCACTTTTTGACGGTGGGGGAGTGGGGGAG
>Ga0163148_10000914_pt1 | contig 39595 bp, 38 predicted proteins | sample OliLakLV19MP7P2_FD_148606 | JGI IMG/M metagenome (GOLD analysis project Ga0163148, IMG submission 148606) | Freshwater microbial mat bacterial communities from Lake Vanda, McMurdo Dry Valleys, Antarctica- Oligotrophic Lake LV.19.MP7.P2 | ecosystem: Environmental > Aquatic > Freshwater > Lake >... | reverse complement strand
CTTTTCTGCTGTTTTTTCCGCTTTAGGAGTTTTTGCTGCTTGCGTCTTTGCCACCTTTTTTTCAGCAACCTCACCTACAGGCATCACTTCAACTACTGTTTTCAAGTAGACGCGACCATTGTACTTCGTGATATTTTTCTTTCTAAACGTTACGATACCATCAATAGCAGCATGAATCGTGAAATCAGCTCCTTTGTATACGTTTTTTCCTAGTTGAAATTTATCACCCTTTTGTCTGATGATAATATTCCCAGCAGTTGCTGTCTGTCCACCAGATACCTTCACTCCACGATATTTCGAATTGGAGTCTCTTAGATTTTTCGCGCTTCCGGCTGCTTTCTTATGTGCCATAATTGAAAAGAAGATAAATTTGTTTAGATTTATTTGGCATTCGCCATAAAATTTACAATGTGAGAACATATACACATCTTTGGTCAAATTACAAGTGATTCTCCTTTATTTAGCTCTTTATTTTTGTATACATCACTTATGAACGAAGTCATCATAACTAAAAAGCCCATAAAATCAATGCGTATGACCATCAAACCAGATGGACGTATTTTGGTCAGTGCGCCAAAATTTTTTTCAGATCGTAAGATTCACCAATGGATAGCATCAAAAAAAGAACGAATAACTCAGACACAAGAACATCTTCTGAAGAAGAAACCGAAACTCGACGAAAATCAGTATCTTCTCCTCTGAGACATCTATACCATAGAAAAATATCCTTGATGCGGTCATGTTCAGATACATATCGACGAAAAACGTATCCTAACACCGACAAAAGATGTACTTGCTCCGTTTATACGTTCTCTAGCAAAAACATATCTTACCAAAAAACTCACCTCGCGAGCGAATCGTCACGGATGCGTTTACAATAAACTCTTTATCAGAAGCCAAACCACGAAACGATGAACCTGCTCATCAAAAAAACATATTTCCCTCAATCGAAAACTTATTACCCTTCCCGAACGAGTCATAGATTACGTCATCTGTCACGAACTCGCCCATCTCACCCATATGAATCACAGCAAACGTTTTCGAGATCATTGTATAACTTTGTATCCTAGAACTAAGGAAGCTAAACTCTGGATGAAACAACACGGACATATGGTAGGGTAGTTGCCTAAATAACACTTTTCTCTACGACCAAAAAGCTATTTCTTGCTCATTTTCGGTCGTCCGTAAGTTCACCATCCTGACCGACAAATCTACATTCGCGGACGACAAATCCTGCATGACGAGCAAGTTGTGATAACTCATAGAGGGTAAAAATATGGTAATATCTGAGATGTTGTTCTGTTGGGTTTTTGTGATCTTTTCGTGGAATCAAGACGTCGTTTCGTACAATGGCACGATCTATAAGCAGTCTCGGCAAGGTCATAGCTATCTGTTGTCGGTATTTTTTTACAAATCGCTGTGAATACGACCGATTCGTGAGGATCATCATCCCTCATCGAGACAATGCTCTATAGGCATCAGCAAAGAATAATGCTCTGTGTGTAGCTCATTTGATATGCTGGATACTTGCTATTCACAGCAAGATATCTACCGACTCTTGAGGTTGATGCGAAAGGTACTGAACCATATCGTCTACCTGTCGACTTGCTCGTGGAGCAGCTTTTTTTGCTTCACGAATCATTCAGGGAGCGAAATCTATACCTGTATATGAATTTGCTGGAGGCAACGTATCTTGAAGAGTAGTATACAATCTTCCTCATCCACAGCCAAGTTCGAGAATCTGTAGTCAGTCATCTTTTTTTTCAACGAACTGTTGTACCCGTTCTTTGAGATGGACAAACTCTGGCCATGGTCTTTTTCTCGTTTCGACAAAATGTACTGCTTGTTCATTATAACAGTCACGAAGTTCTTCTTGTCGATGGGGTAGTTTTTCCATAGGTCTTTAGAAAAAAGTAGTTTGCATATCAGTAAACTGTTCTTCATCATCAGTAAGCTTGGTTGCATATTGCATAAATGCCTTATTATCAAGAACTAAGTGTTTTCCATCGAGATCGACACTCTGGTAGCGAATCATATACAAAAACACGCCAAGCGTTATTTCTACATCGTTTTTACAGTACTCTTTTACTTTTTCGAGCGCTTTTCTATCTCCATCACGAAACCGTTTATCGAGAAGTTCTTGACCCTCTGCACCAGAACTCAGTGTCTTTCCTGCATCGATAAGTGCTGTTGCCATTGCTTGAAGACTCATTCTCCTTCCTGTCATCCCTCGTACGAGCTGAAAAGGATCCAGACTCTTGGCTTGCACCGCTGTAAGTGACGCTTCATCAAATCATGCCTGCTTCATCGTGATAGGATTGTCGAAACTAATATGATTGAATCAAACAATCCATCCTGGATAGTCAAGGAGTTGCTGAGCAAAATCACCTAATCCATCACGATCTATATACTGGTAATCAAGTACTGTCGTATGATTCTTTGCTGAGTCTATAGCATACGCGATAGCAAACTCTTGTTCACCACCACGTCCATCAAACGTTGTTTCGATATCATACACGAGAAATGGCTTTCATCAGAAATGAACCAAACTACCATCTTGAAATTGTCTCAATAAATCTTGAAATACCGTATCTTGTTTACTTGCGGTAATCATCGTTTGCTTACTTTTCAACAAGTTATGCAAACGTTCTACATCATCGGCAGTCAAGAGAAGCTCGATATGTTCTTTCTCGTCAGTAATACGTAATCATTCCTCTGCTAATGGATAGAATCAAATCGTTGGTTTGCTTTGTTGAATAAAAAAAACACGCTCACTATCAGCAAGCACCTCTTTCAGTAATCACTTCAAGAACTGATGTTTTTGTTGCGTACACAATTGTACCAAACGTTCAAACAACGTTGTCTGGACATTGAGCAAATCATCCAAGTTCATCTTTTTGTACATAGGTTTCTTCTCTATCTAAATACCTAATAGGTACACAAAATAAGAATAAATGCTAGCGGAGAAGTTCTTGCATTGAATTCAATTTCCGTTATTGTGTTTTTTTTGCGAACACAATTTCAACTTTTCACTCTTTCACTTTCCTTCATTTTCCTATGTTCTATCTCATTGCCCTGCTTGAATGATTCACCACACTTGCTGTACAAATGATTGCGCTGAGACTTGCTACTCCTATCGTATGAAGTAGTATCATTCTTACCTCTGTCTTCATCTGAGTAATCCTACTTGCCCTCAGTGCGGGCTATTACGTATGATGAGTAGTAGCAAGTAAGTATCCAAAAAAAAAGCTCCACCTCATACTTGCAAGCTTTCTTACGTTTAGTTGATTTTACTACTGATATATTACCTTTCTCACGCAAGAACGCCTCTTGGAACGATGATTAAGTAACACACATAACTATATATTTACACTATTTCTTACGGCAACAATTCTCTTTTTTCTTCCTGTATTTATTGCCGCCCAAACGATTCCTTTACTCACCGAACTTCTTCCTGAGTCATCAAAGTGAAAAGCTGCTGGTTCAATGCTTTTTGCCTCTACTATATGATCATTTTTGTGAAGTGTTGGGACAAGTATTCTACTTTTTGAATCAATTGGTGTGAGAATGACGGGAGTAATAACCTGTGGCATATTATTTCTGTGTTCAATAATGCTTCTATGGAATACCCATCGTCGTCGATCATATGTACTCATAGTAACCACTATACTTTTTTCGTGAAACATATACGTTTTATATAACAACACATTCAACCGTATCGGCTGACTCATCTATCATCACGATAGTGCCTATCAAGAAATACTTATCAGGAATCAAGATCGAAAAGATGGTAAACCGGTAAAGATATTTCATACGAATCGTTCGTTTGCTTCTGGAATTTATACAGACAGCAAAGAAAGTCCGTTTGATTATCTCAAAGAAGTGATGCGTCTCACCGATCAGATCAAACCAAAACGTATTCTTGTCATCGGAACTGCTGGATTTACTTATCCGTACCAACTCAGTAAACTCGACTATGTGGAGCAGATAGATGCGGTAGATATCGACCCTGCAATAAAAGACATCGCAGAAACCTATTTTCTAGAAGAAAAGCTATCGTCAAAAATCACCTTCATTCCTCAATCAGCAAGATATTTTGTCAATCAAGCAGTACTCAACGCAGAGAAATATGATCTCATTCTCATCGATGCATACAACGGGAAAACACTTCCTGACGAACTTACTACCAGAGAGTTTTTTCTCTGATTGAAAAATATAACCACCTCTGAGGGGATCATAGCAAATTTCATTCTTGACAGTGATCTAGACAGTGAACTCGCCAGTAATGTCCTCACCACTCGACGTACTATCTTTGGCGATGTTTGGACAAAGAATGTGAGCAATAACCCACAAAAGACCTTTGACAATTTTATTGTTACTGCAACACAAGCCACTCCAGAGTATGTAAAATTTACAACAATTTGACATATCTATACAGACGATAAGAGAACGACAGAGACAGATCTTGTCGCTATGTGGCGGGGTAAATAGAATAGCATTTATTACAATCTATCCAAGTCTATAACCAAATCATTTAATCGTATAGATCAACTCTTTACCAAGTTTTTTTCTCAAATTAGCTATATAGACGTCAAGCTTATTATCATGTTCGTACAGCGCATCGCCTCATCGAACGAACTCGAGAAGATCAGATCTGGAAACTGCATGACCATTACTTTCGAGCAAATAGGTGAGTATAAGAAATTCTTTCATAGTGAGATGTATATCCTCTCCAGTACGAGTTACCGTCTTATTTTCTAGATCTACTTGTAAATCATCTATCTGATAAATATCACGTGACTCCGATCTTTTGACCAGTGCTTTGATACGCATCGTTAACTCTTCAAGAGCAAATGGCTTGACGAGATAATCATCCGCACCTAGATCAAAAGATTCTTGTTTGTCTTCCAATTGGCTCTTTGCTGTCGTCATAATTATCGGTGTCTGAGATTTTTTTCTCACCTCTTGAAGAAGTGATACGCCATCCAATCCAGGTAGCATGATATCAAGTACAATAATATCATATACATACTGCAACGCACGATCTCTTCACGATATACCATCAGTACATCGATCTACCGTATGTCATTCGTGTTCCAGATACGTAACAATATTTTTTCCAATCGTTGCATTGTCTTCGATAAGCAATATATGAACCATGGTTGTAAATAAGCTAAATCGAGAAGAGTATATACATCTAACTTAATAAAACCTTAATTATTCACAAGTGAAATAATACAATTAAGAATTTTTCATTCCTGATTCAGACAGGTAGGAATAAAATTGAAATATGACATAGCAAATACTTATGTTAAGATTTGAATTTACTACTATCGAATAGGATAGTAGTAAAACATATTTTGCTACGTAGTATATGTTCATAAATCAACATACTGTATTTCGTCATCCTGAACGAAGTGAAGGATCCATGTTTTTTGCGATAATGGATTCTTCGCTGACACTCAGAATGACGAATATATAATTTCTTATAATACCAAAAAGATGCCATTGCTGACATCTTTTTTATTTTAGAAGAGAGTTTTTTACTAATTATTTCAGTCCTCATCTACTTCGCCGCCTCTATCTCCCATATCATCTCATTTACTATGATTCATCCATCCTCATTTTCCTCTTCCTCATTTTCTTCACTTTCATTCTCCATCATGTCACTTCAATCAAAGTTCATCACCAATCGTGCGAGCTTCATCAAGCAAACTATGCATTTTTACCAGTTTTGTGAACTTCTCTACCGTATCAATACCTGCTAGAGGTCCATTCGCAGCAGCAGCAATTGCTGTTTGAAATGCGGTAAAATCATTTGCGGTGATAGCAGCTTGTACTACTTCTCTTTTAACCGGGTTACCACGTATGCCTCATCTCGTATGTCTACCAAATCATTGTTGCATAGTAGGTTGCGACTGAGTAGCGGAAGCTACTGATGATGTTTCAGATGCGTTCGTAAGCGTTGTCGTGAGTACTGCGCATGCAAGTACTGCTACTGCAGCGAGGCTAAGAAATGTTGTTGTTTTATTCATCGGTATAAAAAAATCTAAAAGAAATGTGACATAAAAAAGTCGCTTCGCGATCTTTTTCGACGTATAGTTTGTTCGTTTCCAACGCAAAATTACTGAAACGGCAATCTTAACGAGAGAATTTAGAAATCCCTATACGTTAGACGTGGAATAATCTTCATCCCCTAAGCAGTTCGTTCATCCTGTCACCAAACAAAAGAAATACTATGAGTAATTAATTCACCGGTGTAGTCATCGCCTTTCTCGAGCTAAGTTGATGCTACAATGAGAACTATACGCAAGCGTCTTAATTTATTCTTAAGGATCCTTAAGGAAATACTTACCAACTAATCTTAACTTCAGTTCACACTCCTAGTATGCTTTTTACAACGATATCTCGATCAAGTAAGGTAACAAATTGTCTCACCAATGACAACCCAAGTCAGAAACCTGTCGTTCCTCTCGCTGCGTCTCCCTGCCAAAATGGTTCTCGTATTTGCGTTAGTTGATCTGGTGAAATACCAGCTCATGCATCTGTGATCATTAGAGAATAAGTGGTTGCGACAAGCGTTACAGTTCATCACGCAGGTGAAAACTTCCCCGCATTATCGAGAAGATTAGTCAAAATACGTTCAAACATTCATTGATGCGTGATTATCTGTAAATCTTTTTCTCCAGAACTCGTAAAGATTATCTCTGGATGAAGAAGACGTATAGAATCAAGGACAGAGGAAATAATTAGCGTGACCCCCAGAGACTCTTTTTTTATCGTGGTCGTTTTCTGTATTTGCATAACAGTAGTAAGGGTATCCAACAAACGATGCATCATGCCTATCTGTTCACGAATTTTTGGAAAGAGTTGGTCATATTGTTTTACTTTTTCTGCTACATCAATAGTCGACTGCAACGACATCAGCGGTGTCTTAAATTCATGAGAAACATTCGCGACAAACTGCTTAATGGTAGCTACTTGTAGATCCATTTTTTCTGTCATTTCTTGTAAGGCACGACTCACGATCTGAATTTCATCATGCTCAGGCAAGTGTGGAAATATTCGTGACTGTTGCAGTGAATCAATATCTATACTTTGCACTTTTTCAGCTAACGTATGGAGATCACGTAAACTTCTTTTTACCACAACCATAGAAATCAGATAGCCGAGACCGCTCGATACAAGCATGGCAATAAGGGTAATTCGGACGAGATCGATTTGATTTTCTATCGCGGAGGAAATATCCACAATGATTATCTCATTAGGTTTTGAACTAGGTCAGTATAAGTACCATGCTTCCTCATAATGAACAATATTACCAAAAAGAATGTTTTCTTCAAGAAGATCTACTTCTTCACCTCATAAAGGCACAAAAAGAATATTTCTCGGTCAAAATTCTCTTCATCACTCGGTTTTATTATTTTTCTGAAGTTTTTTTTTCAGTTTTTTCACCTGACGAATATCATCTGCGTCAAGTGTGGCATTATGGATAAACTGTTGCTCTCTTTTCCATCGTGATCATAGAAATGCTAAGTTAATAATTATCCCCAAAACAAGCACTATACCTGCAATAGTAAGGGCAAAACGAGTCGCGATACGCTGCGAAGTAGTGAGCATAGCTGAAGAAAAATAGAATGTCTAGCTTAGACTAAGAATAAAAGTTAAGAGAAGGTTAAATGAATTTCTAAGCAATTACTATTGAGTATTTGCAGCATTATATACCAACATTCACATATCCTCTCTTGTAATATTTTCTCATAATTCATTTAAGTTAAATTTAGTAATTCAAAGATTCTTAGCTTCGTTGAAGTAATTTAAATACCATGGATCCATGTCTTCATTTTGAAATCATTTTAGCGATCTAATAACAACCGTTAATGCTTCTGCCTTAGTAATATTATCAAAAGGTCTAAAAAATCAGTTCGATCATTTCAACAAACTATAGTTACAAGACTCAATTATATACGGAATGAGTGAGTAATCTGCTTCTGAAATATCCTTAAACTCACATAAAGCATCTTTTTTAGTTAAGTTTAATAGTTTTCCAAATTGAGTAAAAAACTTTGCTGCTTGTTCTCTGGTTATATTAGATTTTGGATTAAATTCTTCAACTACATTAAACTTAGTTAGTCAGTTCGAATGCATCCAGTTTAGAATTGACTGAAAGTCATTTAATGGTTCTAACAATAAATGATCTTTTTTATTTCCAAGTTGGAGTGTTTGTTTTTCTGGAACAGGATAATTTAACAAACTGGGGATATTTAAAATTTTTCACAGTTTTCAAACATATGCTGGATTTTTGTCATCAATAGAATTTCAATGATTTTTAACCATATCATAAATTTGTTGATTTGTTAGTTCAGTATTGTTAGACCACAAAACTGCGACTGCCGCCGCAACCATAGGAGCAGAAAAAGATGTTCAAGACTGTTTATCATACGGAATATTATACTCGCTAAAAGCACTATGAGATAAAGAAACTATATCTATTCATGGAGTTGAAACATCTACACAACTTCAATAATCAGAAAATTCTGCCTTAACTCAATTATTGTCAGTTGATCACACTCATAAAACATAATTTGTTCAATTTCAATCATTACATACTGGAGAACTTTTATAAATATCCAAATCTCTATCTTGTTTATGTGTATAGTCACCATTTCAAGACGAAGACACAATTACTGCTCACTTTTTGTATGCATAAGAAATAATTGAGTCAAATTTAGCAGAATAACTATCAGTATATTTTCATCACAAACTTAAATTTATTACTTTTGCTCAATTATCTACTGCATATTTAATTGCCTTAATAATATAAGCAACATCTATTTCTCACGACTCAAAAACAATTAATGGCATTATTTTTGCATTTGGAGCAATTCAAGAAATTCATATTCCATTATCCTTTTCAGCAGCAATTATTCACGCAACCATTGTTCAGTGTCATCACTCAGCATCCATTCTATTCGAATTTCTTGCAAAATTCCATCAATAAACATCATCAATAAAGCCGTTTTTATCGTCATCTATGTTATTATTAGGAATTTCTTTCGAATTTATCCATAGTTTACCTTTGAAATCTAAATGATTGTGGTTTATTCAATCATCTATTACAGCTACCACAATTCAGTCTCATAACTTTTTTCATGAAAAAAAAATTTTATCCATTCATATGACATAGTTATAATCTTGTAAACAACTATATTTATCGTTAGTCAAATTTCAGTAAAGTGAAAATTCTTGGTAAAACGAACCTAATCATGCGCTGTTTTGTAAAAAAAGACCTCATAATATTTTTCACTCTTTGACTTTCAAGTTAACAGTTATAGTTTTTATAAAATCATCAGCTATTCAGTAGCCGAGAACTTTTAGTATACTACTTTTTGTCTCATGAGACCATTTCTCTACTTCCATATCACTATCCCCGATTATAACTTTACTTCCTCATCCTCATCAAACAAAACTATTTCAAAATCAAACTCATACGATACTAATAATCTCATCATTGCATCATCTTTTAGCGAAGCCTCACTGGTCATTAAATATCCCTAATATTACTGGCTTAACCTTATACAAATATCTTGAGGGATCGACTCTAGCAGCATTATAAACTAGCAATTCTCATCATACTGCAGCAGATAATGGCACTTTGAAAACTATCCTAGTATCTGTCCAGCTTATTATTCAAGTATTTTGATATCAAAAACAACTATCATTAGAATTAAAGCAAAGATAACTATATAGTCAATATTCGCCAAATCAGTCTCAGTTAATCTCAATTTCCTTTCAAATTTCAAACTCCTTAGAAGAAAGTCATGGAGCAGCGAGTGAAAATCAAAATGATAGTACAAACAAAGTTAAGATAATAACTTTTTTCATTTTTAACAAAAAAAGTAAATATATATTCAAATAACTAACCATTCACCATCTCATCTCTCATCTCCTCGACCAATCTATGCAAAAACGCAATATTATGTAAACTCAAGAGGGTTCACGAAAGCATTTCATCTTGTTTGACGAGGTGATGAAGATACGCCTTCGTGAAATAACGACACGTATGACACTGACAGACAGGATCGAGCGGTGAGTCATCTGTTTTATATTGTGCGTTTTTCAATCTAATGTTTCCCTCAGTTCCAAATGCTGTTCAATGTCTGCCGAGTCTGGTCGGCATCACACAGTCAAACATATCTATCCCGCGCAGTATTGCTTCACGCAAATCTTCTGGTGTTCCGACTCCCATGAGATATCTCGGGACATCTGTCGGCAAATGAGGCTCGATTTCGTCAAGCATATGATACATCTCTTCTCTCGTTTCTCACACACTCAGTCATCAGATAGCTATCCCATCGGTCGCATAAGGAGTAAGTGCCGCAGCAGATTCTGCTCTCAGATCTGGATAGAGTCCTCACTGAATGATAGGAAGTAAGACACCACGATACTGGTCATATCATTTCTGATGATAGACAAACTGCTCCTGTGCTCGTCTATGGGTCATAGCCATTTGTTCTGCTACTTTTTTCTTCGTAATATCAGTGACAGGCGAGCAGACATCCAGCATCATCATGATATCAGATCCAAGAGCGCGTTGGATATCAACCGTTCAGGTCGGAGAGAAAAAGTGCTTCGAACCATCTTTTGGCGAACGAAACTCGACTCCATTGTCACGGATCTTTGCGAGTGGTTTCCCTGTTTTACTCAAACCAAGACTAAATACCTGAAAGCCACCACTATCCGTGAGAATCAAACCATCTCGGTTTTGAAAACGATGCATTCATCACAGCTTGTTGATTATTTCTTCTCCTGGATGGAGATGGAGATGAAAGGTGTTGTTTAAAATAAGACGAATGGGTGTTTTCGTTCAGAGGTACTCTTTGGTGAGAAATTCATAGGAAAGAGCCTTTATAGTCCCCTGTGTTCCTACTGGCATGAAACAGGGTGTCTGAATTGTTTGTCCATTGAGGGTAAATTGACCTACCCTTGCTTTTCCTACCGTTTTTTGTATCGTAAAAGTCATCTTTTTGCTCATATTCAAAAACTAGAGTAAAGTCTTTTTTATCTTAGTAACTTGTATGCATTTTTTCTCTGGCAACAAGCTGAAAATAGGTGTTTTCTTTCTCTTAATTTGATTAATCACAAATAGCGCCTATTCAGTACAAATTGAAGGTATAACAGCGTCTGCATCTTGTGGAGATATGAGTTTTTCTGTAGACGGCAATACTTTCGTCAAACCAGAACAAAAGGTAGTATATAGTGTCAAAACCAACTCAATACTTGATCAACAAGCAAATGTCGAGTACGAACTTCGACAAGAAGACAGGCTTCTCGACGTAGGAAGCGAGCATCAGTTTTCATACGTATTTACTGAGCCGTGAACTTACCTCCTAAAAACCATACTCAGGCGTAGTGAAACATGTATTCAAGCGCAAGAGCAAATAGTTACGGTAGCAACCCAAATACGACTTGGAGTATGACTAAATAAAGAAGATCATAGTTTTCTTATACAATCCGTGAGCGATCAAGGCATCGGATTCATTTTCCTTCCTTCTGCAAACGATACGCTCAATGAAGAATGAACCATAAAACGGATACAACAAATAGCCCATTTCCTTCCAAGTAGTGATGTTTTGTTTGTCGAAGAGTCACAAGCACGTCTTTTGTTTGATCATCTTGATGATATGCGTACCTACGGCATATGATTTCCTGAACGTATCATTCTCGTTGGAAACATTAGTACAAGCGCACTAAGAAGATTGCTTCATCAGTCTCCCATGATAACTAATTTTTCAGAGATAGCTATTACCCCAAAACCATACGTAAGTTCCGTTATTCAACAGCTGATAAATAAACAACCTCTCGAACAACTCAATGTAGTTCGTCTTATTCATCCGCAAAAAACGACGACAAAACGACGACTTCCTCTATCTTGGGCAACAGACTACCTTCTTAGTCACGGGATGTCTATCAATTTCATCTTATTCCTCCTATGTATTCCTGTTATTTCTTTATGTCTTGTCTTTCTCAAGCAAGTCGTATGATTCAATATATGAGGTATTTACTACGTCTTACTTGCTGCTGCAGCAAATATCTTTGTAGGACGGCAAATCAGTCTCCTTATGTTTGGATCAGCACTTTTGTGACAAGTTTTGGCGCATGCTATTACAAAGAGAATATACTTACTGTATGCGCCAAAAGTGTGACTTACTATTACCCTTACCTGTATTAGCTTTATAGCAATCACTATTTTTTTCTCACTTGCTGGGTATGCAATACATATGCCGACCGATCCTATATATGCATTTTTTCCCTTGCTTATATTTTCACTTATGATGCAGTACATTTATCCACAATTAAATTCACTAGTTAAGTTAGATTGGTGGATATGATTTCTCCAATTTGCTTGATGAGTCGCTTGAATGAGTTTTCTTATTCAATGGCCATGGTTGCAACAGTTTGTTTTGTGATATCCAGACAGTATTCTCATCATCCTGATTGCAATTATTTACATAGGAAGATTTGCTTGATTACAAGTAGGTGAATATATTCGTTTCCGACCCTTGATTAGTAAACATCTCAGTGAATAAGAGTAGCCTACAATTTGACTTTATATCTTACGAACACTATACTTATTTTAGATAAAACTTTTTATTCAACAGTATAGTATGCTTGAACGTTGCAAAGAACAACTCTTTACCCTCTACAATGCTGAAGAAAAAAAATGACTATTTCTTAGTTGATTTGACGCAACAAGAAAACTTCTTGTCTCTACATGAATTGTCGAAACTGATCGTCCACTTAGAGAAACCATCGAAGAAATTTATACGAAGAACATACAATCTATTCTTGATCAAGTTCAGTACATTTCTTTAGATATAGTCACAGACATTATTTCTTTCCCAGAAGCTCAACAAGTATTCTCACTTGATCCACGTACCTACTGATTTGTCGTAGAAGATCTCGAGGATGACAATGTCGGCGTTATCCTACCAAATGTAGCTGGAGTAAGTGATGTAAAACAAGTTCTTTACGATCTAAAAAAGAAGTACAATATTCATGGTAAGGCAGCCATTTCGTGATTTACTACAGAAAGGATTCTTATAGCTAAGTAGATTTTACTAAAACACTATCTTACAAGATGTCTTGATTTGATCAGTTTACCGCAAAGAAAAAATCACATAACGCTCTTATCAACCTCTTGAGAGAGACGTTTGTTGTTGGTATGGAAGAAATGTCAAAAAAAATATCTTATCTTTTCGGATCTCCTGATATTGTTTCAAAACAGCAAATTACTCAAGAACTGCAACAACGAGAACTTGATTTAAAGCAAGATAGATCATACTAATGCGTGATTGAAAAACTACTTCTCATACTACATAGATTGTCTCTACTATTGTACTCATAGGTACCGTGACTTGTTTTTTCATATGATAAGTTACTCTTACCATATATATCCAATTCTTCACATCTTGGTGGCTCATAGATCGGTTAATTTTTGCTTTACCGACACAGTTTTTTCTTTCTCTCTTATTAGTCACGAAACAAAAAAAGTGTCTATAGGATATTTTTTTGTTGCGCTCAGCATCGTTATAGCATTGCTTACACTCATAAGTGGTTACTTTTCCATATGGAGTCTAATGTTAACAATACTTTGGTGAATTACGGGACGATATATGTATCGAAGAGCTTAGGTTAAGTATATTATATCATAAACTTGCAATTTTAAGAGAAAAGGTTATACTTTTCTTACTTTTACTATTTGTATGAAAATGACCATAAAAAAATGTGTCACACCTTCAGTATTTACCGTCTCTCTAGGGTCGAAATGACAAATCGTTATACCAAAAGAAGCAAGAGATATGCTTAGTATAGCTCCATGAGATAAACTCATTCTTATAGCAAAAGATGACCATATCATGTGTTTACCGGCTGACCATATGCAGCATTTCATACAACTCATGCAAGAACAACTAAATCAAAAGTAAAATAGATTTTTTTACAAAAAATCATTTCGCTGGATAGGAATTATTTAGAAATTCCTATCCATTAAGAAACCTTTACCTACTTTTCTTTCCATCTAATGAATAAAAAAACATGAACGTTACTTACTCTATGCATTTTTCTTCTGAGCTGATGTGGATCTCCAGTAATAACTACTGAAGAAACAACGACAAAACAACCGTTTTTTATCAGTACAGTTGCTTATTCTACACTCAAAAATGAATATGCCTTGAAGAAAACAGGGAAACTCGCAAGTAGTTCTGAAATAACGGTAACTGCACAGATCTGATGAAGAGTAACCTCTTTAAACAAAGGAATTGGAGACTCAGTAAATCAATGAGATGGTGTTATCCAACTCCAAGAGACCTCTGGTGTCTATAGTTTTTGAGCGCAAAAAGCTTCTGCTGCAATCACTCAAGCAAAGATAAACTATGAACAAACGATGTTAAACTCAGAAAAGGCAATTCAAGACACCCAGTTTGGTATCGATCAAGCTAAAAATCAAGCAGAAAATGCATCACTCAATAGTCAAGTAAGTGCAGCAAATCTGCAACTACAATCTGCAAGAGAGAATTTCGAAAAAGTAAAGTTCGACTACCAGACAAAACTCACAGCAGATGAACAAGTAATTACAAATTTTTGACAAACAGCAGGAAATCTCGTCAATGATGTAAAACTTCTCTATGAATCTACAATTGTCGAAGCCGACAAGATATTGTGAGTAAGCTCACTATGGCAATCAAATAATGATGCATTTGAAAACTTGCTTGGAGCAAGAAATACTGCAACGAAGTTTAGCGCAGAAGATGCACTTAGAGAAGCAATTCGTAACCAAGTATCACTCCAGACGTTTACGATCACCTCACAAGACACCTCACTACCTAATTCATTAGAGAAACTAGTCTCATACATCCGTCAACTACAACCAGCAATAAACGCTATCGATACTATGCTTCAGTTTACTATCACTTGACCTACGTATTCAGAAACACAACTTACGGTTCACGAATGAACTATTGACTGATTACAAGCGCAAATCCAATGACAAATAAGTGTAGTTACTTCGCAGATAAACACTATACAAACGTTTTTACGCACCTATAAAGAAAATCAGGCATCGTTAGCAAAGGCAGTTGATCTTAGTGAACAATCCTACAAAACTGCAGAAGCAAATCTTCAAACAGCTCAAAACAATACACAAGTTCAAGTAAGCTCTTTGCAAAATACTCTACAAACTACAGAAAAGAGTAAAATAACTACCGAAAAAGCACTCAAAAACAGTATTTCTCAAGCTCAAATTTCATATAACGAGGCATGATTTCAATTAGGTAAATTACGTGCAAGTGCTCCTATTGCCTGAAACATTACTGATATCTTTGTAGATCTCTGACAAGATGTCTCACCATGAACACCTCTGTACAAAATAAATAGTATTTGAAAAAAAGAAATCGAAATAACCCTAACTCAAGAAGAAGCGACCTCACTAAAAACCGATACGCCAGTACAGATACTTTTTTGAACGAAAGTAGCAAGTGGCATACTTAGTCAAATCAGTCAGACACCTACTGCGTGAGTAAGTTATAAAGCGATTGTAACTTCCACAAGCAATGATATTCCTGCAGGAAGTCTCGTAGATATTGTTATACAACAGAAAACAGAAAACATCGTAGTTCCGCTCAATCGAGTACAACTCCTCAGTACTACTGAGTGACAAATCGTTGTTCGAGATGGAAATACTCTAGAAACAAAAAGAATTGAACTGGGTAAACTTAAATGATCGCAAATAGAAATAATTACCTCATTATCAGCGACACAAGATATAGTCACCTCTGATACGAAACAGTACGATCCAGAAAAATACACTATTACTGTCAAATAAATCCCATTCAATGGGATCGTTGTAATGATCTAAATCCATAAACTATTTACTGTTCTCTTTTGTTTCCATGACTACCCATCCACTCATCCAAAAACGAGAAAATAATTTCTTTTGATTTCGGATCAAATATCGAAGAGTAAGCTTTTTGCTTATGATCTTTATTTTCTGACTTTGATTGCTCTCTCTTCAGTCTATCCCAAAAGAAAGTAGTCCTCAGATAAAATTTGGTATCGTTCAAATTAGTACCGCCTATGTCTGAGCAAATCCGGTAGATATTGATTCACTTATTACTGACAAGATAGAACAATCTATCGATGATCTCGAAGGCATGAAAAAGTACTCATCAGTAAGCAGTAATAGCTTTTCTAGCACCACTATTGAGTTAGATAATGAAACAGATACTGACACATTTATCAATAAAGTAAGAACAGCTATTGCAAACGTTGCCATTCCTGAAGCAGCTGAAGATCCAAAAATCAGTGAACTCAGTACAGAAAGTGATCGTATGTTTACTTTACTTCTTTATGCACCATCAGATCTTTATGATCTCAGCTCTTTAAAAGATAAAGCGGTTCAAATAAAAGATATACTCATCAGTACTCCCTGAGTAAGCAAAGCGGATGTAAAATGAAGTGAAGACTATGAGTTTCGTCTTTTGATAGATCAATCAGCAGCCGAAGAGTATGGTCTTAGTGCAGCAAGTATCGCTTGAATCATACGTTCTAGCCAACAAAATATTCCTCTCTGATCATATCAGATAGATGCACTCAATTACGATTTTAGAATTCAAGGTCAATTCAAAGATATCAATAAATTGATGGAACTTCCTTTAGTTACTCCATCTTGAATACGCCTCACTTTGAATCAAGTTGCTCGCATAGAACGTAAGGAAAAAAATAGCACTGAAGAATTTCTCTGATTCCCAAACATTTCACAACAACGTCTCGTTAGTTTGACCGTCTATAAGTCAAAAAGCATGAACATCTTTGAAGCTGCTGATATTGCAAAGGCTGCAGTAAATAAAGCTCTAGGAAATGGTTCTTTCGATAACATCAAAGCAGGATATACGCAAGATCTCTCTGAAGTAATTAAAGATGATTACTCTCAGTTATCGAAAAATGCTCTTCAAACCATTGTCTTAGTCTTCATAACGATGCTTTTCTTTGTCTGACGAAAACCTTCACTCATTGCCACTATTGGTCTTCCTATGTGATTTATGATTACGTTTATCGTGCTAGATACACTAGGCTATACTCTGAACTTCTTAACCAACTTTAGTCTTGTCCTTACGCTAGGTATAGCCATCGATACGACCATCGTTATCATTGAAGCTGCCGCAGAGAAGATGAAATTAGGGTACAATCCAAAAACTGCTGCACTTTTTGCGGTAAAAGACTTCAAAAATAGTGTCATTGCCTGAACCTTAACGACAATCGTTGTATTCATCCCAATGATGGTTCTTCCTGGAGTGATTGGTAAATTTCTCGCCTATATACCTATAACTGTTTTTATTACCTTAATCGCAATTCTTTTTCTTGCTCTTACCCTAAATTCTGCACTATACTATAAATTAAGTAAAAAAGAAAAGACATATATACCAAATCCAAAAGCTGAACAATTTATTCCTGAAGATGAACGTGAAATTCTTGCTAGAGAAAGAGAGGGAAAGACAGAACAGACAGAAAAAGCAACTCGTCGTCAACGTATCCTAGATGGTATGAGCGATTGGTATGAACACTTTCTCGAACGTTTTGTCAGTAAATCATCTACCAGACGTCTAAGCATCTTTCTTCCTTTACTCTGCGTGATAGCTACCTTTATTTTCCTTGCTCCTCAGATTTGATTTACCTTATTTCCCTCAGGAGATAATGCAGTATTTAATATCAACATTTCAAACAAACCTGGAACTACAAAAGAACAAATAGCAAAACTCATTCCTTACATAGAACCACATCTGCAAGGACGACCAGAACTCAAACAATACACAATCACTATACGCGACAACTCACTACAGGTAGGCGTCGACCTTACCGACAAGAAAGACAGACAAACAGCAAAACAAAGAGACGTCTTTGATGTCGAGAAAGATCTCTTAGCATCGTTACAGTTTCTTGTGCAAGATGGCTATACCGTAGCATCAACCGTTCAGGCATGATGACCACCTCAAGGAAAACCAGTCGGGATAAAATTAGTTACTAATTCAACAAATCAGTTTAACGAAATGATTGTCTTTGCAAAAAAGATCGAACAATATCTAAAAACAGTAGAGTGAACAAAAAACCCAAACATTTCTTCTCCAGACACACCAGGACAGTTTGTCCTTACCTTCAATACAGATAAACTTTCATTTGTAGGAATCACCCAAACACAAGCAGCAGGAGAGGTTGCTCAGGCTATAAATGGGGTAAATGCATGAAATATCAAAGTAAATGGCGAAGATAGAACAATAAAGGTTCTTTTCGATAGTTTTGTAGACGTAGTCACTCCAGAAAGTATTACGAATCTTACCATTACCACTCCTCGTGGTGAACAAGTACGTATTGGCGATCTTATAGACATAGAACCAGATGCTGCAGTTGCACAAATCAGTAGAGAAAATGGAAAAATTAGCGTCAGAGTAGAATCTGATTTAGCTGATGGATTTAGTAGCAAAGGAACCATAATTCAAAGTGAACTTCTTGCCTATGTAGAAACCCTTTCTCTTCCTGAGTGAGTCAATCTTGAAGCTGTAGGTGAGTGACAAGAAAATGCAGCTCTGATTAGTGCAGTCGGTCGTTGATTTGCTATCTCGTTAGCATTGATGTTTGTTATACTCCTCCTGATGTTTGATTCGTTTACCAAACCAGCAATAATTCTCTTCACCATTATTCTTGCATTACTGTGAGTGAATATATGACTCTTTCTCACTCACAATCCATATAGTATGCCATTTTTCATTTGATTTATCGCCTTAGCATGAATCGTGGTGAACGATGCTATTATTTTTCTGGACAGAATTAGAGAAAATGTAAGTCATGATATCGATGAAACAGTTGCTATCATAGAAGCAGGAAAATCAAGACTCCAACCGATCTTGCTTACGACAATCACTACAGTTTTCGGTATTCTTCCGCTTGCCTTACAAGACGAATTTTGGGCGTGATTATGATTTACTATCGTTTTTGGACTTACCGCAGGAAGTGCAATGACGCTCTTTGTTATCCCTAGTTTATACTACGAACTTCTTGTCGTCAAAAAAATGACTCGAGTAAAGATTGTCTTTTGGTTTGTAGTTTTCTTCCCTGTATGAATAATCCTTCTTATAAAGGAAATTTATAGATATTTCTTCACCAAAAAAACTGAAGTTATTTATGATCCTGTAAATGATCTTACGTTAGAATAAAAATAGATTCTTCACAAATCAACATTGTAGTAAATCGAATATAAATTTAGATTAATCCAATCGCCAGATTTACTTCGCAGTAAAAGGATTTTGAATTAAGATTATTATTAGTTCTCAAAATTCTTTTACTATTATATAGAAAAAAGATAGGAAATAGATACAATGTCCTGTATTGATCTTATCTTTTTTTTCTCTCTACTTTTTTTCTCCCTATGTTTACGTGAATTATTACTCATCAAACAATCATTCGTGATGTTCAGTGATGACTCTTTACGCTTGAAAAATCTCCAGATCTTCAGTTACATCTCGGACAGAGTATCGCTCATGATGGAGCGTGTATGACGATTACAGAAGTGAATCACGAGACTTATAGCTTTTTTGCTATGGAAGAATCATTTCGTAAAACGAACTTTGCCCAAAAAGTGATTGGCGAGACGTTCAATATTGAACTGTGCGTTCAAGCATCCAGTATGCTCGACGGACATATCGTCAGTGGACATATCGATACGACGTGAACCGTTACTGAGACAAAACTAGCAGAAGATGGTTCGAAAAAGCTTACTATTTCGGTTGATCCGCAATGGAATGCCAATCTGATTCCAAAAGGAAGCATTACGATCAACGGAGTAAGTCTTACTGTAGTGGAAATATGATCTGGACGATATACCGTTTGGCTTATTCCTCTTACGCAAGAAATTACGAATTTATGAGAAATAAAAATAGGTGATCTTGTGAATCTTGAATTTGATATGATTGGTAAATACATCATCAACTACCTGAACCATCAAAATAACTCAGTTTATTTAACCTAACCACGAGCATCTTATGTATGAACATATTGCAAGTAGAGTAGTACAGGGAAAGCAACTCTGACGCACCATCTGATTCCCCACCATAAACTGTCCTGTACAAGATAGTTCTATACAACTAGATGCGTGAACCTATAGGGTGAACGTTGTTATCGAATGAAAAACATACGCGTGAATTTGACCATGGTTTCCTGATCGTCATCTCTTTGAAGCACATCTTTTACATGGTGAAGGAGATTTTTACAACAAAGAAGTTGTTATTATTCCCTTAGTGAAAATAAGAGATAATAAAAGATTTGACTCGCTCGACGAGTTGAAACAACAAATAATTCATGATTGTCTCTGGGTAGAAGAGCATCCTCAGATCGTTATTACTTTCTGAACGTTTGATTATTTTCATCCAGGACACGAAGCATACCTACGTCAGGCGAAACAGTATGGAGACTACTTGATCACGGTCATTGCAAGAGATAAAACGGTACAACGCATCAAATGAAATCTCCCCGACCATACTGAAGATCAAAGACTACTCGCACTTACTGAAGTAGATATCATAGATATCGTTGAACTGGGAAACAGCACAGATCCATATACCTGCCTTCTTGACTATACACCACAAGTAATTTGTCTATGATACGACCAACATTCGTTCGACATGTGATTACGCGAGCGGTGTGATACTCATGGACTAACACAAACGACTATCTTGAGACTAGAAAGCTTCAACCCAGAACAACGAAAATCATCGTTACTCAAACATACTTCATAACAACTCTTCACACCATCTTTACTTCTCTCAACTTGCATGTCAAAAAGAATTCTCATGTGACTCTCTGGTGGTGTAGACTCTGCAGTAGCAGCTGCTCTTCTTATCGAACAATGATATGAAGTTATCGCTGGGTTTATGAAAAACTATGCAGACGAAACCAATCCTCAATGCCATACAAGAGAAGATAGAGATATGGCCTTAAAAGTAGCTGCACATCTTGGGATCAAGACGTTTATTATTTTTGATTTTCGTAAAGAGTATGATGAACGTATTATTCAATACATTTACGATGGATACAAACAGTGACTCACCCCAAATCCAGACGTATTGTGCAACTCATTGGTAAAATTTGATCTTTTTCTCGCAGAAGCAAAAAAACTCTGATGTGATGGAGTGGCAACTGGTCACTATGCGCGTGTTAGTTGTAAAAAAGATATCTATTATTTGTCAAAATGAGTAGACACAAATAAAGATCAGTCGTATTTTCTTAGTTGATTGACCCAAGAGCAACTTTCTCACGCACGATTTCCCTTGGGAGAAATAACCAAACCACAAGTAAGACAAAAAGCTCATGAGCTTAATCTCCCCAACGCAGACAGAAAAGACAGTCAATGATTATGTTTTATCGGGAAAGTTCCTATGAAAGAGTTTCTTTCAAAAGAAATTACTCCACAATCATGACCAATCAAAGATAGTTCTGGGAGTATATTATGAACACATCCATGAGCACTTTTTTACACTATAGGACAAAGAGGAGGCATTTGACTAAGCGGTTGACCCCGATTTGTGGTCGAAAAAAATGTCCAGACCAATGAACTCATTGTCTGACACGAAGATGATCCTAGGTTATGGAGTTCGACGGTAGTAGTCAGTGATCGACAGCGATCAGCTGAATCAAAAAATCTTCCTTTAGAGACTTTTGCCAAACTGAGATACAGACAACCAGATCAACCATGTGTCCTTTCGCTAGGCGAAAAGAACACTATCGTCCTTCAATTTCCTACTCCACAAAGAGCAGTCACTCCAGGACAGATAGCCGTTGTATATGATTGAGATATACTTCTCTGACAATGAATAATAGTTCATACGTAATTTTTTTTCACTATCTCACTGCTATGAAAAAAAATAAGTGACATCTCTTGCTCTTACCTTTTCTCTGTGGTATATTTTTCTTATGATGCGCTTCAGTTGAACAACAACCATGACTGGTTCCAGCTAAAGAACAGAGACATTCACGAGAACAATACCGTGTTGCCCTTTCTGTATACACCGATACTCCCTTTGATATACAAACACCTACGAGACATATCTGATATGGTTGAGTTCAGCGCGGCAACCTTATTCGAACAGCAAAACATCTCCTCGTAGATAACGTCTCTCGTCTTGTAATTACCAATAGTGACTGAAAAGTTTGCCCCATACAACATATATGGCTCCATCCCAGTGAAGATATCGCACTCATTCAAACGAGTACTCTTTGTGTTCCATGAATTTCAGATAACCCACTTACCTCAAAAAATAGAACGAACCAACTCTTCTATATAGATAAAAATCTAAAAAAAACATCAATCACCACGGGAAACGGTTTTACTACACTACTCATCGCTGATACTTTTACACCTGGTATGAGTTGATCGCCGTTATTTCTCTCAGATCAGACTATAGTTGCCATAGTAACAGCTCAAATAGCATGATGAACAGAAGCTGTTCTCATAAATAATGCGTTACTCGCTTCACGAGCAGAAGCACAACAAGCTCTTTGAAAGAAAGAGTAGGATAGTAGATGCTTACCTTTTTCTCAGAAATAATCTAATTTGTAAATCGATTAATATAACACCCACCAGCCATAACACGAGAAGTTCAGCAAGAAATCGTAACCACCGACTACCAGATGGCAGATAGGTGCGTAAAAAAGAAGTCTCAAGGACGTCTAGGAAATAGGTGTCTATATGTATTGCTCAGTATGAGGTAAGAAAAAGTGCTCATCACCAAGCTATTGTCATAATACTTATGATCACCCAAACAAAGGGAGCAAGCACTACTCGCCAAGATCATCATAATAGTGAGGTTAACTCTACTTGTTGTTGAAAACGGTAGAAAAAGTTAGTCACGATATAGGAAATTACCATACCAATCATTATCACCACGCCGCAGATAAGGACGATACATAAAGCGAAAAGAACATGCATCATCGTTACTAACCTTGAAGCTCTTCGTGTTTGTTCTTCAAACGATGACTTTAATGATAAATTATCCAAGGTACTAATAACATCATCATAGCGATTTACTATAGATTTCATTGCCTCATATTGTTCTTGGTTTTTATAGATAACATATACCGTAGGAGGAAGAGGATTTTCTATTCCATAGACCGATAGCTGATCCAAAATATCAGGTAATTTCTTTGCCATCAGACGAAAGGCATCATCTTTTGAGAAAAAAGTTGTCGTTAATCACGCTTGTTTCATTTCTTCAATCAGCTTCACACCACGTTCTGTTGCATCATCACGCAGATATAAAAAAACACCAAGCTGTTCTTGAACATCTAGAGAAGTTTTCCATGAATTCCATGCAAGTATACTTAGAATATGAGTCAACAACAAAAGACACAACACGATAAACGAAGCAATCAATGATTGCTTCCATCACACACGAAACATTTGACCAATGGTTTGTAACATAGAGAATACGTGAAGTTGAAATAGAGAATAGTAACATAGATTTATACGTACAGAAATTTTTAAGCAAATACTTGATATTATACTATGGAAACTCTGAAAAACTCTCGTTTAGAATTAAAATCGTAGTACTAAAAAATCAATTGATTTTTTGGCGTTAAAATTTTCGATATTTTAATATTTTCAACTCTTTCGTAAGGTTTAATATGTACGAGTTTCTGTTATCTTTTAGGACTCGAGCCCTTATCAGGATAACACACCCTTCGGGCATAAAGAACCTTTTCGTGAAGTCGCTTTCTATACATTTGGGTCTAAAACATATTATGTTATAAATTCGTACGTTTAAGTATTATTCTGAGGTTCCTTAACTACTCTATTTATTTTTTCTTCTTTGATTCTTTTACCTCGAGTTGATACAGGATATATTCTTGAAAAAGAAGAATTTTCTCATCATACTGCTCTTTAGTTTTATCGAAATACTGTAAATTGGCATGCTGTTCATAGTAATATTTTATATAGCGTTGTGCGTATTTCCACTGGTGTTGTAGTATATGAAGCTCGACCATATTCAAAATAATCTCTGCATCAAACTTATTCATCTCAAACGCTTGTTTTAGATATCACATACCTCATTCTCTATTTCCTGATCGGTATTCACATATCGCATAGCATCTCATCATCTCAGGATTATCATCATCAAGAAAATTCATTGCTTTCTTGAGGTAGTTCTTGGCTTGTTGTCGGTTAGTTTTTTCCATTTCAAGCACTCATTTGATATACCGGCTCATTGCATCGTCGTGTTCTTGGTCAAGAAGGAAGTTGATTGGTTTTTCAGCCTTAAGTATTTCTCCTTTTCTATACATAATATCAGCTACTTGGTAGAGTGCATCTTTATTTTTAGGGTTTTTTGCCAAAAGTTGATTTGCAATATCCAATGCATCATCTAATGCACCTTCTTCTTTCAACGATTCTATCTCTTCGAGTTGTGGATCTATCATAAGCGAAAAAAGATGAAAACTACTTATATAGTATAGGAAAAGCAAAAATAAACTCAAAAGGAACAGGGTAATTACGTACTTTCCTTCTTTACAGTTTAAAAAAAACCTCTTTCGAGAGGTTTTTAAAGAAATTTCTATCTATATCAATCACTATTCTTGTCGGTTTACCATCACACTTGGTCCCATAGTAGGAGAGACAACCATCTTTTGAATAAGTTTTCCTTTTATTCCAGATGGTTTATTTTCAAGAACAGCAAACATCAACGTCTGTACATTCTCAGTAAGTTGTTCATCAGTAAACGAAAGTTTACCTACACCTACGTGAATATTTCCTGTCTTATCCAACTTAAATTCCACTCTTCCCTTCTTGATTTCATCGATCGTTTGTTCTAGGTTGGTCGTTACTGTTCCAGCTTTTGGAGATGGCATCAGACCTTTTGGTCAAAGAGTTTTAGCAACTTTAGCCAAGTCTCTCATCATATCGTTCGTTGTTATCAAGACATCGAAAGTGATATCACCTTTTTCAATCTGAGCCAATAATTCTGTATTTCCTACTATATCAGCACCTGCATTCTTCGCAGCATCTATCTTATCATCACTTGCAAACACAGCAACTATTGTCTTTTTTCCTGTTCCATGAGGAAGAACAACTGTTGCTCTAATCATCTGATCATTATACTTAGGATCAGCAAATGTTTTTATATGTACTTCAAGACTTCCATCAAATTTTGCATAAGAAACTGCTTTCGCGAGTGTAACCGCTTCTGCGATCTCATACTTCTTGCCTAGTTCAACTTGAGCTTTAGCAGCTACAAACTTTTTTCCTCTTTTTGCCATGGTGTAAAATAATAATAATAAAAGCGGTACAAACGACTGGGCACCAGTCTTCCGCGAAGGGTATTTAAATTCTATCTAACTTATTGCAGTAAAAATCAGGCAGTTCAATTTCAATATCGTCATACCAAGCAGTATTTCATATTTATAATACTTCTAACAAGGATCCTCTAGATACAAAGATAGTTTCATTTCAGGCAGTAAATACAGTGAAACTTTTTTTGACTTTATAATCACCAAACTCAAGTGACATCTTTTAAAGCAGTAAAAAACATTTACTTAATTTCGATACCCATACTTTTTGCGGTTCCTATGATACTTTTTCTAATAGAGTCTCTATTTCTGGTATTCATCACCGGCATTTTTACGTCGACAATCTCTTCGAGATCAGCTTTGCTCAAGGTAGCGATCTTCGTTTTATTTGGTTCGCCAGATCCTAGTTTAACTTTTGCCTTCCATTTCAAAAGATCAGAGGTCAATGGAGGAAGTATTTGCATATCAAAACTTCTGTCTATATAGACCGTAACTACTACAGGAACTTTAATGTCAGTTCCAGCGTATTGTTGCATGATAGGCAAGGTCTTATCATTAAATTCCTTGATGAATCCGCCGATATTTACTCACTGTGCACCAAGCATCGGTCCCGTAGGCGGTGCAGGCGTTGCTTTTCCAGCAAGCATATGCAAACTAAATCTCTTCTGTACTTTTTTAGCCATAATGAAAGAAAAACAGTTAAAAGTTTGTGGTAGAAGCCACTATCGATTATACCGTTACCAATTTTTTGTTTTCAATTATACAGTCAGTGCGAACGTTTTTCTTTTTCTATAACTTACGTTCTACACTATACACGAAACTTCAGACAAAAAATTGGCGCTAAAACTTTTCTTACGAAAAGTTTTAGTATCGATTGTATCGTTTTGTAAACAACTCACGCAATAATGGTTTTGTTGTTTCAAAAATATCTGTATCGACTTGGATGAACCATCGATCTCTTGCTTCAGCAAAATAAACAAAGAAAAGTTGTTTCTTTCCTATATACTGAGGTACGAGGAGAAAAATTATTTTATCTCCAAAGAGTCAATGAGTATGTATATCATTTTTCATAGTAATTGCAACTGATTTTCCTCAGAGAGTCGCGAGTGAATCAGCTATATCAGGAAGATCTTTTCCTAGATACGCAAAGTGAGTATTGTCATTATTTTTGAGAATATATTTAACTGCATGATCTATGCCGATAAATTTAGCACTCTTCATCACTCATACTCGATGATGAGTTCACTCGAGGTAAAGTATTTGCTCTGGTAAAACAAGCTGAGAAACTACTGTTTCAGTAGTTTTAAGTTTGATGTATGCTGGATTAAAAAGTTCTTGAGAAGAAACAATATATGTTGGAGAACGAACTTTTTGTTGCAAAGAAGTAGTTTTTATCGACTGCGTACGAACAATATGTGCTCATTTTTTTTCTTGAGAAGGAATGACAACGGAACCTTCTTTAAAGAAAATCTCATTATCAGCATGTACACTATTTTCTTGTATAGGAGATACTACCGTAGCTATGGTATATGCCTGATCTTCACGATCAGTTCATTTATTAACCGAAAGACCATCTTTTTTTGGTAACAAAAAAAAGATGATGTAGACCGTCACCAGTACCACACTCAAAATAAACATACTCCATCACGCAAGAGATGATTCTCTAGAAGCCTTTTGCATACCGTATCCTATACAGAATTGGACGCTATTAGCAAGACAAACAAAAAAACTGTTCCAAGGCGAGGAACAGTTTTCTCAAGAAAGAAGCAATCTAGGCAATTCTTTCAACTTTTTCAAACGAAACCATAACCGGCGTATTTCTTCACAAGATCTCTATATTTACATATAAGAATCACTTTGCTGGATCTACTTCAGTCACCATTCCTTTCATTCCATTGAAATCTCCTTCCTTTACAAGGACCACATCTCCTTCCTGAAAAGGAATAGCAAATTCTGCTCTCTGGTTTTTATCATGTATATACCCAACCATTTCATCATATTCTTTTTGTGTAAGGGGAATAGGACGAGTTTCTGCACCAACAATAAGTCTTACTCCAGGAGTATTTCTTATCACATACCAGATTTTATCGTTCATTTTGCATTTCACGAATACATATCACGGGTAGAGCTTTCTTACTTTAAACGATTTCTTTCACTTTTTGTAGTATACTTCGTTGACCATAGGATTCAAAAAATCAACAATATCATTCTCTAACGATTGTTTTTTAATTCTTTCTTGAAGATTTTCTATGACAAGCGTCTCCTGTCCTGATATAACACTAAGAACATACCATTTAAATTCATTATCTTCTATTTGTTTTTTAATATCATTTGTAGACATATTTCGTCCTTAAAAAATTAAAATATATACCACATAGCCTTTTCTTGGTTTATTGTACTGGCACCTCTTGGTCAGGAATGACTTCTTCTGCTGGTTGATTGCCATCGACAATATTCGCATCTCCCTCAGGAGCATCAACTACAACAGCTTCAGTATCTCCTACAGAATCACTAGGAACATCTGCGGTTGGAACTGCAGGAAGTTGTAAGGTATTTACATCAATTGGTTGCTGCGTTCCTACAGAAACGGTCGGCGTACCAAAGGTAGCAAAGATTTGTTGGTACAAGTTACCTCGTATGTTATCAAATATGAAGAAAAGTATCGAACTCACTATAACTACTACAAATACTTGCCCCGTAAATACTCTAACTTCTTTTCGGGTTGGTTTTTTAACTTTTTTGAGTGTATCAAGACTCTCGTAAAAAAAATGTAACATCGCAAAAAAACTGCTAAATGAATGATATGTACTGATTTATCTATTTGATGCAAGGACAAGTGAATCTTACCCACCATTCTTTGCATTATCTTTTATGCCCGTAACACATTCTCTCATCAGGGAGAGTACAAACTTATCAGCTAGTCTATAACGTTTATCAAACTCTGAAGACGACAACAACACTAATTTATTCTGATCAGATCTAATAAGATATGTATCAAATAAACGATCAATACCTTCTTTTATTTTTGGGAGATGTTCGACTGCTAGTGGCTCGTAAATCAATACAAGGTCAACCTCTACTTGAGCTCAAAACATACTTCCATAATACCATTTTTTCAATAACAATTCGTGAGAACGAAAGTATTCTTCTAGATCCACTTGAATCATATACATGAGCAACTGTCTAATATACTGTCCCAATCAAGGAGTAAGATAGATAGATCGTCACTTTGAATTATCTTTATCTATAGCAACAACTCACGCGTCTTCCAATTGATCAATTTGTTTTTTAATAGCAGGAAACGATCGTTCTAGTTCAGCTTCGAATGCTCTTATCGAAATTCACTGCCTTCTAAAAACCAGATATTTCAAAATATCTGCCTTTGCTTTACTTCACACCAGTTTATCTAATTTCATCACCTTGAAAACAGAAACGCAAACATTACCATACGTGTATAATTATGCATTTATTTGCTCATATTGCAACACAAATCACAAGTATAGCTTTTATCAAAACTTTATCAAAATACCCTTGGAAAAAGCTGTGTAGTTCTACTAGTGTTGAGATGAAGAATAAATTCCATGATGCGAAGTTTTTGTGCCATAGGAGTATGGTAGTTGATCTCAAAAAAAAAATTTATTTTCCTTTTTACATGAGTCTTATCTTTGTAGGTGCAGGAGGAAGTGGAGTAAGTGCACTGGTACAACTCATGATCGATCTTTCTTTTTCTGATATCATTTGTATTGATTCAGTAAATTCTTCTCATATGGATTCATTTCACCAAGCATGAGTGAAAACAATTATTGGTCATGACAAATATACTCCCACTATCTGAGATCTTGTTATTTACTCTGCAGCAACGGCAACAAGTAGTGAAGTGGTGACCGCTAGAGAAAATATGTTTTTACATCCACTCTCTTCTCCTCCCATGCTCTACGCAGAGTTTTTGGGAGAATTATCCAAGTATCTTTTCACTATTGCTGTTTCAGGAACGCATGGAAAGTCTACAACAACAGGTATGTTAGCCGTAGCTTGCGTAGAGCATCTTCCTGAAACAACGCTCGCTATCGTCTGAGCAGGTGTCACTGAACGACAAGGAAAACACTGCCGATACAACAAAGAACATGAAACCGAACTTCATAATATTGTTTTGCGCATCATTTCTCGTAAAGCTACCTCCCTCCAAATCCCTCAAAAAAAACTTGTCTTTGTCATTGAGGCAGATGAATTCAATCATCACTTTCTTTTTCTAGAACCAGATATTAGCATTATTACCTCACTTGATCACGATCACGTCGATATTTATCCTACTCGTGAAAGCTATCTCGAAGCATTTGAGCAGTTTTGTAGAAACACAACTCATCGTATCATTACCTTGCCTAGCGTCGCTGCACAACTTTCTAATCAGTGAGAAAAAATATATACTCCTGAAATTGCAACTTTTACGTTCAGTCACCTTGTCTGATGACACAATCATAGTAACGCGACATTAGCTCTCTATGCGTGTGATTTCACTATAAAGATATTCAAGCAGGTGAGTGAATGACAAACAATAAAAAAAAGTATAGAGCAGTTTCAATGATTGAAAAGAAGAGTAGAATTACTCTGAACGAACAAAAACAGCATACCCGTCTTTTCAGATTACGGGCACCATCCAGACGAAATAGTAAGTACGTTACATGCTTTCCGTGAAAAGTATCCAAACATAGATATAACTTGCTTTTTTGAAGCACATCAAGCGAGAAGACTTATTACCTTTTGGGAGCAGTTTATTAATGCATTCAAAAATACTCGTTGTATCGTCGTGCCTCCGTATACGGCAAGAGAAGATATCGCTACTATTCAGGCATACAGGAAAAAAATCATCTCAAAAAACTCATTACCAAATCAGATAGATTCGTTTTCAGATTTGGGGCGTGCATTTAGCGAAGAGGTGGGTTGAGCACTTCTTGAGGACTGGAGTGGATTACAAATTGCTCTAGACGTTGTTTCCAAGTGAGCTGTTCTTTGTTTTAGTGCGTGAGTCTTGGACAGTAAAGCAAGATTGGCAGTATCAACATAAAAGCAAAACCTAATATAATCAACTTTTTGGTCAAAAAAAATCTCAAGACTATCTTGAGATTTTTTTATTCTCTATCTTCTTTATTGCATAATAAGGAGGATGATTAATCAGCTTTTCTAAACTTCACTCCAGCATAAACCATTACAGAGAAGAGCATAAGAGCAATCATGAGATTAGTCGCAGGTCCTACAGTAGGAGCAGCTTGAACTACTTGTTCTGGTTGTTGCACTTCATCGATCTTGATCGTTTGAATATGTTCTTGACCTACGGTTACTCCAGCAGCATCCATAGCGCTCATCTTCAAGAAATAAGTACCAGGCTTACTTACCGTAAATGAGAATGTTCCATCATTTACCATTGGAGAACCAATCTTGGTATATGCAGCTTCAGACTGATGTCTAAGATCGATCTGTGTTTTTTCAGCAGCAGACGATGGTGTCCATGTCAAGGTAACCAAACTATCTTTGTACGTATAACTAACATTTTCAAAGATCTTTTGTGTAGGAGCAGGAGCTACTACCTCTTGTTGTGTGGTGAACATCACTTCAGCACTAATGAAACTGAGTGGTTCTTGAGCAGAATCAGTAGGATGAACAGGTACCACTACTACATAGTAGGTTCCGTTCGGCGTAAGTCTATCAAAGTTTAATGTTACCATCGTCCCATCTGTAGAGACTACATCAAGCTCCATATCAGTAATCTTGTCGAAATCCTGAACAGTTGCTAATGTTTTGTCAGAGTAGTAAACTTTATACTTAGTCACTGGGACTCCCTGGTAAGTTACCTGAGTAGTAACAATTGTAGCAGATGTAGTGGTAACATCTTTAACTTCAATCTTCTCTTCACCTGCATATGCCCAAGTGTCTGCATCCAGAGCATTGAGAATATCTTCAGCAGCCTGATGTTGTTCAGAAGCTGTTGTGTCGTCTACAACTGGATCCTCTACTGCAGTACCCACTGCAGCACCAGATCATCCTTCTAGATCATTTAACAAAGCTGCAAGTTCTGCATCAGTTGTAGATGCAAATACTTGGAAAGTAGAAATCGTTACTAACTGCATAACTAAGAAGAGTGCGAATAATTTTTTCATGTGCATAAGTGAAATAACTAAAATGATAGTTAAAGTGTATCCATATAATCAAACAAATGCAAATTTTATACCTACTTTTTTAAATAAATGAGTAAATGGCCCAATACATATAGTTTAAGGAGTATATTCTCGTATGATTTGGTGTATGATATTGACATAATCTTACTCTATGACATTTTTAAAAGGATGCATTGCGTTTTGAGTGAATATCGTTACATATAAAGTAAAGTTTACCACCAAATTTATCTTAATTATTTACATGGATATACAAGAGCTAAGTTCAGGAGCTGAAAAAGTTATTCAGCATCTCAGAGAAAATTTTGCACACATCCAGTTATGAAGAGCGTCAACCTCACTGGTAGAACATATGCAAATATATGTTCCTTCTCGATGAACAACAACAGGACTCAATAGTCTTGCAAATGTTTCTATAATGGATGCACAAACGATAAAAATAGAACCATATAGCAAAAACGAACTCAAGATCATTGAAAAAGGTATCATAGATAGTGATCTCTGATTCAATCCGCTCAATCAAGGAGATTATATCATGATAAAAGTACCTGCACTTACTACAGAAAGAAGACAAGAACTTACCAAAATCGTGCACAAAGAATGAGAAGAAGCGAAAGTAGCTATCAGAAACCTCAGACAAGAAAGTCGTAATACCCTTGATAAACAATTCAAAGCAAAAGAAGTTTCAGAAGATGAAAAATCTGCTACAGAAAAACAGATCGATGAAATAACCAAGAAAAGTAATGATAAGATAGACGAACTTGTTAAAGTAAAATCTGAAGAAGTAATGAAAGTGTAAAAAACTCGTCATCTCAGACTTAGTCAAAAATCTTTAAAGAAAGAGGTATTCTCGTCATCCTGATTCTACGAAGGATCTATAAATAGTAATAGTGGATCCTTCACTACGTTCAGGATGACGGAGTATTGGAATAATAACCTACACCTATTTTGCGAATTACCTCAATTTAATCTCCTATCAACTCAATCATGTATCAGCTCTTAACTTTCTACAAATTCGTTACCATTACCAACCCTGAGGAGGAGGTAGTTCGTCATAAACAATTTTTGGTCGATATCGGTGTAAAATGACGTATCTATATAGGAGAGGAAGGAATCAGTGCGACCGTTACGGGAAATGCAGGACAGATACAATCCTATAAGTGGTACTTAGCTCAAAGTGCTTATTTTCAATCTATTCCTGATATCGATGCAAAAGCTACCTATGTAGAAGATCATCAATTCGAGAAAATGATTGTCAAATACCGTTCTGAAATAGTTGCTCTCTGAGCTGTAGTCACTGAAGAGCAAGTCAAAGGAGCAGATAGACAACTCAGTGTAGATGAACTCAAACGTATTATCGAAGAACAAGACGACGACCGAGCAATTCTCGATATGCGTAATGATTACGAACGACAACTCGGTCATTTCAAAGGAGCAATACCCGCAGGAACAGTAAACTTCAGAGAAGTGCCAGATCTTCTCGAAAAGTACAAAGAAAAACTCCAAGACAAAAAAGTGCTTATGTACTGCACTTGAGGTATTAGATGCGAAAAACTTTCTGTTCTCTTGAAAGATAATGGATTGGAAAATTTCTATGGTCTCGACGGGGGAGTGGTAAAATATACCAACACCTACAATGATGGAAATTGGCTAGGTAATCTCTACACATTTGATGGAAGAGTGAGTTGTCAGATAGGTGATGAGAACACCCACACACCAGTAGCGACCTGTATTCATTCATGAACACCAACGAGTAACTGTGACAACTGTCGTTACAGCCCATGTAATGCACGCATCATGGTCGATCCAAAAGAGCATCGCAAACATTTTTGATTTTGTAGTCAAACATGTGCCGAACAAGCAAAAACGGACTTATTGATCAAAAATGCAGACCGAGATCCTATTGACTACAAATCGCTTCGTGGTATCATCAAGCAAGATCCAACCCAGAAACAAGCAATCATCACCAAGATAGCTGCTTATATCGACAAGAAATTACTTCATAGAACATTTACTCATACGACGTCACAGAAAGAGAAGGTGTTGCATGAGTGGTAGATGTATGTTGTATTTCCGAATATAACCTATATATTCTTTTTGTTTTAGTCTACAAAACACTCATGAAAATAAAAATCACTTGTGAAAAATCAGATCAATTTTTTGCAGAAATATTAGGAGAACCATGAGTTCATGCTGTAGGAGAAACACCAGAAAACGCACTTGAATATCTTTTTGATGTATATGCAAAAGTACATGAGCTCAAAAAAGAAAAGGCAGAACAAAATCTCACTTTACAACACAATCTCATACACTCGCCACTATTAAATGTTACTTTTAAAACACTTACTGTTTCTTTGTAATGGGATTATATAACTATACCTACATAGATTTTACCAAAAAGCTTTCAAAGCTGGGTTTTGTGTTTGAAAAACAAGCAAAATGATCACACGAAATCTGGTATAACAGCGAACGTAATATTGTCTTTACTGTACCACACCATACTGGAAAATCAGTTAGTATATGAGTCATTAAATCATTTCTCAAGATAATGCGCATGAATTGATCTGAATTTCATAACATATAAGCATATTCACTAATCTCAGAAAAAGAGAAAGTGTTGTATGCATGGTAGTAGATTATAAAACAAAACAAAAAACTCCTCTGTAAAGATACAGAAGAGTTTGGGTTAATAACCCAAATTTCCTTAAATATTAACACAAGTACCTGGGTAGGAAATAAACACACCTTCAGCATAGCCAGCACTATTGTAAGGAAAACCCATTGCGGCGTTAGGAAATTGACGCACATACTCAAGATGTGAAACAATTATCAATACATCACCTTCAAATTGGTTAATTTGGTATTTTAACCAATCAAAATCGTGACGGTGACTATTGTCGCTCCAGAGCTTGCCAAATACAAACAGTTCTGCGAGTTGCATTTCTTGTTTGATGATTTGAGCAGTTTGGTGTGCTCTATTTGCTACCGATGTCCAGATTGTAACACCTTCTCCTTCCTCTAAGAGAGAGGTAATCTTTTGAGACAGCTGAAATGACTGCCTTTTTCCTTCATCTGAAAGATGTGGATCTGAACCTCCGCCGTAATCGGCATGTCGCACTAAAAACAACTTTTTGAAACTCATAAGAACAAATTTATATATTTTTGCATTATTGCAAATATTTTATATTTTTATAACGCATAATGTCAACACATTTACCTCATCAACTCCAACGGCACATATCTTTCTAACTTAATGATCTTGTTTTTTGCACGGATGATGCGTACTATACGTGCATCCAAATCCTGCTGAGACAATACTCCTTCACGAACAAGATCTGCTGCGTAGGTGATAAGTGTTTCAGGATCAGTGGGATCAACAAGCAAGAGTAGATCGTTCCCTGCTAGAAGCGATAATTTTACGAGTTCTTTTTCTGAATATTCAGTACGTAACATACCAAGATCATCAGTAATGATTAGACCAGAAAATCACTGAGCTCTGAGTAACGAAACACCAGATACAGAAAGTGAAACAGGGAGATCAGCATCTATTCGTGGTACCTGTAAGTGCACAGACATGATCACATCTACTCACGCCTGGATCCCAGCGAAGAACGCAGGTAGATGTACTTTTTTTCGTTCCTCACGACTAAGATCAACAGGAACAACTCCTACATGCGTATCCTCCAACGTCATCCCATGCCCAGGAAAATGTTTGAGGGTAGTTAGATTTTCTGTCGTACACTGCACCGCATCGATTATTTTTTTCTCCACCTCCCCATGAAAGACTCTCGGATAGATAAATGATGACTCATCGTCAGTAACATCTGCTACGATACCAAAGTTGAGGTTGATTCACTGTTTTCTCAGCAACTCAGAACGCTCTAAGTACGTAGGACACACTTCCTCTCGACTAAGCTTTGCTTGTGCAGGTAGATCTTCTGGTATTCTTTTTACCGATCATCATTCTTGATCTATAGATATGAAAAACGGCAATATATCTGCTTGGGATTGTATACTTGCTGTAAGTTCTTTTGTACCTCCAGAAATATTACGTCACATGAGAATCACTCATCACGGCTGTTGTGTTTCAAGAAGTAAGGCATTTTCTTCTGAAAGTTCAGTTCAGTCAAATCAGATGAGAAACATCTGAGCAACTTTCTGTTCCACTCACAGAGAAGCAAGAAGTTCTTCACTATCCAGCTCTATCATTAGAGGTGTTTCTGCATCACGATTATATATTTCTACAGCAAGACGAAAAGACTGCTTGAGAGAAGTAAGATACGCATCAGGATCTGAAACTACTTCACGAGGCAAAGTAGTCATATCTCATGAAAGGAAACTTAACTCAAGTTCTGTAAACATACGCATTTTTTCTTGTACTGGAATCACTTCCGCAGAAAACTCTTTACTGAGTTGGTTCAACGTCCATTGCGATCGTCATCGCCAAACACAAACTACAACAAGAAAAACAGTAAGAAGGACAAAAAGCTTTTTTGGTCGTTTCTTTTGACGTTGACGGATTTTCATACATTATTCTTAGTAAAACAATTGCACCTGAAGATACAAATTATAGAGTGAAGATCAATCTTCTCTTTGCCCTCGCTCACATAGATGACTTATTTCTCTCAGCTCCTTGATTTGATCTTTCCTCGTCTCTGTGTATGATGCGAAACTGAAGGTGTATACATCTGTAAGGCATGTAGAAAAGAACTGATTCCTCATCCCGATCGTTGTCCATTTTGCCATAGAGTGATGCTATACGGGCAAACCTGTTATGATTGTTTTGAAGAACACAGACATATTCAGTGAATTATGGTCGCGTTTGTCTATACCACGTTTATCAAAAAACTGATTCGTGAGTTGAAGTTTTCCCACAAGTATGATACTGCTTCATTTCTAGCAGAAAGACTTAGCCTTCTAATACAATCCAATCCTTGGTTGATTGAAGCACAGCGTTCTGAATTGCTTTTTGTTACGTTTGTTCCTTCACATCGACGAAGGAAATGGGTCGTCAAAGGATATAATCAGTCAGAACTCTTAGCAAAAAATGTCGCAAAGATAGTTTGCGTCCCCTGCATTCAGTGAGTAAAGAAACAAAAACACACGCCATCCCAGACCAAGCGCACGAGACAACAAAGACTCGTCAATCTGCTTGGAGCGTTTACGATGAGCGAAAAATATACTCTGCCAGAAAATGCAGTAATTGTTGTTATTGACGATATTACGACAACAGGTGCAACCCTTGACGAAGTAGCAAAGGTTTGGAAAAAAATATATCCTACAGCTATTATTTGGTGAGTTGTGATTTGAAGACATGGCAAGTAGTTATCTTATACTTTTCTCACCCCCACGAAATTTCTTGCTTCATGATCACCCCTTCTATATCCCCAATACTTGTCACTATCTTTCCAAGTACATCCTCCATCTAGGAGGATCATATCGTTTTTCATTTCATAATAATGCAACACAGAGGACATATATCACCCCATATCAAAAAGATACTTGTCTTCATATGGAGTCAAAAATGGTTGGGGAAAATACTGGTCAAATTCTTTTCCTACTTCATAGCGTTGTATACATGGTCACAAATAGGCGTGCGTAGGAACTCATCCATCTTGCACAAATAAATCTACTACCTTATGCAACAATCAACTATATAACGTTTTTCGTGAACAATGAACTACTGCACATGAATTATTATTTACCAAAACCACCGGCAAACAATCAGCAACAAAGACACCACAAGCAACTCATTCATTGCTGTACACAGCATCAGCCTGTATAGCATGTTTTTTGAAAGAAGTTAATGAAGAGGCTTGGAGTACTCAATTTCCATGTATCTGAGTCGCTGAGATAAATGACTGGTGGGCTGGGTGGGATATACTTCTTGCGTTACCATCTTCCTTTCCATAGACAACTACCTCCCACTGGTTTCATAATAGTTTTTTATACATCCTGAGCATGGGAAACAAAATGAGGTAACTCAATTACTTGAGCAGAAGATCATAGTTTGTACTGTATATACGGAGTTATGTATGAAGAGGGAACCAAATGGATATCAACTACCTTACGAAGCAAAAAGAATAGCCATAGCGAATATATATATTTAGCAGTCACAAAAAACCATCATCACAGCCACCATTTTTTTTCTCCTAACACTTTTTTTCATTCATAAAGGTATCCTCAAAAAGATTGTGCAGCATCTAGCTGATCGACTTCGTACACACGAGAAGGAAAAGGATGAATCAATCAAAAATCGTGATACATACACCACACCGGTGATCTTTTAATAAATCAAAGAAAAGCAAGACTACATCGCCCCCATCGTCTCTGGATGCTATGGAGCCAAATAAGATCGTACGACTCGTTATGTAACTTTTTTCATAACATAAATAACCCTCCTATATTTAATCACGAAACAAGGAGATCAATTTTTCTTCGCCATCAGGTCACGTTTTTTGTTTTCCCACACAGATCGATAGAAACAGAATGAGGAGTAAGAAGTCTTTTTATTTGAAACAAATAATTTTCTATTCCTCCTATATCCACAGCATAATCAGAAACCAAAAGAAGCTTTTTACAATATTTTGACAGTTGTCAAAATCTGTCTAACCATTTCTTTGGAGTATATAAAGAAGCCGTTTTAAGAGCTTTTTGTTGTAAAGCAGTAAGTGAATCTGGAGCAGTTGAATCTGCAAGATGATGCATAATTTCTTCAAGCGAGTGCTGCTCCTCTATTTCCAAAATATCATCAATCACAAAAGGAGTAAGTCCTCATTTTTTCTGAGCAATAACAGGAACGCCACAAGCGAGAGCATCCAAAGCAACTAATCAAAATGTTTCAAGAAATAATGATGGCATCACTACATAAGTTGCGGTCTTCATTATCGCAATGGTTTCTTCTTTGGACAGACGTCCACGATAGGTGAGGTAGGTTCAGTACAATGGGTGAGTAAGAATACTCTCAACCAACGGTCAACTACCTATACAATCAACCTGAAAATTAAGAGATCACTTCTTGACCAATGTTTCGATAGCAGAAAGGAGAAGTAAAATGCCTTTTTCTTCTGAGATTCTTCCTACAAACAAAAATGAAATATACATAGTCAATCTGTACTAAAATAAGTGCAAACGCAATTTCGCTTTTCCGAAAAATTAAAATCTTGTTTTCTTTTTTACTTTCTTTTTCTCGGACTGATTCAGAAAGCCGACAACAAATTCTCCTTTGAGGGGAAGTTTTTTTTGAGCTATGAGATCTTGCAACATAGCTATATCTCCATGGACGTATTGTTCAAACATTTTACTAATCTCTCTAGCAATAAGAAGTGTTCACGTATACTCCAAAAGAGTAAGTTCTTTCAAAAGTTTCTCTATTCTGTGGACAGACTCAAAGATATAGACAGGGTAGACAGATTGTAAAATTTCTTTCAAAACCGTTTGTCTTCACTTCTTCTGAGGTAAAAAACCATAGTATGATCGAATAGTAGTATCTGCAGGCGTGGCAACTACCACAGGGACAAGTGCATTTGCTCCAGGGAGTATTTCAAAAGGAATATTCTGTTCTCGACACAACCTGATAAGATGTTTTCATGGATCAGAAAGTCATGGAGTTCCTGCTTCTGAAACAACACCACATACATGTGTTTGTATAAGTTCAAGATAGAAGTTGACTGAATTTTCAGAAGTATGTGACGTAAATGAATAGAGTTTTTTATCAGCAATAGATATCTCGTACATAGAAAGGAGTTTTCTCGTTGTTCAAATATCCTCACAAAAAAGAACCTGCGCCTCACGCAACATTCTGAGAGCTCTGAGGGTGATATCTTCTTTGTTTCCTATAGGAGTAGGGATGAAGGTAAGCATAAAAACGTTAATTAGTTAAAAACTCAATAGAAATTCAGTCTGGGTCTTTTCCAAAAAACGTTTCTCATAGAACAATAATATACTTTTCATCTTCATATCTTTTTAATTCAACCCATCAAAAATTATTTTCATAAAAAGAAATAGAACGTTCCAAAAATTCTACTGAAATTGCTATATGG
>Ga0163148_10000909_pt1 | contig 39695 bp, 30 predicted proteins | sample OliLakLV19MP7P2_FD_148606 | JGI IMG/M metagenome (GOLD analysis project Ga0163148, IMG submission 148606) | Freshwater microbial mat bacterial communities from Lake Vanda, McMurdo Dry Valleys, Antarctica- Oligotrophic Lake LV.19.MP7.P2 | ecosystem: Environmental > Aquatic > Freshwater > Lake >... | reverse complement strand
CCCTCTCCCTCCCTCTACCCTCTCCTTTCCTTCATCTTCCGCATCCGTTTCGGGTTATACCAAAGCCAGAAGCCACTGAACGACAACAGGAGCAAGCCGAGGGCGACTAAGGTTGTGTAGGTGAGTTTCAGTTGTTCGTTGCTGGTTTGGAGGAAATAGTCGAGGATGGAGCCGTCGTGGATTTTTTCTAAGATGTCGGAATAGCGGGCGTTGACCGAGAGGATTTTTCCGGTGGTGCAATCCAACTGGAGTTCTGAAAAATGGTCAGCAAAAACGATCTTGGCGATGCCTTTTAGCGGGCGGATATCAATGCGGTCAATGGTAGGGCTTTTGCGAAGGCTGTCGGTTGCGTAGGTTTGCGCAATGCGCTGGAGGCTGTCTAAGGGTAGCCAGACAGCCGTTTCGGAAGAGGCACCTTTGGCCGTCGGGGGCAACAAGCCGGTGTGTTTTTTCCAACCCAAAAGCAGGCCGGTCAGCCCCATGAGGAACATAAAAGCAAAAAGGGGAACCGCCGCCCACTTATGCAATTTGCGGTATAAGCGCGTTCGTCCTGCGAGGGTACCAGTTTTTTGCTGCATAGTCGGTAGGTCTGATTTACACTACAATGGTACTAAAAAAAGTGAGGTATTTCATAAACAACGCATCAACGGGCAGGTTTTCCCGAATGTCGCAGCCGCTACAGTTGAGGCAGTATTCTAAAACTAAAGTCCACGCTCAATCGTAAATTACACTTGTTGCGACGGGAATAATCGCGGGGTAGGAATGGCTGTTTTTTGACCACTCATCACCTTTTTTTCGTCACAGAACAGGGCTATGCTCCTCAAAAAACGCTTTGATTGGTCAAAAAATAGCTCATTCCTCCCACCACGCTGACCCGTCGCAACAAGTCTATTCAAGTAGATGAAGATATTTCAAATGCCGCCAACCCGGAAGGACAATCTGAACGAACAGAAGATCGTTCTTTTCCTGCGCGGCGGCGTCTTCACTGTTACAAAAAAACACGTTATGAAAAACAACCGTTTTTTTCTGTTTGCTCTTGCCCTGATGGTTTGGTCGTGCAACCAAGCACAACCCAAACACCACAGCAAAAGCAATTCCCCCGAAGCCGCTGCAACTGGGGAAATGGTCAAAAAAGTAGTCAAATCCAATGCCGAGTGGAAAGCCCAGTTGAGCAAAGAAGCCTACTACGTTTTGCGGGAAGCTGGCACCGAAAGGGCCTTTACCGGCAAATATTCGGATCACCACGAAGAAGGGACGTACACTTGTGGTGCCTGCAGTTTGCCGTTGTTCGATTCCAAAACCAAATTTGAATCGGGTACGGGGTGGCCCAGTTTTTACCAACCCATCAAGCCGCAAAACGTCATTTCCCACGACGACACCACCTACGGTATGAAGCGCACCGAAGTGCTGTGTGCGCGCTGCGACGGCCACTTGGGGCATGTATTCGACGACGGACCAAAGCCGACCGGGTTGCGGTATTGCATCAACTCTGTTTCGCTGAATTTCCAAAAAGCTGAAAAGACTTCTCCAAAAAAAGATTGATCTTTACCCCATGCGCTTTTCAATCCCCTTACTTCTCGCACTACTCTGCCCCGGGCTTGCCAAATCGAGCCGCCAGGAGGTTGCTATTCCGTTTTTTTCGGAGCAGTTGACCGTAGCGTATAGCTCCGATATGCTTTTTTCCAGTTCGGTGAACATCCAGGAAAAAAGCTTGGTCGGCTATTATCAACGGCTGAACCAAACGGATTTTAGCGTTCTTTTGGATGACCTGGATCGCAAAAAAACGGCCCTCGGACTCAACGATTGGCTCTATTATGACCTGATGCGGCGGGTGGTTGATAAAATTTACGTCCAGAAAAAACCTTTAGAGAGAGAATTGGTGTGCTGGTTTTTGTTGTCTCAGTCGGGCTACGATACCCGGCTCACCTATTTAGACGACCGGGTATTTTTGTACGTTTACACCAAAGAAGAGGTGTTTGAAGCGCCCATGATCGAAGAAAATGGCCGCAATTACGTCAACCTCACCGCACTGAACCAAGCTTCGCGCAGTCAGCAGGCGCTTTACCTGCTCAATTTTGTGGCGCACCCCAAAGGGAAAGCCTTTTCTTTCCAATTGACCAAACTCCCCAACCTCAGCCCGCGCCTGCGACCGCGCAAGCTCCGTTTCATGTTTGAAGGGTTGATGCGTGAAATTACCGTGCAAACGGATGAGAACGTCGTGCAACTTATGAAATCTTATCCGCTCATTGCAGAAAGCAGCTATATCGAAGCGCCTTTGACCGCTACGGCAGCGGCCTCTTTGTTGCCCGAACTGCGCGAACTGATTGAAGGCAGGCGGCATGATCAGGCGATCGCGTGTTTGGTCGCGTTTACGCGTTCGGCTTTTGTTTACAAAGAAGACAAAGAAGCATTCGGGCGCAGTAAGCCCATGATTCCGGATGAAGTGCTGTTCTATCCGCATTCCGATTGCGAAGACCGGGTCGCTTTGTTTTATTATTTGGTCAAAACGCTGTTGGATCTGCCGATGATTGTCGTTGCCTACCACGATCACCTCACCATCGGAGTGGCCATTCCGGGGTATCGGGGCAGCGCACTGAAGCACAAAGGCAGGGAATTTTTTATTTGCGACCCAACCGGGCCTGTCAATTCGTCAGAGATCGGATTCATCCCGGAAGGCTATGAAAATGAACCATTTGAGATTATAAGCACTTATAAATAGGGCGATAAAAAGTGGCGCGATTTTTGGAGTGATCTTTTTATTCACTGGCAGTGTTTGAACTTGAATAACAAAACCGTATATAGCGGCGCATTAATTCAACAACTTTATTACATTTGCCGGAAATTGGGCATTTTTTGGGGATCCCGGTTCGCCAGGTGCCCCTTTCAACAACAATGGTCTTATTTATTAAACCTGAACGACATTATGTATTGGACACTTGATCTGGCAAGCCACTTGGAAGAAGCACCTTGGCCCGCAACGCGCGACGAGCTTATTGATTTTGTTATCCGTTCTGGCGCGCCGTTGGAGGTGATCGAAAACCTTCAGGAAATGGAAGATGATGGCGAACAGTATGAAGGCATTGAAGACATCTGGCCTGATTATCCTCGCAAAGACGACTTCCTGTTCAATGAAGATGAATATTGATTGATCCCGCGCTGCAACTGCATCATTCGCTTTAAGCGTACATTTTGATACAACGGGAAAAGGGTTTTGCGCAGAACGTGCAAAACCCTTTTTGTTTCAAACCTGACCGTATTGAAAAATCTGATCGAAATTGTAAAAATTGTTACCCGGCGAAAGGCCAGCCGCATCGAGTTGCTCGATGATACGGCTCTGCGTGCAAAAAACAGCAAATTCCGGGAAATGTATGAAGGCATCGAAACCGGCCAGTTCAAAAACGACCGCGATGCCGCAGCTCAACTCTATGGCGCAGACCCCGGCGATGCGCGCTACCGGCAACTGAAATCCAGGTTCAGAAGACGGTTGCTGAATACCCTTTTTTTTATAGACATCAAAAAATCGGATGCAGCCGACTACACTTCCGCTTATTTTACCTGCAACAAGGAGTGGACGCTGGTGAATATTTTACTCCAAAACAAAGGACTCGCCCCTGCTGCGGATCTGGCGAACCAGATACTCACCACGGCTCTCAAATACCGGTTTTCTGATGTAATCCTCAACTGTTCCCGGATTCTGCGCGAGTACGCCGCACTCAATGCCAACGAAAAGACTTTCGAACAACACGATGCCTGTCTCCGGGAATACAATGAAATCTTAGCTGCCGAAATTCGTTCGGAAGAGTTGTACCAGCGCGTTCTCATACACCATTACCGGCCCAGCGTGCGATCGTACGAGTTCAAAAGTCGCTTAGATGCCTATTGTAACGAGCTGATTCAACTGTCTGAAATGCACCAATCCCCGGTGGTGAACTACCACATGTACATCGTTTGGGTGATGCGCTATGAAATGGCTAAAGAGTACAGCGCGATGTTGGAGGTTTGTGCGCAGGCGGAACAGTACATCGAACAAAATCCCCTTTTTTACCAGGAGGAAAAACGCATCCTTTTTAACACCAAAAAGATGGCGGCCTATCTCCACCTCAAGGATTACAAGCGCGGCGGGGAATGCGCCGAAAAGTGCCTGCACGATTTTTCGGAAGGCAGTGAAGTTTGGTTTCTGTTTATGGAATATTACCTCCTGCTGGCCATCCACACAGAAAACTATATCCAGGCGCAGGCGATCTTCAACCAGGCCGGCAATACGTCCGATTTCAGAAAATTAGATGGCGTTATCCGCGAAAAATGGGCCATATACGAGGCTTACCTTCTTTATTTAATTGAGAGCCGGGATATAGACCCCAACTTCGTAATGAAGCAACTCCGAAAGTCGTCGAGGTTGTCCCGTTTTTTAGATACGCCCCCCTCCTACCCCCGCGAACAAAAAATGTTCCAACTGCTGGTGATGATTTTACAAGCACTCTTTTTGCTGCAACGGCGCAATTTCCAACAGGCTACCGAAAAAATAGAACACCTAAAAAATTTCACCAGTCGCAACCTAGACAAAGAAGAATTTGAACGCCCCCGTCAATTTGTTCGCCTCTTACAGCGCCTGAGCAAAGCCCGCTACCACCCCGACGAGCTCAGCGGGGTGGACAAACTGCTGGAGCACCTCTCCGAACACCCTTTTTACTACCACGGGGCACTGAACGAAATGGAAATTATTCCCTATGAAAAACTATGGGAGATCGTGCTGGACAAGCTGAAGTAGTATCTGTCTTTATAGTTGATGTTTTCTAAGCTTTTTTTCATCTTTGAGCGTTTCTTATGCAAAACAAAGATAACGCTATGAAATACGGAATTTTGATCGCAGCCCTCCTCCCCTTGTTTTCTGGAACGCTGAGCGCGCAACGCGGCATGGGCGGCATGCAGGGCTGGAATTTATTCGAGGGCGTGCCTTTTGAAGAGGTCTTCCTGGAGGAGCAGGGCATTTCCTGGCAGCAACCCAAATTTGACAAAGGCATGAAGGCCATGGAAGGGCAGGTCATCACCCTGCGCGGCCACGTGATCATTTTGGATGCCTACATCCGCCTGAATGTGATTTTATCGCGCTTCCCGTCCAAGGCCTGCTTTTTTTGCGCAGCTTCGGGGCCAGAAACCATTGCAGAAGTTGAGTTGGCCAATAAACCGCGCCGCCTGCTCAACGACCAGATCATCACCGTAAGGGGCAAGCTGAAACTCAATGAAAGCGACCCGTACAAGCTGAATTTTATTTTGCAGGAAGCGGAGATTATTGGGGAGTAGAATCAATACAACAAAATCCTCGTCTCCTTCAACCCCAGCGACATCAAATATTCCTTCACTTCCAGCGCTTCTTCCTCACCCCTTTCCGCGTGGTGCAGCAACGTGTACCCATGTGGCTCTTTTGCATGCAGCACGGAGGGGGAACGCCTCCAGCATGGGTTTTACGATGCTCATTTTGCCCAAAAGGCAAGCAGTGAAGATATTGGCTTGCGCACCTTTGTTGAGCAGGAATTGGGCCAGTTCTTTGTTCCCAACATGGCTGGCTGCGCCCAGCGCCGTTTCAAAATCTCCGAACTTCCAGTCGTGGGCAGCATTGAGCAGGTTGGGGGTTTCTGCCAGCAAGGCTTTGACCTTGTCCATATCCCGGTGTGCTGAGCCAACAAAGGTGGATACCAGGTCTTTGTCGAGTTGCGGATCGGGATCGCCAAGCGTTTGGGCATTCACGCGGCTGAAATAAGGAATGCCAGCGGTGGTCAGCCCGACAAAACTGAGTGACTTTAGAAAATTGATGCGATTCATAGTGAAATGGCTATAATGATCGAATTAGTTAATCATTCGCTATGCAGCGCCTTAACCGGATTGGCCATCGAAGCCCGCAGCGATTCATACCCCACAGACAGCATCGTAATCACCGCAATAGCTGCCACAGCACCCGCAAAAACACAAACGGATAAATCGGTTCGGTATTCAAAACTCTGCAACCACCGCCCGGACAAATAAATGGCGACCGGGATGCCGATGATGCAGGAAATGAGCAGGATTTTGCCGAAAACTGAAAGCAAAAGCTATAAAATCCGCCCGTTGCTGGCACCCAAAGTTTTGCGGATGCCGATTTCTTTGATGCGCTGTTTTGACACGAAAGCCGCTAAGCCATATAGCCCCACGCAGGTGATCAGCATGGCCAAGCCGGAAAACTGTTTGGTCAGCTTCGCGATTTGCGTTTCGTTTTCGTACATCCGCCCAAATTCTTCATCTACAAACCAATAATCGAACCCGAAATCGGGAAAAACCTGCTTCCATTTCCGTTCCAGGTCTGCAATTTTTTCACCCATTTCCGTCGCAGGCAGGCACACGTGAATGATCCGGTCAATGGTATGGGGCATCGGCGAAATCGCCAACGGTTCAATTTTGTGGTGCATAGAGCGGTAGGGGAAATACTCAATCACGCCGATAACCAAGCCGTGTATGGGAGCCTGCGTAGAATCGGGTGGCCCAAACCCCAGCGAATGAACCGGGCGGATGATCGTTTTGCCCACCACATCGGCAGGCGTTGTATTCAAGGCTTTCACGGCTGCCATATTCAACAGTACAGCATTGGAATCCGCTTTGTGCGTCGCGTCAAAATCACGGCCTTCAATGATCTGCATATTGAACGTTTTCAAAAAATCCAAATCGCCGTTCAACTGAAACCACTCGTGTTTGTCGGCACCGAAGTCCGGAAAATTGCATCTCCATGCTGATGGGGCCGAAAAAGTCAAGCCGCGGCAAGTGATTGGCCAACGTCACTGCCTTGATTTCCGGGTCTTGCAGCACTAAGTTTTTAAAAGTGCCGTATTTAATGTCCGTTGCAGGGCCGGAAAAACCGCCGTAGCGGATGGAGACGATTTGTTTCCCGGCCTCGTTGAGTTTGGAATTGCGTATGAGGTTCGTTTGCCGCACCACCACGACCGAACCCACCAGCAGCATGATGGCCAATGGTGAACGTTTTACCGGTCATGTCGTTAAACGGCGACAGGAACAACGCCAATCGGGTTTAAAGAACTTTAACCTGATAAGGACACAAAACAATCCTACGGGGATGCATGGGGTAAAGGGGATTTTGTATCCCCTGTTGGCATGTTTACGGAATACGAATACGTGTCGGACACCTTTGGAGGTGTCCGACACGTATTCGTATTCCGTAAACATGCCCTACCCATTAATTCTTCACCCCATACCGAAAATCCACCGGCACTTTATCCGCCAGTAAACGGCCATCCTTTTCGGTGTATTTACTACCTGCGGGAACGAACACGAGCAACCGCGCCGCATCTGCCGCCAGATTAACCGCAACTTTCCCTTTAACCGCATGGTGCAAGACCTTCCGGTTCACGGCATCGTAAACATCTACCTTTTTGCTGCCCACTTCGATGTTCACCATTTTGGATTCGGTATAGGGGTTGTAAAGCAGGTAGGTTGGATATGCTTCGTACTTGCGGAACATATCGGTAGCCCGACAGTCTACTTGCAGGATTTGCGGCACATCCGTGGGTTGGATTGTGGCACCGAAAATGCCCACATGCCCACTGCCGTAAACTGAAAACATGGTTTCAGGGGGCATGCCCGGCGCCCAGAGCGGACCATCGCCCTGTGCAAATGGCGTGATGCCCTTGTGTTCATCATAAATAGACTCTTTGATCAGCCCTTCGTAAGCGATCACATTTTTGGTGAGGGCTTTGCGATTGGGCAACGCTTGCAGGGCATCCGGGATGTCGTAAGGATAAAACAGGCGCGCCGTATTGGCGGCGTTCAGCGCCCAGCGACCCACAGCGCGGGCGTAACGCTGGTCGTAGCGCAACATAGCTGTGAGGGGCCAGGCCAGGTCGAATGTATTCATACAAAAGCCGTAGCCGCCGTTGTGGACTGTGCTGCCGGACATCCCGCTGACGTCATAGCCGCCCCATTTGTCCACAATCACCCCCCAGCCTTCGCGGCCCACGGCGTCTCCGTCGAAAGTCCAGTTCATGAATTGCTGCACATCGTAGTTAGTGCCGGTTTCAGCGTTCAGCCGGGCCGCCATATAAGGCGCAAAAGCCATCAGAATTTCATAAGAGCGGTTTTCTTTTTGCGAAGCCAGCACATCGAGTGCGTTGCGGGCGGCGCGCAGGTATTTTTCATCGCCGAATTTCTGGTAGGCCGCATACAGGATGAACGCATAACCCGCCGCCACGTCTTCCTGGGCAGGAATATGGTTCTTTGCGGGCGTCATAGTTTTAAAATCAAAAAACGAGTAGCTGTAGTTTTTGCCCAACACCTGATCCGATTTGTAAAACTGCTCGGCTACCGTGCGCATGATCTCGTTGTACCCTTCTTCTTTGGGGTAATAATTGCCGACGGCATAAAACAGGACGTTATTGTACACATCGTACCAGTAGTCGTTGCCGTAGCCGCCGCCGATATGCGCCCCCTTGTTGGTAAAGTTCTGGATGATGTTCCAGCCGTTGTCTTTGTTGAAATAATTGCGCGCCATGCGGACGTAGTTGTAGCCGTCCTGTTTGCTTTTGTCAATCCCCACCAGCGTTGCACCAAGAATAGCGCCCAATGCGCCAAGCGCTTCGTGGTTTTCGCCGTTGTTCATTGCGGGGCCCTGGCGCACATCGCCGATGGCGGTGTAGATGCCGAACGTCGGTTCGTTGAAATTCCGGTTTTGGTTGTCCATCCAGACAAAGGGCAAAAAATCGCCTTTAGCCGTGTGGTCGAATACGTAGGCGTCAAACTCCAGCGCCGTCCGCTTCCAGTCTTTCAAAACGTAGGGCTTGGGCTGTCTCGGCATGGCTTCGATGCGCGGCACGACAAATTGTGCAACAGCAGATGCCTGCGGCTCGAACGGCTGAACGGATTGGCATCCTGCGCCAATCAGGAACAGGAGCGGGAGGAGTATTTTGTAATTATTCATTTTTGTATGTTTTTGGATAATTAATTCAGCCAGGATTCTCAACTGTCCCTTGTTTCATCGTAGGGTCATTCAAAATATTGCGCATCACAAACCAACCCATCAAATGCACCACCGCAATCACCAACAGCGCAAACCGCAAAGCCGCATATTCACTCACGTACCACGCCAAGGCAATAAACAACCCGCAGCCGAACAACCGCCCGACATACAAACCCAATTCATGGTTGAAAATATAGGCAAATTCATTGCGTTTTTCAATTTCAGCCATCACATCAATCACTTTCAGTTGAACGGGAAAATACGCAATATCGAGCAGCGGGCGGGCAAAAAGCAGGCACGTCATGAACAAGATCACCCCCAAAGCTGAATACATTCCAGCATTGAACAAAGCGCCGAGGACAAACAACGAACACCCGATGCCGTAAATCAACAAACGGTGTTTTGGCCCGGTCACCCGACCCAAAATATACAGCAGGATTGCCGAAAGCAGGGCGCCGATGGATTGAATCAGTCCCAGGGATCCCTCTTTACCTACAAGGGTCAAAATCAACATGGTTGGCGCAGTCACGATATACCCCTGAGCCACGCCTTTGAGCGCCGCAAGTCCCAGCATTTTATTCCAAAGCCGGTCGAAATTAAAAAATAGAAAAGGCGCATTTTTGGGATTTTGAAAACCGCCGCGGTGTACCAGCACGGAAGCCACAATGGTCAGGGCAAACACGCAGCCGGTTAGGATGTAATACGCAAAGTTCACATTGCCCGAAAACCAGCCGTTTTTTTGCGTGGCGGCAATGAATGCTCCTGCACAAAATGGCACAAGGATGCCCGTCATGGTATAAAAAAAGGTTTCGATGCCGTAGTAGTAATTTCGGTTGCCATCGTTCGTGGTATTCAACGCCAAAAAATCGCGGTTGGCCCAGAAAAAGCCGTAGGACAAGCCCATGATCAGGCCTGCAAAAAACACGCCCGCTGTGTTGAGTTCGTTCAGCATCATCATGGCCGTCATGGATACGCCGCTGAGCAGCATGCCTAAGGAATAGAGCCTTGAAATAGGAACCCGCCTCAGCAGATAGCCATTGATCAGGAAGGTGGTTGGAATGCCCGTGTAAACGGCCAACTGGAAAATCACCACCAAGCTAATATCGGAGGAATTTCGCATGATGTATGCCCCGACGAACAGCTCAATGATGGGCATCACGAGTCCGTAAATGAGGTTGGTCAGTAACAACACCCGCATGCTGAGCGGGTGTGATTGAAAAAAACTAATTTCGCTGGTAGGTTTACTGCTCATCGTTGGTGGTTGGCGGGAATCCGGGAAACGTTCGGAAGGAATACGTTTCGGACACCCTCGAAGGTGTCCGACACGTATTCCTTCCGAACGTTTTCGAAATCCCAGGATTAAATGCTTACGTGTCGGACACCTCCAAGGTGTCCGACACGTAAGCATTTCGAGATTACTTCAATCCATTTAAAATGTCTCCAATCGAAAATTTCGCGCCACAAATCACTTCGTCGGAAGCGCCATAATACATCGTAATTTCATCGCCGTTCACTAAGTGGCCGTTGGTAAACACCACATTGCCAAAAAAGCCCCGCGTTTCGTAGTCGGTTTCCGGTTCAAAAAGGGGTGCCTGCGATCTGGCGAGCACTTTGGAAGGGTCGTCCAGATCAAGTAAAACCGCCCCGAGGCAGTAGCGGTGGTTGAAATCCGCGCCGTGATAAATTTCCAGCCAGCCTTCTGCGGTTTTAATGGGCGCTGCGCCGGCGCCTACCCGCGCACAGTCCCACATGCCCGGTCGGGTACGCAGGATGCATTGGTGCCCGCCCCAGTTGAGCAGGTCGGGTGAGGAGGAGATCCAGATAAAATTACCACCAAGATCCACCCCGGAAGGGCGGTGCAGGCAGTGGTACTTCCCGCCGATCTTTTCTTCAAAAAGAGCGCAGTCTTTGTTGTGTGGCGGTAAAATCATGCCTTTTCGTTCAATCGTACGCCAGTCGCGGGTCTGCATCAGCCCCACGCCTACCCCGTTTTCGGAGACTTGCGTATACGTCAGGTAATATTCCCCGGCAATCTTGACAACCCGGCAGTCTTCGATTCCAAAGGTTTCTAATGCGCTTTGTCCGACTATTTTGGTTGGCAGATCTTCCGGTTCGTAAAAACGGATGCCGTCGTCGCTGCAAACCAGCCGGAGGTGCGAGATCGTAGAAAGGTACGTAATGCCCCGGTAGCGCACCATCCGGGCATCCGACAAATCCAAATCAGGGTCGTTGGTTGCAAATTCCAGAATTTTTAAATGCCCATCCTCCTCCATCACCGGGAACGAAATCCGGTCATCCTGCTGCACCGGCCTTTCTGCTACGCGCAGCAAGAGCCAGGTTTTTCCGGCAAACTCAAATACCCCGGGATTCAGCACGCATTCCACGATCAGATCGGGCGAACTGGGTTTTATGTCTTTCGTGGTTAAAATGGGGTTTTCTATAAATCTGTTTACCATGTTAGTTAGGTGCCAGCGGGATGTGGTGAAAATTTATTAGACTTGTTGCGATGGGGCAGCGTGGTGGGAAAAATGAGCTACTACACACTGCTGGCGCATTCCTTCACTTGAATGCCCACTGGGCATTCCCACTTCGGAATCGCTCAGTCACCCAATCAAAGGCTTTTTGAGGGAACATAGCCCAGCTACGTGACCGAAAAAAGACGAAGAGTGGGTGAAAAAGAGCCATTTTGCGCCCGCGATGATCCCGTCGCAACAAGTCTATTGAGTAGGGTTGTGAAAGGGCAAGGGGCAAATTTTGCAATATTTGCCAATTTGCAATTTGCCCCTTGCTTTTTGCCCTTCGCCAATTTGCAATATTTGCCAATTTGCAAAGGGATCCTTTCACAACCACAAAAAACTACGTCATAAACCCTTACTTCTTATCAAATTTCACAGAGCCGAGACTTTTCCCGCCCAGCACGAAATTGAGGAAGTAGGTTCCCTGAGGGTAGTTTTCCACATTGATGGAGAACAGGTCTACAGGGATTTCATTTTTTCCAAACCGTTGGTCAGCAATTTGCCGGCCCTGCACATCGAATACGCGGAGCAGCAACGGCTGGTTGCCAGGAAACGCATGCTTCACCCAGAGTTTGTCCGTAACCGGGTTCGGGTAAACCTCCCGGATCATCCGGAGCAAATCGGCGCTTGGGTTGTTTGTACCCGTTGTACCGGCATTGTAGAGATTTTGAATTTCTGATGCGGTCAACGCCTTGTTGTAAATTTTCAACTCGTCTAAAGCACCGATGAAATACTGTCCGCCTTCAACCGGGTTGTTGCCCATGCCCAGTGTGAGGCCGGTTGTGTTGAGTTTGGTCGGAACAGGTTTGATGTTGGCCTGCTCGCCGTTGACATAAATAATGTCATTCGTGCCATCGTGTACCATGGTGACATACCACCAGAAATTCTCAACGAGTTCATTGCCGTCGCCGCTGTCCATATCCGAAATGAAAACCGGGAACTGCACGTTGTTGCCGTTGGTCGTCCAAACGATCTTATGGTGCTGCGGCAGCGATATTTTCCAACGTTCGCTCCAGTGGCCAAAATCGAGGACATACGCTTCTGCATCGTCAATATTTGTTCCATCCACCCGTATCCAGAAACTCACCGTGGTGTAGTCAGAAATCAGTTGCACCGCATTGGGCGCTACAATCGAATCCCCTACCCCGTCAAATTTGATGTTCAGCAAGCCGCCGTTCGCATGGCTTGGCGTTTCAAAAGTCGGGTTGCCGCCAATGACGCCGTGATTGGCGTAGGGCGTAACGTCGTTGGCATTGCCCTCAAACGGGTAATGCGCGACCAAACCAGGTTCGGCTGTGACAATTTCTTCATCGGTGGAAACCGTAAGTTCAGCAGTCGTCGAGTTGTTGCCGGCATTGTCGAAAGCATACACTTCAAAGGAATAGAGCGTTTCAGCATCCAATCCGCCTACCAAAACCGAAGTTGTGGCGACCGTGTCAAAAAAGATCCCATCCACCAGGACTACGTAACCGGCTACCTCCCGGTCGTCCGTCGAGGCATCCCACGACAGCAATACCGAAGTTGCGCCGGTTGCAGCCACTAAGTTGCCGGGCTGGCTTGGCGGGGTCACGTCGGGCGTTTGTTCTTCGCCGGTCGTGACATTCAGCGTAGAAATCACCGATTCGTTGCCTGCTGCATCTACGGAGCTGACGCCAAAAGTGAATGTTGTTTGTGGTGCCAATCCGGTCAGATCAGCAAAGGTATTCGCTGTGGTCAGGATTTTTTCGCCATCCTGATACAGGTTGTAACCCATGACGCCAACGTTGTCGGTAGAAGCCCACCAAGTCAGGCTCACGCTGGTGAAAACGACACTTGCTGCGAGGTTGAGCGGCGCAGAAGGGACTTCGGAATCGGTAACCGCAGGCGCCTGCGATTGCAGGGCATACAACGCAGCGACTTCAGCCGCACTCAGGGCACGGTCGTAAATCTGCACTTCATCCAAAGAGCCGTTGAAAAAATTGCCGCCATCCACGACGTTGTAGCCCATACCGAGGTCATAAGTCGTACTGTTCATCGTACCCGCAACGTTTTTCTCTGCGACTTGCACCCCGTCGAAATAAATGAGGTCTTTCGTGCCGTCGTGGATCATTACCACGTGTTTCCATACGCCTGTGGGTAAAACATTAGCATCGCCTGCATCCATGTCGGAAATGCCGGAGGAGTTATTGGTAGTCCAAACCAGCTTGCCATGCGCAGGCAGTGAAATTTTCCATCGTTCCTGCCAGCCACCGAAGGACAACAAAAACGCTTCGCTCGTAGCTGGCAATTCGTTCACGTTGACCCAAAAACTCACGGAAGTGTAATCGGAATTCAATTGCGGCGAATTGGCAGCCGTAACTTCATCGTTTACGCCGTCAAAAGCATAAGCGTGGTTGGCTTTGCCAAAGCGGTCGTCGCCCAATTGCGCACCGTTTGCCTGCGCGTTGTTGTGGTATACCGTTTCATCGTTCGCATTGCCGCTGAAGGGGTAGTCCGCTACCGGGTCAGCATTGAAGTTGGGCGCTGTAGATTGTGAAATATAAAGTACCGTAACTTCCGCATTGCTGAGGGCGCGGTTGTAAATGCGGACCTCGTCGAGGCTGCCATTGAAGTAGTTGCCACCGTCAATTGGGTTGTTGCCAATGCCAAGCGGATGATCGGTTGAATTGAGTGCGCCAACGACGTCTTTCTGATTGGCTAAATTGCCGTTGATAAAAATTTTGTCTTTTAAACCATCGTGCACCATCACCACATGTCGCCACTGGCCAACCGGCAGTTCGTTACCGCCGCCGCTGTCCATGTCAGAAATGCCGTTTTCGTAATTGGTGGTAAACACCGGTTTGCCATGCGGTGGCAAAGAAATTTTCCAGCGTTCCTGCCAGCCGCCATTTGAAAGCAAATAAGCTTCACTTGTGGCGGGTAACTCGCCCACTTTTATCCAAAAACTGATGGTGGTGTAATCCGTATTCAACTGGATCGAATTGGCAACCAACATCGAATCCACTCCTGTAAACTCATACGCATTCGAAGCGTAGTTGAAGCGGTCTGTCGTTGGCAGCGCACCGCCATTTGCAGCGTGGTTGCCAAATTGCGTGGCATCTTCCGTGTTCCCGCCAAATTTGTAATCGGCAACCAAATCCGTTGCTGTGCCTGGGAAAGCAGCCTGATCATCGTATAAATCGGCCACGGCTGCGTCGCTTAGGGCGTAGTTGTAAATCTGCACTTCGTCCAAAACGCCATCGAACCAATTGCCGCCGTCCACCGCATTGTAGCCAATGCCCAACGGGTTGTCTGTACTGTTCAGGGTACCGGAAACGGCTTTGCTTGCTACCAACACGCCATCCATGAAAATTTTGTCGTTCGTCCCGTTGTGCAGGAACACCACGTGTTTCCAAACGCCCACTTCGAGTACGTTGCCGTCACCACTGTCCATATCGGAAATGCCGGAGGAGTTGTTGGTTGTCCAAACCGGTTTGCCGTGCGAAGGCACAGAAACTTTGAATCGCTCCTGCCAGCCACCGAAAGAAATCAGGAAAACCTCGCTGGTTGCGGGCAGTGAATTGGGTTTTACCCAAAAGCTGACGGTGGTATACGGAGAATTGAGTTGCGAAGAATTGCTCGCTTCAATTTCCGAAGAAGTTCCGTTGAAGGCATAGGCGCTGTTGCCATAGCCAAAGCGATCAGTGGCCGCTTTTACATCCGTTGCCTGTCCGTGGTTGCGAAAAGCCGTTCCATCCAGCGCATTGTTGTTGAAAGCATAGGAAGCCACAAGGCTCTGTCCTACAACGGGCGCTGTACTTTGCGCGGCGTAGAGGGCTGCAATTTGTGTGCCGTCTAAGGCGGTGTTGTAAACTTGTAGTTCGTCTAAAGCGCCGTTGAAAAAGTTGCCGCCGTCCACGGCATTGTAGCCAATGCCAAGCGGACGTACGGTCGCGTTCATCGTGCCGGAAACGTTTTTTTCCGCCACCTGCACGCCGTTGATGTAAATGCGGTCTTTCGTGCCATCGTGTACGAAAACCAAGTGTTTCCAGACACCTACGGGAAGCTCATTGCCGCCACCCGCGTCCATGTCGGAGATTCCGGAACTGTTGTTGGTCGTCCACACGAGTTTGCCGTGGTTGGGCAGTGATACTTTCCAGCGCTCCTGCCAGCCGCCAAACGACAGCAGGTAAGCTTCGGACTGTGCCGGAATTTCATTCGCTTTTGCCCAAAGACTAACCGTAGTGTAGTTGGAGTTGAGCACGCTTGAGTTGGGTGCCAGCAAAAAAGCCTGAACACCGTCAAAATCGAATGCGCTGTTGGCTCTGCCGAAGCGATCCTGCGTAGGCGTGGCACCGTTGATGGCCGCGTGATTGGCATTAGCCGATTCGTCGTTGGCATTGCCGGAAAACGGGTAGTCGGCTACCGGGGTTTGTGCATACGCGCCTGTGACGGCCAGCAGTAAAGCACAAACGAACAGATAAATAGTTTGTAAACTCTTTCTCATTTTTATGTTGAATTTAGATTTTTAAAAAAGTGATTACTCGGTTTAAATTTTCACAAACCGGGTAGTAGCACAAACGGAACCCGATTGGTACATGACGAGGTAAATTCCAGGTTTCAACTCTTTTGTATTCAATTCAACCATCGTATCCGAACCCGCTTTTTGCTCGGCAACCAATCGCCCGTTCAGGTCATAAATGGACATGAAGGCGCGGTTGTCTGTATTTTCCGGGACTTGGACATAAAGCGTCTCCCGAACCGGGTTAGGGTAAATGCGCAGCATCCGCGAAGGATCCGGCCCTTGGCCAATACTCGTCGGAATGCTTTCATACAGTAGGTTTACTGCATCAGGAGACAGTGCGTAATCGAAGATTTTCACTTCATCAATCGTGCCTTTGAAGTTAAAATCCGCATTGCCCGGCAACATTTGCCCAATTAGCAAAGGAAGTGCCGCTGTGCGGATTTTGCCCGTTAGCATTCGGTAGGTATGCAATTCGCCGTTCAGGTAAAGCGCCATGTGTGCGCCATCGTAGGTGGCGGCAAGGTGATAAATGCTGTCTTTGGCAACCTTAAATTCGCTGTCTAAATCGCCAATAGTGGTCAGGCTGTTCAGCGTCCAGCGAACCTTGCGTTCGGGGGTGATGGAAATTTTCCAGCGGTTTTGCCAGCTTCCGTGCGAGATGGGGAAAATTTCGTGGTCGGGCAATGCAGTCGCCTTCAGCCAGCAACTGACCGTGATGCCATCCTGAAAGTTCAGCAGCGGGTCAACCGGCACGATGACGTTGTCGTTCACCCCATCCAGGAGACAGGCGCTAGCCGACTGGCCCCAAAAATCAGAGCCAATCAGGGCACCGCCGCTCGTTTGCCCGTGCAATTGGTTGCCACTTACATCGTTGGCGTTGCCCGAAAAAGGGTAATGTGCAATGAGATTGCCGGGGGTTAAGTCGAAGTTTTTGACCAAAATTGTCGTCGTCGCCTGGGAAGATAACCCTCCGTCATCGGTAACCGTCAGTTGTATCTGGTAGATGCCTGCTGTTCCGGGGGCTGTCCAGTTCACACTATTTCCGTTGCCGGAAAAGGTTCCCCCGTTGGCGGTCCAGGCAAAGGTAATCGGATCGCCGTTGGGGTCGCTCGCCGCACTCAAGAGGCCGATCTGGTTACCTGGCGCGACATAAGGTGTGCTTTTTTCAATGGCGGGAACCACCGGTGCCAGGTTGATTTCCGCGACTGCATTCATCAGCAAGGTTGCCGTGTCGCGATTGCCGCTTTCGTCGGCGACAATCAACGTAATTTCGTATTCGCCCGCAAGGGCACCTGCCAGCCATTGCACTTCCGGGCCGTTACCGGAAATCGTGCCCCCGGTAGCGCTCCAGATCCAGGTGAGGTTGTCTGAATCCTGATCGAACGCTTTTCCATAAATCGTCGTGGAATCGCCGAATTCTACAGCGGTTTGGGCTGTGGCCAATGCCTGTATTCTCGGTTCGTACTGAAAGGATTGAGCGCTTTGCCGGTAATCTACCGCCACGCCATCCACCAGCATTTTATTTCGGTCGTAGGAAATCGCACCACCCGCAGGCGTCAAAGTCACCAAAATCGCTGCGTTCGCCGGAATGACGACGCTCACCGTTCCTGTTCCGTTTTGCAATAGAAAGGTTTCGGAAATGGCGTCGTAGACCCCCACCGGCGCATTGCCTACGGCGAGTTCTACGGTTCTGGATTGTGGAAACGGGTTGTATAGCAGGTATGTCGGATAAGCCGCATCCTGATAAAAATCGGTTTTCAGCAAATCTATTTTAAGGATTTTATCTACGTTGGTTTTTTCCAAAATGGCGCCGAGGTAGCCAATGGAAGACGTACCGTACAAGGCCAGATTGGTGCCTGCCCAGCCGCCCTGCACCGCATCGCCGGTGGAATATGGCGACAGGTTTTGCCAATTCTCCCGCAGCGCTTCGTAGCCGATGACGCGGTCGGGGTCGTAGGTATTGGACCAGGCCGAGGCGTCCTGCAGCGAGCCGGGTAAATAGCCGGGGTAAAACAATCGCGTGGCATTGGCCAAATTGAGGATCCACTTGCCAACGGCGCGGGCAAAGCGTTTGTCGTAGCGCACCATCGGCGCCAGCATGGCCGCTTGTTGAACGCCGTTCATCTGAAAAGCGTAATCGTTGCCGTTATCGTTGGCTTCGCCGATCAAACCCGAAACGTTGAATCCTCCCCAGGTACCAACGATGGCCCCCCAGCCCCGCAGGAACCCACGGTCAAACGCCCAGTTGACCATTTTTTCGAGGTCGTAATCTGTTCCGATTTCGGCGTTCATGCGCGCTGCCGTATAGATGCCATACGGCAATTGCAATTCGTAGGAAGGGTTGGTTTCCCACGCGCTCAAAAACTCCATACTCCACTCGGCGCCCTGGAGGTAATCGGGGTTGGCCGTTGTTTTGTAAGCGTTGTAAAGCACCCAGGCGTAAGCCCCCGCAGCTTCGGGTTCCGGCACGCTGGTCGTATTGGGCTGCATGGTTTTGAAATTCCAGGCGCGGTAATTCATGTAGGCTTTTTGCCAGGGCACGTCGTTGCCGCCCATTCCGCGCACTGCGCCCAAAAAGCGATCTGCTACGGAGGTAAACTGAAATGCCGCATCGCCGCCAATGTTGGGGTAGAGATCATACAGTTGATAAAAGTAGATATTGGGCATCAGGTCGTACCACCAGTCGCCGCCGCTGCTGCCGTTTCGGTTGTTGAGGTAAATGAGTTCGCCGTTGTTTTTATTGAAAAAATCCTGGCTCATCAGCACCCAGTTCTGGCCGTATTGGTTGGTTTTGTCAGCCCCGCATAGCGTTGCGCCCACCAGCGAGGGCAGCACATTGATGGCTTCGTTGCCCAGCGGAGAATTGGTGCCTACGTAGGTATGCAACCCAAAAACCGGACGCTCCGGGTAGTTCAACCCGCTGGGGCTGAGGTAAACGAACGGCAGGTACTGCCCCGTTTTTCCTGCATCGTACACGAAAGAATCGTAGCGCACCGCCACTTCCCGCCAGTCGCGCACATTGTACGGCGCGGGCTGATCGGGCATTTGCTCCACCCGCGGAATGCCGATTTGCGACACCTGCGCCGCGAGTGAAAGCGCCGACAGCAGGGCGAAAAAGAAGAGTATTTGTATTTTAATGTTCATTTATCAAGAGCGTTGTTTGTTGAGTGTTGTACCTCCGAACTCTGTTCGGAATTGTTTCCCATAAAGGGCGGAATTGTTTCCCGCAAAGGGCGGAATCGTTTCCCGAAAAGGGCGGAATTGTTTCCCATAAAGGGCGGAATTGTTTCCCATAAAGGGCGGAATTGTTTCCCGCAAAGGGCGGAATTGTTTCCCGCAAAGGGCGGAATTGTTTCCCGCAAAGGGTGCAATTGTTTCCCGCAAAGGGCGGAATTGTTTCCCGCAAAGGGTGCAATTGTTTCCCGCAAAGGGCGCAAAGGGTACGCCAAGTTCCGCAAAGCAAGACGCCCCCTTAGCGTCCTTAGCGCCCTTTGCGGGAAATTTTAGGCGCAGTTCCGCAAAGCAAGACGCCCCCTTAGCGTCCTTTGCGAGACCTTTGCGCCCTTTGCGGGAAATTTTAGGCGCAGTCCCGCAAAGCAAGACGCCCCCTTAGCGTCCTTTGCGAGACCTTTGCGCCCTTTGCGGGAAATTTTAGGCGCAGTTCCGCAAAGGGTGCAATTGTTTCCCGCAAAGGGTGCAATTGTTTCCCGCAAAGGGCGCAAAGGGTACGCCAAGTTCCGCAAAGCAAGACGCCCCCTTAGCGTCCTTAGCGCCCTTTGCGGGAAATTTTAGGCGCAGTCCCGCAAAGCAAGACGCCCCCTTAGCGTCCTTAGCAAAAAATTTTCAAAAGCGTTGGTTTTCAGTCAATTAATACCCGATTTCACGTTATTTTTATTGATGATTGATAATTACATGATTAGTAATTGATGAGAAAAAAAATCACAAATACGGAATGAACCGACGGCTCCCACATCATCAATCATTATTTATCAATTACTAATACCCTCCATTCTGCACCAGCATCGGATTCAAATCCAGCTCCGTCTGCGGAATCGGAAACACCTCGTGTTTGCCCGCCTGAAAATCGGGTAAAAGCGATGCTGCCAAACCCCAGCGCACGAGGTCGAAAAAGCGGTGCATTTCAAAGCACAACTCCACTTGCCTTTCGTGGCGCACCGCGTCTATCAAGGCTTGTTGTCCGCTGGCCGCAACGGGTGGCAACGCGGTTGTGGGATCAACGGCCTGAGCACGGGCACGTGCGCGCACCTGCTCCAGCGGAACCAGCGATTCCGGCAGGCGATTCAGTTCGGCCAGCGCTTCGGCTTCCCAAAGCAGCACTTCGGCGTAGCGGATGGCGGTGTAATTGATATCGCCATCTGCTTTTTGCGTAGCGGTGCTGTCGGATTGCAAATACTTGCGGACGCCAAATTTGGTCGAGGAAAAGGAGTTTTTGTAAACCAGTTCAAAATAAGGTTCGTTGTTCATGGCAATGGTAAACCTGCGGCGCGGGTCGCCCGGCTCGAAGGCATTTACACAAGATTGCGTCACTTCTGCAAAGCCGTAGCCGTCGCCGTATTTTTTGGAACACCACCACTGATTGAGCGAATTGCCGACTCCAAGTTCGAGGTTGGTGTGCTGGATTTCCCAGACCGACTCACTGTTGTTTTGGGTGTTTTCCCGGAAATTGTCTTCGTAATCGGCCATCAGGCTGTAAGTCCCAAGCCCTTTCACTTCGGCGACGTATTCCAGCACTTTGTTCCAGTTTTTTTCATAGAGGGAAATTTTTGCGGCCAACGCCAAAGCGGCACCTTTCGTGGCCCGACCTGCGCTCGTGGCCGGGTATTGCACCGGAAGCGAAGCAGCAGCAAAATCGCAATCCGCAATGATTTGCCGGTAGATGTCGGCGCGGGGCGTTTTGGGCACTTTCAACTCGTCGGGTGGCGTGATTTTGACCAGCAACGGCACGTCGCCAAACACCTGGGTCAGTTGAAAATAGTAGTACGCCCGCAGGAAATACGCTTCGCCGATGACGCGCGCTTTGAGTTCCGCATCCATCTCGATGACGGGCACTTTTTCGATGACCGTGTTGCACTGCGTAATGCCTTTGTAGTTCAGTACCCAAAAATTGTTGAGTTCCTCTGTTCGGGCGGTATAGGTAAAAAAATCGAGCTCGGTGAGGCCGGGCCGCGAGCCGTCGCCGCCCACAATGGCTTCATCGGAGGGCAATTCGGCGAAAGCCCAATAAAAATTGTTGTTGTCCGAACTGAACGGCAAAGATCCGTACGCCGCATTCACTGCCTGCACGGCATCGTCAGAAGTCTTGAAAAAAGAACCGGCGTCCAAAATCCCGAGCGGCTCTTTGTCTAAAATCCCCTGGCAGGAAACAACGGCTAATAAAGCGATGAAAAGGGCGTATTTGATGAATTTCATGATCATTCCTGATGTTGGTGATTAATTATTTTATGTCCATTTGCACCCGATGTCTGAGCTTTAGAACACTATATAGTGTCTGTCTTTATAGTCTGATAACTGCGTTGTATTTTGCCCCAAAACTGGTCATTTACGCGAGTAAACTCCCATTTTTGGGGCAAAACACGCCTTGTTCTCGAACTTTAAAGAACAGACACGGGACTAAATGGACGGACACTAAATATAGACCGCTCTAAAAATCCAGACTCAACCCCGCGAGTATCGTCCGCGATGCCGGCACCGTGCCCCAGTCAATGCCCACCGCCAGGTCGGAAGCAATGTTGATGCCCCGCGTGTCGTTAGTATTGGCCTGTATTTCAGGGTCTAAACCCGGATAGTTCGTAAAAGTGAATGCATTCTGTACGGTGACGTAAACCCGCAAGCCGCCAATCGCATCGGTGTTGATCAGGTTTTTGAAATTGTAGCCCAGCGTAATGTTTCGGATGCGCAGGTAAGACCCGTCCTCCAGAAAACGCGTAGAAGCGCGGCGGTTGCCGTTGCGGTCGTCAATGCTAACTTTCGGAATATCCGTATCGGTATTGGTCGGCGTCCAGCGGTTCAGGATTTCCCGGTAGGAATTGAACCCGCGAGCCTGTGTTTCGTAAGCAAAATTGCCGTAGAGGAAATATACGTCGTTGCCCTGAACGCCCTGCGCCAGCACCGAGAGGTCGAAATTTTTCCAGTTGATGCCCACGTTCAGGCCGTAAATGAAATCGGGAAAAGGGCTGCCAAAATGGGCGCGGTCTTTGTCGTCAATTTTATTGTCTCCGTTTAAGTCGGCAAATTTCACATCGCCGGGACGGGTGTCGTTGGTTTGAAAGGGACTGGCTTCGATTTCTTCCTGGGTTTGGAAAATGCCGGTCATTTCCCAAAGATAAAAAGAGCCAATCGGTCGCCCCGGCTCGGAGCGCGTAATCGGGCCGTCCGACAAGCCAAAGCCGCCGAGAATCGGTTCGCTGTCAGCCAGCGAAAGGACTTTGTTTTGCACCGAAGAAATGTTCGCGCCGATGCTGTAATTGAAATTGCGGCTTTTGTTTTTAAAAATGATGCCGAGTTCGAGTCCTTTGTTTTCTATCTCGCCCGCATTCACGTAAGGTGGGTTCGTTGCGCCGCCTGCCTGTGGCACGGGAACCCGCACCAGAATACCATCCGTCAGTTTGTGGTAATAATCCACGATGAAAGACAAGCGGTCATTCCATACGCTGATGTCCAACCCAAAATCGGTTTGCGTACTGGTTTCCCACCTGATGTTGCTGTTGCCGGTTTCCACCAATTGCGCGCCAGTCACGATCTGGCCGCCAAACGAGTAAATCCGGTTGCCGGTTTGCACCAATGAACTGAACGGATACACGCCGATTTCCTGGTTGCCGAGGCGCCCCCAACTGGCCCGAAGTTTCAGCGCGGAGATGAAATTGACGCTTTCAAACCACGGTTCGTTCGACACGTTCCAGGCCGCCGAAACCGACGGGAACACCCCAAAACGGTTGTTGGTTCCAAAGCGGGAAGAACCGTCGCGGCGCACCGAAGCGTTGATGACGTAGCGGTTGTCGAAGGTATAGCCTGCCTGCGCGAAAAAGGAGAGCAAGGCCCATTCTGTGACGATCCCGGAAGCGCCAATGTTTTGAATATCAAGCGGAATGCTGTTGTCTAAGTAGCGGAACAGCGGGTCGGTACGCGAAAAATTATTCGCGGAAGCGCCGAGGTAAGTGGTTCGGTTTTGAATGGCTTCCATGCCGAGCAGCGTAAAAACGCGGTGTTTGCCAAAGCTGCGCTGGAAATCAGCGACGTTGTTCCAAACCAAATTTTGGTCGAAAACGCGCGATTCCGTCAGCGAAGTCGGGGAGTAGATGGCTGCCGACAACCTTTCCTTGAAGCGCTTTTCGTTTTCAAACAGGAAGTCGCCGCCCACATTGGTGCGCAATTTCAGTCCCTCGAAAAGCGTGAGTTCTGCAAAGACATTTCCAAAAATCCGGTACCGTTTGATCGTCCAGTCGGTTGCGTCCACAAATGCCAGCGGGTTGGCATTGCCGTCGCCGTAAAGCAGCGGGTCACCCAGTCCGGTAGAAGTATTGAGGTAAGAACCGTCGGGGTTGCGGATGTCAAATACCGGCGCAGCAATCAGGGCATATCGGATGCCGCTGGGTTCGTTGCCCGGGCCGAAGCCGTCGCCAGAGCTATTGATGACTTTCCGGTCGGTGTAGGCAAAAGCAATATTGCTGCCGATTTTGAAGCGTTTGCTGCCGGCCTCGCCGTTGAAACGCAGGCTGTATTTTTCAAATCCCTGTCCCCGAAACGTGCCTTGCTGGTTAAAGTATTCGCCTTGAATGTAATAGTTGCTGCTTTCGCTGCCGCCAGTTGCGCTCAGGCTGTACCGCTGAATCGGTGCCTGGTTGAACATTTCGTCTAACCAATTGACATTGGCCAGGGTATCCAGCATTCCGATGTCGAACGTGTCGAGCTGTCGGGGCAGGTCGCGCAGGATATTCGCATTTTTTATGGCTTCGTTGCGGATGGTCAGGTATTCGGAGGAGTTGAGCAGTTCGGGCAACCGGTACACGTTGGAAAAGCCTAAGGAGCTGTTGAAACTGAATTTCGGCGCGCCTGCTTTGCCTTTTTTGGTGGTGATGACGATGACGCCGTTGGCTGCGCGGGCACCGTAAATGGCCGCCGCCGCGCCGTCTTTCAGCACCTCGATGGATTCGATGTCGTTGGTGGAAAACATATTGATGTTCCCCGTGGTGGGCACGCCGTCAATGATGAACAGCGGGTTGTTGTTGCCCAACGTGCCCGCGCCCCGGATGCGCACCGCAATGTCGTCGCCGGGTGCGCCGGTGGTTTGCGTCACCATCAGGCCGGGTGCCTGCCCCTGAAGAGCCTGATCTAAGCCCAAAACCACGAGTTTCTCCAAGTCCTTTCCCTTCACGGAAGCGATGGAAGAAGCGACATCGGTGTGGATTTCTTTTCGGTAGCCCGTTACCACAACCGATTGCAGCAGGGTTGCGGAGGAACGCATGGTCAGGTTGAGGCTGGCGCGACCCCGAAGCGGCAGCTCCTCGGTTTCAAAACCAATATAACTAAAAATAAGCGTGGCCGAAGACGCTGCCGACAGTTGGTATTTGCCGTCCAAGTCAGTGATGGTGCCGTTGGCGATCCCTTTTTCTACGACGCTGACGCCGATTAGCGGCAGGCCATCTTCGGAGGAAAGTACTGTGCCGGAGACCGCAATTTGCTGAGCTTCTGCTGTTTGCCCAAAACCGAGCAGGATCAAGATAAAAAAAGAGAGGAAAGTAACGCGCAGGAAGTGCCTGCCCGAAGGATTACCCCAGGTGTTGAATTGCACCATAAAAACGCAATTTGAATTTTGTCGAATGAAGTTATTGGCAAATATCGGCTATTATCGAAAGCGGAATTGATACTTTTATGCCAATAAATGGTACTTTCGTGAAATGGATTATTGCTAATCTACTTTACCGGGAAATTAAATTTCAGAAATGAACATCTACAGGGAAATTACCCCATTAAAAGAACCGGACGTTTTTGTGGTCTTAGACTCGTTTAAAAACGGGTTCGACTACCCGATTCACAACCACCCGGAGTTTGAACTGAACCTCGTAGCGGGCATGTCGGGCACGCGCATCGTCGGCGATTCTATCGAGCGCTACCAGGACTACGATCTGGTGCTGATCGGGCCGTACCTCTACCACAAATGGGATGGAGACGAAGCACTTCAGGCATCGGGGCAACCCTACCGGGTGATCACGATCCAGTTTGGGATGGATCTGTTCACCGGGCACCTGTTTCAAAAAGAGCGCTTTTACAAAATCAGGAAACTGCTGCAGGAGTCGGCACGGGGCATCAAATTTCAGGGCAACACCTTTGAAGAAGCCATGAAAATGATGGTTGCGCTGACGGAAGACAAAGGTTTTGCGAGCATCATCTGCTTCCTGGAACTCTTAGACCTGCTGTCGCGATCCACGGAAGCCGCCCATTTGGTGAGCGAAGGCTTCACCCCGCAGGCGCTCAAATCGGAGAGCAAGCGCATTCAGCTCGTTTACAGCTATATCATGAAAAACTTCGACGATCAAAACATCAAAATCGGCGACCTGGCTGTTTTGGTGAATATGAGCACGTCTGCGTTCAGCCACTTTTTCCAGAAATACACCTTCAAGAATTTTACCCAATTCCTCATTGACATCCGCCTGGGCCACGCCTGCAAGCTGCTGTTGAGTACCGACGAAACCATCAACCAGATTTGCTACCGCTCCGGCTTCAACAACGTGGCCAATTTTAACCGCCTGTTCAAAAAATACCGAACCTGCACGCCCGTGGAATACCGGCGCCGCCACAAAGAAAATGCGGATTTTGATTGGGCCAATCAGGTGACGCCGTGGCAGTTTTTGCCGCCAAAGTCGAGTGGGCAGGAGGTGATCCAGCCGGCGAAGTACTCGACGCGGTTGGTGCATTTGTAGAGGGGGGGTGTCTGTTTTTATAGTCCGATAGCTGCGTTATGCGAAGACCCCAAAATCGGTCAATTACGCGAGTAAGCTCCCGTTTTTGGGGTCTTCGCATGCCTTGCTCTCGAACTCTAAAATTCAGACACCGATAGCTGCGTTATGCGAAGACCCCAAAATCGGTCAATTACGCGAGTAAGCTCCCGTTTTTGGGGTCTTCGCATGCCTTGCTCTCGAACTCTAAAATTCAGACACCGATAGCTGCGTTATGCGAAGACCCCAAAATCGGTCAATTACGCGAGTAAGCTCCCGTTTTTGGGGTCTTCGCATGCCTTGCTCTCGAACTCTAAAATTCAGACACCGATAGCTGCGTTATGCGAAGACCCCAAAATCGGTCAATTACGCGAGTAAGCTCCCGTTTTTGGGGTCTTCGCATGCCTTGCTCTCGAACTCTAAAATTCAGACACCGATAGCTGCGTTATGCGAAGACCCCAAAAATCGGTCACACGCGAGTAAACTCTCGTTTTTGGGGTCTTCACATGCCTTGCTCTCGAACTCTAAAATTCAGACACCGATAGCTGCGTTATGCGAAGACCCCAAAAATCGGTCACACGCGAGTAAACTCTCGTTTTTGGGGTCTTCACATGCCTTGCTCTCGAACTCTAAAATTCAGACACCCGACTAAATGGGCAGGCTGTACTAGTATTATAGAAGATTGAGACCAGGCAGGGGATTTTAACCGATCCTGCTTACTTTTTTCCTGAAACCACTGTATTTTACCGTCAATCTTAAAAAATCTGGCAATGACTATTCCGAAGGCAAATTATGTAGTGGATCATCAGGGACAAAAAATGTTTGTGCAACTCAGTTTACAGGATTGGGAGAACTTCGTGGAGTTTCAACGCATGAAAAACCTGCTGTTGATGAAAAACAAAAACTACGACAATCTAATTGTTCGGTGACTAAAATAAAAAATACCTGACAAAAGCGTCTATTTATATCGAAAAAATGAAAATATCAAAAAAAGTCAAAAATTGGCAAGACCTGTCGTTATCCCCCGCCTTGTTTTGGGATACAGGTGCCTCTAAAATTAACCTTGACACGCATGCCAAAACGATCGTGGAGCGAGTGATTTTGCATGGCACATGGCCGGAATTCAAGGCTATCCTGGGCTATTATGGCAAGGATCGTATCCAGGAAATACTCATCAATCTGCGTTATTTAGACAACCGGACGTTGAATTTTTGTAGTGCGTATTTCTCTGTGCCAAAATCAAATTTTAGATGCTTCACTTTGAGACAGTCGAACCCGACACCCTGGAATTATTGAGAAGGTTGATGGACAGACCTTACCTTTCAACTTTCTATCTGGTTTGAGGCACCTCTCTTTCACTCCAATTTGGTCACAGGAAATCCATTGACCTTGACCTGTTTTCGGAAACAGACTTTGACGGTGACAAACTTTTGGAAAGCCTGGAGCAGGATTTTCATCAAATCGAAGTTTTGACCAAGATGAAAGGCACTTTGCTGACTCGTGTTCAAGGGATAAAAGTAGATTTTTTGAGATTTAACTACCCCACGGTTCGCCCTGTAAGAACAGAGGGCAATCTTCGCCTCCTTACCCCGGAAGATATTGCGCCGATGAAATTAGAGGCTATCGCTGGAAGCTGGAAGAGAAAAAAAGAAAGATTTTTAAGACTTAGAAACATCGCAATAATAAGTTCGCGTTTTCGGCGTGGGGATTTTTCCAGCGGACAAGGCGCAAGAAGGGAGCGTAGCCAAAGCTACGTGACCGACGAAGGCAATTGCGCCGACTGAAAGCAATTGCGGGAAGTCCGGTGGGAAACGCAAGTTCGGCGTAGCCAAAAGCCACCGCCCAAATCGGGAAGTTATTATTTCGGCGTTCCTTATACTTTCTTTTGGAAAAAATGACCTTGCAAGAGATGCTCAACCTGTACCACGAGAAGTTCAAACTAAGTACGACTTTTCATATAGTAAAAAGTTTGACTTATTTCGATGATGCAGAAGAAGATGACTTGCCCGTTTTGATGAAAAGAAAGGTAACTTGGCCACAAGTCAAAAAAAAGATTTTGGCGGCTGTTGCTTCTTTGTAATGGTAACAGACGGATGGAATGCGGAGGTTGGTTATGAGCAAGAGCGTAAACCAAGTTCGAAGGATTGGGTGTGATTCATCCGGTGCAGGGCGCAGTATTCGACGCAGTTGGTGCATTTGTAGAGGGGCGGGTGTAACAAAAAAGGGGAAATAGCGTATATGGGATTGGAGGGAAATAGCAGGGCTTTTGTGTGCTTAGAGCTTGTTCGCATTTTGTATTGTGCTGATGGTGGGGTTCCGGGAATTACTACTGCGTATGTTGTATTGTTGTTGGTTTTTTAGCGCTGTTTTTATCTTTATAAAAGACTTAAATTCAGTGGCTTAGTTGCTATTAAGCTGATTTATGCAGGCTTCAATAGTTTTCTTTATCTTTGTTCAGGTGATCTGGAAGTGCGCATATTGACGTGTTATAGCCAATGGTAAGACGACACCCGAAACGAATGAATTATAGAAAATGAATAGTATTAAATTAAACGACATATTACGACTTGACAATCTTAACAATGTAAAGATTCGTTTTAATTTAATGTTTGCCCAAAATTGGAATCCGATAGAACTTTTTAAAAATGGCGACATTTCAACAATGCTTGCTGGACAATATTGGAATTACAACAAAAACAAATCATACAAAGCAGGACAAATCACGGTTGGACTCGTTAAGATAAAACCGAATGAAGATTTCTGGTTGCTGTTTCATATTGGACAAGTAACTAAGGACTTGAATATACTCAACGGTGTTGGTTACGAATATCAAGACCTGCCTGATTACGAAAAATATGTTGGTCGTTTAATCGTAAAATTTAAGAACAAGGCACAGACAATGATTCGTAATGCCGAATCAGTAATTGACGACTGTTATGTATCTCAAATTTTACTTGACACTTTTGACAATGACTTATTTCCTGGTTATGAAAAGGTAAATATTTCTTGGGACGAGTTAAGAAGAGTAATCGAAAAGGACAATTGGAAAACTGCACTTCAAAATCAGAAAGGCATTTACCTAATGACCGACATTTCAAATGGAAAAATGTATGTTGGCTCCGCCTATGGTGAACATATGATTTTAGGGCGTTGGAGAGCTTACGTAAACTCTGGACACGGAGGTAACATTGGACTTAGAGCGTTAGCGTTTGACCATGTAAAACAAAATTTCAGATATTCAATTCTCGACATTTACAAATCAACGACAGCCGACCAAATTATTATTGACAGAGAGCGTTGGTGGAAAGAAGTTTTACAAAGCAGAAAATTTGGATATAATGAAAACTAACGAACGAGAAAGAACCACTGGCTATAACAGCGGTTTGGCAAAAGTGGCGGTTCAGTGCTCCGCAGACACATTTGTGGTTAATCAAATTTGGTTCTCCGCATCAACATTTGTGGTAAAAATCGCCATCTTCGCCAAGCCGCAAAACGTTACCTGCAAGCCTATAAAGACGACAGTGCATAAAATGAACGACATAACAAGACAACAAATGAGACAAAGAAACCATCAGACAGCCGACCCAAAAGCCAACGCTTCTGTATCTTTATTTTTTTCCACCGCACATTTTTTAAAAACAATTATAGCCAGCCGCACAAATGGCACATTTGCTTTTGCCCCGCCACACAAAGCCAACCCTTCGGCAAAAGCAAAAGAGCCATTTTTTTCCAACGCACAGAAAACCATAAATTCGATAATCTTAAACTGAGAGATAAATGCAAATAATTCAAAACAACCCTTATCGGACTATTGGTTTGCTTATTGGTGCGAGTGCAGCACTACAAAATAGGCACATTACAAGAATTCCTAGATATATTGATTCCGGTGATGCCATTCCCGAAGAATTCACAACATTCTCCTTTCCTGCTTTAGGTGAAATAAATTTAACCATACAAAATGTTGCCGATGCATCTCTAAAACTAGACCATTATAACGACAAGATTATTGCTGCTTTGTTTTGGTTTTACAATGGAAATTCAATAACAGATGAGCCAGCATTTGAAGCTTTAAAGGATGGAGATACGGATACAGCTATTGGTATTTGGAGAAAGTTGGCATACGACTCAGAAGACGAATCCTATAATGAAATTACAAAAAGAAATGCTTCCGCTTTTCACAATCTATCTACGCTGTATCTGCAAGAATATGGAATTGACGAGGAAACACTTCATCTAAAATTACTGTTTCTTGAAAGTGATTTTTCAAATGAATTAAAAATTAAGGCTACTGATGAAAATTTTAAAATTTCAAAGAAAGAAATACAATTATTGTTTCTTAATAGCCTGACACAAGAAGAAGATTTTGAAACTTCTGAGTTAATTGAATCCATTTCAAATATTAAATTTTCAGCTAAGGAAGATTTTTTGACAGGTTTTGTTCAGAAACCTTTTGAACAAATTGAAAGCAAAATTGGAGAATCAAATGCCAAACGTAAAGCAAATAAGTCAAACTCAGTAAGTATCGGTAAAGCTCTTTTCCAGCAAACTACCGAAAACCTAAATCAACTGAAAGCCATTTTAGGGGCAACAAATGTTAGATATTCTTCGATTGCTGATAAGGTTGCTAATGAAATTTTACAATGCAGTATCGATTTTTTCAATCATCACCAAGAAAACGAAAGCGACATCGATTACTTTGAGCAAGCCAGGAAACTGGCAAAATCAACAGAAAAAATTGCGATAGGTAAGCTAACAAAAGATAGAATCATAGATAGCTTAAATACGCTTGAAGAAATGAAAGACAAAGCCATTTCACAAGCGATACAATTATTAGAATCCATAAAAGATGCTTATGAAGAAAATAAGAGGGAAATACAACAACAGGTTAAGGTATTAGAAGAAACTGATTTTGAAATAAGATTAGGACATAAAACTATAAATCGCAGTGCAGTAGAGGAAAATATTAAGAATTCAATAAATTGGCAGCATGTAAATGAGCTATTAATAACCGTTTTGTCCGACAATAATTTGAATAAAATCAAGGAAAGTGATAACCAAGAAAATAAAACAAAATTTTTAGAGTTGGCGAATTGGTTAAAAGAACACTCTTTAAAAAATTCTACAATATCGACAATCATAACAAAATACAAAAAAATACCACCAAAGTTACCTTTTAAAATTCTTTCTTCTGTCATTAAACATACAGATAAAGACAATAACATTTTACCAACTACAAACCCTTTTTACAAAAAACATACAAGGTTTATAGCATTAAAATTAAATGTAGAATGTAGTGAAGATAGAAAAATAGTGATTTACAATAAATATATTAACCCAGATGGTAGTTATTCTTCTAATGAAAAAATATCACCTAAGGGATATTCAAATTCTACAACAGCAAATATCAAGTCAAATACAATTTTATTAGAGTTAACTGGCTGGGGGCTTAGTGATAGTTGTTTTTATTCGGTTGGTGAAAATCGTATTGAGGTCTATGTAGATGAATATTTGATTCACAGCAAGAATTTTGTTGTTGATTTAGCACCCTCAGAGAAATTGGAAATTGAATTGAAACAACTAGAAGAAAAGCTGAAAGATATCAACAACACTCAATACTTTAAATCAGAAATATCAAATGCTCAAAATGAAATGAGTAAAATAAAGGAATGGCAATTCCTCAGAAGTCAGTTAGACAGAGAAAAACAAATTGATGACCAACAGCAAAAAATAAATAACCTTATTAAAAGTGCTGATGCTGAAAAGAATTCGCAAGTAAATAAACAGCAAACGGCAATTAATGACATTAAATCAAAAATTCAAAAAGCAGAATACTAATATGAAAAAACAATTGACATTCGCAATACTTTTATTTTCTTCACTTGGTGCTTTTGCACAAGTAACGCAAGAAGATTTAGACAAAGAAATCAAACCGTTAACCCAAAGAGTAAATACTTTACAAGTCGAAAACGGCAAACTAAAAACTGAAATAGGAACACTAAACAGCAAACTTTCAAATACTAATAAAACCATTGATAGTTTGCGAAATCAAACACAAGAGAACGTCAACGCAATTGCACAAACTACAAATGAACTTGGAAACAGAATCAAGGAAACTGGCGATAAAAACAAGGGGGAAATTACCAAAGTTTCGAAATCACTAAGTAAAAATTCGCTATACGGCATTATTGGAGTGCTTTCTGCAATACTACTTTCAGGGCTTTTATATTGGCTATTGAGCAAAAGACAAAAAACAGATAAGACTGATTTTGATGAACAACTAAAAAACAAAACTACTGAATTGAAAAAGGATGTCTATTCTCACATTGAAAATACAAAATCCGAACTAATTACTGAGAGTGCCAAATTAGATTTTCAGCTATTAAATTTAATTGAAAAGCAATTAATGGTTGCAGATAAATTAAATGCAACTGAACCCTCCACAGACCATACATTTCACAAAAATAGTGCAAATGAATTACAACGTATTGCCAACTACGCCAATACACTTCCTCCCGAAAGCCAAGAAGCCATTGCATTGCAAGGGTCTTTAGGTAGATTAAGAAACTATTTTAATGCTAGCGATTACGAAATAACTGATTTTACAGGTAAAGATTATGACGAAAGAATACCAATGAAAATAAAAGACACTTTCTATGAAGAAACACTTGCAAAAGGGTCTGAAGTTATTTCTCGAACCTTAAAGCCACAAATAAAATTTAAAGGAAATGTTATTCAGGAGGCAGAAGTTTCAACTAAATATAACAATTAAAAATCTTAAAATATGAGCAAAATAAATTTCGGAATAGACTTAGGGACAACCAATTCTGCCATTGCAAAAATTGAAAACGGCAAACCAATGATCGTTACAACAGGAAAGGCAGATATAATACCCTCTTGTGTTGCAATTCAAAATGGTAGTAGATTTATAGTTGGTAATGACAGAGCCAAAACAATCTTTGTACAAGAAAAAGAAAAGGAACTTAGAGATGGTACAAAACCAAACTCATTTAGCGAATTTAAAAGAGAAATGTCAAATCCTTTTACTTATCAAAGCACAAATTTAGGTAGAGATATTTCTCCCGAGGAATTGTCGGCAGAAATTCTTAAGACATTGAAATCTTTTGTAACGACAGAAAAGTTGAACTCAATTGTTATTACAGTACCAGCAAAATTCAATATCGCACAAAAACAAGCTACAATTAATGCAGGCACATTGGCTGGATTTGATTTGGTAGTACTTTTAGAAGAGCCAGTTGCAGCCTGCCTTGCCTATAATATGGAAGCACAAAACAATAAGGGTACTTGGTTAGTGTTCGATTTTGGTGGTGGCACATTTGATGCAGCTTTAGTTAAAAAGGATGAAGATGGAATGATGCGAATTATAGATACAGGTGGCGATAATGAATTAGGCGGTAAAGATTTGGATTTGGCTATCGTGGATAAATTGATAATTCCATACCTAAAAGACAACTACAATTTAGGTTCATATTTAGTTGATAAAAACAAAGCAGATTTATTAAGATTTGTAATGAAACGATTTGCAGAAGATGCAAAAATTGAACTCTCATTTCAGCAAAGTACTGATTTGCTAAAAACATATCCTGGAGATATAGAATTAAAAGATGATGATGGGAAAGACATATGTCTAAATATAGATTTTAGTCAAGATATATTGCATACCGTTTTAGAACCTATTCATCAACGAGCAATTGATTTAGCACTGAAAGTAATTGAAAAAAATAATTTAACTAAAAAGAATTTAGACGCAATCATATTAGTAGGAGGCCCCACGTTATCCCCTGTTTTTAGAAAGATGATTAAAACACAAATATCTGACAAAATAGATACCAGTGTAAATCCTATGACTATAGTAGCTAAAGGAGCAGCTCTATTTGCTTCTACTAAGGATGCAATTATAGGTGATGGCAATGACGGAGAAGTAGTTTTAGATATAAATTACGAAACGGCAACATTAGAAAAAGACACCTTGATTAATGTGAAAATAAATAAGGGAAAAACAAAAGCTAATCTACCTGATAAAGTTACATTAGTTCTTGAAAGAGGAGATAATGGTTTTAATATTCAACAAGAAATAAACATTAATAAACTATCGCTTATCGAATTACAATTAAATGTTGGCATAAACAATGTGTTTAATTTGCGATTAATCGATGATAAAGGAAATAATTTAGTCTGTATTCCGAAATCCATATCCTTTTTGCCAATACATATACCCGATGCAAAAAACAACTCCTTTTTCGGCATTGAAATATGGGATAAGAAAAAAGAAATTGGAGTATTTAAAGGATTAAAAGGCTTAGAGAAAAACAAATTGCTTAAAAATGCTGTGGGAGTGATTTCTGATATTAAAACACCCAAACAATTAGTTCCTGGTAAGTCGGAAGATACTTTAGAAATAAGGATTTTTCAAGGTGAAGATAATGCAGAAGGTAAAGACAGCTTTTTGAGCGACCACGTTACAAGCGTTATAATTACAGGTGATGATGTTGAAAAAGTTATCCCTGCAAAATCCTCTGTAGAAGTAACGCTTCGTTTTGATGAAAATGGAGGGATACCAACTTGTTCAGTTTTTTTTCCCGATATTAATTGGACACATAAAGTAGAATTGAAAGATTTTAAAAGTAAAGAAGTTGATGCAAATTGGGTAAGTAAAGAAATAGATAAAGATATTTCCAGAATTGAAGAATATTTGGAAGAAAATAATTCTTCCCAAGTTGATAAGTGTTTGTTAAGATTGGGAGAATTAAAACAAGATCTTATAAATAATGAAAATAATCCAAGTGGTCGAATTACTGTCTTGAAAAATGTTCGTGAAAATAGAAGAGAAATTGAAAATCACATTTCAATTGACGAGTGGCCAAAAGTTAGCGAAGAATTGAAAGAAGCTTTTTTTAGAGCAGAAGGATTAGTAGTTAAATTAGAGTTGGGTGAGTTTGGAGCTGAAAATCTTGATAAGAAAAAAATAAAAACTCATTTAGAAGAATTTAGAGTTAAGGTAGAACAAATAATCAGAAGCAAGGAAACGGAATTAGCAAAGGAATTAATAGAAGATATAAATGATTTAAGTAGAGTTATTATTACTAGTTCTTTACCTGACGGTTTCAGAGAAAGAATGTTTATTGAAAATATGGATGAAACTTTTAGTGAAAGGACTTGGAAAAATGCAACAAAAGCTAGGCAATTTATTAATCAGTCAATTAGAAATATTAATAATGATGGAAATTTGGATGAACTTGAAAATTTATGTTCACAAATAAGTGAGTTAATTGATAGAACAAAACCTCAACCACCTATTCCTGAACGCAATTAATTTATGGAACCATTAAAACAGGGCATACTACCAAAGAACTTTTCAGTCAATGAAAAGTATTCTGTTATGCTTTTTATTAAGCAAGGTAGTAATGCCGAAACATACAGAGTAAAAGGGAATGACGGAAAACTGTATTTCCTTAAACTATTCAATTATGCAAGACTTCATCGTTCAGCATTTGACAGCGAAAACAATTTACTAGAAATTGAATTTCTTAAATCAATCAAGCATCCAAACATAGTTTCATACAAAGACAGTGGAGAGTTAATTTTTGAAGGAAAAAAGTTTGGCTTTTTGGTGCTTAATTTCATAGCAGGTGAAACATTAGCAGAAAACATTAGCCGTGAAAAAATTCAATCTGTTTACGATTTGAAGCAAATTATTTCGGCTGTTTTAAATGGGCTTAATTATTTGCACTCTTTACCCGACCCAATTATACACAATGAAATTACGCCTCAAAACATAATGCTTGATTTATCAGGCGACTTACCACAAGCGAAAATTATTGATTTTGGTTTTGCCCGTTCATTTCATCAGTCCTCAAAAACTTACAATAAAGAAGGTTTAAATTTAAACTATGTAGCTTTTGAATGTTTTAATAGCTTCTATTCTCCTCAATCCGATTTATTTTCAGTTGGTGCATTAATGTATCATTTACTTTTCCAGATGCCTCCTTGGTTTAAAGACATTTCAAAATTCAAAGCCGATAGAACAAAAGCCGAAGATGTAATTATTGAAGCACGTAAAAAGCCACTTTTATTTCCGAAAATTTCCAGCGAAATTGTTGATTTTGATGAAACCCTTTTGAAAGTCTTGAAGAAAGCATTGCAGCAAGACCCTGAAAACCGCTTTGAATCAGCAAATGAATTTAATCAAGCACTGAACGGTGAAATTGAAATAGAAGATGTGGACACCTTGCAAAAAGTAAAGTCAGATGATAAAGACACGAAAATAACAAAAACACAGAAAGCCAGAGGAAAAGGTTTTGATGCAATTGCTGGTTTAGATGAATTAAAGAACGAAATGAAAAGGTCTGTCATTGATATTCTACAAAATCCTGAAAAAGCGGAAAGGTATGGAGCCAAACTACCGAATGGTATGGTTTTGTATGGGCCACCAGGCTGTGGTAAGACTTTTTTTGCAAAACACTTTGCCGAAGAAGTCGGCTTCAATTTTATTTTAGCGACACCATCAACTTTAAAAAGTCGATATGTAAATGCTACTCAGGAAAATATCGCAAAGATGTTTGAAGATGCAGAAAAAAATGCTCCTACAATAATATTCATAGATGAAATAAATGAACTCCTTCCAAATCGTGATAGTGATTCTCACGAAATGGCTAAAAGTGCCGTAAATGAAATGTTAGCTCAAATGGACAGGACAGGCGAAAAAGGTATTTTCATCATCGGTGCGACAAATTATCCTGATATGATAGACCCTGCAATGCTTAGGTCGGGTCGGTTGGAAAAGAAATTCTACTTGCCTCCACCCGATTTAAAACTAAGAAAAGCACTTTTTGAAATGAGCTTAAATCCAAGAAAAAAGGTTTTAGATTTTGGTATTAACTATGATAGTTTATCTGTGCTTACTGAAAACTATGTAAGTTCCGATATTGAATCAATAGTTAATGAAGCTACATCAATTGCGATGGCTGATGATTCTAGGATAACAATGGCTTTGCTTGAAAAAGTGATAAAATCATTCAAACCATTTCCGAAAGAAGAATTAAATAAATATAAATCCATTAAGGCAAAAATGGATGGCGAAAATATCGAACCAAAAAATGACCGACCTAGAATCGGTTTTAAACCTTAATACAAAATAATATGGACACAATTAGCTTTGACAAATTATTGCTTAAATCAGCATTTTGTTGTATGGCATCCGATGGGCACATTGACAAAAGAGAAATTGCCCTAATTAAAACAATGTGTGAGAATTCGCCATTGTTCAAAGACTTCAACTTTCAAGAGGAAATAAATTCCCTCGTAAACAAGATAAATACAAGAGGTAAAGAATTTATCTCTTATTATTTTGACCTGTTGGGCAAATCCACATTGACAGAGAAAGAAGAATTGTCTTTAATTGATTTTGCAATTCAGACAATTAAAGCAGATGAGCAAATTGAATATTCTGAAATTAAATTCTTTAAAAACATTCGCCACAGACTGAAAATAAGTGATGAAAACATTTTAGCGGTATTCCCCGACATTGAACAGTTTTTAGAAGAAGACATTATCACCGAATCATTTTTGGATAAAATAACAACTCAATATTTGGAATCAGCAGAATTGCCTCAATTTGAATTAATAAGCATTGCCACAAGTTCGCTTGATGATACGAAAGATGAATAACGCAATCAAAATAATTTTAGCGATTTTATTCTTCCTATGTTTGGTAGATATGCCTTACCGGTTTTATCAGTTCGTAAGGTTCGCAGGACTAATTGGTTTTGCAATCTTAGCTTATCAGGCAAACCAACAAGGCAGACAAACAGAAATGATTATTTACGGTGGACTTGCATTACTATTTCAACCGTTTTTCAAAATAGCACTTGGCAGAGAGATGTGGAACATTGTTGACGTGATAGTTGGTATAGGATTAATAGCATCAATATTTATGCAACCAAAGGAAAGCCCACGCTAAAAGCAAGCACATTTGCAATTCGCACAAGCCAACACACAGACCAAAAATTGCAAAAGAGCTTGCTTTGCCCACGCAGACAAAATTGTTTTTAAAAAATTTCCAACGCTTCAAAAAAAATAAAAAAACACCAACACACAGCCCGACAAAAACGGCAGACAATGACACAGAAACTCAACATTGACAATGCATACAGCGACTCGGTAGACAGAAGGCCAGCAGGTAACAGCGGTTTGGCAAAAGTGGCGGTTCAGTGCTCCGCAGACACATTTGTGGTTAATCAAAGTTTGGTTCTCCGCATCAACATTTGTGGTGAAAATCGCCACCTTCGCCAAGCCGCAAAACGTTATGGGCAATTTTACCGAATCGACTGAAATTCAACAAACATTTTGACAAAATGAGAAAAATGATTTTAATTTTAATGACAGTAATTACAACATTTATGGCTTGTAATAAAATAGAAAAGAAAGAATCAGCAACTGAAACCAAAATTCTTTACACGATGCCAGAAGAAAGTGAAACTCACGAAGGAACTTGGCTTCAATGGCCTCACCAATATCAATATGGAACAGCGTATCGAAATAGTTTAGATGCTACTTGGGTTGCAATGACTTCAGCTTTGGTATCAAGTGAGAAAGTGCACATAATTGCATATAATCAAACAGAAAAAGATAGGATTATTGCTTTGCTAAATGCTCAAAGTGTTCCTTTAACAAATATTGACTTCAAGATTTATAAAACTGATGATGTCTGGGTGAGAGATAATGGACCAATTTACGTTAGAGATAAAACAGGGAATTTAGTAATTCAAGACTGGGGTTTTAATGGTTGGGGAAATAAAATTGACGATCAATCTGGTCAATTAATACAATTCTCTAATTGCAATACTATTCCGTCTAAAATTGCAACTGACCAAGGAAAAGCTCTGGTTGATATAAATTTAACACTGATAAACGAAGGTGGTGCAGTTGAAATTGACGGAAAGGGGACTATGATGGCTACAAAAAGCTCCATTATTAATAATAACCGAAATCCTAGTATGAGCCAAGCACAAGCCGAAGTGATTTTTAAAAAATATTTAGGAGTAACCAATTTTGTATGGTTAGACGGACAAGCAGGACTTGACCTGACTGACCAACATATTGACGGGTTCGCAAGATTTGGAAACGCTACAACTATTGTAACAATGGAGCAAAACAACTTATTAGATTATGATGTAAAACAATCAGATATTAACAAATTGTATGCTGCAAAAAACAAAAACGGCACAGCTTATACTTTCTTAAAAGTTCCACTAACTCAAAACAATGTAGTAACAACAAACGGAACAAACCTAGGCTACAAAGGCTCTTACGTGAATTATTACATTGCTAATAATAAAGTGCTTGTTCCAAATTATAACGACCCAAATGATGCAGTTGCTAATGCAATTATTCAAACACTTTATCCAACAAGAACAGTTGTCGGGATTGATGTGAGAAATTTATACGAAAATGGTGGAATGGTACATTGTGTAACGCAACAACAACCAGCAAATTAAAAAAAAAACTGCCACTAACAGCACCTACAAAAAATTGGCGGTTCAGTGGTTAAATGAAGCTTTGTGCTTCGTATCAAGTTTTGTGGTGGCAGACAGTTTAGTGCTTCGAAATCGCCAACTTCTTGTAGCTGCAAACCGTTGGCGGCATATTTATACGACCCGATAATATGACACTGCAAAACCTATATAAAAAATCGTATGTCTTGTTGCCAACGCATTTAGTCCCAACAACGA
>Ga0163148_10000908_pt1 | contig 39708 bp, 49 predicted proteins | sample OliLakLV19MP7P2_FD_148606 | JGI IMG/M metagenome (GOLD analysis project Ga0163148, IMG submission 148606) | Freshwater microbial mat bacterial communities from Lake Vanda, McMurdo Dry Valleys, Antarctica- Oligotrophic Lake LV.19.MP7.P2 | ecosystem: Environmental > Aquatic > Freshwater > Lake >... | reverse complement strand
CCAGATCCGCATCGTTCGCGCCGTAATGATCGACCACGATCCATCCCGCCGGTGGCGGATCGATGGCCGCGAGATCACTGGCGAACGGAGCGTCGATGTCGCTTGGCAGCGGCTCTACCGCCGCTGACGCATCGAGCGCGGCGAGCGTCGCTCCACCGCGCGTGGCCCAGCGCGCGGCGCCGCCGCCGGCGGCGACGGCGTCGGCGAGCGCGCGGCAGCGGGCCCAATGACCGAGGCCGACGGTTGGCGACGCATCGCAACGCAGGACGACCCCGACAGCAGCCATCGCTCAACTCCGCTTCTGCTCGACGTGGCGGTTGAGCTCCGACCACTCGGGGTGCCGTTCCAGCAGGGTCAATACGTCAGGATAGTCAAAGTCGTCCTCTCCGGCGAACGCGGCGTAGATGCGCCGGGCCAGGTCGAGGTCCTCGGGTTGATCGACCGTCCAGCGCAAATCAGAGCGGATCGGGCGATCGACCACGGCCTGGCAGCGGAAGCGCTGCGGTTGCCGATAGATGAAGCGCGTCACGTGCTCGCGGTCGGCGGGCTCGGTGGCCTCACCGGCGGCGAGGTGCAGGGCTTCGGCCGTCACCACCTCGGTGTCCAATCCGCGGGGCCACGAGCGGGCCAGCGTATTTGAGACGTAATCGTAGGCGCCCGGATGAAGGAGGTGCTCGGCGAGCACCACGGACGACACCAGCGGCGACAGCAGCGGGCAATCGCTGGTCACGCGCACGATGGTGTCTGCCGCCGATTCGCCGGCGGCAAGCACATAGCGCGCGAGCACGTCATCAGCGGAACCGCGCACCAATCGCACGTTCAGCGCGCGCGCGGCGTTCACCAGGGGCTCTTCCTCGGGCAGGGTGCTGGTCGCGACCACCACCTCGGCGATGCCGACGATGCGCTGGGCTCGACGCACCACGCGCGCGAGCATCGAGCGCCCGGCGAGATCGAGCAGGACCTTGCCGGGTAGGCGGGTCGAGCCCATGCGTGCCTGGATGACCACCACCGTGCGGCGCATCAGGTGCGCTCGAACAGGCACCAGGTGACGTCGTCCCAGCCCTTGTCCTTGCCGAGGAAGCCGCTGTCACGCAGGGTCAACTCAGGGAAGAGTTCACGGTACAGGCGCCCATAGTCGCGCTTGAACAGCGCGCCGGTCTCACCGCGATAGGGCACCTCGACCTCGTGGTCGCTATGATATTCGCCGCACAGCACCCAGCGCGCCGAGCAGCGTACGATCTCGCCCATCACCAGCGGCAGCGTGGCATTCGGCTGGTGGATGAGCACGCCCATGGTGAAGGCGAGATCGAACCAGCGGTCACGGAAGGGCAGGTCGCGCGCCGGACAGCAGGCGGTGGCTAGGCCGGGGATCGCCGAGCGAGCCTCATCGAGCGCCTTGGGGTTGATGTCGATGCCAAACACCGAAGTGGCTGGAACGGGCCCGGCGATCCAGCGCAGGTTGCCGCCGACGTTGCAGCCCACTTCCAGGACGCGACGCGGCTTGGTGGCAGCGATGATACTTCGCCAGAAATCCTCGCGTGGAGCGCCGGCGCCGCGATTGCGATCGACATACGCGTTGCCGAATCCACCCGACCACAACCCTTCGAGACGCTTCGCTTCGCTATCGTTGGTCATGAATACCCCTTCAGGTGCGCGCTGGGATGCCGGCATCGGCCAGGCAGCGTTTGACCGCGCGCGGTGTGTGCTCGGTGAACTGGAACATCGCTCCGGCCGCGACCGCCGACGCGCCGGCGCGGACGGCGTCGACGCAATCCTCGGGTTTTCCCGCGCCACCGGAAGCGATCACCGGGATCGCGACCGCGCTGGACACACGACGGACGAGATCGAGATCGTAACCAGCGAGGGTCCCATCACGGTCGATCGAGGTGACGATGATTTCGCCAGCCCCGAGGCGCTCCAGCTCGGCCGCAACGGCGCCGGGTTCGATGCCGGTGGCGATGCGCCCGCAGCGAGTGAACACCTCGTGGACCTCGCCGACGCGGCGGGAGTCGACCGCCACCACGATGCACTGTCGGCCGAAGCGATCGGCGGCGCGGCTGACCAAGGTCGGATCGGCCAGGGCGGAAGTCCCAAGCACGACCTTGTCCGCACCCGCGGCGAGCAGATCGCGGATATGATCGAGCGAGGTTATGCCCCCGCCAACCGCGAGCGGCATCTGGCAGGCGTCGGCGATCTCGCCGACCAGCTCGAGATCCGGCGCGCGGTGCTCGGCGGTGGCTTCGATATCGAGAAATACCAGTTCGTCGACCTCACGCAGGCTGAACACACGGATCGCCTGGATAACGCCACCGACCGTTCGCCAGCTATCGAATCCGGCCCCCTTCACCAAGCCGGTGCTGCGACCGAGCAGCGTGGGCATAACCCGCGTCTTCAGCATGGCTGCATGCCGAGGAAATTGCGCAGCAGTTGGAGCCCCGGTCGCTGGCTCTTCTCGGGATGGAACTGCACACCGAGCAGGTTGCCATGCGCGACCGCGGCGGCGAGTCCCCCGGCATAGTCGCAGGTGGCGATGGCATGCGGCCCATCAGGTGCCGCTTGGTAGCTGTGCACGAAGTAGAAATCGGTGCCAGCCGGGATGTTCGCGAGCAACACATGCCCCGCCCCCCGCGGATCGACGCCGTTCCACCCGACATGGGGCAGCCGTTCGTCCGGGCCTGGCACGAGCCGGCGGATGCTACCCGCCAACAGACCGAGACCCTCAGTTGGCTCGACTTCATCGCCGTGCTCGAAGAGGATCTGCATGCCGAGGCAGATGCCGAGCACGAGCGGGCCGCCGCGCGTTGGCATCCCGCGCAGGAACTCGGCCCATCCCGTGGCGTGGAGTCGGCGCATCCCATCGGGAAACGCGCCGACGCCAGGCAACACCAGGTGCGTCGAGCCGGTCGCGTCATGGGGAGATGCAGCAAGGACCGGCTCGGCGCCGCACGCCACCAAGGCGCGCCGGATCGAGCCGACGTTACCCATGCCGTAGTCGATGACCGCGACCTTCACCACGGTCAATCGATGTTGTCGTCGTTGGTCTTGGTCAAATTGCCGTCGCGGTCGCGCACCAGCGCGCCATCGGCGTCGCGCCGGAAAAGCTTCTTGTTGGTGAAACGGTCGCAGACCTGGGCGAATTCACCTTCGGTCATGCCGATGGGTCCCAGCACGTCGCCCAAAGAGTGACCGAGGTAGACATTGGGGAAGCGACCGTCATGGCGGCGGACGATGTCGATCGCATCCGCACGTGACAGGCGGCCGCGGCGGATCTGCATGCACACCAGATCCGAGGCGCGGCCGAAGCCGAACTTGAGGAATTTGAAGTAGTCGTGGATCCCGGTTTGGAGGTTGTCGAGGTTCTCGTAGTTGGCGGCCGACCCTTCAACGAAGCGGTCGTAGGTGCGGAAGCCATGGGCCTGGGCGATAAGCGCGTTGGTCCAGCCGTCCCAAGGCATGAAGTAGCCGAGAAAGATGCCGGTCACCCCGACTCCGCGCAACGCCTCGTCGGTAGGATAGGTATATTGAATCAGGTGCTTGGCTTCGATCCCCTCCTGTCCTGGGAGATCGGCCACGCGCAGGCCGAGCAGGCCGCCGAATTCCTCAAGCCAGCGACGGCTCAGAACGTGGTCGTCAGCCGCGGTAGCCGGTCCACCATATTCGTCCTGGGAATTCTCGCCCCACACGATCAGGGGAATCCGCATCTGTACGGCGATGCGTACCGGGATGGTGAATATGGTCACGTGCTCGGGCCACGAGATGTCACCGACTTCGGTGAGAGCGAGCCGATTGATCCGGCGGCGCACAACGGGATTGACCGCGACCTCGATGTGATCGACGCCGAGGCGCTTGAGATTGTCGAGATTCGCTCGGCCGAGCTCGCACGGATGGTCGGTCGAGGCCGTGATACACAGCGGGTTCATGCCCAGCTCAAGCATCCGGATCACCTGGTAGGTGCTGTCCTTGCCACCGCTGACCGGAACGATGCAGTCGTAGTTGGAGCGGTCGGGGCTCCGGTAACGAGCGAGGATGGCATCGAGCTGGGTGCGCCGGGCCGACCAGTCGACCGCCTTGCGCCGCTCGAAATTCCGGCATGCGCTGCACACCCCCTCGTCATCGATGCGCAGATCCGGCTTGGTATGCGGCATCACGCAGCGCCGGCAATACCTGATCATCGACCGGCCTTGGCGACGACCGTGGGCGAGCCGGCGATCATCGCGCGCAATGCCTCGACCGACAGCCACCGGTCATTCCTGTCCGACGAGAAAACGAAGCCGTCGGCCAGACGACTCCCGCCGATCTGAAGCAACCGCTGAAGCGAGGCCATGGTGTCGGAGAACACCGCCTCGGGAGCGATCACGTGGTATTCGGGGAATTCGACGCTGTGGCGCGCATCGTCTTCGCCGATCATCAACTCGTGAAGCTTTTCGCCGGGGCGGATGCCAATCAACTTGGGCTTGGCGTGCGGGGCGATCGCGCTGACCAAGTCGATGACTTTCATGCTCGGGATCTTGGGCACAAAGATTTCGCCGCCGAGCATGCGCGCGAAGTTGTCGATGACGAAGTCGGCGGCCTGGGGCAGGGTGATCCAGAAGCGGGTCATGCGCGCATCGGTCACCGGCAATTCGGTGGCACCGTCGGCGACGAGCTGCTGCCACTTGGGCACGATCGAACCGCGGCTGCCGAGCACGTTGCCATAACGGACCACGCTAAATTTGGGCATGCCTTTGGCGCCGACATAGGCGTTTCCGGAGACGAAAAGCTTGTCCGAGCAGAGCTTCGTCGCGCCGTAGAGATTGACTGGGTTGGCGGCTTTGTCGGTCGAAAGCGCGATCACCTTCTCGACGTTTCGGTCGATCGCGGCGTCGACCACGTTCATCGCGCCATGGACGTTGGTTTTGATGAATTCGGTGGGGTTGTATTCCGCCGCGGGAACCTGCTTGAGCGCGGCCGCATGAACGACGTAGTCCACATCGCGGAAAGCACGCAGGAGGCGGTCCTTGTCGCGAACATCACCGAGAAAGTAGCGGATCTTCTCGTGGTCGAAGATCGGATCCGACTCGCGCATCTCGAACTGCTTGAGCTCGTCGCGGCTGAAAACGATCACCTTGCGTGGGCAATGTTCCGTTAAGATCTTTCGGATAAAGCACTTACCGAAACTTCCGGTGCCTCCGGTGACGAGAATGACCTTGTCCTGAAGTGGGAATGCGCCGTTCATGTGCCCCCCTGGCGCAGGGTGGAACGCACGCTCTGTGCCAGGGAGCGCAGCCAGGCGATGACCCGATCCTGGTCGCTGGGTTCCAGCGCGGCGTGGCAGGGCAGACTGACAAGGCCGGCGTAGGCGGCGTCGGCACCGACCAGGTCGGAGCCTCGGGCGCAGCCGGCGAGAGCGGGCTGATGGTGGAGCGGGATGTAATGCACCTGCAGCGAGACGCCCGCCCGCGAAGCGCTGGCGAAACAGGCACGACGATCGATCCCGAGCCGCGCCCAGTCGATCTGGACAGCGCAGAGGTGCCAGAAGGGCTGCTGGCCCAGCGCGAAAGGCGGCAGGCGCAGCCAGGTAAGATCGGACAGGGCCTCGCCATAGCGCGCCAGTACCGCCTCCCGCGCGAGCTTGAATGCTGGCAAGCGCCGGCATTGGCTGGTGCCCAAAGCGGCGAGGATGTCGCTCATGCGCTCGTTGGTCGCAGGCTGGTGAAATTCGTGGTACCAGGGCGCACCGCCATCTACGGCGGCGAGATCGCCGAGAAAATCACCGCGTACGATGCCGTGGTGGCGCAGCTGCCGGCAACGCGCGGCGAAAGCCGCGTCGTTGGTGACGATCGCGCCACCCTCTCCGGTCGTGATGTTTTTCACGGGATGAAAGCTGAAGATCGCGGCCCGGCTCCATGCGCCATCACCGCATCGCCGACCGTCGTTCCACGTCGACCCGAAGGCGTGTGCGGCGTCTTCAAGCAGGAATGCGCCACGCTCGGCCGCGATCGCCTGCAGCCCAGCGAGATCGCACAAACGGCCAGCCGCGTGCACTGGGACGATGATGTCGAGCCGCTCACGGCACGCGCGGAGGATGCCGGGCGTCAGCAGCAGCGTGTCGGGATCAACATCGAGCAGCACGACCTCGGCGCCGAGCAGCAACGCCTGGGTGGCAGTGGCGACAAAGGTGATGGCGGGCACCCCAACGCGTACGCCGGGGCCGATGCCGGCGGCCTGGTACATCAGACGCAGCGCACTCGTGCCGTTGGAGACCGCGATGGCGTGCTCAGCGCCAGAGATGGCGCAGATTGCACCTTCAAAGGCTTCGATTGCAGGACCACAGGTCAACGGCTGGCCACGCAGAATGGCCGTGACCGCCGCGATGTCTGAGTCATCGATCGATTGGCTGCCGTAGCCGAGCATGGCCTGACAGGATGCCGCGCGGGCGGCGAGAGCGCAAGGCGTGGGGGACTTCGGCCGGAGGGCCGATCGCGATCAGTGCGCCATCGCCTTGCCGGTGCCCGTGCCTTTGTGCTTCGCGTAGGCGTTGTCGGCCTTGGCGTTCTCGCCGTACTTGCCGGCGGCGTAGTCCTTGGCCATCTGTTCGAGGGTCACGGTCGGCACCTTGGGCGCGTTGCCGGCCTGGCCGAACTGGCGCATGCGCTCTTCGCAGATGACCTGCATGGCGGCGCGGGCTGGGGTCAGGTAACCACGAGGGTCGAACTCGGCGGGCTTCTCGATCAGGAACTTGCGGATCGCCGCGGTGATGGCGAGGCGGTTGTCGGTGTCGACGTTGATCTTGCGCACGCCGGCGCGGATGCCGCGCTGGATCTCCTCCACGGGGACGCCGTAGGTCTCCTTCATTTTGCCGCCGAACTTATTGATCTCCGCCAGCAGATTCTGCGGCACCGACGACGAGCCGTGCATGACGAGGTGGCAATTGGGGATCTTGGCGTGGATCTCTTCGATGCGCTTCATGGCGAGGACTTCGCCGGTCGGCTTCTTCGAGAATTTGTAGGCGCCATGGCTGGTGCCCATCGCCACCGCGAGGGCATCGATGCCGGTGCGCTTGACGAAGTCGACCGCCTGATCGGGATCGGTCAGCAGCTGGTCGAGGGTCAGCTTGCCCTCGGCGCCGTGGCCGTCCTCCTTCTCGCCCATGCCGTGCTCGAGCGAGCCGAGCACGCCCAGTTCACCCTCGACCGAGACGCCGAACGAGTGCGCCACGTTCACCACCTCGCGGGTGACGGCGACGTTGTACTCGTAGCTGGCGGGGGTCTTGGCGTCGTCTTCGAGCGAGCCGTCCATCATCACCGAGGTGAAGCCGTACTTGATCGCGCTGTAGCAGGTGTCCGGCCCATTGCCGTGATCCTGATGCATGACGATGGGGATCTCGGGGTACAACTGCACGGCGGCTTCCATCAGCTTGGCGAGGAAGACGTCGTTGGTGTACTTCCGCGCGCCGCGCGAGGCCTGGATGATCACCGGCGATTTGGTGGCGCGGGCCGCCTCCATGATCGACTGGATCTGCTCCATGTTGTTCACGTTGAGCGCGCACACGCCGTAGTTATTGGCGGCGGCGTGATCAAGGAGCGGACGAAGGGGGATGAGGGCCATGACAGCTCCGGAAGTCGAGGGTGAGGTTCGGGACGACCAGTGTAGCCGTCGCACGTGTGCGGCAAGGGCAGGTGCGGGTACGATTATAGCGGATTTGTCCGCACTTCGCAGCACTTCCCACGGCCTTTACCCAATGCCAACAAATGAGCCCGCTTCATGCGAGGCGGGCTCATGCTCAACCGTTTCCCAATTCCGTCCCTACAACGGCACCAAAAATCCATATCGTTGCTGCAAGCCGCGGCCCGCGCGACGACCGCCCTTCCCGCTGGCCTGCGATGTGCCGCGGGTTGAAGCAACGGGTGTTGGACATGGCCCGCGCGGAAGGCGCGTGCTTCCTATCTGTGGTTCGCTTTTTTGGCTAAAATCAATGGAAAAAACGCGGCAAACGAGCGTCATTCTCTGGCTTTTATGAACGGCGCAAGCCGACCATGTCCAACCACTGTCACCGCAACAACCATCCCCTGGGAACGCCATTCTCCCGAGTGGCTCGAATGGTGGCCCGTACCGACCCGCAGCCACTCAGGAGAGTGGCGTTCCCGGTAGCTACCAGCTGCGTACGACGGGTGCACTCGCGTATGGGCCGGCTGCGCCGGCTATGTCCAACCGGCGAGAGTGGCCCAACTGCGGCATCACTTGGAGCCCTGCCCAAGTGATCGGGCGGAAGGAGGGGTGTGGCCCAAGCCACATGACCGACGACCAACGCCGCAGATGGGCCGCTCTCGCCGGTTTTTGGAGGTCAGACCAGTTCGAAGATGGCGATGGGGCTGCGATCACCGAGACGGAAGCCCGCCTTCATGATGCGAGTGTAGCCGCCGACCCGGTCCTTGTATTTGGGACCGACTTCGGCCACCAGCTTCTTGACCGCGCTAAGGTCGTGCAGCTGCTGCATGGCCAAACGATTGTAGTGCAGCTTCTTGGCTGGGTCGGTCGCTGCGTTGGACTTCTTCGCCAACGTGATGCAGCGCTCGGCGAAGCGACGCGCCTCCTTCGCCTTGGGCAGGGTCGTGGTCACCCGGCCGTGCTCGATGAGCGACGCAACCATGTTGCGCAACATGGCCAGACGGTGGGCCGAGGTGCGACCGAGCTTGCGATTGGCGACGAGGTGACGCATATATCTGCTTTCTTACTTCTTCTGGAACGAACGACGTGAGGCGTCGGGTCAGGCCTTCTGGGTCAGGCGCATGCCGAAGGACAGGCCACGGTCGGCGAGCTTCTTCTTGAGCTCCTTGGTCGCGATCTTCCCCAGGTTGCGGATCGCCGCGACCTCGGACTCGTCCATGACCACCAGGTCGCCGATGAGCTTGATGTTGGCCGCGCGCAGAGCGTTCTCGGTACGGACCGAGAGGTCGAGCGCGGTGATCTGCTTCGAGAGCAGCGCGGTGCGCTCGCCATCGCCTTCGATGACGAGGTCGCTGCCGCCGCTGACCTCGAGATCGCGGCCGAGCTCGAAGTACTTCACGAACGGATTCAGGTGCTTGCGCAGGATATTGGTGGCCTCAACCAGGGCCAATTCGGGGGTGATCGACCCGTCGGTCCAGATCTCAAGGTCGAGCGACTCGTAGTCGGTGCGCTTGCCCAGGCGGGTATTCGCGATGTTGAAGGCGACGCGCTGCACCGGGCTGTAGATCGAGTCGACGGCGATGGTGCCGACCGGGGAACCGTCAATCTTCTGCGCTTCGGCAGGCACGAAGCCACGGCCGGCGCCGACGTCCATCTCGAGGACGAAGCGGACATCCTTGGTCAGGTTGGCGATGACCAGGTCGGGATTGATGATCTCGACATCCTGGTGCGGGGTGATGTCGCCAGCGACGACGGCGCCAGTGGCGCTCTTTTCGAGGCGGATGACGACGCTCTCGTCGCTGTGCAGGCGCAGACGCAGACGCTTGATGTTAAGGACGATCTGGGTGACGTCCTCCATCACGCCGTCGAGCGACGTGAACTCGTTGTTCGCGCCCTGGATGCGGATCGAACGCACGGCCGCACCCTGGATCGAGCTGAGCAGCACGCGACGCAGGCTGTTGCCGATCGTCGTGGCGAAGCCGCGCTCGAAGGGCTCAGCGTGGAACTTGGCATAGTTGGCCAGGCCCGACCCGTCGGTCTTGTCGACACGGGTGGGGAGTTCGAAACCGCGCCAGCGAATACGCATGATCTGATCTCCGGAAGGCGTTGAGAAGAAGAGTTACACCAAAACTTGAAGCAGTTGCCCGGTTCCCGGGGGCAGCCCCGAAGGGGCGTTGTTGAGGGGCGGGGCCCCCAACTGAAAAGCGCCCCCCATGACCAGCTAGACGCGCCGCTTCTTGCGCGGACGGCAGCCGTTGTGCGGCAGCGGAGTGACGTCGGTGATGGCTTTGACCGTGATACCCGAGCTGACCAAGGCGCGGATCGCGCTCTCACGGCCGGCGCCGGGTCCGCGAACCAGAACCTCGGCTTCCTTGAGCCCGAGCTTGACGGCCTTCTCGCTGGCGCGCTCCATGGCGAGTTGCGCGGCGAAGGGCGTGCTCTTGCGGCTGCCCTTGTAGCCAACTGACCCCGACGATTCCCAGCACGCGACTTCGCCATTGGCGTCAGTCACGGTGATGATCGTGTTGTTGAAGGTCGAGTTGATGTGGACGATGCCGTTACGCAGCGTCTTCTTGATCTTCTTTTTTGCGTAAGCCATGTGCGTCTCGTGCTTTCTTTCTGTCTAAACCAAGCTGTCCAAACCAAAACTTCCAGGGGGCAGCGCCGAAGGCGCGTTCTTGGGGGATCGGTCTGATGCCGATCCCCCAAGCAAACAGTCACTTGCGGAGGATCTTCTTGTTGGCGACCGTCTTCTTGCGGCCCTTGCGGGTGCGCGAATTGGTGCGTGTGCGTTGACCGCGGCAGGGGAGATTACGCGCATGGCGGAAGCCACGGTAGCAGCCGATCTCCTTGAAGCGGGCCACGTTGGCCTGGATCTCGCGACGGAGGTTGCCCTCGATCACGTAGTTGGCCTCGATGTAGGCGGCGAGCTTGCCGAGCTCCTCTTCGGAGAGCTGGTAGGCACGCTTCTCCTGGTCGATGCTGGTCTTCTCGCAGATCGCCTTCGCGAGATGCAGACCGATACCGTACAGCGCGGCGAGCGAGTACGGGACCTTCTTGTTGTTCGGGATGTCGACGCCGAGGATACGGGGCATGTCTTCTCTTCCTTACGCTACGTGGTTGCCGCTTAACCCTGGCGCTGCTTGTGATTGGGGTCGGAGCAGATGACGCGGACCCTGCCCTTGCGGCGCACGATCTTGCAGTTCTCGCAGCGGCGACGGACGGACGATTGGACCTTCATGTGAGTACTCGTGAGTCTGGGTGTGGCGAAACGGTGGATCAGGCTTCGCGGTAGACGATGCGGCCGCGGGTCAGGTCGTAAGGCGACATCTCGATCGTCACCTTATCGCCCGGCAGGATACGGATGTAGTTCTGGCGGATCTTGCCGGAGATGTGCGCCAGGATCTCGTGCCCATTGGAGAGCACGACCTTGAAGCGCGCGTTGGGAAGGCTTTCCTTCACCCTCGCCTCGAGCCGGATGTTGTCTTCCTTGGGCATATCAGAACCGCTTCGGAGCTTTCTTGCCGCTGGCGACGGCACTGCCCGCTCCGCCGGGACCCTCGCCGCCAAGCCCGCGATACTGATGAGCGAGGAAATGCGAGGCCACCTTCTGCATGACATCGAGGGCGACGCCGACGACGATGAGTAATCCGGTGCCGCCCATCAGCGCCCGAGCTCCAGCGCCACCCAGGCTCTCGCCGATGAGATCCGGCAGGATGGCGATCGCGGCAAGGAAGACCGCGCCGACGAAGGTGATGCGCTTGAGGTGGAAGGCGAGGAAGTCGACGGTCTTCTTGCCAGGCTTTATGCCGCGCACGAAGAAGCCCGACTGCTTGAAGTGGTTGGACAGTTCGTTGAGGTCGAAGGTGATCGAGATGTAGAAATAGGTGAAGGCGATGATGAGTCCGGCGAAGGCGTAGCGGTAGCCCGGGGTCGAGGCACCGAACAGCGGCTCCATCTGGATGAACGGTAGCGATGCGGCATAGGCGAGGACGTACATCACCGGCGAGGCGAAGATGACCGGCACCACGTTGGCCTGGTTGAGTTTGAGCGGCAGGACGGTCGAAGCGCCGCCATAGACCTTGTTGCCCTGGATGCGGCGCTGCTGCTCGAGGTTGATCTTCCGGACCGCCTGGACCATGAAGACGATGGCGGCGATGATGCTGATCGACACCGCAGCGATCAGCAGGTACTCCGGTAGCTCGCCATCGAAACCGGTGAAGGCGCCAGGGATCGCCGAGAGAATGCCGATCATGATGATGATCGAGACGCCATTGCCGATGCCGAACTTGGTGATCTGTTCGGCGATCCACAGCAGAACCATGGATCCGGTGGTGATCATCAGCGTGCTCTGGAGCACGAAACGGAGGCGGCTGTATTCGGCCGAGACGATGGGCACGCCTTCCTGGTTCTGGAAGTTGAAGATGGCGAAGGCCGCCATCGCCGCTTGGGCGCCGCAGATCACGAGGGTCGCGTAACGGGTATACTGGTTCAGCTTGCGCCGACCGCCCTCGCCTTCCTTCTGCAGCTGCTTGAGCGTCGGGAAGCTAAAGGTCAGCAGCTGCATGATGATACTGGCGCTGATGTAGGGCATGATCCCCAGACCGAAGACCGAGCAGTTGGCGATGGCGCCGCCGTTGAACATGTCGGCGTAGGCGAGGATCGCGCCGAGCGGCGAATCGCCGCTCGCGCCACCCTTGACGAGACTCTGCAGACCCCTGAACTCGACGCCGGGAATGGGCACGAACACGCCAAGACGGTAGACCACGATCCCGAGGAGGATCGTGATCAGGAACCGCCGGACCAATTCGCGGGCCGGGCTCGAGCTGAGGTCCCGTTCAGCCACGTTACTCGGCGACCTTTCCGCCAGCCGCTTCGATAGCGGCCTTGGCCGAGGCGGTGGCGCGGACGCTGGCCGTGACCTTGCGGCCGACCTTGACGTCCTTGCCACCGGTCAGCTTGGCCAGCGCACCCTTGGGGACGAGCCCCGCGGCGACAATGGCGTCGTTGGTGAGATCACCGCTGGTGATGCGGGTAAGCGCGACGTCGAGCTTAACCGGCACATACACGACCTGGGTCGCGAAGTTGGAGAAGCCACGCTTGGGCAGGCGCATCCAGAAGGGCTTCTGGCCGCCTTCGAACATCGGACCGCGGTTCTTGCCGCCGCTACGCGAGCCTTCGCCCTTCATACCGCGGCCGCAGGTCTTGCCGAGGCCCGAGCCGATGCCGCGACCGACGCGGCGGCGCTGCTGGCGATTGGTGTCCGTGGTCAGGATCTTTTGCAGGCTCACAGTTCGACTCCGCGCAGCTCACGGTACTGCTCGCGCGTGCGCAGCTTCGACAGGGCGTCGATCGTCGCACGGATGAGGTTCACCGGGTTGTGGTTGCCGTAGGCCTTGGTCAGGATGTTGTGCACGCCGGCCTTCTCGAGGACCGCACGCACCGACTTGCCAGCGATCACGCCCGTACCGGGCGCGGCGGGCATGAGACGGACCTTGGAGGCGCCGAAGCGACCCTCGACCTCGTGCGGGATGGTGCCTTCGACGATCGGGAAGGGGCGGACGTTCTTCTCACCGTCGCGCACGGCTTTGTCGATCGACAGGCTGACTTCCTTGGCCTTGCCCTTGCCGAAGCCGACCTTGGCCTTGCCGTCACCGAGGACGACGAAGGCGGCGAAGCTGAAGCGCTTGCCGCCCTTGACCACCTTGGCGCAGCGGTTGATCTTGACGACCTCTTCAGCGTAGAGCTTGGAACGCGACTCGCGCTGCGGGGGACCGCTGCGGCGATCGCGACGTTCGCCGCGACCAGGAGCCGCGTCCGGACCGCCTGCACCAGCGCCAGCCGTCTGTACCTTGCCGCCGCCGGGCGCGCCGCGTTGCTTAGCCATGTCCTGTCAGTCCTCTGGGTCGTTCTTCGGGTGAGGCCCCAGCCGTTCTCACGGGGGCCGAGCAAGATAGGAGAAAACCTAGAATTGCAAGCCCTTGCCGCGCGCGCCATCGGCGAAGGCCTGCAGGCGACCGCCGTAGCGGCGACCATTGCGGTCGAAGACGACCTGCGTCAGGCCACCTTTGACGGCCTTCTCGGCGAGGGCCTCGCCAACCGCCTTGGCGGCGTCGAGCGGCTTCAGCTCTTTGACCTGCTCGCGCAGGTCCTTGGCCACGGTGCTGGCCGAGAACAGGGTCTTGCCACTGATGTCGTCGATGATCTGGCCGTAGATGTGCGCCTCGCTGCGGTAGACCGAGAGGCGGGGCCGCTCGCTGCTGCCTTCGATGGTCTTGCGGATGCGCGCCTTCTTAGAGGCGATCGCTTCCCACTTCTGCGTATTCTTGTCCATGACAACGTCCTCGAGCTCTCTTGGTTATTTCTTGGTCGCGCCGGCGGCGGCCTTGCCGGACTTGCGACGGACGGTCTCGTTCATGTAGCGAACGCCCTTGCCCTTGTAGGGCTCGGGGGGACGCGCCGCGCGCAGGTTGGCGGCGACCTGGCCGACGAGGTACTTGTCGATGCCCGACACGTGGATGTGGTTGGGATCGGGGATCTCGACCTTCACGCCTTCGGGGACCTGGACGTCGATGATGTTGGCGAAGCCGACGTTGAGCGCGACCTTCTTGCCCTGAAGCACGGCCTTGTAACCGACGCCAACGATTTCGAGCGACTTTTTATAGCCCTTGGTCACGCCTTCGACCATGTTGGCCACGGTAGCGCGGGTGGTGCCGTGCATCGCGCGCAGCTCTTTGGTGTCGGCCGAGCGGTCGACCGTCACCTTGCCCGGCTCGATCTTGGCGCTGAGGCCGTCGAACAGGGTGATGGTGAGGGTGCCGAGCGGACCCTTGCAGGACAGCTTGGAGCCGTCGAGCTTGGCCTCGACGCCCTGGGGCAGATCAACCGGAGCTTTACCGATGCGCGACATACATGGTTCCTAAGGCTGGAATCTGGACGTGGGGAAGGCGGTTGCGGGCAAGCCCGCGTCCACTCACTTGACTTGGCAGATGATCTCGCCGCCCAGGTTCTGCTTCTTGCAGGCCCGGTCGGAGAGGATGCCACGCGAGGTCGACAGGATCGAGATGCCGAAGCCCCGGATGACCGGGCGGATCTGACTGCGACGCACGTAGACGCGGCAGCCGGGGGTCGACACGCGATCGATCTCGTGGATCGCGCGTTCGCCATGGGCGCCGTACTTCAGCGTGACCTGGATGGTCTTGGCAGGCTTGGTGTCGAGGACATCGAAGCGTTCGATGAAGCCCTCGTCCTTCAGCACTTGGGCGATGCCGACCTTGATCATGGAATGCGTGATGGCGACCGTCCGCTTGTTGGCCAGAAGGCCGTTACGGAGGATGGTCAGCATGTCGGCGATGGGGTCAGAGCAGCTCATGGTCTCGTCCTAGGGGTCGTCGTGCCGTCGGGAATCCAGCTCACCAGCTGGATTTGGTGCAGCCGGGAAGGTGGCCGCTGTGGGCGAGAAGGCGCAGCATGTGGCGGCAGACGCCGAACTTGCGGATGTTGCCGCGCGAACGCCCGGTGACCGAGCAGCGGTTGCGGATACGGGTCGGCGAGGAATTCTTGGGCAGCAGGGCGAGCGCGGCGCGGGCTTCCATGCGCTCCTCGAGCGAGAGCGCAAGGTCCTTGCTGCGGGCGCGCAGGGCTTCGCGCTGCGGCTTGTACTTGTCGCAGATCTGCTTGCGCTGGGCGTTGCGGGCGACTTTGGACTTCTTGGCCATGGTAGGGTCCTCGCTTACTTGCCGGCCGCGGCTTCGCGGAAGGGCACGTTGATCAGCTTGAGCAGCTCGTGGCTGAGCTGCGGGTTGCTGTTGCGGATGCAGATCGTGATGTTGAGGCCCTGGTTGTGCTCGAGCTTGTCGAGAACGACCTCATGGAAGAGCGCCTGCTCGCGCAGACCCATGTTGTAGTTGCCGCTGTGATCGAAGCCCTTCGCGGACAGGCCGCGGAAGTCCTTGATGCGGGGCACGGCGAGGTTGATCAGGCGATCGAGGAACGACCACATGCGGTCACCACGCAGGGTGACGCGGGCGCCGATCTTGACGCCGATGCGCGAGCGGAAGTTGGCGACGGCCTTCTTGGCCTTGGTCACCGTGGCGCGCTGGCCAGCGACCAGGCTGAGGTGCTCGCTGACTACGTTGAGGATCTGGCCGTCGGCGATCGCCCGGCCCACGCCCATGCTCAGCGCGACCTTCTCGATGCGCGGCGCGGCAAGGCGGTTGGTGATGCCGTGCGTCTTGCACAGTTCGGCCACGGCCTCTTGGTAGAGCTGCTTGGTCGACTTCTGAAGGGTGGAGGTGCTCATGGCTATGCTTTCAGACCTTGGTCGAGACGGCGAAGATATGGCCGCTCTTCTTGCTGACGCGGACGGTATTGCCCTGGGCGTCTTTCTGGCGACGGACGCGGGTGCCCTTGCCGGTGGTCGGGTCGACCAGAGCCAGCTTGCTGATGTGCAGCGGGCGCAGCTTCTGCTCACGGCCGCCGGTGATGTTGGCCTGGGGGTTGGCCTTGACGTGCTTGGTGTCGTGGATCGCAGCCTCGCCGTCGACCAGCGCGCGCTGGTCAGCGGGGAAGACTTTGATCACCATGCCCTGCTTGCCCTTGGTCTTTCCGCTGAGGACGACGATGCGATCGCCGACGCGGATGTGCGACTTGGGGACCTTGGCAGGCTTCGGGAGCTTGACCTTGCTCGGCATGACGGCTTTCCTTCTCAGACCACTTCGGGGGCGAGCGAGACGATCTTCATGTAATTGCGACCGCGCAGTTCACGGGCCACCGGCCCGAAGATGCGCGAGCCGACCGGATTGCCGTCCTTGTCGATCAGGACCACGGCGTTGGAATCGAAACGGACGTAGCTGCCGTCATCGCGGGCGATGGGGAAGGCGGTGCGGACGATGACCGCCTTGCACACCGTCTTCTGCTTGATCTCGCTGTGCGGGATCGCCTTCTTGATCGAGACGACGATGATGTCGCCGACGTGGGCGTAGCGACGGTGGGAGCCGCCGAGCACCTTGATGCACATCGCGCGCTTCGCGCCGCTGTTGTCAGCGACATCCAACCAGGTCTGCATCTGGATCATGGGTTCATCCTTCTCGTCGGCTCAATCGTCGGACTGGGGGCAGGTTCGGGTGACTGGTGCTTAGACCGCGCGCTCGAGCACCTGCATCAGGCGCCAGCGCTTGGTCTTGGACAACGGGCGGGTCTCGATGATGAGAACCTTGTCGCCCGGCTTGGCTTCGTTCTTCTCGTCATGGACGTGGAACTTCTGCGTGCGCTTCATGTACTTGCCGTACTTCTCGTGCTTGAACAGCTCGGTGACGGCGACCACGCGGGTCTTGGTCATCTTGTCGCTGATCACCACGCCGACGACGCGCTTGCGGTCGCCGCGTTCGGCTTCGGTGCTCGGGGCTGCGGTACTCATGCCTTGGCCTTCTTCTTCTGCGCGAGGAAAGTCTCGATGCGGGCGATCATGCGGCGGGTCTCGCGCTTGCGGCCGGCCTGGGCCTTGCCCTCGACGGCACCGGCGATGCGGCCCTTGAGGAGATCGGCGCGCAACTCGTTGGCCTGCTTGGCCAACTCGTCGACGGGTTTGCCGCGGAGCTCGGCTTTGGCGGTACGCTTCATGCCATCACTCCACTGCGCTTGATCATGCGCATCTTCAGCGGGAACTTGTGCGACTGGCGGCGCAGGGCCTCGCGGGCCATGTCCTCGGTGACGCCGGTGATCTCGAAGATCACGTGGCCGGCGTCGACCTTGGCGCACCAGTACTTCACTTCGCCCTTGCCCGAACCCATGCGCACTTCGGCCGGCTTGCCGGTCACGGGGATGTGCGGAAAGATGCGGATCCACATCTTGCCGACGCGGCCGAGGTAGTGGGCAGCGGTGACGCGGGCGGCTTCGATCTGGCGGGCTGTGATCTCACCGCTCTCGAGCGTCTGGAGACCGTAGTCGCCGAATGCCAGCTGGTTGCCGCTGGTGGCGACGTGGTCGAGCCGATAGCCGCGGGTGTGCTGCTTGCGGTACTTGACCTGCGCTGGGAGCATGGCCATGGCTCAGTCCTTCTTCAGATCGGCGTAGCGGCCATGGTTGACCCAGACCCGCACGCCGATGATGCCAGCGGTGGTATGGGCCATGGCGTAGCCGTAGTCGATGTTCGTGTTGAGCGAGTTGAGCGGCACGCTGCCGTTCATGTCGTGCTCCATGCGCGCGATCTCGTTGCCGCCGAGACGGCCGCTGATCTTGATCTTGCAGCCGAGGGCGCCTTCGCGCATCGCGTTCTCGATCGCGCGCTTCATGGCGCGGCGGAAAGAACCGCGGCGCTCAAGCTGCTCGGCGACGTTCTCGGCGACCAGCTGGCCAGCGATGTCCGGCTTGCGGACTTCCTGGATGTTGACTTTGACCGCGGTGCCGGCCATCTGCTCGAGGGTCTTGGTGAGCAGGTCGATCTCGGCGCCACGCTTGCCGATGATCACGCCCGGACGACCGGCGTGCAGGGTGATGGTCACCCGTTCGGTCTTGCGCTCGATCTCGATCTTCTCGACCGCGGCCGACTTGAAGCGGTCCTTCAGATAGGTGCGGATCTTGTGGTCGGCGATGACCAGCTCAGCGTACTTGCGGCCCTTGGCGTACCAGGTGCTGCGGTGCTGCTCGGTGATGCCGATGCGGAACCCGAGGGGATTGATCTTGTGGCCCATATCAGCTCCTCACTTCGCCGCGACGGGCTTGGCCGTCTTCTTGGGGGCGGGCTTCGTGACGGCCTTGGGCTCCGCCTTGCTGACCGCGACGTGGATATGGCTGCAACGCTTCTGGCGGGCGTGGGCCCGACCGCGCGCCTGCGGGCGGAAGCGCTTGATGATGAAGCCGCCGTTGACGCGGGCTTCGCTGACGACGAGATCCATCGGGTCGACTCCGCCGACGCTGGCGGCGTTGGCGATCGCGCTTTCGAGGACCTTGCGCAGCATGTACGAACCGCGACGGAGCTCGAAACCGAGCAGGTTGAGGGCTTCTTCGACACGCTTGCCGCGGATCAGGGTCGCCGAGAGGCGGGCCTTGCGCGGGCTGATGCGTGCGTTGCGCTGGACGGCGATATATTCCATCGTTGCGCTCCTTTATGCCTTGGGAGCCGGGGCAGCGGCTTCCTTCTTGGTACCACCATGGCCGCGGAAGGTGCGGGTGATGGCGAACTCGCCCAGTTTGTGTCCGACCATGTTGTCGGTGATGAACACCTGGGTGAACTGCTTGCCGTTATGCACGGCGAAGGTGTGACCGATGAAGTCGGGCACCACGGTGCACGAGCGCGACCAGGTCTTGATCGGCGCGCGAAGGCCCGAACCCTTCTGGGTCTCGATCTTCTTCAAGAGCTTGATGTCCACGAAGGGACCCTTGCGGGAGCTGCGGCTCATACTGGTCCTTACAGAGCCTTGCCGTTACGGCGGCGGATGATGAAGAGATTCGTGCGGCTCTTGCGCGTACGCGTCTTGGTACCTTCGACCACGCCCCACGGCGTACAGTGCTGACGACCGCCGTTGGTGTGGCCTTCGCCACCGCCCAGCGGGTGGGCAACCGGGTTCATGGCGTTGCCGCGCACGGTCGGGCGGATACCCAACCAGCGGCTGCGACCGGCCTTGCCGATCGAGCGCACGTTGGCGTCGGAGCGGCCGACCTCGCCGATGGTCGCCATGCACGTGCCGTGCACGCGACGGAGTTCGCCGGACGGCAGCTGGATGATTGCCCAGTCGCCGTCGAGCGCCATCAGGCGCGCGAAGGCGCCGGCCGAGCGCGCGAGTTGGCCACCGCGGCCGGGCTGGAGCTCGACGTTATGCACGTTGAGGCCCTGGGGGATGCGGTTGAGGGGCATGGCGTTGCCGACATTCGGCTCGGCGACCTTGCCGGCGATGATCTTGGTGCCGACCGCGAGATCCTTGGCGGCGAGGATGTACCCCTTCTCGCCGTCGACATACTGCACCAGCGCGATGCGGCAGTTGCGGTTGGGATCGTATTCGATCGCCGCGACGGTGCCCTCGACGCCAAGCTTGTTGCGCTTGAAGTCGATCAGGCGGTAGAGGCGATCGTGGCGACCGCCCTTATGGCGGACGGTGATGCGACCCTGATTATTGCGGCCAGCGTGGTACTTGAGGCGCTCGACGAGGGTCTTCTCGGGAGTGCCCTTGGTGACCTCGGCGAAGTCGGGGACGGTCGCGAAGCGCGCGCCGTTCGACGACGTATGGAGTGACTTGTGTCCCACGTCAGACTCCTTCGATCTTCTGGCCGTCGGCGATCGAGACGATCGCCTTCTTCCACTCGCCGGACATGCCGATCGACTTGCCGCGGCGGACCGACTTGCCCGGCACCACCTGGGTGCGGACGCCGGTGACCTTGACCTTGAAGAGCGACTCGATCGCCTTCTTGATCTCGATTTTGTTCGCGTCCTGGTGGACTTCGAACGTGTACGCGTTGTGCTCGTTCTGCAGGTACACCGATTTCTCGGTGATGCGCGGACGCTTGATGATGTCGTAGACGTTCATCGCCTCAGCCCTTCTGCTTCAGCTCGCCGACGAGAGCGTCGAGCGCAGCCTTGGTGAAGACGACGTTGCCATGGAGCAGGACGTGGCCGGCGTTCAGGTTGCGACGCTCGCTGACCGAAACGCGCTGCAGGTTGCGCGCGCTCAGCGCCAGATTGGGCAGGTTCGCTTCGCTGACGATCAGCGCCTTGCGGCCCTCGATGCCGATCTTCTTGAGGAAGCCAGCGACGGCCTTGGTCTTGGGCTCGGTGAGCTGCTGCTCGAGGCCGTCGACCGCGCACAGGCCGCCTTCTTCAAGGCGGTGGCGCAGGCTGGAGTAATACGCGGTGCGGCGCTGACCCTTGGGCAGCTGATAGCCGTAATCGCGCGGATCGATGTGGTGGGCGCGACCGCCGCCGACCCACTGTGGGCTGCGCGTCGAGCCCTGGCGCGCGCGGCCGGTGCCCTTCTGCTTCCAGGGCTTCTTGCCACCGCCGGCGACCATCGCGCGGTTCTTGGTGGCATGGGTGCCCTGCCGCTGGCTAGCGAGGTGCGCGATAAGCGCCTCCTTCAGCAGGCCACGGCGCACGGTCTTGTCGAGCAGCGCGGGGTCGATGTCGACCTCACCCGTCTTGGTGCCCGAGATGTCGTAAACGGTGATCGCGGTCATGGTCTACCTCAACCCTGCTTGATGGCGACGAGTCCGCCGTTGGGGCCGGGGATGGCGCCCTTGAGCACCACGAGATTCTTCTCGGCGTCGATGGTGATGATCTTCAGGTTGCGCACGGTGACCTGCTCGTCGCCCCAGTGACCGGCCATACGCTTGTTCTTGAAGACGCGACCCGGATCCATGCGGCAGCCGATCGAACCCGGACCGCGGTGCTTGCAGGTACCGTGGGTGGCCTTGTGACCGCTGAAGTTGTGGCGCTTCATGACGCCGGCGAAGCCGCGGCCCTTGATCAGGCCGCTGACATCGACCAGCACGGCCTTGTCGAGCGCGGCGACGGTCAGTTTCCCACCGGCGATGAGGCCGTCGACGACCGGCACTTCACGCAGGAAGCGGCGCGGGGCGACATCGGCCTTCTTGTATTCGCCAGCGAGAGCCTTGTTGTGCTTCCGCTTCTTGGGACCAACCGCGACCTTGAGCGCGTTGTGGCCGTTCTTGGCCTCGGTCTTCACTTCGACGACTTCGTTGGGGAGGACCTCGATGACGGTGACCGGCACCGCGACGTCGCCGTCGAAGATGCGGGTCATGCCGACCTTGGTACCGTAGATGGCAACGGTCATGGGTTATCTCACCGTCTGCTTGATCTTGATGTCGACGCCGGCGGGCACGTCGACCTTCGAGAACACTTCGTTGGTCTTGGCGGTCGGCTCGATGATCTCGATCACCCGGGTGTGGGTGCGGATCTCGAACTGCTCACGCGACTTCTTGTCGATGTGCGGCGAGCGCTGGACGGTGAATTTCTCGATGTGGGTCGGCATGGGCACAGGGCCCGCGACCTTGGCACCGGTACGCTTCGCGGTGTCGACGATGTCCTGCGCAGCCTTGTCCAGGATGCGGTGGTCGTACGCCTCGAGGCGAATCTTGATCTTTTCCTTCATACATCCCCCTGGCGCCGTGGCGCCCGGTCAGCGGTGAGAACCGAAGCTGTAAGTGGCTCGACAAGCCCGGGGCGTGACACGATCCCCTGATGATGGGGAGGGGTCTCACGTTCCCTTGCGGAGCCGGTCGAGCCTGACCGGGTACCGCTGCCCTCAGAGGTCTGAGTCGTGTACCGCGTTGCGGCGCAAGACCCGTACATGAGTGGAGTGGCGCAGTGTGGAAGGATCGCTTTGAACGCAAGGACGTTTTTCCAAGGGCGGATTCTCAGTGGCTGCGCCCCTACGGCGGGTGCCTACCGCCGGCTTTCTCGAGGCACGATTTCGCCGGAACCCGCCAAGGCGTTGCGGAATCGGCTGCGATGACGGTATTCCGCCACCGCGCCTCGGCGCCTGCTCTCAGGGACTCCGCCACAGCGGCCCGCTGGGCCTACGGCCTACCATGCTTTCATCCGGCTGCCGTCCTCATCAAACGACAGCAACCGTCCCCTTCTGGGGGCGGTTGCTGAAACCTCCGAACTTTACTCGACTTAACTCGACTTACTCGACTTCGTTCTCATCCGGGTCGAGACGATCTCCGGCGGCTTCGGTCGGAAGGTCGGCCCCGCGGGCAATCCCCTCCCCTTCCCGCTCCTCATCCATGACCGCCACGTGACCGCTGTCGTCCTTATGGCCACGGATCTGCGCCTGAGCCCGCCGGGCGGCGCCCCGCGCCTCACCTCCCTTGCGGCCTATCTCCGCCATGTGGTTGCGATTTCGACTCACGCGTTCGCCGCCTTTGCGACCGGCGACGCGGGCTTCATCAGCACTGAATTCATGCGCGGTGCCCTCTTGGTGGGCGGCGCGTCCTCCCTTGGATGCGATTTCCCGTTGTTTGCTGCGGTCCATGGCGGCGAAGCCTCGTTTGCTCGGCATGGCGTTTCTCCCTGTTCCTGTCCGTTATCTGGCTGTTGGCGCCGTCGGGGGCGCACCGTGTGATTCTAGGGAGGTTCGCGCGTGGTCGGACGCATGGTTTTGCCTGTCATTACACACTGGGACCCGGGCGAGCCCCCGAAGAGGCGGATCCCTTTTTTTCTATTAGTTTTCTAGTTTATTGTCGGTGCGTTTGCCGGGCCCATACGCGGCACCGATTATTGACATACTATTTAAGCAATCCTGGGTCTCACTTCCGCCGGCATCAGCGGCATCAGCCGATTGCGCGTGATCCCGTGATCCCGTCGTTTTACCTGGGAACGATCTTTACCGGTACCCGCTCAGGCCGCCTTGTGAGTCGAGCCGTGAGCCTAAACCCGTCGATAGCGGCCCATCTGCGGCGTTGGTCGTCAGTCACGTGGCGCAGCCACGCTCCTGCCTCCCGCCCGATCACTTGGGCCCTGGCCCAGGTGATCGGCCACGTGACGTAGAACCAACGCCGCAGATGGGCCGCTTCGACGGATTTAGCCTAATTCCTAATGTCACCGTGTTCGCCGCCTCTGGCAACGACACTGACGTTCAGCGTTCACAGCGAACCTCTACTGGATTTCTAACGGCGCTCCAAGAAGGGAGATGATACCCCCCTGTCGCACGCTGCGGACGCCGGTCCACGGTGGTTTCACATAGCTGCCTTCGGTCCATAGGTTGGCGTTGGCTCGGCTGGTGATCTGGTTCCACAGCGCGGTAGTGTTCGCCACCGGATCGCCGGTAAGCGGCGTGTCCAATCGAGGACCAGCCGAGCCGACGCTGATATAGACCGACAAGGTCGAGCGATACATCTCCTGCGCGGCTTTCAAGGTGGTGTCGAATGGGGCCGCACTCGCCTTTCGCGGTTGATAGATCGCGAAGGCAACCACCAGCGGGTTCCCCCAAACGTCATTCCATGGCGCACGGGGCGAGCGGTCGCTGAACCAGCCGGTTGACGTGGTACCTAGGCTCAGCGCCAACAGCTCTCTGGTCGCCTTGGGACAGAACTGGTTCAAGGCCAGCGGCACGGGTGTCGGTGCGGTGGCTATGCCAAACGTCGGTCGCCCCCAGGGGAAGCCGATGATGAACGGAAAACTGGCGCCTGGGGTGGCCGGAAACCAATTGCCATCCGGTGTGATGATCGCCTGCTGGGTCACGGGGTCTATGGGCATGCGCTCATAGGTCGTATTACGGCCCCTATCGCCCAAGTCGGTCTTGACGCTGTTACCGAAGTCGAGCACCCCGGTGGAGGTTCCCAGGGTGTTAAGCACTTGCCGCAAAGCTTGGCGGTGGATGACTTGGGCGGGCGTCAGACCATCGATCGCCATGCCCCCCAGTCCTTGAGATATGGCTTCGATGCGTTTGCTTGTGGCCATGATCCTGGCGCTGCGCCAGATCATGCTAAGGACCGGCATCAGCATCGCGGCGAGGACGGCGATGATGGTGACGACCACCAACAATTCGATAAGCGTAAATCCGGTACGTTTCATGGTTCACCAATCGGTTGGGGCGTAGCGCAAGCGCTGCACCCATTGAATGGTTCCGACGCAATTGCTGGCACTTGGCGGAGTCGACGATCGGTCTCCGGCGGTGCTCTGGAATCCTGCCAAGGCGTAATTGGGAAAATAGCCATTGATGCTCATGCGCCAGGGCTCGACGTGGCCGATGGCGGGGCTCCATTCGATCCGGTACCACAGGCGCGCTTCCTGCGCCAGCAACGAATCGAAGAGGCTATTGTTGTTCAGGAAATAGGTCTGCGCGGGATTGTTGGCAGTATCCGCGAGCACTTCCGCCCAATCCTTGTACCCCATGGTTCCGCCCGCGCCGCAGGTGATGATGAAGGTGGCGGGGCCATCACGATAGATGCGGAACCAGGCCAGGCCGGTGGTGCCCGACAGCAGGCTGGGATTGCCATAACGGAATTGCTGAACGTCGACGTTCATGGTCGTCGGATCCATCGCCTGTGGTTGTACCGACGGATTCAGCAGGAGTGGAATACCGAAGTTGGGATCGCCCCAACCTTTGAGTGGGTTAGGATTGGGATCCATCTTCAGGGCGAAGGGTGGTTGCTGGCGCACCGCCATCGGGAATCGAGCGGCCTTGCCGGCGATCTGCGGGAAGATTCCCGTCCCCTGACCGATATACGACGCATCAGCGGACTTACGCTTTGGCCCTGGGCTGCCATCGCGCACATCGACCCACCCATATGCTTGATCGCGATTAAGGACTCCGGGATTGAAGACTGCGAGATTGTAGGATCCGAGATGGTTGCCAGACGAGTCGTAGGTGTCCGTCTCCCAACCGATACGGCCAGACTCAAGGATATAGGAGCAGCCGGCATACAGCATAAGTCGCGCCTGGGTCTGGCGCAGGATCACCTGGTTGTCTTCGGCGGCCGAGCGGGCACGCACGATGAAAGCGAGGGTGACCGCGGCGAGCAGGCTAACGATCCCGACCACCAAGATGATCACCACCCCTTGGGTACGCGGGCTTGAGTTACGTGGGACAGTCATGGAGTCATATCATCCAGGTTGAGATCGCGGGTGGTCGAACTATCCCATTTTGCCCAGCCACCGCCCGGTTTGCGCTGCTGACGGGCTCCGCGCAAAGTGGTGCCGAAGCCGTTGAAATGCACTTCAACCAGTTGACCCGTCTGCAGGTTTACCCAACGAACCGCGCAGGCGGTAGCGAAGTGACCATCGGTGTGATACCGTTCAACCGAGACGGTGACATCCGGGAATTGGGCCGGCTTGCGCACCATCAACGGTTCCCTGACGTTGATCTTGTTTTCGAACCTTCGCCAATTCTTAACCTGCCCGAGGTATTGCTGGGTTCCGGCAAAATCGCCGATGCCAAAACCCATCAGTCCGGACCTCCCATGGTAGCCGTGATGATCCATGATGACATCGTTGAGCCCGCGATCATTGCCTTTGGTGATGATGCCTGCGTTTTCGTAATAAATGTAAGGGCTTCGCGGGATGGGGCCGGAGATTTCTGTTTTCTGCCCGCGATAGCGCATCGATGGCCAAATGCTGCCTGGCAGGAGTTGGACCATCGATTCGTCGACCACCTTGGTCGCATTGGTCGGATCGGCGGGTATATTGCCGGGTGGAACGGGGGGTTTATACCACCAGTCACCGCCCTGGCTCGTGAAAAGGGTGTTCGCCGGCGCATACTCCATCAGGCCGTAGTTGCCCAAACACGCCTGAATGCCCCGCAACTGATTTTCACGCCAGGTATGCAATGGAGGAACCGGTCCACCAATATTATAATTTCCGGTATTAAATCCGGAGCTGCTGCTATAGTCTACCCATCGCATGTCGAGCCCATAAGGACCGTCGCTTACTGGATCCCGCGTTGCACTGATGCGGGTCGGATCCCCGAGCGTGACGCTTGGACGGACATTGGTGATCAAGGAATAACGCCCAAATCGCAGGTCTCCGTTTTCAGGGCTACCCCAGTCGCCTTGGAACCACGTGCGCTGATCGCTTGCCTTCCAGTGATAATTTGGGTCCCAACCGCGCTCTGTGTCGCTGCCAGCAGCGCCAGCGCGCTGGAAGATGCGCAAGCCGCTGTCGTGGAGGTCGGTGACGGCCGCCATCGACTGGAACGGCGTGAATGGCAGCCCGCGCATGCTGTACGCGGTACCGGCCTTTCCGTTATTAGGTATGTAGTTATTATCGAAGAAGACATTCCGAACCCCACTGTTGTCAAACTGGCGCAGACCCTGTCCGTTCAAGATCGGATCCGCTGGGTCGCCATTGGGATTATCCTGCATTTGCCAAAAATCGATTTCCTCGTAGGCCGCGAGCACGCCCTGACGCATCAAGGTGTTCTCTCGGCCAAGCCGGTCCGCCGTGGCGATAGCGGCGGCGACCGAACGGAACGACGCGAAAGCGGTCAGGATGATGATCGAACCCAGGCCGATCGAGATGATCAACTCGATCAGCGTGAAAGCGAGGCGCGGCTTCATTGCGGTTGTCCTTATGGGATGGCTCATCGCATGGTCAGCGGCAGGCGCGGATTGTAGACGTTGAAACGGGCTACCAACGAGGCGCGCAAGCGGGTGCTCGCGGGCACCGGGCCCCGATCGAGAACGCCATTGACATTGCGGTCGGCGCCATAGAGACCAGCGAATACCTTGCGCGGGGTGAGATTCGTCTTGTCATCAGGCAATTGATCAGGGTTTGTGTTTGCCTGCAGCACAATACTAGCGCTGCTGGCGCCACCAATGACGATCGAGACGCGACTACCAGTAGCGAGAAATTGGCGAAATGCCGGGTCAGGATCCTGATTGTTGACATCGCGTGTGAACAACATGCGCAGTTCGGGATTACGGAACTGTTTCTGCGAATTGTCCCTGAATTTACCCTGCCCGTCGGATCCTTCCACGCACGCGCTGTACAAGGCGCCATTGGATTCCCCGTCAAGATGGGTTTGGAACGGATACCGGCTTGCGTCGACCGGAGCGCTGGGCGCGGTCTCACTATCCTCGTAAGACTGCCAGTCCACTGCCCACGCCACGATTTGCCGGCAGCGTTCATCCGGATTGAACCGTGACGTCAGGGTGACATTCACTGGATTCCCCCACGCGCTCGCGTCCATCGGGGAGGTGGTACCGGAGGAGTTGGTGCGGTTGCGTCCGATGTTCTCGATCGGCATAGGGCCTGCGTGCAGCGGCCTCCACTGCCTGGCCGTCATCAGCGGATAATCACCCGAAGCCATCCCGGAGATGAGCGATGCGGCGCCCCCCTGGGCCCCCCATTCGAACAGTGGGATATCGCTCATCACGGCCCGGTTGATCGGTTTGGGAATGCTCCAGTCGTGCGGCCGTTCGGTCACCGCGCGCATGGCCAGACGTATGAGATTCTGGTGGATGTTGAGGATGGTCGCTTCGGTGAATCTGGGCGCGAGGCCGGTCGGCGTCTTCACATCCTCTGTCACGTTGATGAAGGTGGGGTCGAAGGAATACAGACCCCGAGGTGAGGCCGGCCCAGGCAGGAGCGGGGCAACGAGGGGCGGTGCGATAGCCACGCCCGCCACGAGGGTCGCACGGTCGAAGACCCTGGTCATGCACATCAGGGCATGGGCCAGGTAGCGCAGCGAGCGCAGGCGTTTCCCAACGGTTGCGGATTGCGCCTCTTGGAGGATTTCAGCGTCAGTAGCCAGCCGCGAGCCGGTGAGCCAGGGAGTGGCGGGGGCCCATGGAGTGGATTGGGCGATATATTCGGCATACCAGTACGCGGTGGCGACATAACGCTTGGCGCGCTCAGCGGTCTGGGGATAGCTTCCATCGCCATGAGTGAGTCCACCGGCGTAAGCCATGAATCCGGCATCGGCATTGCGATCCCAGCTAACCCCTCTCTGGTTCCACAATGTCCCGTTCCCAGAGGAACCCCAAATAGTAGCCAAGATACCCGGATCGGCAGGGTAAAGCCTGCTCGCAGTCACCCGACGCAGCGGCGAACTGAATGGGTCGGTAAGAATAATCGGGGGTTCGTCCCTTGGGTCTTCAGAATCGCACCACTGACCCCCCTCACCGATAGGAGGAGACGGGTAGCTGGTATAGGTGGGCCCGGCTTTCCATGGCAGGCTCGGGATAGTCCCTTGTTGGGCGTGTCCGATAAACCCGTACACCAGCTTGCGTGTCTCTGTTGGAGCGGGAATCTCGGCCAGCATATCGATTTGAATGCCCTTGGTGGGCAGCGGATTGCCATAGTAAAGCACGCCGCCACGATCGAGGAGGCGTTGAATCTCGTCGTTGTCGCTGTCCAGCCGCCTGGCGATCACGGGCGGCAGCGGCAACAAGCCCCCATAGACCGAACCCAGCCGGTTCTCGAGGTCGAAATGCATTGCGTTATAGGCGCCAATTGTCTTCCAGGGTCGCCCAGAGAGACGGGTGCTCACTTCGCCACCGGATGGCTTCGGGACCATTTCAAAATCAACATCAACAGACGTGATCGGGTTGCAGTAGAATGATTCCATCAGATCCATCACCTTGGCCGAGGCGTAGACCTGATAGCGCGCCTGCTCCTGCGCCCTGATCACCCTGGGCAAGAGCGAGACCACGACGGTGAACGCCAGGGCGAGAATGGTGGCTGAGATGGCGATCTCGAACAAGGTGAGCCCATGCCGATTTCCCAGAGAGTTTGAGTTCACCATAGCGTGCTCCCACTGAAGTTTCCAAGCCGGTAGACGGAGATAGCGTAGGCGAACTGCCGGGTGGCGCTGCGTAGACTGAGGTGGGCCAGGGCCGTAGGGTCGTTGGTCACCGCGGGCAGCGCGTATCGAAGCATGCCGCCGCCCGCAACGATGATCGGAGGCTTGGCCGCCTGATTGGGTACGCCGATATCCGTGGGCGCGTTGCCCGCTAAATAGGGATCGGCGAAGCGCATCGGTCGGCCCGTGCCAGACTCGTAAAACCAGTGGACCGGCGTCGTCGTCGCGGTGGCAGTGGCGACCGTGCCGTTGCCGGTACTGGTCCACACCTCGAGTCGCTTGCCAAGATCGTACTTCAAGACTGGCTTGCCGCTGGCATCATTGCGGAGCAGGAGGTCGGCAGCGCTGGTGCCATAGATGAGCGCTGCATACGAATGCAACGTCGACCCATCGTACCAGATGGTTACGCCGTACGATTTGACCCCTGCGGCGCCCTGGATCGGTCGCGGCGATCGTTCCGCGAAGCGACGGGCGACACCATGGATTTCTTCGACCTTGCCCACGGCTTTGCCCAACTGGCCGCGGACGCGAGCATTCAGGATGGTCGGCAGACCGAGCCCCGCGAGGAAAATCCCGATGCTGATCACGGTCAGCAATTCGATGGCAGTGAAGCCAGCAGTCTGTCTCATGGTGCATTTCCACTGATGGTCGAGATGTTGTCGGGTCTGGCGTCGCGATCATCGCTGCCGGGGTCTGGCTGGCTGGAAGCAGCCCCGGTTTCCAGGTTCCCATTCGAGCCAGGGCGCCAGCGGAAAGCGCCATCGAGTCCGGCGCTCTCGAGCCTGAAACCGCCACCCGCCGTCGTCGAGTAGAGGATCTCGCGGCCCCACGCGTCGTAGATCCCCAAGCCACGGAGCCGATAGGTCGTCCAGCCGCCAATGCCAGTGCTGTCGATGATGCTGCCGGGGATCCGCGCTGTTCCCGGCTGGCCATTGCTCCAGAGCCGACTGCTCATGATGAGCTGAGTATCATTGGGCGGCTCGTAGACGGCGCCGAGCTTGATCAGATCGCTGAGCACTCCACCGAGGGCGTCCCTCATCGTGGTGGTGACGGTGGCGGCGGTAGCCGCCCCCTCGTTGGTCCCCGCGGCGGGCACCGCGTAGCCGCTGGTGGTGGGCGACGAGATCAGGCCACCCTCAGCCGACAGCCGACGATACGCCGTAACTTCTGGCAGGAGAGTACCGAGAACACTCAGCCGGGAGCGCGGCATGCCGTAGAAAAGCCGAGAGCGCGGATCGGAAAACACGTCATCAGCCAGCAGGAGCTGAGCCTGGTTCGCGCCGGTGAGCTGCGCGAGCGAGGCGTTGGTGAGCGCGATACCGGTCTTGGCTACTGCGGTCGTACCATCGGCAGCACGCACGAATGCGAATCGCTCCTCCTTCGACCCGGCTAGCGGATGTTCTATCGGCGCAAAGGCACCGCCTCGATCAGCGCGATGTTGTTCGAGGCCGAGCTGCACCGCTTGGAGCACCGCCATGGTGCGCTGCCGCAGGATATAGGCGCGCAGCGCCGATGTGGCGGCCAGTAACATCCCCATCAAGAGCGCGATGATGGTGATGACCACCAACAATTCGATCAGCGTGAAGGCATACGGGCGCTTCATGGCTATTTGACCCAGCTGGTGATATCCGGCGCAGCCCCACCGGATGGACCACCCGACCACAATCCCCAGTCATCCTCACCGTAGACCTTGGTCGCGAAGGCGATACGTAACGATTTCTTCCACGGGTCGACAATGCGCTGGCTGTTCTTGTCGATGAGCCTTGTGGGAAGATCGAGACGGAGCATCGAGAGCGCACCGCGATAGCCGGAGGATACGACCTGGGCTGCCGTGGGGCCACCCGTCGGCACGGCCTCGACCATCGGGTCGCCATCGAGGATCTGGTCACCATTCCAATCCCACATGCGGATGTTCATGTTGGCCGCCGGTACCCACCACACGTCGCGGTCGTACTGGCGCATCGCCGTCGCGACTGAGGCGATGAGAACCGCTGCTCCTTGGCGTTGCTGGGAGCGGCGGATGGCGCCCATTGCGGGGATTCCCATGCCCATCAACACCATGATGACCGTGACCACTGTCAACAGCTCGATCAAGGTGAATCCCCGCTTCGGGTGAGGTGACCCACATGCCGACCGGGTGAAATCCAGCGAGGTCATCCGGTTAAGGCCTTCCGGCAGGCATAGCTCGGCCGTCGACCTGAGAAGGCGGCACGTTGACCGGAATGAGGTAAGCATTGGCGCTTTCAGGTTTAATACGTTTCGTCACCGGCGAACCGGACAGGGCAAGCCGGCATAGCCCCTTCGGTGGAACGGCCCTTACCCTGCGCTGGGGGCCTGAATGAGCGACGCATGACCAGCGCCCGCACCCCCGTGCCCACATCCACATCAATGTCGAGCCTCGCGTCGAGGCCCACATCATCAACTTACCTTGCCATATACAGCAAATCCATCTTACTTGATTGATATGGTGACATTCCGTATCACTCCCCTTTTGTGGCCTTGGATACGGCCGAGTGGTCAGGCGCGGTATCTGAGGCCGCAGCCAGGTCATTTCCCTTAAGCCTAAATCCGGCGAGAGCGGCCCATCTACGGCGTTGGTCGTCAGTGGCGATCACTTGGGCAGGGCCCCAGGTGATCCCCGCAGCTGGGCCGCTCTCGTCGGATTTCAGCGTTCACCTAATACGTGAGCGGCTGCCGAGCTACAACCGACGATGCCCAATTGGTTTGAGCCAAATAGATCGGCTCCACTACGGAATTTAGGTGAAACCGATCAACTTGAGCGAGTAGGCCGAACGCGCCAACAAGCGCGGAGGACCGCATCGAAGGGATCAGAACGCGTCCAGTATGACCGCAGTGGGCTCGGCGACTGGCGTTGCTCAGCCGCTGCCTCAACCCGTGCGGCGCTGCGGCGGCTGAGTCCCATCTTCGCCGAGGCGGCCTTCTGCCGTCCTGCGTTCGGCCTGCGCCGCGATGTCTCAGAGAGCTTGGCGCCTGCGCTGGTGTTATCCGCCGACCGCTCATCTGCCGCCCTCCACGGGGACACAGCGAAGGCGCCGGGGTGTGCCAAGCTCGTTGTCGTCAGTGCGCCAAGGGAGTTGTCGTCGGACAGACCGCCGTGTCGTCGCGTTAGAAAATTGGCTGGGTGGGATCAGGATTCGAGGACAGAAAGCATGCCGACCATGCACGACGATGGACGCCGGCGCCGTTCGCTGGTCGCGCCGGCTTTGGTTCGACGGGCAGCCGGCGAATTCACGCCAATTGGGACAGGCTCCTAGGCAGGGCCCGCGCAGCGGTAGCTCGACCGGCTAGAATCCGACGCCGAGGATCAGCGCCGACTCCCACACACCATCGGCGCCCGTGCTGGTGAGCGCGTCGTGGGTGTACCCTGCGCTGAGTTGGACCAGGGCGTGCCGGGTCGGACGCACACCGATCTGCAGTGCGGTCTCGGTGGCCAGGGCGCGGGCATCGTCGTCCTCGGTGGAGATGATCAGGCGGTCGCACGTGAAGCGGATCAGCGCCTTCGGCAACCGTACTCCAACCCCACCGCCAAGACGGAAGGTGCGCACGCCGTCTTCGCGTCCGGCGGCAAGGTGCAGCGGGCCAAGCAGCAGGTCGCCATCGATCACCCAGTGGCGTTCGCCGCTCCAGGCGGCGGCGAGGGTGAGGTCGTGGACCGCCACCAGGTCGCGGTAGTCGGCGTGGTTGTAGGACAGTCCTGCGTCGATCTCGCCCGCCTCGGCGGCATTGGCGTCGGTGCCCAGGTGCAGCGCCATGAGGTGGTCAGCCAGCTTCGCGCCGACGGTGAGCGTGCCGTCGACGATGTGGCCGTCCTCACGCCGCCGCTCGACGCCATGGCCGACACGGGCCGAGGATCCGAAGCCCACGGAGACGAGGATGAGTGGCCGGAAGGTCAGCGCGTCGTCGTCACGTTCAGCCAGCTTCGCTGGCGGCGAGGTGGCAGGGCGGTCGCCGGTGCTGAGGTCCTCGACCGACGGCGGAACAGATGCGGATTCGGCACCTGCCATGATGCCGCTGACGAGTGAAAGCAGGAGAATGCTGTGGCGCATAGGGCACTCCTCATGATTTGTAACCGATCGCTGATGAGAAGGTGGTAAATGCAAGACGTTGGATGAGTCCAGCCACCTCCGCGCTCGCACTTTATCCGGAGCCGTGATGATCCCGACCACCGGGAGGGCTCCATGCTCCGCCATTTCACTTCCCTGCTCGGGCTGACGATCCTCGGAACTCTGGCGTCAGACCTGCCGGCGGCAGAGGTCGATCCGGAGCTTCCAGAATACCAGCCGTCTGCACATCCCATGAGCGGGGCGATCACCAGTGTCGGCTCTGATGCGCTCAACAACCTGCTGACGCTCTGGGCCGAAGGCTTCACGCCCATGCAAGCCGGGGTCAACATCCAGATCGAAGGCAGAGGAGGAGACACCGCCGAGTCGGCGTTGATCAGCGGCTTGGCGACCATCGGGCTCAAGACCATGCTGATGGCCGGCGACACGGTAGATGCCTTCACCCGGCGCTGGGGCTATCCGCCGACGTGCATCATGGTCGCGCTCGATGCCCTGGCGGTATTGGTCCACCAGGACAACCCGGTTCCGAGCCTGACTCTGGCCCAGGTCGATGCCGCCTTTTCAAGCACCCGCCGGCGCGGTGGCGCTGATATCCTCACCTGGGGCGATGTCGGTGTTGGCGGAGCGTGGGGGGCGCTGCCGGTCGCTTTATACGGACGAAATAGTGCCTCGGGGACGTTCGGATTTTTCAAAATGGCGGTTCTCGAGAAAGGCGACTTCAAAAAGTCCGTGCGCGAGCAACCCGGTTCCCGTGCCGTGGTCGACCAGATCGCCGCCGACCCCGCCGGAATGGGGTACGTCGACAGCGGCTACACCAGACCGGGAGCGCGCGCGGTGCCACTGGCCGACGCGGCAGGGGTTCTCAGCGCACCAACCACTGCCGACATCCTCACCGGACGCTATCCGCTCCAACGTTCGTTCCGACTCTACGTCAACCGGCCCCCTGGTGGCTCGCCGCACATCGACGCCTTCCTCCGCTTCGTCCTCTCGAAGCAAGGTCAAGTGATCGTGGCCAAGTTGGGGCACACGGCCCTGACTGCCGCGATGGCGGCCGAGCAACGGCGGCTCCTTGAATGACGCTGCGGATCAACGCGCGCCGAAGCTCCCGAGCACCCTGAGGAAAACCCATGTTGCGATGCCTCGTTTCTCTCCTCGTTCTGGCTCTCATCAGCTGCTTCACTCCAGCCGAGTCGGCGTCGGACGTCGATCCCGCGCTGCCTGACTACCGCCCACCCGCGACACCCTTGGCGGGAAAAGTGATCAGCGTCGGGTCGGACGCGCTCAATAATCTGATGACCTTCTGGGCCGAAGGTTTCCAAGCGGCCCACCCACCAGTGAGCATCCAGATCCAAGAGAAAGGGGGCTCCACTGCGGGGGCGGCCCTGTTGAGCGGCGTGGCCCAGATCGGCACGACGGCGCGGCCGCTGTCCGAGGATGAGATCGAGGCGATCACCCGGCAGTGGGGCTACCCCCCGACCAGGATCCTGGTGGCATTCGATGCCGTTTGCGTGTTCGTGCACAAAGACAATCCGGTGCCCAGCCTGACCCTGGCCCAGGTCGACGCCGCCTTTTCGACGACTCGTACGCGCGGCGGCAACATCGTCGCGACCTGGGGAGACCTCGGACTCCACGGCGAGTGGGCGGCGCAGCAACTGACCCTGCTCGGCCGCAACCATGCCTCAGGCACCTACGGCTTCTTCAAGCAGCGGGTGCTCGAGCGGGGTGAGTTCAAGCCGACGCTACGCGAGCAGGCCGGTTCACGCATGTTAGTCGAAAGCGTCGCAGCCGACCGCGGTGGCATCGGATTCACCGGCCTTGGCTCTGCAGCACCAGGCGTGCGTGCCGTGCCGCTCGCCGACCTCGATGGCATCGCGATCGAAGCGAGCGCGGACCAGGTCCGGGCCGGCCGCTATCCCCTCCAGCGTTCGTTCTTCCTCTACGTCAATCGCCCACCCGGCGGAGCACCGCTGATCGATGCCTTCCTCGCCTTTGTCCTGTCCCGGCAGGGTCAGGAGGTCGTGGCCAAGGATGGATACCTCCCGCTGACTGCTGATATGGCGGCCGAGCAGCAACGCTCGCTCAAGTGACCGGAGCGAGCCGCAAACGCAGACGGAGAGCCAATCGGCTCCCCGTCTAACGGCGGCCATCAAGCTGGAGCAACCCGACCGCGCCGTTCCCGGTCGCGAGGCCAAGGCGGACAACCCGCCGCGCTGCTCGTGCAGCGCAAGGGAAGTCCAACGCCGCCCCCGCGTCCGAGAATGACCGACCGCGCCGTTATCGACCGCGCGGCCAAGGCGGACGACCCGCCGCGCTGCTCGTGCAGCGCAAGGAGAGTCCAACGCCGGCCCCGCGGTCGAGAACGGATGCGGTCAGCCTTCGGCTTTGGCGCGGCCGAGTCCCTTGGTGAGTTTTTCGACCATGCTGTTGGGCACCTGCTTGAACTCGCTGGGTTCCATCGAGAACGACGCGCGGCCCTGCGACATCGAGCGCAGGTCGGTGGTGTACCCGAACATCTCACCGAGCGGCACTTCGCAGCGGATCATCTGCGACGTGCCGCGATTGACGGTGTCGGTGATCATCGCGCGCTTGGACTGCAGCGAGCCCATGATCGTGCCCATGAAGTCGTCGGGGGTCTCGACTTCGACCTTCATCCACGGCTCGAGCAGGACGACGCCCAGCTTGGGGTAGGCGAGGCGCATGGCGAGCTGGCCGGCGGCGACGAAGGCGTGCTCGGACGAGTCGACGTCATGGTACGAACCGTCGATCAGCTTGACGTGGACGTTGATCACCGGGTAGCCGGCGATGTAGCCGCGGTACAGTTCGTTGCGGACGCCGTCCTCGATCGGACCGCGGTATTCCTTGGGGATGGTGCCGCCGCGGATCGCGTCCTCGAAGATGAACTCGTTGCCGGCCGCCTTTTCTTCGCTGGTCAGCGGACGGATCTCGAGCGTACAGTCGCCGTACTGGCCACGGCCGCCCGACTGCTTGACGTGCTTGCCGCGGATCTCGAGCGGGTTGGTGATCGTCTCGCGGTAGCTGACGCGCGGCTTGCCGACATCGGCGTCGACCTTGTACTCGTCGCGGATGCGGTGCTGGAGGACTTCCAAGTGCAGCTCGCCCATGCCGGCGATGATCAACTGCGCGGTCTCGGGGTCGGTCCACTTCTTAAAGGTCGGGTCTTCACGCTCGAGGCGCTGCAGGGCGTAGGCCAGCTTCTCTTTGTCGGCGTTCGACTTGGGCTCGATCGCCATGGTGATGACCGGCTTGGCGAAGCTGATGCCTTCGAGCATCATCGGCTTGTTGTCGGTCTGATGCAGCAGGGTGTCGCCGGTCTGGGTATTCTTGAGGCCGACCAGGGCGCAGATGTCGCCCGCGGGCGCGTCCTCGACCTTGTTGGGCGCCGAGCCGACCAGCTTGACCATGCGTCCGGCACGCTCGGTACGGTGCGAGCCGGCGCAGACCAGCGCGTCGCCTTCCTTGAGGGTGCCCTGGTAGACGCGCACGAAGGACACGTCGCCGAGGTTGGGCATGCTCATGATCTTGAAGACCATGGCGCGCAGCGGCGCCTTGGGGTCGCACGCGGTCTCGATCGGGTTCGAGCGGGTGACGTCGCTCAGCTCGAACTGCTTCATGGTGTGGCCCGACTTGGGGTCGGGCAGGATGCTGATGACGGCGTCGAGCAGCAGCTGGATGCCCTTGTTGCGCAGCGCGGCGCCGCACAGCATGGGCTGCAGCTTGAAGTGCACGCAGCCGAGGATGAGCCCCTTGAGGATGTCGGCGTTTTCGAGAGTGCCGGTCTCGAGGTACTTCTCGGTCAGCTTCTCGTCTTCGCCGGCGACCGCGTCGATCATCGCCGCGCGGCGCTTCTCGGCCTCGGCCTTGAATTCGGCGGGGATCTCGCTCTCGATCTGGTCTTCGCCCTTCTCGCCTTCGAAGGTGTAGTACTTCATCGCGATGAGATCGATGATGGCGCGGAAGTCGTCGCCGGTGCCGATCGGCATCTGGATGGGCACGGGGTTGCCGCCGAGCCGCTCTTTCACCTGGCCGACCACGCGGTCGAAGTTGGCGCCGCCGCGGTCCATCTTGTTGACGAAGACCAGGCGCGGCACGCGGTACTTGTTGGCTTGACGCCAGACGGTCTCGGACTGGGCCTGCACGCCGGCCACGGCGCAGAACACGACGACGGCGCCGTCGAGCACGCGGCACGAGCGTTCGACCTCGGCGGTGAAGTCGACGTGGCCCGGGGTGTCGATCAGATTGAGGTAGTGATCCTTCCAGGTCGCGTACACCGCGGCCGCGGTGATGGTGATGCCGCGCTCCTGCTCTTCCTTCATCCAGTCGGTCGTCGTCGCGCCGTCGTGCACTTCGCCGATCTTGTGCTTCTTGCCGGTGTAATAGAGGATGCGCTCGGAAACGGTCGTCTTGCCCGAGTCGATGTGGGCGACGATGCCAAAGTTGCGCATCTTATGGATGGGAATCGTGGCCATGTGGGCTCCGCGCGGGCGCGACGTGTGGTTCGGAAGAGGCGCGGGATCTTGGGGAGGACACCCCGGGCTGCAAGGCGCAAGGGTCGGAAGGGTGCGGGATGGGTGCGTGGTCCGTGGTCCGTGGTCCGTGGTCAAAGGCAGGAGACCGGGAGACAGGCGGCGGGGTCTGCCATCGCGGCTTCGCTTCCCTGTCTTCGACCACGGACCACGGACCACGCACCCGAGGGGCGCTGGCCCCGAGGATTCCCGCGCTAGAGTGGCCCCCCGCACCATGACCAAGCCCCGCCCGCTTTGCATCTACCACAAGAACTGCCTCGACGGACGCGGGGCGGCGGCGGTGGTGGCGCGCAAGGAGCCGGACTGCGAGTTCCTGGCCATGCAGTATTCGAGCAAGCGGCCGTCGGTGCTCGATCGTAAGGTCTACATTGTCGACTTCTGCCTGTCCCTCGCCGACATGCGCGGCGTGCGCGCCGAAGCCAGCGAGGTGATCTGGTTCGACCACCACGCCAGCCAGCAACCGGTGTACGACGCGCTTGGCTGGGGCGTGCTCGATACCAGCGAGTGCGGCGCCTCGCTGACCTGGAAGCACCTGTTTCCCGGCGAAGCGCCGCCGCGGGTGATCGACTACATCAAAGACAAGGATCTCTGGCGCTGGCAGCTGCCGGACAGCCGCGCGATCGCCGCCGGCTTAGAGCTGACCTTTCCCAAAGACAGCTTCCAGGGCCTGCTCGACGCCGATCTCGCGCACATGGCCGAACTCGGGCGGCCGCTGCTCGAGGCCCTGGCCAAGCGCGTCGCCGAGGCGGTGCGCAGCGGGATCGCCATCAGCGAGCCGTTCGGCCTGAAGGGCATGCGCGCCTTCGCCGTCAGCTGCAAACAGGACCTCAACGAGATCGGCGACCACATCTGCATGCCGATCGCTTCCGGCGGGCTCGGCTACGACATGTCGATCGTCTACTACCAGAAGCAGCCCAAGTCGTGGGTGCACAGTCTGCGCTCGGCCCCGGCGACGGTCGACTGCGGCGCGGTGGCGGCCCAGCGCGGCGGGGGCGGGCACCCCAATGCGGCCTGCTACCTGGCCAAGGAGCCGATCCTGGATCCGGCCGCGTTGACACGGCAGGGCAGCGAGGGCATCAAGCCGCCGACGTGAGGAAGTCTGTTCAGTTCGACCGGTTTGGCATGAGGCTTCAGTCGTTTTGATCAATTATGGCTGGCACGGGTGGCGCTACCACCCCAGGTCAAGCGGCGCACCGCGTCGCTCCGACCACTCCAGGAGCCTGCCATGCTTGACCCCAATTCGTTCACTGAGAAGTCCCGTCAGGCCCTGGTCGCCGCCCAGCAGCTCGCCCAGTCGCATGCGCATCCGCAGGTCGAACCCGCCCACCTCGCGCTGGTCCTGTTTCAGGACGAAGCCGGGCTCGCCCGCCGCCTGGTCGAAAAGGCGGGCGCCGATCCGCGCGAGGTCGAGCGCCAGCTCGACCAGCTCGTGCGCGCCATCCCCTCGCAGTCGCCGCCGCCGGCGCAGCTCGGCCTGTCCAGCGATCTCGCCCGCGTCATCCAGGACGCGCAGAAGGCACAGACCAAGCAGGGCGACTCGCACCTCGCGGTCGAGCAGCTGGTCGCGGTGCTCGCCGCCGAGCGCAAGCTGGCCCCCGTCTTCACCCGCGCCGGCGTCACCAAAGAGGCGCTGAAGACCGCGATCGACGAGGTGCGCAAGGGCCGCACCGTGACCAGCGATCAGGCCGAGACCGCCTACGAGGCGCTCGGCAAGTTCGGCCGCGACCTCGTCCAGGCGGCGCGTGATGGCAAGATAGATCCGGTCATCGGCCGCGACGACGAGATCCGCCGCGTCATCCGCGTGCTTTCGCGGCGCACCAAGAACAACCCGGTGCTGATCGGCGAACCCGGCGTGGGCAAGACGGCGATCGTCGAGGGCTTGGCGATGCGCATCGTCAAAGGCGACGTGCCAGAAGGCCTCAAAGACCGCACCATCATCTCGCTCGACCTCGGCAGCCTGGTCGCCGGCGCGAAGTACCGCGGCGAGTTCGAGGAACGCCTCAAGGGCGTGCTCGACGAGGTCAAAGCGGCCGAGGGCAAGGTCATCCTCTTTATCGACGAGATGCACCAGTTGCTGGGCGCCGGCAAGACCGAGGGCGCGATGGACGCCGCCAATCTGCTCAAGCCGATGCTGGCGCGCGGTGAACTGCACTGCATTGGCGCGACCACCCTCGACGC
>Ga0163148_10000907_pt1 | contig 39711 bp, 75 predicted proteins | sample OliLakLV19MP7P2_FD_148606 | JGI IMG/M metagenome (GOLD analysis project Ga0163148, IMG submission 148606) | Freshwater microbial mat bacterial communities from Lake Vanda, McMurdo Dry Valleys, Antarctica- Oligotrophic Lake LV.19.MP7.P2 | ecosystem: Environmental > Aquatic > Freshwater > Lake >... | reverse complement strand
CTTCACGTTCGCCTCGGACGCGGCGGTGTGTAAGGCGGATTCCTCATGGTCGAGGATGCTCAAGCCCGTGGGACCCGTGTGGATCGCGATCCAAAACAACAAACTCCCCACCGAGATTCCGGCCAATGATGCTTGGTCGATGTTGATCAACCGGTTGCTCAGGATACAGAAACCAATTCTGGAGAACCGTTCGGAGCGGTGGATCACCACATGGACCGTACCCGGGAGTAAGATCGTCGCAGGCGAAATGAAACACCACGAGGAACTCGCCCGGGAGATTGCCACCCAGATGGGGATGGATATGAGAAATGAAATCGACGCGTTTCGGCGGGGGTGGATCAGAGGTGGGTATTTCGAGGGAATCATAGTGGATCACATCTATATGGAATTCCAAGAGGACACCGCCCGCAAGGATGTAAATCGGACGTTGCAGTATCTCCGGCGGCTCTTCAAGAAAGAGACCGGACAGGACGCGGATTCCGTATACACGCCGGAGGGGGAGATTCTTCTCAGGGATTTCCCCACCGTTATTGAACATCTCCGATGAAACTTCTTTCCCTTCTTGAAACTCTTCCCCAAAATGAGAGCGATCAACTCGACGAGGTGACGGCTCAGTTCCGGGTCACACCTGCGATGCTGTCGAACGCGAGGGGGAACTCCTCTCAGGTCATTGTGGAGATGCCCCCGGAGGATTTTCTCAAACTCACCACGCATACCGAGGAAGACTGGGTTCATTTCCTCCGAGCGGCAAAACCGCTGGTCCAGTATAATCGATACTCGAAGATGGGGAACGACGATAAATACTTGGATTGGGTGAATCGTGGGAAGGACCGAAAAGATGATGACTATGAGTTGGGATCACGTCAACATCCATTTTTGATGATCCAGATCGATGAGACGAATCCCACTCGGGGGAAGGTGATGAAGCACGAGGGCAGACACCGTGCGGCTGCGTACATGAAACGGGGCGGAAAGAGCTACCCGGTGGCGTTGATGCTCCGAGGGGACGTGGAAATCCCGGGTAAACCCAATTACGATGATTCCAAATGGTGGTTAAGCGCGGTGAATCTTCCCAAGACGATTCAGGGACAATACACTAGTGTCAACGTGGACACCTCACGTTGGAAAGTCACCTCGGATCAACCCCTCAGGAGGAAAGACTGATATGCGGCTCAAAGAAAAATTCTCCGACACGTCACCGGAATTCGCCGGTCGGGGTTTGCAAAAAGGCGTAGGCAGTAATTTTAATACGCCATTCTCGTGGGGCAGGGCGAGTAAGATTCTCGAAGCCGAGGGTTGGAACTACTTGAGCAACGGGGCCTTCTCGTATGTTTTCGAACGCGAGAGTGATCCCCACCGGGTGTTGAAATTGACATCCCAGAACGGGGACCAAGCCTATATGAGATTTTGGTCCATCGCGAAACGCACGGAAAATCCGCATTTCCCCGAGGTCTCCCGACTGGGTCGTCTCCGCGTGGGAAAGTGGAACCTGTTCGCGGTCCTCGTGGAAAGATTGAAGCCCATGCCTCCCGATGGGAATCAAGATATGGTTTCTCGACTACGAGGGGAGAGTACGGCGTACCTACGCGGGGATACTATCCCGAGATGGATCAGTGTGATGTATCCCGAATGGATAGCCGCCTTGGATATGATCAAGCCCGCGTTGGATGTGAAGAAGACGGTTCGTTATCGGGGCAGACACGCGTTTGATTTCAAACCGTATCGGTTGGACCTGAATTCGGGTAATCTGATGTGGCGCGGAAATACTCCGGTGATCACCGATCCGTTGGCGAGTTAACGGGTGGCGATCTTAATCGAGACGGATTGGACCATGGTCCGCCCTCCGGTTGTCACAATGGTATTCGTCACAGTGTAGGTGGTTCCGATGGTGCCCCCGGCGAGCCACACCGTGGTGAAGGTTCCGGAAAAATTATTACTCGCGATGGTGATCCCCGAGGTTCCCGTCCACGTGGAACTCGCAATAGAATCGGTTACCCGATTTACGAGCAGGCGATCTTTCCAATCAATCCGATAGTCGAGTTGTTCTCCGGGGTCCTTATCGGGCCAAAACTGATGTGCCATTTATCCTACTCCGCTTGCGCTACGATTTGACGAATCTCAGGGAAACTTATGACTTCGCGTTTACGATCCTCGACGATAGCAATCTCACGCGGGGGATTCTCCGGGGGTGTGATCAATTTTACAATAACTTCTGTCATGACCAATCTACTTAGGTCTCCATCGGGTTTATAATCACGCATAGATTGGGCTAGAACGCCTATATCTCGATCATGATCCTCAGAAACAACAAACCTACTTGGATCACCATTTAGGACGGAATCACGAAATTCCGGATACCCCCGTATATTACGGTAATCCGGACGCGAGATAATGTGACGCCACCTCGGGGTGGGTTCCCCACAGTCGGGCATTATTGAAATAGTCCACCAAGGGGATAGAATCGAACTGGACCGCGAGGGTGATAATATTTCCACCCGGGATATCCACGAGGAACCCGGACTCGGTGATCGTGGGGGTCCAGATCACATTCGAGACGGGGAAATCCCCCAACGAGGCGATCTCGTTCAGGCTCACATTCGCGATGAGAATCGAGTTGACCGCATCCGTGGTGGCGGCGAATTCCGAAATATTCGCGGCGAACCGAACTCCACCGAGAACGAGATCGACCATTCCGGTGGTCTCGTCGATTGAGACGGAGAATTGGGCGTCTCCCGATGGCACGTCTACAAGGGAACGGGTCTCACTCGTGGTCGCCACGAAATTCGCTTGTGTTTGCTGAGAATCACTCACCGAGAGGGGTTCGTCCCGAGTGGCGGAGAAACTTGTCAGATTCGACGAAGAGTCGGTGGCTCCAGTGGATTCCGTCACGCTCACAGATATGACATTTCGAGCGGCACTCGAATCGCTTGGCGCGGTAGATTCGGAAATCTCCGATGACGTGACATAGACCCCAACTTGGGAATCCAACGAAGATAGGGTTTCCACCCGAGCGGAACTCGTCGTATTAGCCGCTACGGACGTGTCTGTTCCGGAAACCGTTTCCGCTCGGTTCGTGATCGCGACGAATACGGAAATCGGAGCGTCGATGATCCCGAGGGATTCGATCTGTCCCACGACGCCCACCAGTGTACTCGTGGTCGAATCCGAACTCGTACCGGTTTCACTTACGGAGTGAAGAGTGACATACCCCCCGTTCGTGGTATCTGTAGCCGATACGGTTTCCGTAATACTCGGGGTACCCGTATACACCGCCTGTGGAGTTTCACTCGCCGATGCGGTTTCCGTCCGGGTGGAAACAAACACAACGGAGTTCCCGGCGAGGTCCACGGGGGAACCGGATTCGACCGTGGAACCCACAAAGGTACTTGCGGCGCTCGCCGGAGAATCTATGGCAGTTGCACTTTCACTAGTCGCGCCCACGAATGTACTTGCAGCCGTGGCAGGAGCATCGGAGGCGGTTCCGGTTTCCGTTACAGTTGCGGCAAAGATCGCCGAGCCAACTTGGACATCACTGTGTGGTGGTTTCGTTTACCGCACCTGAGGTGATTTGCACACCAACGAGGAGGTCATCGCTGGTGGCGGATTCGGACGTGCTTGCCACAAAGCCTGCAAGAGCCGAGGGAGAATCACCGATGGAGGTGGTTTCCGTTTGGGCACCCACCGTGACGTTGTTGCCAACCGAGTCATCGTTGGCGGTTGCGCTTTCATTAGCCGCGCCCACGAACGTGCTCGCAGCCGTGGCGGGGGCATCACTCGCGATTCCGGATTCACTGGTTGCACCCACGAAAGTGCTTGCCGCAGTACTCGGGGTGTCACTCGCGATTCCGGATTCCGTGCCAGTTGCAGGGAATGTTGCAGACACACTCGGGGTATCCGTGGCGGTTCCCGTTTCCGTATTACTGGCCGCGAACAGAATTCCCCCGTTCGGGGCATCCGTGACAGTGGTGGTTTCCGTGTGACTGGCCGAGAATACTGCGACGTTCGTGGAAGCATCACTTGCCGTTGCGGTTTCACTATTCGAGCCCACGAACGTGCTCGCAGCCGTGGCGGGGGTATCACTTGCGGTTGCGGTTTCCGTTTGAGTACCCGCGAATACTGCGGTGCTCGTGGGAGCATCCGTGGCGGTTCCCGTCTCAGTACCAGTTGCGATGAATACTGCGGTACTCGTGGGAGCATCACTTGCAGTTGAAGTTTCCGTATTAGTCGCCGGGAAGCTCGCTATACCGGATGGGGCATCACTGGCGGTTCCCGATTCGTTGTTAACCACGGGGAATATTGCGGTGCTCGTGGGAGCATCACTTGCGGTTCCCGATTCACTGGTCGCGCCCACAAACGTACTTGCTGCACTCGCCGGGGTATCACTTGCGGTTGCGGTTTCCGTTTGAGTACCCGCGAATATCGCGGTGTTCGTGGGAGTATCCGTGACAGGTGCGGTTTCCGTACCAGTTGCGGCAAAGGTTGCAATGCTAGTCGGGACTCGCCGGGGTATCGGTTGCGGTTGAGGTTTCCGTAGTAGCCGAGGCAAAAACTACCGATGCATTAACAGCCTCAATGGCCGAGGTGGCTTCGGTGATGCTAACAGAACTAGTAGTACCGGACGAAGAGGCTAGGAGAAGGCTCATATCTTAGTCCGGACTAAGCGATGGCCGGTCCCTCGTTCCATGAGGCGGTGTAGGAATACGACCACGTCTGCGTCGCGGGCATAACGACCTGCGTCCTCAAGGCCAAGCCGTCGCCAGCCTCGAGGATCAGCGGGTACGCGGGATCATAAGTCCACTCGGACCAAAGCGCGCCCGAGGCGACAAAAAGCGGCGCGGTGCCGGTCAGCGCCGCGTTGCTGTCGCGAATGTCTGTCATGTCCGTCGCGGTCCCCAGCGATTCGGATTGACGATTGGCAGTGCGCGCGGTTCCGCCGGTCGGCGTCTGTGCGGTGAACCTCTTAACACTCCCAACGAGTAGGTTCGGAGTATTTACAAAAGAAGCAATATTTTAGGGATATACCTTCCGTTAGATTACCTCGACTTTCGGGTCGGTCCAATGCGAAGTTTTTCGGTTTTTCTTTCGATTGCCAAGATTTCCTTCACGTGAGATTTGGCACTCTCGATGAGTGGGGGGATTTTCATCGCGAGCTTGATCATTTTCAGAATATCATCGTGGCGACGTTTATCCCCATCGTTGTAATCCGCGATGATGTTAATGCACTCGTCCTTGTTTCTATCATCCAACAGGTATTCCCACATCTGGATAATCAGATCGGGACCCGTTTGGGATAGTTTTTGTTTATCGTTGTCGAGGAATTCGAACGCGACGGTGAGGAGATTGGGATTCTTGCCATGGGTGACGGATTTGATCGCGATTGCGAGGCACGCCATGATCTCCTTCTCGCGGGGACCATTCACGTACATGACCGCGCCGGTCATACAGAAGGCGACTTCCCGGGGGAGTTTCTTTTTTGACCGGATTAATTTTTGAATCGATTGTATCTGATCTTCCTCGATGTCAGGACCAGACACGAATGCGTTTTGCGTCCATCGATCCTTAAGGAGTTGATAAATCGTCTTGAAACGGGTTTGGATATCATTCATGAATCCTCATATATGTAAATCATCAAACCCGGTCAACCAAATAAATAGAATGAACCCCATGAGGCTCTCGATGATGAAGCTTCTCCCTCCCGAGTCCCCGATGCTCCGAGAGATTGCCACACCCGTGGGTGATCCCGCATCGAAATTTGGCATCATGCAGGATATGATCGAATTCCTCCGGGATATCGGGGTCGGACTGGCCGCGCCTCAGATTGGAATTTCCGAGCGATTCTTCGTCATCCGAGAGGGTGGTCGGTCCCTTTGTTGTGTGAACCCCTCCATCGAGGCCACGGAGGGCACCACGTGGGGTTGGGAATCCTGCCTGAGTGTTCCCGAGGCAAACATCACATTGCCCCGTGGGGCTCGAATCCGGGTCCAGTATTGGAACGAGTACGGGGTGAAGAAACGCCATTGGATGACCGGACTCCGTGCTCGAATATTTCAGCACGAAAATGATCATCTAGAAGGGATTTTGATCCCCCGGGATCAGCCTACTTGATCCAAGCCTCAAGGGTTGCCATTTGGGGTTGATCCACGGGATTCGCGTAATCGGCGGGTCGAGGGCGGCACGGCCGCCGCAATAGCTTGACGTGCAAGGTGAGGCTCGAAGCTATTGCGTGTGCGGCGCTCTAATCAGGGTGGCGCGCGCCGCCCCGGAAGTGTTCACGTGAAACCGCTTTATGCCGCTTACTTGAAGCCGCCCATCGTTGGGGCGACGAGGGCATCGCTCACAAAAATAACTTCGGTGCCGATCGTTTTCTCACCGACGCTGTAATTCAAAGAATAGGTGATCGGGTCGAAGGTTGCATCTCGGCCTCACGCTGGCCACGGCCAGCGGCCGGCTAATCGCGCGCCAGATGGAGGGCGGGACCTTTCCGGAAACGCTTGAGGGCTGCAATCCCGGCCGCTTCGGCTAGGCGCCGTACTGCAGCAGAACTTCCCCGTTCTTCTTGAGCCAGGTCTGCGGCCCCTCGATCGGGACGTCGCAGAGGGTGCGGGCGAGCGCCCAGAAGCGCGGGCCGTGATTGAGATGCACGAGATGGGAGACCTCGTGCGCCACCAGATAGTCCAGCACTTCGGGCGGCGCGAACACCAGCCGCCACGAGAACGACATGGTGGCGTCGGGTCCGCAGCTTCCCCAGCGCGACCGGCTGTCGCGAACGGTGATGCGCTTCACCGGCCGTTCGACGCGTAGCGCCTTGGCATGGACCAACGGCACCAATTGACCCTTGAGTTCGGCCGTCAACCAATCGCGCAACCGGCGAGAGAGATGTTCGGGTTTGCCCGCTACATGAATTTCCAGGCCCTCACGCCAGACGGTCCCGCGCCGGTCATGACGATGGCGGATGCGGTGCGGCGCGCCGAACAGCGGCACCTCGGCACCGTCGACGAACGGTCGATGCGCCGGCAGGCGCCTTAGGCGGGCGGCGATCCAGCCCGCCTGGGCATGAGCGAAATCGACCGCCGTGCCGCGCGCCATGCGCATCGGCGCCGTCAGCACGATGCGCCGATGCGCCGAATCCACGCGCAGCGAGGCACGGCGGGCGCGGGCGGAGCGCAGGAATGTCACCGGCAGGGCATCGCCGGCATGAGCAATGGTCAGTTGCTCCGGCTCCGGCGCGGCTTTAGGCAGGATGAGACGACGCACGATGTCCGACAACGACATGGCCCGAATCTTGCCTCGAACAGGGGCGATCTCTGAATCGCCGCGAGAGAACTGTATTCATGATTCCAAAGTATACCGGATTCAATTTGGAATCAATGATAATTTTTGGAATCCCTTTCCCCTGCGAGAATGGCTTCCTCGGCATTTCCTGCGAGCCATTCCATGGCCCAATCGTCCATGATTTGTGACCGAACCGGAATCCACGTGGTGAGAAAGAGAGTTTCCAGTCCGAGATATTCCAACATCGAGGCATCTTGGGGATCGCTTCGAGGAAACTTATACGAAATTCGAACCGTCTCGTCCCCGTATCGGGTTTCGATGGTGAACATTACTCGGCTCCCTTCGGGGCGCGACCCATGAAATAGTCGGCAGCCTTTTGGGCGAGACTTGCCGCGCGCATGATCGCCTTGTTGTCGTTCTTCATATTCTTGATCCAGTGCCCCACGTACTCGGCGTGCTGGAGTCGCTCCAACGGAATCCCGTATTCCGCACAGAGGAACGCACTGGTGAGTTCCGCAACGAGTTCCTCGAACGCGTAATCCTCTCCGGTGCCGAATTTACGATTCAACCGGCTCTCGTGTCCGGTCCAATGCCCGCCGACTTCGTGGAGCAGGGTGGAGTAGTAATCCCCCTCGGACTTGAATTCTTTCTTCTCCGGGTTGTTCACGTAGTCCAGAACGGGGTGGTAGCAGGCCACGGTACCGCCGATGCGGATGTCCACGTGGAGTTCACGGATACGTTCCTCGATGGCTCCATCGCCCATGATCGGCCTCGGCAGCATGTCCTTGGTGAGGTCCTCGGGGAGACCGTCGATCTGGTCCACGTTGAACACCATGTAGGTGGTCAAATACCCCATACTTGACCTCATTACCCCGGTCGTCGGTCTTGTTGATGAATTTCCAGAACACCACCCACGTCGCGCGCTCGCCCTTGCGAATCTTCCCACCCAATTGGTTGGCCTGTTTCATCGTCATCCAGCCCGAGGTCTTGTACCCCTTTGCCATCTGGGCCGCCCACAGGGTGAGAACGTTCACTCCCCGATAGGCGTTCTTCTTTGCCGCGTTGTGCGGCATTTCCAGAGACGCCACCCCTTCGGTGTTCCACGGCTTCACCCACGGAACCACACCCTTTTCCAACGATGCAACGATCTGATCCGTCACTTGATCGTAAGGGGTCTTTTTCTCGGCCAATTCAAACTCCTTGGTTGGGGTCGGCCATACATATACCGGGATTCCAATGCCCAGTCAAGCACCATCTTTGTACTTGTTTCTTCCAGTTTATTGAACCGCTCTCAACGAGACGATTTCCCACGAGGGATGCAAATGGACGAGGGTTTCCCTTGCCTTGTCCTCGGTGGGGACTTGAAAGGTGATCGTCTTGATCTGTTCACCGTCTTTGCAGGTGAGTTCAATCTTGGTCTTGTTCATTTTGTTTCTGATACTCATTCGAGAAGGTCTTCCAATTGGTTGTACTGGTACGTGGTGAAAGTGAGATCATCCTCGGTGAGGACAACGAGGGCCACTCCCTCTTCGTCGGGCCAATCCTGATCCGTGATCAATCGGGCCATTCCCTGCAACGTGGCGTTCTCATCGTGTTCCCGCCTCTCGTCGAATTCTCGCCCCTCGATCTTGGCGATCCACGGCATCGTATCGACCGCGAACAAGAACACCGAACAGCCCATGGAGGTATTGATCCCGTGGCCCGATCTGTGGTCCACCCGCAGAAAACCCTCGTTCTGGAGGGAACGGTTGATTTCGTGAACCTCGAACGGGACCGACTTCGAATCCCTCGTGGGATCGTTCTCTTCGGTCACGAGGAGAATGTAGTTGATTTTCATTCCCTTTCATAACCCATTCATTGGGAAATGAAAAGGGTTATTTTTCAACCATTTCCGTAAATGGGATGGACCACCCGAGAACACCCCCTGATGGGGTAAATACTGAAAACGGAACAGGATTTCCCGAATGTATCTCGATGAAGGTGCCAAACAACGCTACGCCCAGATGTTCCAAGGATTGCCCAACGATTGGGGGATTCAGGAAGACATCAGAGTGGGTCTGAACGTCGCCATGGACACGTTCAAACGGCAGGACCGGGCAATCTGGTACCTCCGGTGGGTTCGGGTAAACATTGATAATGATCTTGCAACGAAAAACAAAAACGATGCGGGAAACCCCTATCGGGTCCGGATTCAAAAATTCAAAGAATTCTTTGGGAACGCCGTCGCCCAAGACACGGTACGGTTGGTTCTTTCGAATGGGTTCATCGTGCGTATCCGACATTTCCTCAGTCTTCCGATTCAATCGATCCAGAATTTGGTGTGGGATCGTCAATCACCGGTTGAGATTCTGGATCACTTTCGTAGGGAAGAGGACAAGTGGAAAGCCGAACAGGGTCAGTACATCGACATGTCCCGGGATGATCAAGCCGAACTGGTCATGGAATTCCCGGATGGGTTCGCGTGGTTCGACCTGAACCGCCCCTACTGTAGCATTGAAGGCGGTGCCATGGGCCATTGCGGAAATGCTGCGGCGAGGGATGGTACGGTGTTGAGTTTGAGGCACAAGTCCCCTCACAAGGGAAAAGAGTCTCAATGGCGTCCGGTGGCGACGTTCATCCTCCGCGATGGTATTATTGGGGAGATGAAAGGACGGGCGAACAAAAAACCAGAAGCCCGGTACCACCCGTATATTGTGGCTCTGCTTCGGCATGATCTCATCACCGGGATCAGGGGCGGGGGTTATGACCCGAGGGAGAATTTCAACATCAACGATCTCGATGATGAGACCCGGGACGAGTTGATCGCGGCCAAACCCGAACTGAGACATTTGGATATTCATGCGATTTACACGAAAGCCGGTCGCCTCGACCACAACATGGTGATCATCGCCATCGAGACGATCCTTGAGAAAGTCCCCCGCAGTAATCATCTCATCCCGGTAGACTGGACCGAACACGAGATGGTCGGCCCCCGGACCCTTGCTCGTGAGCCTGCGCGGAGTCAAAAAGTCGTCTATATGGAATCCATCGGAGATCGAAATCAACTTGTCCGTGAGATGGCCTACTTCATGCCCATCGTGAAAGAATTGGACGACCTGTATGATCAGGTGATGGATGCGGATTTCAAAAATATCTCCTCTGTCCAGAAAATACCCCACTCGGGGATCACTGAGGACGAGACTCGTGCGTTCTATCAGGCACTTTCCCCCAAGGGGAGAGAATGGGTGAATAAGCGTCTACGGATCGTCTCTGGATCGTCGGATGGTCACACGTCTCGGGTCGAAGAAGTGATGCGTCGGATTCACCAAGGTATCGATTCGGAGTTTACCCGGTACTACGATCTGGCCGTTGCTCGTCTCGATCCCGGTCTCGATCCCGGTCTCGATCCCGAACTGTTCAACCCCGAAAATATTAAAAACCGAATCGATGAGTATCTCGGTTACGCGAGCATAGCATGTCCCTCCTACGACTCGTTTATCCATCTCGATGGGGAGGACTATTACATCGCTCTCCCCGTTGAAAAGTACTTGAGCTATATCTCTATTATCGCCGAGGATGAAGGTGAAGACGGCTATTGGGAGGACGGACTTGAAGACGTTATTCGTCACGGGTGGTTTTCCACCGAACACGCTTCGGAGCATGAGGATAATGTTCTCCGGTCCTTCGAGAGTTTGATTACCTCTAAGGAACCGGAAAAATCTCATCCCCACCGTTCTTTTATGAGCGTGTCCAACTTTACCGATGCGGTGTACGGGGACTACTTGGGACTCATTGATGAGGAATTATTTGATAAGTTTGCGCCCGCGATTGATCCCCGTGCGGTTGCACAGGAGTTCGAGAATATTCTGTTCGGACGTTCTTCCCGCGCGGAAAAAGATGATCAGACCGGGGAACTTGATCTTGCGTTCAAGGAATCCCTAATGATGATCCGCAAAATGGCCGGATTGGGGGGTTAGTGATATGAATTGGCAGACGATCAAGGATTGCGTGGAGAACCGAACCAAGCCGATCATCGCGACCGGAACCGTCATTGCCATGTTCGTGGGATTCATCGTGTGGTGGAACGCCTCGGGCCTTCCTAGATTCGCCTATGCGAGCGAGGTCTATCATCTCGCGCAGGAACAGGCCCAGACGCAGTTAGATTTCTATATCCGGTCGAAACGTTCGGACGAGCGGGTCCTGTTTGATTTGGATCAACAGATCGAGGAACTTCGCAAACAGGGAAAGGAAATCCCCGACGCCACACTGCATCAACGGTTTCGGATTCAAGAAGACCTCGATCACGCCAAGAAAAGACTCGATGACGCGAAGAGACGGAACTGATGAAACTCATTGAGGCCCTACTCGTTCTTCGTGAAAAATTCCAAAACCGGGATGAGCAGATCGCTCAGGCTGAGGCGTTGGGGTTCGATACCTCTAAAGTGTACTACCACGGCACAACACGGAATTTTCGGAAATTCAAACCCGGTCGCGAAGATCGTGGGGTCAACGAACTCGGTCTGGGTGTCTATTTGGCTACGGATACGTGGCACGCGAGCGCTTGGGCGAACGCCGAGAAGGGTCAGGTCTATCCGTGTTTCGTCCGTAAAGGTCCGGTTTGGGATTGGGATGTGTATTTGAGAGCGAACGATTCCGAACGCAAGTCGTTGCTTGCTCCCATCGTGAAGGGGTGGGTTCGTATGATGAACGATCAATTCTCCATCACGGGTTACTCCGGCGCGTCAATGGAAGATGGTTGGGAACTGGTCCAGCGCCTGTTTGATGTTTGGTGGCCCAGCGAGAGTTCAAACAAATTCCTAAAGTGGGGTGGATTCATCGGAAGCGTAAAAAAGGATTCTCAGGTTCCCACCCAGATATGCGTGTTCGATCCCAGTGATATTCGGTCGATTTTCGCGAAGTTCAAGAAACCCGATGGTTCGTTAACGAGTTAGACCCATCCATTTTGGGGTCGATACCTGATCTCGATGGGTTGCTTGAACAACCCAGCTTGGATCACGCGTTCCCGATAAGAATCTGAAATCGGACTCTTTCCAGTTTCGTACGGGGCCTTGTCGCCCATGAATACGACCTCGGTGATCCACCGATAGTAAGGACCGAGAATTGAGTAGTTTGCTCTCGTAATTGTGGGATCACACGCATGAGCGAGAATAGACGTACGTTTGAAAATGGCAACCTTTGTGATCGCCTTTGAGGGGATCGTTCCGTAGTGGGAACAGGTCCCCAGATACGCCAGAGAGGATTTCCAGTTTTTCGCCACCTCTAGGGTACGCCAATTATCCCGGTAGAACGCGGTGCGGGTTTCCATCGTCCCGGGCATATCATCCTTCCCCCCGTTGAACGATTCCAACGCATCCTCGTCCGCGTACAAATGGTTGCGAAGTCGAGTGGTATCGATCTGGACCACGACAAGATTGTCACCCTCGGTACATCTTGCGAAGAATACCGGGTATGAATTGGTCAAGTAGACGTGATCACGACGGGAGGGGTTCTCTTCCCAATTACCCGGACGATCCCCACGCGGCTGCAAACCCTGTTTGAGGATCGCTTCGAGATGGTCCGTACTGGTACCGTGATAGAGGTTCACGGACCTCGTCACGTCGGAAACATAGATGGTGCGCCCGTAGTACTCGGCGAGTGCACGCCACGGCTCCCCCGGGGCTTCCCGTGGGGGCTTCTGGCCCACGGCGGGGGCACAGTAGTAATCGTTTCCCACCACGTATACGGAGGGCCGATATCGTTGATAGAGGCCATCGCGGATGTCCGTGATATCGGAACAAAAATGTACTGCGATTATTTCGGCAGCGGTTCGGCGGGTTGTCTGGTTCATTCCTCTATACTAGGCGGAATACCCCACGGTGTCAATGGGGGGCCAGAGTTTATTTCGACGGACCATCTGACGAGTTTTTGGATTACTCATCGTTTGCAGAGGATTCGTGGTCAGGTGAATCAAATTGGGGTCGAGACGAGATAGAAATTCCTGTCCCTCGGGGTACGACTTTATGGTTCGATTTCACCGAATTCCCATTTGTATAAACCGTCTAATTCCCAATCTATCGGTTCTATTGTAAAGAGGTCCCGAGTGTTCTCGTCCCATGATATGGACCTGATAGTCTTTACCCGACACGGTCATTTCAATCTTACCGTCCATAATGGATTTCCCGGGCCAGATATAGATGACTCTCGGAGGCCCACGATCCATCCGGATTCATCCATGTGGGATCGATCAGCCGATTACCTTCATCTCCTACGAGAATATACGGAAGTACTTCCGTCTCCGTTACGATCAGATTGGGACCCAAATCGAAATCCCCACGGGAACGAATGAAATATTCATTTTTTGTTCCGGTGAGAAGATTTGTCAAGTAGTCTCCCGCGTAGTGACCTAGCCTCTGATAAGCGTGTTGCTTAACGGCCTGATTCATCAAATCTGTTTTCCACGGAAGTTGAGCCACCGTGAACATATCGGTGGTATGTTTCCACGGTTGACCATTTTCCTTGATCTGTCGGAAACTCGTATCCAACCAACTCGCGCGGGTGTCGTCGAGTTGCAAATACCCCGTGAGGGTTCCCCGGCGGTGATAATTGTGCACCCGTCGATGGGTTTGAATTTCCCCAAAACAGTATGATCGTGCGGTTTGGAAATCGTAATACACCCGGGGTTCAGGATGGGTATGAATGATCATTAGTCGTAGACCGCCTCGCACACGGCCTCCCCCCCGAACAAAATACCCCACTCTATGGGATACTTCGCGCTAAGATCGCGAACACGTTTTATATCCGTGTATTCATCAAGTCCGGTGAAGGTGATCCAACGGGGGTTCCAACGAGCTTTCATAGAGCACACCACGCATGAATTGATCCAGCTATAATAGTCACGCCATCTGATTTCAGAATCGGTTTAGAAATCTCTCCGGTGGTGATCACTCGAAACGACCGATGCTTGTATGGATTGTATACGATCTTACCGACGTATGAATAATTTTCCAACCCGTGGGGAGGATCGAGATCGCCCTCGATAAACGCGTGGACGTTCTTCCGTTTCTCTCGCCGCACCCGTGCGTTTCCAGCGGGTTGCACGATGAACTTGCAATCGGCAAGAATGAGTTCATCTCGGTGAACGATCACCAACCCCTTCTGGGGTCCCTCCCACGACATGACCGACCACATCCGGGTATGAAGATTTCGGTAAACCCGGACCCTCATATCTTCCGGACCACACCGCAGCCCGAACAACCCATTCCAATGGGATTTTTACATTTAGTTGCGGTGATCAAATCCGCCGTGGGCCATGGCTCCCCCGTGCGAATCGTGTCAATCAGTTCCGAAGTGGCGGTTTCCTCCGTGTAAACCACGGTGAAGGAACACTTGCTCGGATTGGTGCAGGAGAATTCAACGGAATACATTTCAAGAGGATATTTCATTTCTATACCTCGGTCAAGATTTTTCGAAGATCGGTTTTCCCAACCAAGTCAGTCCCATGCGGAACCACATCCGGGATTTCTTGATCAAATTTGGATCGGGACTCTTTACGACGATCTCGCCCCCGTGGGGGATGCTCACCCAATAGGGAACCCCGGGGGCCGCTCCCAAATGGTTATCGCCGTCGTGTATCGATCCCCGGAAGAGATACTTCGGGATGGGATTCCGAATGCAGTAACGGCGAACCTCGTCCATGAGAGGGTTCACCAAGGAGATTTTCCCCGTTAGGGGTTGGAGGAGGAATTTCTCAAACTGTAATCCATGGGAATCTGTATAATCGGGAAGAGGTTCATACTTTCCAACTCGACTACTCGCGTACCAAGTGTTGTTGTGGGGATCGAAATCGCGATCCCCAACCCGGTACACGAACTTGGAATTCGGCAGGCTCGCCCGGGAAGCGATCTTGGTGATTGTTGCGGAATCGCACTCCGGGTACTTGATCACCCCCGACGCGCATAGGATGTCAGGAATGAGCTTCGGGTTCAGGTTCTCCGTGTGTAGACGCGTTCGCGCGAGCACCGAGAGGCTGAGGAAATCTCTCATTTCTTCTTCGACTTCCGTTTCTTTATCTGCCGACGCGGAATCACCCACACCGGAACGAGTGTGTTCCAACCCGCCCACACGCGGGCGGTTTCCGAATCAAGAACGACGATTTCCGGTTCGCCCTCATGGGTGATCGCCCATCCGCGTATTTTCTTCATATCCACCCCCGTATTTGACTAGATAATCGCAAAGGCTTCGTCTATGGCCCAATCCAAATAGAGATTCAAAACTGGAATTTTCAATGCGGTGGCGATTCGAATAGCCTGTCCGGTTCCTCCGGTAGGACCTCCATCATACTCGGCGGGACTATCCAGTGTGCTACCGAGGACCTGAAACGAATTCCGCGCGTGAAGTTTGCGTGCGCCCGGGGTGCATTTGTTCCACGCGGGATGGTACTTCTCAGCGATCAACATCGCTTTCCCGGAGAGTTTTAAGATCAAACAGGGGGAGAGGGATTATCCCGGAACCCTCGCCATGGGAGGTAGATTTCCTTTTCCCCCGCGCCGTTTTCGAATGCCTCGTCGGCCCCCTTAGCGCCACCCGAACGGAGAACGAATCCTTTCTCCGACATGCGTTGGGCGATCTTGGTCATTATCCCGCATATATCTCGGGGCGTAGACTGCGATCCAATCCCGGCGGGATACCGCCTCACGAGATCGACTTCTCCGCCACCCACGCCATGCCCAAATAGGTGAGGGAATGAACAAGTTGATCCTTGCCGGTGAGGTCCCAGAACTGCGGGTGCTTGTTACAGAGCCAACCCTCGCGAGCGTTCTTCGACATTTTGTAAAAATCCATATGATAATGAATCAGGGCCTCACCCATGTAGATGACCAAGAATGCCCAAAGCGGAAGTGCCAACTGGGTCCACCACAGGAATGCCGTGAGCACGACGAAACTCGCTGCTACGTGGAGTCCAGTGTGAAAAATACCCCCGGGGTGCCCGTACGTGCCCTTATTCAAATACATGTAAGGGCACTGCAAGCGCGTGAAATCAAACACGTAATGCTTGAAGAAGAGCAGAACCAAAAGAAGAAGGACTTGATCAACACTCATAGTTTCTCCCTCCAACCAACTATGCGGAAAGCTAGGGGATCGAACCCTAAACCCCATTTAAGGGGCCACGGTTTTCAAGACCGTTCGACACGCCAGCCTTGTCGGGCTTTCCATCAGAGGTTCGGGTGGGATTCGAACCCACGACACACCCACCGAACCATTCGGAGGAAGAAACGGGATTCGAACCCGTGAGAGCTATTACACTCTGTTCGCTTTCCAAGCGAATACCTTAAACCACTCGGTCACTCTTCCGTGATTATTTAGATATTATCGAGTTCCCGGCAAGAGGTTCAGGTGAGACCCATGCGGTCTTCCATCTCGGTCTCGTATCGTCGTTCTCATTCGGGGGTTCCTATGCGCCATGTGCATCCCGCCCACGATTAGAAGGGTACCTATTATGGATAGGGCCATGATCTCTCCGTTGGCAATATATGCCAAACGAAGGAGATATCCGCCAGTCGCAAGGAGGACACTTACCCATAGCACATAAAGAAGAATGATCATCAGATTTTCCATCTAGTCAAGAGTTTCGGTCCTGATCTCTTCCGGGGTGGCAGGACGAACCTCGCCCCATTCCCATTCCTCGGTATCATCGGTGGTCCACCCGTCTCCGCGATGGTAGTGGCCCACGATATTCTCTATCACATACCAACCGGGAATCCAAATTTCGACATCATCGAGAAAGAACTCAAACCCGATGCCTTCTTGCATGTAGAACACGCTGGAATCATCATCGTGGGAATGAACAATCGCTTCATACCGGTAACAACCGTCGCCGGGACCAAGAATCTCAACGAGGATTCGTCCGGGCTTTGAGTATGACGGAAACTCAAACGTTACATCGGGCGTGGCGGTCATTTCAGTCATCTTGCCTCAACTCGTGTATTGTCGGGAATGACGAATCCCTTAACACGGCACACCTTGCTGATCCCGGTCTTCACCGCTTCATCCATCTTGATTGGGAGTTCCGCCATAACCCGGTCTTCGTTGTTCGCCGGGTTTACCATTCGCGTGACCCGAATCAGCCGAGGGAACTCCCGCTGGCACGACCGACACTCGATGTATACTTTCCCCGAACGGACGACTTTTGGGAAAACGGTCGAGACGTAGCGACTCATTTCGCATCTTCGTGAATATGAAGGGGAGGACCCAAATACACCGGGGGGAAATTTTCCTCGGGATAGATTTCGTTGAATTGGTCCGCCGTGGGATCGAGAACCCGACCATCGGCGAGACGAATCCAGACGTGGTTCATCTCTTCCATGTCGGGATCGACGCTCTCACAGGGAACCCCACTCATGCAGAGAAGAGTCGTGAGAGGCCAGCAGACCATCGCACACTTTCCGTGACTCGATCCCCCGTCCAATATACCCTCACGGAAATCGGTCACGAAATCGATCAACTCGGCGTCAGTCATTCTTCGTCCCCGGTGATGCCCTCTTCGACGAGGGCGGCATTGTAGGTGTTGTAGGGTGTCGCGCATTCCGTGATCGCGTCCGAGATGTGTCCGAGGTGATCGTCTTTGTATCCGTACAGGGCGGCCAACTCCAACTCATATTCCCTCGACTTCATATAGTGCTGGGCGGCCATCGTGAACAGGGCGAGTCCTGTCAGATATTCGGGCTTGTTGGGACATGCCCGTGCCCAAGCCCCGCCGGGTACCCGTCATATCCAGCGGACACACGATGATCGATCCGGATTCCATCGCCTTCGAAACGACTATGAAATCTTCATCGATCATCACTGATTGTTGTACGCGGATTCCTCTCGCCCGGGCCACCGTTATGCATATTTCTGACAATTGGATTGAATCGCTTGTCAGAAAAATGCATACATATTTCGTTCGGATCGGTCTCATGTTGGGTTCGCCGCGCATTTCAGCGGCCTGACCCCCCGCACCCCGGTAGGTTTCGTTCTCCCCCATCAGATAGAGCACGTTGGGATTCATTCGCAGATCAGCCCGGTACATCATGCGCTGAAACAGGATCACGACTTGTACCTTTCCAGACACAAAACGGGATCATCACCAACGGGTTGGATGCGGAACACCCACTGCGGAGACAGATAATACCTCGCGAGTGTATCCATGATCAACACCTTGGGATTGTCCGTTTTCGCGAATCTCTCCTTCAAACGGACACCCGGGGTGACATGCTTCCTCTGACACCACTCGACGAAGCCCTCTTGTATCCCCCGTGGGTGCGATTTGACCACGGCATACTCGTCCACGATCTTCTTGTGGAATCCGTCCCAGCGGTCTCGGAGTTTCTTGTCTATCATGGGTTATCTTTTTTGAATTCGTGATTGCGTGGGGGATTGCTTCTCATACGAGCGAGGATTTGATCGATTGTCACCGGGGTATGATCCCAGCAATCCGAGCCGACATCCAGAGATTGGTTATTCCCGGGAAGTGTCCCATGGGAGTGACCGTAGAGTTGGAGAGACCCCCGGAACGAATTGTTCCAAACGCGCATTCCGTAATGACACAGAACCACGGTATGCTTCTTTCCGGCTCGATCCTTCTCCCGGATTTCCGCCATCAACTGTCTGGACCGAAATCGCGGATGGTTCCAGATATAATCATCATCGTGATTTCCCCTGATCAGATCGATCTGACCGTTCAGTCGGGCGAGAACCGCGTCAGCCTGTTCCGAGGTGTAGCGACCGAAGAACACGTCCCCGAGGTGCCAAACAGAATCATTCGGCCCCACCACGGAATTCCAACGGCGGATAATCTCCTCGTTCATGAACGCAGTCGAGAGGGGACCGGGTTCCGTTGGGGTCTCGGGTTCAACCACAAACGGTCGCTTCGAATATTTAATGATATTCGTATGACTGATGTGGGTGTCAGAGGTGAAGAAAACTTTACTCATCACACACCACGATGCCGATGCACGATCACCTCGTGGACCTGATCCCCGAGTTTCTTGATCTTCCACAAGTCATCCTTGGTGAGTTCCGGGGAGGGATCAATAATACTGATCTGAACCCCGGATACCAGTGAGCCTTCGTGGGAAATGAAACTCGTGGCGGTCTTCCACTTTTGTTCATTCATGATCAGACCTTGGGATGCTTGTTGGCCCGGTCTGTGGCGATCTGCCAATACAGACGCAGGATTTTTCGCGGGGGGAACTCCACGGCGTCGTACCCGTGGATCATGTTTCGGAAGTGGTACGAACGCACGGAATTGAATTTGGTCATGCGGGCACCTCTTCGGAAAGACGGGCACATTCCCGAATATCGGTATAGTGTTCGGTGTGGGTCAAATCGCCGATGCCGGTGATGTAGGCGAGTTGGTGTACCATCAAACGGACAGCGGGATCACCCGTCAAGTCTCTGGTCCCTCGGAAGTTCGGCTCCGCCGAAATTTTCTTGAGGGCAAGCGAGTTCACGATTCCGTTCGGATTACACGCGCCCCGCTGAATAGCGAGGGCGTCACGATGCCGTTTAGCCATGGTTTTTCTTACCTCTGCCGTGGGGGATGAGCCGTACGAGCGTCCTTACAGGGGAACTGCTCCGCGAAAACATACATGGAAACCATGGCAGTAGAAAGCGTTGGTTCGATGGGGTTCCGCGAGATATAGTTGATAACGTCGGTCATACCCTGTCGCAGGGAGACCTCCCGTGGGAAACACACAGTGGGCTTGAAACCGATTTCCGTCATCACGTTCTGATGGACCAGAAACCCCTCCATCCAGCCCTTGAAGAAGAACACACACGCCGTATTCTCAATCAACGCCTCTCCGGCCAGCTTGTCCTGTCTGGTCAGTGTAGAACTTTTCTGGCACGCCTTGTAGAAATCGCGTGCATTGGACAAGTTCTCGGCCCATGCTGGGACAGACGCGAAGAACGTCAGCGCGAGGACGGAAACCGAAAGGATGCTACGCATGATCTACTTCTTCGAGAAAAAGAGGGAGGATGCGATGGTTTCCACCGCTTCGCTCTTACTCATATGACCGATGATCCCCACCGCCTTACGAATCCCGTAGTAGGATTCGGCCATCGCGCGCATGGGACCGGAGAGATTCAAACACACCGAGGTGGTCCCCACGAGGGGTCCCGTGAAATACTCGGCCAATGCCTCAATGGCCGCCGTGGTGATCTGGGGTTCGACCGTCTTCTTGTTCAACGAAAGCTTTTTCATTTATCCCCCGCGTCCGATTGAAATTCAAACTCTGGGACTTAATACAGGGATTTGTCGGCAGCGTCAATATGAATTCGTTTTACAATAGAGCGAGGCCCCGAGAAAATCCCCCCGATGGGGTCTGGGTGAGCACCCGGGCAGAAACATTTGTGGTTCCATTCAGCGCCATGAACAGTGAAGCCAATGCTTCGAGGCCCCATTTTTCTCAAGAATGATTTGATCACTGGGCTCGGGAGAGACCCTTATTCGCGACCACCCTGTGGGGGAACGCCGACCGCAAAGTTACGTCGGAGAGTTTGAAATTCGGAGAAAGTTGAACCGTATCCGGGGTGTTTTCGTTGAACTCGTCACAGGAGACGATATTCGCCGGGGGAGATTCGGGGGTTTCAGTGTCGGCCCCGGGGGCGGCGGGTTCAACCGTGGGGTTCGGAGATTCCGCCCCGATGGACCGTCTAGCCGTGGCCGTATAGGTGGCGACTTGCCCCGTTGGTGAGACGTAATGGGTGATCTCGGTCTCCTCGCTGCTGAGAGCTTAAGTTTCCCCAATGAACACGTCGGACGATCCACCCATCCGTTGATGACCACACGAATCCGTGTTCCCCGCGACGTTCACGGGAATACTGTTGATGAATACCGCACCCACTCCCCCGGCGGTACGCCACCCAGAGTGACTCCTAGGCCGCGATCCATGAGGGGTTCCAGTTGCGCCGTTCACGGAAGCGATTTTCGAATTCACGAATACCGTGTCCTGTGGGCTCGCCAAGATCACCCCTCCCCCCGTGTTTCTGTCGCCAATCCGTTGAATCGAGCGCGTCATAATAATCCTCCGGCCTATTTAGACGTAAAATTTCCTAAATACCCGAGAGGAGTACGACAGGTGGACTTTTTAGGAATCAACAAAATCTGGATTATCGGGGCCGCCGTGGCTATCGTTGTTGGATTGGGCGGAATCGCCATCTATACGTGGCGCGGTGACATCAAACAGGCCGCCTATGATCACATTTTCCGCGAGATGGCGAAGGTCGAACTCGACGAAAAAGACCGGGAAATCAAGCGACTCAACGAATTCGCCGAGGGCAAAGAGAAAGCCATAGTGGCGGCCCAAACCGAGAAACGGTTGGCACAGGCCAAGGTAGACGCCTTGACGGGATTGCTCCGGGGTCAGACCTACGCGCAGGAACCCGTTTCCCCGGGTCTCACACGGGCTCTGGACGCAATTCAGGATTATGGACGGGCGGTTCCTGCCCCAATCCCTTCCCCCACTGGGAGGGCTCCAAAATGAAGTATTTCGTACTAGCTCTGCTCTTGGGACTCACCGCATGTGGCGGGGATCGCGACCTCTTGGTGGTGAGGACTCGGGCCGAGATCATGTTACCCCCACCGGAGATTACCGGGAATTGTCCCACCGAGATCGATCTGATCGTACCCACCGGGGTACAGGGTCGGTACACGGAATCCGAGACGGGTGAGATTTCCAAGCGGAATCGCGTGGCCTACGTGGATTGTCGTACCGTGGTGCAACAGATCATCGACTACTACGCGGATCAGAAAGCCCGCGCGGACAAGTTGAACCCCAAGCCCTAAGACTTGGGTGCGAATTTCACAGACAGACGTTCAAAAGTTTCACGGTGGGTATCCTTGACAAGTTCATTTTCCGTCAGAGGACGCTGAACGATGAATGCAATATATGTGCCATCGGAATAGTTGTGACTGCATTCCCGGAATACCCCCGTGTCACACATTTCTTGCGTGAACACGAACGTCTCATGCGGATAAAAGCAAACGTCACCCACGAGGGACTGAATGTAATCGAGTTTCTCACGAACACTCTTGAGCGTGGAGTCCAAATCTAGCGTATCGATTTCATAATCCTTGGTCGTTTTCATCGAGGTCTCCACGGGTTTAGGTCACAGGATTCGGGTATTTCTCAATCAGGCCCACAACAACGCCGTTGTTTGGGATTCCCTTTATATCCGAAGTTAGAATTTTGTCAAGATCATATTGACTTTCGCCTAATAGGTTCCATCTAGATAAGGAATCGGGGGTCGTTCCTGTCCCTCGTAAGACGCCAAGCGATGGATTTTTCGAAAAATCCACGGCAACGTCAAAAAGTGCCCGCTGGATGACTGAGTCAGGTCTTCACCGACCTGATTTAGCCGCGCTAGGTCACATAAATCGGGGTCTTATAGTTTAATCATGGCATTCCAAAACGAGGTAGGCTGCATCGTATTATGTGGAGTGCCTGATCCGGAACTTCCGATACCGGAGATGCTGCCACCGAATCCACCTCCGTTGGTCTGCCACGATCCGCCCGTGTTAGCACCGGGATACGCATCAGGCAGAGAGTGTGAGTGAGGTCCGTTTTCAGCCGCCGTCAGGGCGTGGGTTTCTGTACCGAGGATTTGACCCAAGTTGCGTAGGGTAAGAGTAGACCCGGCTCCTGCAATTCCCAACACTCGACCCAGAGCTTTGGGAATCGCGAGAGTCTTGTGCGCGTCGAAGTCCACTCCCGCAGTGACACCGCGACCACCGGAGACCGCAGCATAAGTGTTGCTAACATTTATCCATATCAGTTCGTACAGGGGTAAAGTGTCATTATTTGCCCGCGTGGTTGCGCCCGAGGCGGTCGATCCAATGGTACCGTCGTTGACCATGATCCATCCAGACTCCGCAACGATCTTGAACGTGAACTTCACATCGCCCGTGGAGAACGATCCACCCACACCGAGGGCGGATCGGGCCGCACTTGCATTCGGTGGGATAATTGAATTGCCCCTCTCCCAACTCACCATCCATCGCCCGGTGAGCACATCTCGACTAACCTCATAACCGGAGGCTTGCACGATCAAAAGAAAATCTTTCTGAACCACACTCAGCACTCCGGGTTCAATCTCACCCGAGGCATTTGCAATAAGCGGATTCCCCACAACCAGCGCATTATGAACCACATTGTAGGCCCCGGCCCGGATCGCATTCGCGATGGCTATTTCAAGCGCGGTTATCTCCTGTTGAACAAGGAGAGTCGGAACGGGTTGCGAAAGGGTCTCGTAGTACGCGGAGAGAGACGATTTCATTACATCACGCGCCAAACCGCGACATTACCCGTGAGGTATCCGAGACCCGCCGCGAGCAATGCGGTTTTCAAATCCGCCGAATAGTCTAGAGCGTCCTGTTGGGTCACCAATGTGGAGTATTCGTAGAACGTGCTGGCCGTGGCTCCGAACGTGGTTTCGTCCACGTTTCCACCAGAACCGGTAGGGCTGAATAGAACCGCCCGAGAGGTAGCCGTGGGGGAATGATTCAGGAAGAATTCGTTAATCGTGTCGATGGTCTGGGCGGAGATCGAACCGGGGCTCAGAATGGTACGAATCGTATAAAGATGAACAATGTCCTCGGGACCCTCTTGAGACCACGATACGGACCACCAACCCGATCCGGTGTCCCGTGAAACCACATATCCCGCTGAAATCAACACATTGAGAAACTCAATCTGCATTGCCGTCAGACCATCCGTGTTCTCCACCGCGACCGTGGGGTTTCCCACCACGCGAGCATTAAAGAAGGTCGTGAACGCTCCACGGGCGTTGGCATTTCGAATCGCCAGTTCGAGCTTGGCAATCTCGTCTGACAGGGCTTGGGCCTGTACGATTCCGAGAGAGGACAGAGAGGACTGATAGGCGGTCGTGCTATTCAACATGGGGAATCTCCTCCCCTATTTAGTGTAGACCTCGACTCCCTTCTGTTCCAGCCTTTTGGCCTCTTCCCAGAACAAATACTCGTTCATAACATCAAGGAAAACCGGTTTATGCACGGAGAAGGGGCAAATGATCAATTTTTGATTTTTCACGATTTCACGGAAAATGTCATTTTTCACAACAAGGCCCCCACGGGTGGGTGTCCATTTCCACTGGTGATCGGCGCGGGCTCTGGGATTCCCGTATTGGTTATTGATCCGGTCCATTTTGAAAGAGAATAACTTCACCGCGTAGGGTCCGTCCACGCGAGGCTTACGCACTTCAACTCGGTTGTCACGCCACCACTGGCAATGGACCGAGGAACACGCCACGGCTCCCTTACCGTGAACCTCACCCCGGAAGAATCGGACCCGATATTGATCCATTTCCACCCGAGCGGGACCGGACTCGCGGAAATATCCATCTTGGTTGAGCCATTCGAGGGTGATTCGTCCAATGAGGAAACCCCCCTTTACCCCATCACCGGTCTGGGTCAGATTCCCGGAGTTCGCTCGTTCATAGCGAATTCTAGTGGGAATTTCACTCGGGGGGATGTGAACGGTATTGTCATCGCGACGATGCCTCGCGAGGTAATCTTCAAATTCCTTCCGAGTAATGATATGCTGGTCATATAATTTTCGATTATCCCGCATTGCGTTGATCAGAGCCAACGCATAGTCGGCACCCATGGGGTATTGGATAATCGAATCAAACATGTCCCAGAGTATCCGGACTAGATCGGGTTGTCCATTCAAACATTACGGGGTCCGCACTATCGGTTCGGTTCGCTACCTTTCGGAACGAGGGCATATCGAGGCGTTCAACACTCCACCGCTCCACCGGTCCCGTGGGACGATTCGCTTCGGGAATACGGGAGAGTTTGTTCTCGGTCAGTGTGACCAACCGCTTCCGACGCTGCAAGAACGATCCACGCTTGAAACTCGGGGGATAGTCATTGAAATTCACCGAGGCCCGGGAGAACAACATTTCCTGCATCTCACTTCCGGATTTGTGCTGCAACTCCCGGTGGGAAAAATACTGATGGGCGGCCATCGAGATAGCGTTCTTCGTTGCATCATTTTCTCGCCACAGGAACGCGTTCGCGGCCTCGCCTCGGGCGGGAAGCTGGAACACCCGGGCATCGACACGGGAGGCGTCTTCTCGACCTTCTCGGGCCAGAATTTGACAGCATTTCGGGTGAACGCAGCGGTCGCCATCGCCGCAATGACGGAGGTCAATTTCTGAATCTTGCCATCGAAGAACATTTGCTCTCCGGGATATCGGGTGATCCACACGAGGGAGATTTCGTCACTCTGGGACAAGCCTGTGTTTGCTCGATCAGATACCGAGTGGTCTCGACCATGGAATCGGACATATTCTTGTCGAACGGTCGCTCCATACCCCGGGTGAACTTGGAAAACCCCTTTCCGTCGATCCTCGCGTAGACGGGAAGGTACGGCAGAAATCGGCGTTCGGTTTCCCGACGCTCGTATTCCTTCATCCGCGTTCCAAGTGCGTCCCTGTCCTCAGACATTACTTCCTCATTTTCTGAAATTCTTCGAACATCAAATATTCGGTAGCAGAATCCTTATAGAAGGGCCAACCCCAAAGATCGACGTTAGCCAAATGATAATCCTGCGGGTATCCGGTTTCAATCGGATCGACCGGTATAATCTGACCGAGATAGTTCCACTGGCGTGACACTGCCGGTGCGTTGATCGAGTTTCCCGTCCGTATAGGTTTCGTGCAGATCGCCAATCTGGAGGCAGTCGGGGACAGCATTCTTCGGCCACGCATCGGGACGGTCGTAGTGGTACTTCCAACGTATTCCGCGTAGAGTTCCACGGGGGTTTGATCCCGAAGCACTCGATGTAGATTTTGAAACTCGGCCAAATAGGGGTTTCCCGCCACATCACGGGTGTACCATTCCCATCTCCCCGCCTCGGCGGTCATCTCGACCAAATCATCGTGCGAGGTGAATTTCACATTTGTGTATTCTTCACGGGCGGGACCCCCGGTGCGATGACGCGCATCGTTCTCAACCACTCCAGATGGAGTTGATGTCGCCCTACCACGGTGGTGTTCATTCGGATCAGAGCAGGACCCACGTCGGAATGTCGTTTTCCGTTCACGGCCCAGTACTGATACACCCATCCCCCGTTGCTTGGAACCCCAAGGGGAGGTCCTGTACGGTCTTGTCGCGAATCCGGTAGGCAGTATCCGATCTGACAATCACGGAGGACTGGGGATTGGTTACCACAATCAGGTAGCCCGACCGGACCTTGTAGACACGTTCCCCCGTGAGTGTGGATAGATCGTCAACAACACTCACTTCTTTTTCGCCTTCGCTTTTGGCTTTGCCTTCACCTTCTTCGGGGAACTCATGATATCCGCACTGATCATACCGAACAGGATCGCCCGCGTCGCGTTGTACCGGGCACCGTAGATGTCGATATCCGCCTGTTTTTTCATTTCCCGCATGTACATCTGCATGATGGAATTGGTCAACGAGTTCGGATCACGTGTGGTCATATCCGATTTTTATCAGGTTACGAGCGAATTGTCCATCTATTAATCAAGCAAATCGAATTCTCCCCGCATGACCCGTTTGGTCTGGGCCTTTTTTATCGATTTTGACCACCGGCCAGAGCACGAAGGAAATTACCAAGTGGACCTCCACAGTGGCTAGCCGCTCGTTACATAACGAAGTCTGGTCTTCCATTCGTGACCTAAAGCGCAGCGCCATTCCGCAATAGCACGAATATGTTCTATGGTTCTCATAATGGTATTTGGGGAAATTTTCCTGATACGATAGACGACGGGCGTTGTGTCCATTCATGGCCCAATGAACAACGTAATTTAACTGGTGTTTGCATTGTTCTGGATATGCAAAACGTACCATCGAAGATTGTCATAGACTCGCGGAATCGCGAGGAGGTAAATGCCTATCGACAACGTACATCAATGCGGGCTCCCCCTTAGAATGGAAATGCGACCAAGGCCATCGTTGGACAGTCAAATACAACGCCATCCAACAAGGCCATTGGTGTCGTAAATGTAATCAGTTTAGAAGATCGAAATGATTCATGCTCGTCTCCTCGTCTATTTAGGAGAATCAGTCCCACAGATTTCTATAATATTTTCCGAACAATTTCGTGCCATTAGCGATTCGGGCGCTCATCGCCTCGAACCCCTCTTTGTCCGTTTTCCCTTTGTCGTAGAATTCAAGCTCCCAAGTCTCGTCTAGGATTTTACCAAACGCAAAAATCATTTCACCCAGCACATAGTCCCACCGCATAAAGAAATTGTCGTCGATGTCCCACTCGTGTTCTTTCGCGGGAGCACTAGTGGTGCGGAGATTTTCGGGCACATCTTCATCGTCCACATGAGGTGCCGTGTTTGACCGATTGCAACTTCACCAAGACGGGATGAATGATTTGTGCAAGAGTGTGATCCGCTCCCCAAACATCGTAATCATGAATCTTCACTTTGACTTTGCGGGGGAACAAGTCATGAAAAAACTGAAAGGGAGACAATGGCAAAGCTTCCGCAATCCGGTCACGAAATGATTCACTCGCTCCGACGTATTTGAATAAATCCGCGAATTGGTAAGGACCAAACCAGTCCTTATCAGGTCCGATATAAACTTTCATCTTCTTCCTTCGAGCCGTGTCCGACCTTTGAGGACTAATTTCAATATCCCGTCAATGGAGAATTTACGTTGGCGTCCGATGTTCATCCAAAACTGTTTTGATACCAATGACTGTGCGGATATCCTGTGATGGGGTTGATAGTTCAACGTATCCCGTACGAATCGAGACATAGTATCAAAGTTTTTCATCTCCATCTCGGCGTCCCATTTCTGATTCGCCAATCGACGCCGCTCCCGGTCCTGTGCCTCTTCGGGGGTTTCTTCCGTCAAGATGAGATCGCGATTTCTCACGAGTTTTCCGTTACATTACCCCGGCGGAGTTTGTAATCGGGACTGACAAACTTCAACTGGACTCGACCGAGGTACTGATCCCGACGTTCGATCAAGGGACGAACCACCACGCCCTCTCGGATGTTCGAATCGGAGATCGTGTCCTTGCCGTCCCGCAGAGCCATGACAGCATCCACCGAGTACTCGAACTTGCCCAATACCGGCACCCGGGGAATTCCCACGAGTGACAACAGGCTTTCCAGTTCCTCGTCATTCGCGTATCGACCCGTGGGATAACTACCCAAGTAAATGTCGAATACCCGAAACGTGGGACTCTTCTGACCGTAGTGCAAATCCTGCACGCCCTGCCCGAATACCTCACCCAAGAGGTGAACCCCATTGTGATCGAGGGCTATCCGACGAAGAGCCACCCGACTATCCTCGTTGAGGTTCTTGTACGCACGTACATAAAGATTTCCCGCGTTCTGCGTCACGTCCTTGAAGCACAAACCACTGGAGCCCAATCCCTTGGAGTAAACAATCACGTCACGAACATTGTCGAGGGATTCAAATGCCTCGGGATTCCCCGTGTGCGGAGTCAAACCGATACCACAGTAAGTTCCGTGCAACTTTTCGGTTACCACGACGGGTTCGACACGAAGAACGTCGGTGTGTTTCTCCCACGCTTCGATGTCGTACTTCACGGGGACCATTCCTGCTCCACCCGCATTGAAAACCTCTCCCGACATGCAAGTGGGAATCGGTGGTTCGTATTTGATCATGGAGAAAAACTCGGCGACATCCTGACCGAGGGTGACTTCGAGAATCTCGTCCCCGTTCTTGAGAAACTTGTTTTCCACGAGGGGGATCAGAATACCTTCCGAGAAAATCTCACGTAGTTTCATAGGTTTCACGCGATCACCACGCTTACCCGCGAGCATTCCCTTCTGACTCTCCACAGGAAGAGGATTCCCCTCTCGATCAGTGTCCTTCCAGAAGCCAATTCGTTTGAGCACGTTTTCGGGAATCACCGTGTCCGCAGGCACGTATACGGCGAGATCACCCACCGCGTATCGGAATGATCCATCGTCTTTGAGATTCGAGATACATGTGTATCCACCGACACGGTTTAGCGACAAACGATCCGCATTTGGATGCTTGCTCACCTCGTCGATTCGAACAACCTTGACCTCGAATTCACTCATCTTGATCTCCCAACAGGAGAGCCGCGAATATCACGCGGCTCTCTCCGAATATCACGCGGCTCTCTCCAACAGAAACGAATCCCTTACTTGGGGCCGTACTTCGTCCAAAGATACTTGCCGAGGACGAGCGGCCAACAGAGAGCGGCCACCGCAACATTCTGGGCGGTGCGAATCTCCACGGGGGTGCTAGTCCAGAGGCGATAGAATTCGACCACATAGCCGATAACGTAGAGATAGATCAGATACATAAACGTTCCAAAGTGTCAATTCATCAAAGTCATAAGTCATAAGACCCCGATTTATGTGACCTAGCGCGGCTAAATCAGGTCGGGCGAAGACCTGACTCAGTCATCCAGCGGGCGCTTTTTGACGTTGCCGTGGATTTCATTTCGAAAAACCCATCGCTTGGCGTCTTACGAGGGACAGGAACGACCCCCGATTCTTCCGTGTGAGAGCAAATCGAGCAGCGAGGGTTTTATGCAAAAAATCAGAACACCCATACGCTCTCACAAATCCTATATACGCCGACGCCGCTCGGGGTCAATACTTTTTAGGAAACCCATAACACGAAATCTGTTATTGGTGTCACCAAAATCAATATGGAACCCGTTGGGGACGTTTCGGCTATGTGGCATGAGACCGTATTGGACATATTCTTCGCCGTCGCTCGTCGCGTCCATCTCGTTGCTATAGGAGGATTTGTAAACCTCTTCCCCGTCATCGCTCAGAACGAGGACGAAAGCCGCACGTTGTGTGTGGCGTGCTACTTCAAACTGTCTCATGAAACCTCCACTATCAATTCAATGTTGAAATCGGGATTTATTTCTCGTGCGAAATAGCCACGAGGATTCACGCAGACCCGTGTCTTGCCGATTGTGTAATCGAACGAGGAATGGACATGGCCGTGTACCCAAAGAGCCGCCCCAGATGATTCTACCAGAGCATCGAGATTCGATGCGAAACCGGGCGAATATTCGTCTCGGGCGTATTGTTCCGCGATTGACTGCCCAGATGGTGCATGGTGAGTGATGACCACATTCGGCTTCGCCTTCTTGAATTCCTTGGTGAGAAACTCGATAGCCTGCTGGTGCTCGTATAGTGCGATGGCGGGGGTGAACGGACGCTTCTCGGTGGTGGTGATCAGCCGGAAGTCATTCATCCCACGTCGGGCAGCCATCATCGCCCCGGGTGGATCACCAAAGAGATTATAGTCGGTCCACAGGGTTGTTCCAACGAAGCGAAGCCCCGCGATTTCAACGGATTCGTTCTGCAAGAACGTCAGCGCACCACCACTCTTCGCGGCCAATTCGTGAAGATCATCACAAACCGACTGTATATCGCCTCGGGGCTGACGACCGCCATAAAACTCATGATTACCCGCGATCATCACCACGGGCACGCCGAGTTTCCGAGACTGCTGGATGGCCCAATCCCCGCCCTGAGTGGCGACACCAATATCACCCGCGAGTACAAGCACGTCTTCGCCTGCTGGATTCAGCACGAGCGGGCCGAACTCCAAATGCAAATCTGACATCAATCGAATTTTCATGTCATCGCCTCAAAGATAATCCACGATTCGCCCAGCCCTGCTGGAGGCTTCCGCATATGCCGACAGGGGCGCGGTGGCGGACCAGTGGCGATCCCGTTCCACGGGCAACCGAAATGGCGGGAAACGAATTTCTTGGAGTTCCGCGAAGCTTACCGAGCCCAACTCTGGGCAACCCATTCCCAAATCACACAGGCCGAACATGATACCATCGGCGTCCATTTCGGAAATCAACCAAGTGCAAGACCCACCGAAGAACTTGACCACCGGATAATGATCCGTGGAGCCATCGGGGGACGCGGCACTTTCCGCAGCATTCTTGAGAAGCTTCGCGCGGATGGGCTTGGTCAGGATCATCATCGGGAACCTCATTCGGAAACAGGAGCGGGGGTTTTGTGGACTTCCCCGTAACCCTACGTCATGCAGGAGGCGTAGAACCTATGCTCGTTTTATACAGGTTCCCGCCGAGATTGTCAATCGGTTTCGTCTTCAATATGACGATTCCGAGCCTGTTCCTTGGCCTGTTTCGCACCAATCTGGGGAACCTTTTCTTTCAAGGTCCACCTACGTTCCACCATTTCCATATAGGATTGGTCCCAATCTTTCCGGGGAAGCAAATCGGGAATGAATCCCTCGCGCCAGAGAATTGCCGCTTTTTCTACTAGTTCCATGATTGATCCTCGAAAATTACCCCACGCGGGGTACACCAGATATAGATTTCTGGTTTTCGAAGTCATCGACTAAATGTAGCTATTCCAATGTTCCTGTTATCGTCACCGAGGCCACATTGTAACTTACCGAGTATTCCACGGTTTGATCGGACCAATATTTCACATACTTGGCCGTCGCCTCGGTGTGGGACGAGGCTTTTACAAGCCGCCCGTGCCAAATATAGGTTCATGGTGACACCGTTCCAAAAATTTTTTGGGTGTTCGCGAGGGCTTTTTTTCCCAGAGTGAGAACCCGAAACACCTCACGGCGGCGGGAACCTCGCGTTCGTGTCTTGATTTCGGGAAATACAATCCGAGAGGCAACCAAATTTTGGTTAGCCATACGGGTCAACGCCACGTAGACTTGGGCATTGCTGACTTCCCGGTCCGAATCACTCAGTTGACGAGCAAGTTCCGCCGGGAACGCCCTAGGACCAAGTTCCTCGACTTTCCGGAGCAGGAGGAACTGAAAGTGCTGTAGTGTCTTCATATCAATCCTTGATCAGAGGAAGAAGTTCCCTCGCATTATCGTAAACCTCGCTCAGTCCGCTGGAATGTGCATATTCGAGTGCCTGATCCACGGTCGGCTGAGACCCCAAACGCGGAATTTTTGGTCGGGTGGGATATTCCAGTTTGGTTCGATATTCGTCAAAATCGAGCATTATATTCCCCGTTTCTTCATTATCTGTTTCACCACCGCCAACGGACGGCCCGTTTCCTTGGAGAGGCTTCTCGCGATCTCGTTTCTTTTCTGTATCGCGATATGGGCATCGAGCCACACCACGACGCGTTTGCACGCTTCCGCATCATCGCTCTCGTTGTTATCCAGCCACAACAGGGCGATTTCAAGATCATACACGGAGGGAGTCTTCACGAAAACCTCACCCTGAGTCGGTCGTACGCGGCATTAGCCGCCTTGGCGAGTTCCACATCACCACCCAGATCGGGGTGGAGTTCCTTCATCAGGCGACGGTAAGCGGCCTTGATCTCCCCAAGCGTGCATTGCGCGGAAAGACCGAACATGTCCAGATCGGGATCGCCCGTGCGACCGGACTTTTCCATCAGGGCGGATTCCGCGAGCTTGCGCCAGAGCTTCTCCGAGCCAACGTGGCCGGTGGGATTGGGACGACCCGCGAGAATACGGGCGACGTTTTCCGCTTTGCGCTGGGCGCGTTCCTCGTCAGACAGGCGATAGCGGGCCATCTAGGCGATCTGGCCGATCTTGGACAGCACCGGGGTCATCGCGGTAAGATGCTTGCAACGACGATCATGAGACTTTTTCTTGAACACCCAACCCGGGCACGAACACTGCCACTCGCCCGAGGTCACAGCCTGCGCGACGAGGTACCGGCGCATCCCCGAAGAAGCGGGAATCTCGAACCGGTTCGTGTGCGTGGCGTTGTCGACGAGGACAACACCACCATAGGGGGCAACGAGGGCAACGAGGGTCTTGTTCATGAAATTCTCCCACTCGGTTTCAATAGACCTCTTATACCGGGATTACGTTACCACGTCAATAGGATAATAGTGATGATTCACTCTTTGAGGTCATGTTCCCGACTATGGCACAGGCTTCACGCTGGCGGCCAGCGATAGACCTCGGGCCACAGCACGCGCGGGTCCTGTAGCTCCCTCGTTAGTCCGAGGAAAATATCGATTAACCTGTTGTAGCGGACGATGGCGAGAAGCGCCTGTTCGTCGTCCATGCATACGAGCCGATAAGTTCCGGCGTTGCATCGGGAATCTTGATCGTCACCAATTCGGCGCGCGGTAAAATCCGATTTTCCTTAGCGAGCTTGAAACGGTAGCGGGCTCGTCCGGCAAGACGGATATGCCATTGCATGCCGCTAGCTTCAGTTGCGCGGATCGAATCCGGCAACGGACGACGCATACGGAAGCTATAGATCACGTCGCAGACATTGTCGGGCACGTTGATGCTAAGTTTAGTCGCCCATTCCTTGATTTCGGAACGATCGAACTCGAATTCGCTTATTCCCTTCTTCCAGTGGTCGAAGAAGATTTTTTCGATGATCGCCACATAGCGATTTTCGGTTTTACGCCGCGCGACGCTCATCGGCTCTCTCTTTCGAATAGTTTCTATCGCGCTTACCGATGACGGTGGACGATACGCCGTAATACTCGGACGCCCGGGCGAGCGTCATTTGGAGCAGCTTCCGATCTCCCAACTCGACGATTTCCTGCGGCGCTGACGGTCGCAGCCGCATCGCCTTAATAAGCGTGCCGGCCACCACGCGCGCTAGTATCGGGGGAACCGAGTTTCGGCAGTCGGCCGTCGCTTTGCGGCGACGGCTGGTGCGCGAAGAGATCAGGGAGCGTTTTAGGCCGCCCGGCATATGGCCGCTGCGCAGGCGGCGCGCGGCCGCGATTTCTTCCGGGGTCATCTTCATCGGTCGACCCGGGATTCCGCCGCGTATTCCCGGGCGTCTTCCTGATCCGCCAAGGCGTTCTCAAAAGCCTGCTCCAACCCCTCGTCGGTTTCCAAGTAGGCTTGGGCCAATTCATCATAGGAGGACTGACGCATATCGTCGTAGGCGTCCCCCGGTCCCTTGCAAGAGACAACCTCGATCTCGTCCGGATCGGCGGGCTGACCACCGCTCGAATAGGTCGGACCCTGCGCGGGGGCTCCGAACAGACACGTGTATACAATGGTCAAATCGACCTCTGCGCCCAAATCGGGATCACCCATGGGCAGGGTCGCCGTCATCGTGTGTCGGGTCTTCATGACATCCTAGAAAATTGTGATATTTACTGTGCAGTAAATAAGGCCGATTAGACCCACGGTCTCCATCACGACCGAATAGGTCCGACCATTTGGAAAACGTGTGCCCACGTCCTTCACGTACACCCACGGGACTTCCGGGAACGGGGGCTTTTCCAACGTGATGTTCAGACCATAATGATTAAACACAGGGGCTCCTTCGGTTGAAGCCTTTATACCGGGATTACCTTATCAGGTCAATTAATGAAAGAAACCGAACCAATATCCCGTTCCATGCACCCACGCGATGGGGAAAAACAATGCGCCCCCAATGAGGAATCCCCACGCACCCGTACCGAGACACACAATAACATGGGTGATCCACGATGCGAATCCCCAGATCAAGAAAACAAACATTAGAAATGGCATCTGATACCTTTCGTTTTCTTTTCGTAATATCCGATATTTTCAAAATGGTCAATCGGCGTTTGGAGCGATAGGTGGGGAATGATCCCACTGGAACTCCTCGCCCCGTTTCCGTCTTTCAACCCGTTCTAACCACACCCAGCATTTCTCATGGAAGTCGTCCTCGGAACGGTCCTCGTATTTCTTCGACCTCCAGAATGGCAATCTGGCGCTCTACTACCGCAGGGTAGAGAATCCCCTATTTGGAGCGTCTAGTCGGAATCGAACCGAAACTTCTCTGCCTTGGAAGGGCAGGGCACGACCAATATACCATAGACGCGAAAGACATCACTTATCCCAATCTATTTAGGATTTCTCAACAGGAATGTCAATAGATTTACGAAGTGCAATCATCTGATGCGTGAGTGCTACCAACGGGGAGAGAATTCTAAAATCGCAACCCACCGGGGAGTAGTTCATAAGATCATCACAGGCTACCGCTTGGCGATGAATCTCCGTGACCCGTTCTGGTGTGCATCCCTGAATCAATTCCTGTAAGAACCAGAGGAAATCATGGATCGCTCGGGTGGTATTCGGGGTCGTGACCAGTTTCGACTGGGCCTGTTTGATCTCGTCCAGCGTGTCCATGTGTGTCATTTCTTCTCCGGCATTTTTCTGAACGACCATTTATCCATACCGTGTTTTGCGGCTTTGATCTTGTCGTCATACGCGAGGCCATTATCGTAGTAGTCTCGTCCGCCAACTAATCTCATTTATCACCATCGCACTAATACCAATCACTACCCGAAACCCTATACTGGAACTCCTCGCCCCGTTTCCGTCTTTCAACCCGTTCTAACCACACCCAGCATTTCTCATGGAAGGCGTCCTCGGAACGGTCCTCGTATTTCTTCGGTCGAACATACGTAGCTGCTCGAACGGGATACCACGCAAACCACCATCGCCAACCCATAACGGGGGGTTTGATTTTCAGTCTCATCGATCCAGAATCGCTTTAGCGTTGTCGAGTGCGATTCCAGCCCAATAGTTGGCCTCGTTGCTCCCATCCGGCGCGGTCACCCCGTTGTCGAACGTGGCATACGCCTTACCAAACAAAACAAGGCGACTGATGGCAGCAACAGTACAGACTTCAACGAGATCACGAAGCGCCGTTTGCAATTCTTCAATCGTTTCATAATTGTTCATGAATGTTTGCAATCCTTGGCAATACCATCTTCTATATATTCGCGCGTAACTACGGACAGAGAAGTTTTGCGTTCAATCGCAATCTCACGAAGGAGTTCAAAAATAAAACGTTCTAGTGTGGTGACAGTTCGGACAGTATCAGGAGAGTCGGGGCAGTTCCAACCCTTGGCGATTAGATGTTCCGGCATTCTCGATAAGGTGCGAATCATAATAGCTCCACAAAATCAAATGAACCGAAATCGTACCATCTGGGGAAAGTTCGAATTACCCGATGTGGGGTGTTCGTCATCCCAGTTCGAATATGAGCAGTGAATCTTTCATATCCGAGTTTCCGTCCCTCGTCCATCCTCATTTCACGAAGACGGGTCGAGATTCCCCGTTTCTGTTGCTCACCCATAACGACACACGAACTCATATAGAACGTCTTATCGTTTTGGAATTCCTCGTCTACTCCCGGAAAATCACAACGCAGAATGGGTTGCGCGAGTCCATACGCTATCGGTGAATCATCGCAGACCACGAAACCGACATTCATCGGATGAATGAATTCCTCTCGAAGTTGCTCGTACGAGCAGCGCAACCTCATTGGAAAAACCCGTTCCATCCGATGAACATAGTGTGCGAACCGATCCCAGTTCGAAGCGTTTACTCGTTCGTATATCAACGTTACTTGACGTTTACGATGAGTGCAGGCTGGGACAAGCGCATGGGCTGATCACTATAGAGGTTGCGAGACGACTCTGAAAGACACCATTGGCATCATGAAACCACTCATACTTCGTGATGATGTTATTGGTCCCCATCGTCTGTTCGATTACCCGAGCGGACGCAGTTGCGACGCTACTAGCCGCACCGATCCACCACCCAAAGAAACCCACGACCGCAATTAGGAGGACGATCCAAAACGCCCAAGCGCCTACGCTTAGACTAGTTTGTCTTGCTTCTCTAAAATCTGATCTCATAACTTCTCCCTAGTTGATTCCGTAGAACGTCGTGGCCTTTTCGAAACGTTCCTTGAACTCGTTGATGTTCTCGGGCGGGGGGAATTCGAAGTACGATTCAAAGCCTTCCCCACCCTCGATCAGAGTGGCCTGAATCTCGTCCTGAAAGAACGCCTCGTCGTAACCGCATTCACGGTGATACGTGTCCATGTTCTCGACCAGAGGACGCGACAATCCATTCAATAGAACGTCGATATCCCGTTTGTACTCGGGGTCCAAATAATACAACGCATGGGCGATCTCGTGCCGAAATGCCTCTGTGGGAACATCCACAAGGGGAGAACCCCGAACGGGTTTCCGAACGGTGCCGATCACGTAGAAATGATGACCGAGGTCCCCGGGAAGGGAATTATGAATCTCGTCTATGAAAATCCGTTCCTTCTCGGACAGATCATTGAATTTCGAGATAAAATCCATCACGACATGACCGGGCACGTTGAACCCACCCCATTCGGAGAAATAGTTGAACCGCCCACCCTTGGAACTCGCATAGGCGTCCATGAATTTCTCAGCAGTGAAGTAATTTCCACGGAATCCCGGCAGGGGACTTTCATAGAATTCCTGCATCCTCATGAACGTGGAGCACATCCAGTATTGGGATTCAAACTCCAACCAGACGATTCCGGGTTTCATGAAACGCGTGGTGATCTTGTTCATGCTTCGACCGTTGCGAACACGGTCTTGTCCGGGGACATATCCCGCACGGTTTTGCCACCAAACTTGCGAGGGGCTTGCTTTTGAAACACCTCGGTCCTCGACACACGGGGCTGCGTCTTCGGATAGACCGAAATCGTCCTCAAATGACGGACCCAGCGGGCGAGAGCTTCTTGGATAGCAGCCTCCTCTGACGGTTTGGTAATTACGAATCCCGGAGCCCTGCACGTTGCAATCCAAACCCCGTTCTCATCACGCAGATTAAAACTAAAAGACTCAGTCATGCCACTCACACGCGAAATGACCCCTGTATGATTACAGGGGTCGGGTAGAAAAGTCAAATTGAATCTATCGGCTGGGTTTACCCTATTCATCCGGACCCGGGAAAACCGACACGACGCCCTGCGAGAGAACCACCACATACAAGAGAAATTGAGCCATGACAACCTCATCAAAATTGGTACGGGAGAAGGGATTCGAACCCTCACATCCGAAGATACGGACACCTAAAATCCGCGTGGCTACCAGTTACACCACTCTCGCATTCTGAAATCTATTTATGATTCTCATTCCCATAGTCAAGAGTCGTAAATACTATTATGAAAATATTCATAATCCTTGGTTTGATCTTCGCGTTCGCGGGGTCCGTGTGGGCTCAAGAAAACCCTGAGGAATCAGGTCCACTACAGGGTGCAGGGCCACGGCCACTTCAAGGAGCGGGACCCCTACAGGGCGCGGGACCCCTACAGGGGACGAGTCCACTCCAACCGGGTCCGCTTCAAGGTACGGGTCCGCTTCAAGGCGCGGGACCCGTACCCGCACAAAGCGCCCTTCCCCAGAGATTAGACGTTCCCCCGATGGAGATTCCATATGCGGAATGGATCGAGCCCACCGTGGTGGATTACCCGAAATTAACGATGGATGATCTTCTAAAAAAACTCATCCGGGCGACTCCGGATCAGACCGAGGAAATCATTACACAGATTTTGAATATCTCACCGAGGCCGTTCGCGGCTCAGACAGGGTCCGGGTGGAGTCCCTCGTTCTCCTCGCTTACGAGTTTACCCCCGGTATTCTATCAGACGAAACAATCCCACATCAGTCCTAACTAGTCACCAGAGCGTGATTGCTGCACTGACACGATTGTCTCATCACGATGAAGTTCGTTCTCGGCAAGGACCCGGGCCGCGTTCTCATCATCCGCCTCGATCTCGATAACCCGTTCAAACAGGGGCGGGCACTCGTTTAGTCCCGCCCCTGATCGCGTTCGTGGATGATATGCTCGTGCAGGGAAGCGTTCCACAACCTTAGCAGCAGTCTGTTCGATTTTGGTGCTCCCAGTCGCAAGGACGAAGACCTCATCGGCTTACGCGGCCAGTTCTTCAATCACTCTTCGACGATTGTCAGATGCGACGAATGAAGTTTACGAACTCGTCGAGATTCCCAAAGCTCTCCCGAGTGAAGCCGCGAATGGCAAAATGGAAATGGCGCACGGCAGCACGCGAATGCCGAAACCCGGTTACTGCACAGTGACGACGCCAACGGCCCGCACCAAGTTTCAGCTTTATTTCGACGGCGGCACGGAGCGGAAGCTACAGATACGAGTCATCGACAAAGGGCTGTGCGTCGTCCACGGGACATGGACGTTCCCGCTAGAGCAGCCGGTCGCGCTATAGCATCGTAGTTGCGGCGGCGCGTATCCGCTGCACCGCCATCTTTGCGAAATCCGGCTTCATCTCGATACCGACGCACGGGCCGTAAAAATGTGGCTGCCAATTGCCGCACATGCAGCCATTTCAGATAGTTTTTCTTCAACGCATTGATTGAATGGTAAAGGTTGAAGCCGTCTATGTAGACGGTCACCTTGACTTTCTGCATGCTAGGATTCATTTTTGAGGCTACGGGTGGCCCCCCTACCTGTTTCAGGCCGTCGTCCGGTCCACTAATTCTAACTCAGCACCCGTGCCCTTCTGCCGCACACGTGCCATTCGACGGCTGGCTTCATGCGACGAGGGGTGTACGCGTGTCATCGGCTGCGCCCCCCTCTGTCATCACATCGGTTCCAAGATGCTGCATTATGCTGCGACCGATGATTTTGCCCAGCGTGACGGGCAC
>Ga0163148_10000904_pt1 | contig 39798 bp, 32 predicted proteins | sample OliLakLV19MP7P2_FD_148606 | JGI IMG/M metagenome (GOLD analysis project Ga0163148, IMG submission 148606) | Freshwater microbial mat bacterial communities from Lake Vanda, McMurdo Dry Valleys, Antarctica- Oligotrophic Lake LV.19.MP7.P2 | ecosystem: Environmental > Aquatic > Freshwater > Lake >... | reverse complement strand
CGCGTAATTGACTGTTTTTAGGGCCGAGTGTAACGCAGCTATCGGACTATAAAGACAGACACCACTTAGTACCCGCCGAAGTAACGGCGCAGGAACCACTCCGTTGACAAAAAAGCCAACAGGAGGAAAAATACCCATTTGAGATTGATGACCGGCCGCGTTTTGGCAGTTTGATAAATGACCGGTTTGATGGTCGTTTTTTCGCGGATAAGGTCGGCGACGGAAAGCACTTGGGCAGGATAAACAACCGACCCGCCATATTTATCGCTCAGCAAGCGCAGCAGGTTGTGATCGGCTGTGGTTTCGTATAATTCCAGTTCAATAGGTTGTACACTAAATTGGCCATTGTAAGTCAGATTTTGGCCGCTGCTGTTCACCGCAGCCCGGAATCGGTAGTTGCCTACGGGGAAGCTGCCTGCGTTGAGGGCATACAACTTGCCACTCTTATTGAAGGTGAAGGGAAACTCCCTTCCTTCGGCGTTGGTGACGACCATACTGGCGTCCGGGTCGTTGATGAGTTCGTAATTGTCGTTGTACAATTCCGCATCAAAGAGTGCCGGCTCATTTTCATTGAAAATGTTCTTGGTCAAATTGACCCGGAACTTCCTCTTGTCGTCTTTCAGGCTTACGTATTGCACCGTTTTCCCAATCAATTCATTGAAGAAATTGTGATTCTGGTGCTGCAAAAAATCAAAAAGCCGCCATTTCCAAATGCCTTCAGCGCACAAAACGCCCACACGAGCCCCGTTTTCGTCGCCCATCACCAAAAGCGGATAGCGCGTGTCTACCCTGCCGATGCGCTGGTAGAGCAATACCTGGGCTTTTGCCGAGACATCGTATTCGCCGAAAGGCGCCGTTAAAGGTGCGAAATTGGAGATATTGGTTTTCAAATTTTCATCCACCGTAAAGAGGTTGAAGTCTTTGCCCGGAATGCCCTGCACTTCGTTGGTATTCCGGCCCGCAGCGCGGATGGACACCAATGACTGCGCCTGATTCAGCCGCACATAATTGCTTTGCGTGCCAGCAATGAAGAGTACGGGCATTTTGCGCGAACGAATGACATTCAGCACGGCTGTTGCGTCGTTATCGAGCGCCGGAAGCTGGTGCATCACCACAAAATCAAAGTCTGCAACATTCACCTTAAGGTCGTTAATGTAGGCAATTTTGATTTCGTAATTTTTATTGATGCTCAGCATTTGCCGGAGCGCCGCAATATCCGGGTGCGGGGAGTGGGCGAGGAGCAGCACTTTCTGGCGCGCATCCAACACATCCACAAAAATTTCCTTGCTGTTGTTGGCTTTGGAAGCCTCGCCTGCGATGGTACTGAGCGAAATACGGAATCGTTGCACCCCTCCCTGATCCGCATTTAAAACAATATTTCTCGTGGTAAAGAAGTCGTTGCGGTCAATATTGATCTGCATTTGCTGCAATAAACGGGAGTTGGCGCCTTCCACCTTATAAACAGACAGCGTCGTACTCGATCCCGTGCAGTTTTGTGCGGAAACGTCTGCCTGGACGCTGAACTGATCTCCGAGATAGGCAATGCGGTTGTGGAATACGCGCTTCAGAACAACATCCCGGCGGGCTGTCGTATCTCCAAGCGCTACTGAATAAACCGGAGCAGTGAGTTTTGTATTTAGGTAAACGGGGTTGCTGCCTTCGTTGTAAATGCCATCGGTGGCCAGTACAATAGCGCCGAGATTTTGATTGCTGAAGAGGTCATTGACCCCCGACAACAATTCGGCAATGTTGGTGATTTTTTCGGTGTATTTATAGTCAATGCCTTCGCGGAATTCATTGCCAAAAGCATATTGCTTCACTTCGTAATCTTTGCCCAGATCGGCGGCTAAAGCGGTGAAGTCTTCCTCGTATTTTTTGAGCGTTTCCGCTTTCATGCCGGCTGGAACAGATTCTGATTGATCCTGGGCCAGCACGATAATCGGCTTTTTGCTTTCGGTAATGATGGATTTCAGCAACGGGGAAAGCAGCAATATTGCAAGGATAGAGACCGTAATAAAACGCAAGACCCCAAGCAGCCGGCTGAAGTTTTCCGACTGTTCTTTAAAGGTTTTATCGCGGTAATAAAGCAACAGCGCGTAAGCAAGTCCTAATAAAAGGCAGAAAACTAGGTACCACGCCGGGTATTGAAGGCTAATACTTTCCATGTAGTGTGCTAAAATGTCTAAACTAAGAACGTGCAATCCTGACTCAGGTTGCAGTATGAAAAGAAAAAACCGGGGTGCCACTTTTCCAAATGCAGTGGAATAAGGCGGCGCAAGTTATGCAAATTAAGGTAAAGGATAAAGAAACGTGCTAAGGATAAAGGCTAAAGTAGAAAGGTTAAAGGTGTGTTTCGTATTCATCGGGAAAACGAAAACCCTACTTTAGCCTTTCTACTTTCTACTTTCTACTTTCTACTCGGTTTTCCCTTACGCTTTTGACCCGGCCACTTTTTTGCCGCTTTTGCCGCCGGTACCAGCGCTTCCGGATTTGGAAGCTTTTTTCTTGCCCTTGGTCTGCTCTGCCAATTTCACCGCTTCGTAAGCATTCAGCAAGCCGCCGGTAACGGATAACTGGCTCATGGACACGGTTTCATCTTCTGTTCCCGGTTTGATGACTTTTTGAGTCCAGGGTGTTGCAGATTCCATCATGATGTCTTTTACCTGCTTGGCAGTCAGATCAGGGTAGTAAGACCGGAGGAGCGCTGCTGCGCCGGCTACCATAGGAGCTGCCATACTGGTGCCTTGCTGGTTCTTATAGCCGTTATCGGGTACCGTAGAATAAATTTCAACGCCGGGTGCAAAAATGTCTACCAGTTCGGGGCTGTAATTGGAAAAATCAGCCGCTAAGTGTTCGTCTTTTGTGGGAGCATGCGCGCCTACTTCGATCCAGTTCTCTGCGTATTTTTTTCCAAAAAGACCCGATTTTGCAAAACGGTCATTGGGAAAATTATCGGTGAGGCTGATTTTTGCGCCGTCATTGCCTGCGCCGTGTACGAGTACGACATCACGCTCCATGGCATAGCGTACTGCAGCATCCACTGCCGATTTTTCGGGAGATGCGCCTTTCCCGAAACTCATATTGATGACCGTAGCGCCGTTGTCTACTGCGTAACGAATGGCGTTGGCCACGTCTTTGTCGCGCTCATCACCATTAGGAACTGCGCGTACCGCCATGATGCGCACATTGTCAGCAACGCCATCCATACCGATGCGATTGCCGCGAATGGCGCCAATAATTCCGGATACATGCGTGCCGTGGCTGGCATCCGGACCGCGCACGTCGGCATTGCCGTAGTTGCGGTCGTTGACGTTCAGCGGATCGTCGCCAATGATATGCCGGGCGTCGAATTCCGGATTATAGTTGTATTTCAACTGGCCATTGAAGTAATCGTAGCCTTCCTGAACCTGATCCATCACCTCGGCAAAACTTTCGCCGCCCTGAATGCTTTCTTTTACGGCACCGGCAACGCGCATCATCATGGCGTCCGACGAATTGAATTTTTCTACATCCTTGAGGGTGACCGCTTTGCGCGGAATGCCCAGTTCTTTCTCAAATTTAGTAAAGGCTGTATGAATGGACGTGTACAACTCTGCATTTGGTGTCAGCTCTTCGCGTTTCTTTTGGATTACTTTTTCGTACTCAACGTACGTATCGTATTCCGTACGTTCCTTTTTAGAGAGCTTGGCCGGGTCTTTGCCCTCGTACTTTTTTTTGTAGCGAACATACAAGCGGGTGACCTCCAGGTTTTCATTTTCAATATTGTTGCCATTCTTGTTGCCGAGGAAATTCCAGCCGTGGATGTCGTCTATATAACCATTATTATCGTCGTCAATGCCATTACCCGGGATCTCCCCGGGGTTCACCCACATGATGTCTTTCAAATCTTCGTGCATATAGTCTACGCCGGAGTCAATGACTGCTACGACGACCGTTTTACCCGTTTTGCCTTTCAGCAACTCCTTGTACGTTTTTTCGGTACTTAGCCCCGGGTAACCATCTTGGGTAAGATCGAGATTAAACCAATTTTTGGGTGCGCTATCCTGAGCAAACAGCAAGGATGCCGAAAACAGCGAAAGAAACAGACAGAATGCTTTGAATTTCATTATTTTAATTTTTTTTTAAAGCTGAAAAACGTGAAATTAGGGGATAAGTTGCATCTTACCACAACAATTTCCGGAATGGGGGAGGGGGATTTTTTCTCCACCTGATGTGCTAAGAAATTGATTTTGAATATAATAAACACAAAATCTGCCATGAAAAACAGCTTGATTATCCTGTTTGCCGCAGCAGCGTTGCTGCAAGGGTGTACTTCAGATGCGAGTGAAACTGCTGCGACGGATGGCGCTTCCACGGCTTACGCACTCGTCATTCATGGTGGCGCTGGTGCCATTACCAGAGCAGACATGACGCCCGAAATGGAACAAGAGTACTTGAAAGTGCTCAATGAAGCGCTGGATATTGGTGAAACCATCCTGAAAGGTGGCGGCACCAGCTTAGACGCTGTGGAAAAGACCATCATGTATTTAGAAGACTCTCCCTTGTTTAACGCTGGAAAAGGCGCAGTGTTTACGCACGAAGGGAAAAACGAGCTGGATGCTTCGGTGATGGACGGGGCTTCGATGAAAGCTGGGGCTGTAGGTGGGGTGACGATTGTCAAAAACCCCATACAGGCAGCGCGCGCAGTGATGGAAAAATCGCAACACGTGCTCCTGGTCGGAAAAGGCGCTGAGCAATTCGCGCTGGAGCAAAAAATAGACACGGTCAGCCCGGAATACTTTTTTACCCAAGCGCGCTGGGATGCACTGGAACGCGCAAAAGCAGCAGAAAACCAACAGGAGGGCACACTGATGACCAACCCGGATTATAAATTCGGTACCGTCGGTTGTGTAGCTTTAGACCGTAGCGGCAATATTGTAGCGGGCACGTCAACCGGGGGCATGACGAACAAACGCTGGAACCGCTTGGGCGATGCACCGATCATCGGCGCAGGAACTTATGCTAACAATGCAACCTGTGGCGTATCCTGCACAGGGCATGGCGAATTTTTCATCCGGTATGCCGTTGCTCACGACGTCAGCGCCATGATGGAATACAAAGGCAGCTCGGTGCAGGAAGCCGGGGAATTCATTGTCAACCAAAAACTCAAAAATGCCGGCGGCGAAGGCGGCCTCATCGCTTTAGACAAAAAAGGCAATATCGTCATGCCGTTCAATTCCGAAGGGATGTACCGCGGCTACGCCAAAGCCGGCGAACGGGTAGTTAAGATTTATAAGGATTAATGCTTATTCCCTCAATGCCCCCCGACTGCCAGCGCAGGTTCTTCTCCCATTTCCGTATTCGACGATTCCCGGACTAAGAAGCAGGAGGCTGCGGCCAGGAGCATACAAATGCCTGCCAAAACTAAGGCATTGCGCGGATCGTCGCCCAGTACGGATTTATAATACAACGGTACCGTCAGCATGCCGATGAACTGCGGCACACAAATGAAACCATTAAAAATACCCATGTACACGCCCATCCGCTTGGGAGAAACCGCGTTGGCCAGCATCAGATACGGCATAGACATGATGGAGCCCCACGCCAGACCAATCAGGGTCATGCCCGAAAAATAAATCCACTTGTCGTTGCTCAGCAGCACACTGAAGAACCCCACTGCGCCAATGCTCAGGAACAAAGCGTGGGTGGCCCGACGGCTCCCCATCCGCCTGGCAATAGCGGGCAAAAAGATCGAAATCATGAAACAGGAAATGCTGAACATGGCGAAACATAAACTGCCCCAGTTTTTTCCGGCTTCAAAACCGGCTGGGTTGGCATCCGGGCTGGGCGCGTTGAAGGCGTATTTCGCCACCGATAAAGAAAGGTATTGCCACATTAGCGGCAGTCCGTACCAGGTGAAAAATTTTACCCACCACAACTGGCGCATCACCAACGGCATTTCTGATAAAGAAGCCAGAATCTCTTTAAAAACGGGCAACAGGAGGAACAGATACACCCCCAAGCCAATGCCCGTAGTCCAGATGAACGCCTGGTTCAGGCCAACCAAACGCCATGAAAACAGGCCGGCCATCAATGCTGCACTGAGGGTAATGGCCAAGTGCCAAAACGCAATGTTTTTCTTTTGCTCGGTGCTGAATATTGGCTTGATTTTGTAATCTTCATTTTCCGGCGGGTATTCTTTAGTGGTCGCCATCGTGAAAAACACCGTGAGCAAAATGGCTGCCGCACCGATATAGAATGGAAAACGCACCGAATCGGGGATGCCGTTGGCGAAGTCGCCCCCTACCGCCATAGAAATGCCGATGATCGGCAAAAGCAGCGGCATCAGATTGGCTAAGGTTTGACCAAAACCCACCATAAAGGATTGTATGGCAAAGCCGGTTGGCCGTTGTTTTTTATTCAATATATCTCCCACAAAGGCGCGGAAAGGCTCCATGGAAGAGTTCAAACCCGCATCCAGCAACCACATCATACAAGCGGCCATGAACACCGATTTTGAATTTGGCATGAGTACCATGGCAATGCTGCCTACGATGGCACCTATAAAAACATAAGGCTTCCTCCGGCCCCAACGTTTCGACCAGCTCCGGTCAGACAAGGCGCCAATTATGGGTTGCAACAACAATCCTGTGAGGGGGCCGGCAAGCCATAACCCCGGAATGTTGCTTTCTTCTGCGCCTAAGTACCGGTAAATTGGACTCATATTGGCCTGCTGTAAACCAAAGCCGTATTGTATCCCCAAAAAGCCGAAACTCATGTTCCAAATTTGCCAGAATTTCAGGTCAGGCTTGTTTTGCATAATAATGGTTATTGAAATTTTAAAAGAGCAAAAGAATAATGCTCAAACATACACAATTGGTGAAATATGAGCAGCTTTTTGAAAACTATTCCTTGTATTGCCTTTCTAAGGTGGTATTCCAACCAAGCACTGCTATCTTTGCGGGAAGCACCAACGTGGATGATCCTATGCATTTGACGAACGCCAGCTCACAGCCTCCTGATCTACTACTTGGCACAGCCATGTGGGGATGGACGATAGCAGAACGCGACTGCTTCCTTTTGTTGGATGCATTTTATGCAGCCGGTTTTCGCGGGGTAGACGGGGCGACCAATTACCCCATCAATAAAGTTGCTGGTGATTTTCGGAAATCGGAGCAGATTCTCTTGCAATGGATTCGTGTACATGGCATCAAAGACTTGCGGATCACCATGAAAGTAGGCAGTCTTGACAACCTCCGCAGCCCGGAATGCAATCTCAGCGAAAGTTTTTTATTGTTCAGCTTAGAAACTTACAGCAACCTGTTTGCAGAAAACTTGAACACGCTGATGGTGCATTGGGACAACCGCAAAGATCCGGACGAAATCGTGGAAACGCTGGAAGGGTTAGCAGCAATCGTTAAAGCAGGCTACCAGCCCGGGCTTTCGGGCATTCGTTTTCCAGAGGTATATGCTGTGTTGAACGAGCGGTTTGGCCTCGATTTTAGTATTCAGATCAAACACAACCTGTTGCAATCCGATTATCCGCGCTATGCGCCGTTTCATGGTCGCCGGCGTTTTTTTGCCTACGGGATGAACGCCGGTGGTCTGAAATTAAACGCGGAAGCGTACCATGAAAAAAGTTCGCTGAAAGTGCGGGGAGGAGATACTTCCAACACCGCCCCGCTGATTGCAGCGGTTGCGGAATTTCTCAAAGACGCATCGCCGCTGCAAAACCTCAGCCATGCAGGCATGTTGTATGCTTATGAACACCCGGATATGGCTGGATTGTTGCTTGGGGTTTCCAATATAGACCAGCTATCCGACAGCCTGAATTTTTATGAGGCGCTCCGGCAGACCGACTGCCGGGAATTGTACAGCCGATTGCTCACCTTGCAACAACACCATGCGCCAACACTTTGACTTTGCGATCATCGGCGGCGGCATCTTCGGGGTATACGCAGCACTTTATCTGGCGCGCCACGGGCAATCCGTTTGTCTTATCGAAAAAGAGACTGCTTTATTCCGGAAAGCTTCCATTGTTAACCAAGCCCGGCTGCACAGCGGTTATCACTATCCCCGAAGTGTAGCCACTGCACGGATGTCGGACGACAACAAAGCCAGGTTCACAGTAGAACACCGCGATTTTATCAATGCGGGGTTTGAAGCATATTACGCCATTGACCGGTTTGGTTCGTTCACAGACAGCCAGCAATTTGAACGGTTTTGCAACTTCATCAACATTCCATGCGAACGCATTAAAACGCATCCGTTGTTCAATTTTGAACGCATCGAGGCCCTGTATAAAACGGCAGAATACAGTTTTGACCCGATTCTTATTGCTAATTTTTATCGGCGGCGTTTGGAAGCGGAAAAGAAGGTAACGACGATGTTGCAAACGGCTGTGATCAAAGCAGTGGCTGGCAACAATTGCTGGGAACTGAGCCTGCAGCGCACAGGCGGGGCGGAAATAATCCACATCACTGCCGACCAGGCCATTAATGCCACCTATGCAGGCAGCAACGCCGTGAATGCGCTTTTTGGAGTGGACGATATTCCGCTGATGCACGAAATTTCAGAGATGGCTTTTCTGACGGCGCCCCAATTGAGCAATATTGGCCTGACGGTTATGGATGGCCCATTTGGGTCGCTGATGCCCTATGGCTTATCGGGGTTGCTGTCCCTGTCGTCGGTGATCTATACCCACCACAAAGTTTCTTATGCCAACCTGCCTGCATTCGATTGCCAGGGACAACAAAACACCTGCCGCCCCGATTTTTTGTCCGACTGCAACGCCTGTCCGGCCAAACCCCGATCCAACTACGCGAAGATGATCGCCCAAATGGGGCAATACTTCAGTGAAGAAGTAACGTTTCGATATTTCACTTCTTTTTTTACCATCAAATCTAAGTTGAAAGCCAACCATATAGACGATGGCCGCCCCACAGAGATAAGTCTGCTGAAAGATAATCCACGATTTTATTGCATCTTTGCCGGCAAAATTAACTCTATCTACGAGATAGAAAAGGCCATTTCTTTTTGATGGCGCTTTGCCGTTCAAATACAGTTTTAGCCTCGTATCCAAAGCTCTTACGAATATGACCAACAACAAAGTACACGTGTCTTCCGAAATCGGAGCACTTAAACGCGTGATCATCCATCGTCCTGATGAAGGCATTGCCCGTATTTCTCCACGACAATCAGAGGAACTCCTTTTTGACGACATTGTCTACCTGCCCAATATGCAGGAAGAGCACGATGTGTTTTCGGCGGTACTCCGCTCTTTTATGGGTACTGAAAACGTGTTGGAAACCCGGCAATTGCTGTTTGAAGCGTTAAGCGAAGACGAAGCCAGCAAGCAGGAGATGATTGACATGATCGTGGATTATGAAGAGCACCCTACAAGCTGCAAGTCTTTACTAAACAGCCTCCCGGAAGATGAATTGGCCGATGTGCTCATCACCGGTTACTATGCTAAAGACGATTACATTCTTTTCGATCCGATTCCCAATTTTATTTTTACCCGGGACATTGCTGTGACGGTGAACGACCACATCATTGTTACAAAAGCCGCTAAAGAAGCACGTTTCCGCGAAAACTTCCTGACGCGGTTTATCATCTGGGCACACCCGATTTTCAGAGGAATGCGGGAAGAAGGGCGGATCATCAACCTGAACAAACCTGATATTTTCCCGCCATCCAAGCGGGGAGAAGTGATTTCGGTGGAAGGCGGCGATGTCATGATTATCAATAAAGACTACCTGCTCATCGGCGCAAGCGAACGCACCACTCCCCACGGTATCCGTTCCTTAGCCAATGTATTATTTGAGCGTGGAGTAGTAAAAAATGTAGTCCAGATCAACATCCCCAATGACCGCTCCTACATGCACATTGATACGGTTTTTACACAAATCAACCACAACCACATCGTCGCTTACAAGCCCATCATCGTGGACGGGCTGAGTTCAACGGTGGAAGTCCTGAGGCAGGATGGCAAAACCGGGCTTTACCCTTCCGTGAAAGACTTCTTTCTGGATGAAATCAACCCGAACATGGAATTCATCCTTAGCGGAAAAGGAGAATCTCCCTACCAGGAGCGCGAGCAGTGGACCGACGGCTGTAATTTAGTAGCGTTGAAACCGGGCGTTGCGTTGACGTACGATCGCAATCCCAAAACGGAAGAAGCTTTTGAAGACGCGGGATATCGGGTAGTCTGGGCGCGCGACCTGCTCAAAGCTTTCGACGACGGTATTATTTTGCCGGAAGAAGTAAAAAACACCATTATTACGATGCCTTCCAATGAGTTGTCGCGCGCGCGCGGCGGTTCGCATTGTATGACTTGCCCGATCGAACGGGCAGAACTGTAAACGACTATGCTGACTTACGACTACCCAAAGCGCGTGCGCTACGGCGAGACGGACCGGATGGGCTATTTGTATTATGGCAATTATGCCCAATACTACGAAATCGGCCGGGTAGAGTGGCTCCGCAACTGCGACATCAATTACAAGGAAATGGAAGAGATGCATGGCATCATCATGCCCGTGGTGTCCCTTCAAATGCGATTTGTAAGGCCGGCATTATACGATGAGTTGCTCAATATCCGAACCACACTAAAAGTCTTGCCCGATCGTTTTGTAACTTTTCAAATGGAAATATTCAATGAAAGCCATAAATTGGTAAATGGCGGCACCGTTCGCCTGTGTTTTGTTCATTCGCTGAGCGGCAAATCGGTTTACGCACCTGATTTTTTGCTGCAAAAACTAAAGCCGTATTTTGAGAAAAATTAAACTACCCGATCCGAAGAAAGTACAGGAATCGGTGCTGCGCTGGAAATGGTTGACCAGCCTGATCGAGTGGTCTAAGTATCACTCGCTGCCCGGCTTTTTTAAAGTTCCGGTTTATGATGTTTCCATGTTCGTTTACCGGGAAGCCAAGCGCCAGGATTTGTTCTCCCGGGCAAATGCGGTAGCGTTCAGCTTCTTTTTATCCCTGTTCCCATCCCTGATGTCATTGTTTACCCTGTTGCCCTTTTTGCGGCAATACGTTTTTAGTTTTTTACCGGACAAAGGCGCAAATTTTGATGAAACCCTGAAATCTGAAATCCACGGGTTGATGCCCGGTGATGCCGGCGATCAGATCATCCTGTTCATTGAAGACCTGATCACGAATCCGCGGGTGGGGTTGTTGTCCTTTGGTTTTATTCTGGCTATTTATTTCGCTTCGAACGGAATGCTGGCCATGATGAAAACCTTTGAAAAGTCGGAAGAGCGGTCTTTCAAAAAGCGAAAACCTTTTGAGAACCGCATGATTGCCATCTTGCTTACTTTCCAATTGGGGTTGCTGCTCATTGCTTCGGTCATCCTGATCATCATTGGCGACCTCATTATTAGCTGGGTGGCGCACTACATTCATTTGGATGCTTTTTTCAAATGGACTTTGTACGCCATGCGCTGGGTGGTCATTCTGATGCTGGTTTATACGATTATTTCCTTAATTTACCGCTACGGGGTACCCACTTTGCGCAAGTTTCGTATGTTTTCGCCCGGAGCCACCCTGGCAACGTTTTTGTCTGTATTGTCATCAGCGATTTTTTCCTTTTATGTAGACCAGTTCAGCCAGTACAATAAATTATACGGTAGCTTTGGTACCATCATCGTCACCATGCTATGGATACAGATCAATGCGCTGGTCTTGTTGTTAGGGTTTGAACTCAATGCGGCCATCGCCATTAACCGCGATATCCGTTCCGAGCATAATCCGGAATAAGGATGACACAATACCTCTAAAGAAATCCAACCATACAATTCAGCTATATTAAGTTCGTTAGAACTAAAAAATTACCGCATGAACCGAGCGCTACGCCTCCCTATCCTTCTGTTGTTCTTTTTTTCGGGCACGTTGCTCAGCCCCGCTTTTTCTCAGAAATACAGCAACGAGTTTTTGAATATCGGCGTTGGCGCAAGGGCGCAAGGGCTGGGGAACTCGGTTATTGCCAACATTGGCGACATTACTGCTGCTGCGTGGAATCCGGCGGGATTGGCCGGAATTTCGCCAGACAAAGGGTTGCAGATCGGCGCGATGCACTCAGAATGGTTTGCCGGAGTGGGCAAGTTTGATTACCTTGGATTCTCCCTGCCCCTTGCCAACAGCGAACGGCGCATCGGGGTGTCGCTTATCCGGTTCGGGATTGACGAAATTCCGAATACCCTCAGTTTGTACGAAGATGACGGTACCGTTAATTTTGATAACCTGCGCGAGTTTTCGGCTGCAGACTACGCCTTGCTGCTCAGCTATGCTCAACCGCTGAAGACCAAAAGCGGTAAATTACTGATTGGGGGCAACGTCAAAGTCATTCACCGCCGCATTGGCCCTTTTGCAACAGCCTGGGGGTTCGGGCTGGATGCCGGGATTCAATACCAAAATGGCAACTGGCAATTGGCCGCAGTGGTTAAAGACATCACCAGTACTTTCAACGCCTGGGCTTTCAATTTCACCGAAAGGGAAAAGGAAGTTTTGGAACTGACCAACAACGAAATTCCAATCAGCAGCGTCGAGGTCACCAAACCGCAACTTACCCTGGGAGCAGCCCGGCGTTTTCAATGGAATAAAGTAGGCTTGACGCCCGAATTAGACGTTGTGGTCACCACAGACGGGAAACGAAATACGCTCATTTCTTCAAGCCCCTTCAGCATTGACCCGGCGTTTGGCGTGGAAGCAGATTACAATCAGTTCCTTTTCCTGCGTGCGGGCGTGAACCAGTTTCAGCGCATCACTGATTTCGACGGAGAAAAAAGCCTGACTCTGCGCCCGGCGTTCGGCGTTGGCTTAGTCATCTCGGGATTGCATATTGACTATGCTTTTACCGATCCGGGAGACAGTCAGAATTTGTATTCCCACGTAATTTCACTGTTACTAAATGTCAAACCCAAAAAACGGGAATAAAGGATGTTAAAGTCTGCTCCGGGGCCTTGACCGATTCAAAAAAAATGCTTAAACTTGTGGACTGCATTTGTAGAAATGCACAATGCCACGCAAGCATCCATAGTTTCTGACCTAACATTATTTACATTTTGGTTAGATTTGATTTGGGTAGGGCGGGCCTCAATCTTTAGCTTTGCTAAAGATTCCCATCCGGGACAAGGGGATTACCGAACTAAATCAACTGCCTGAATCCTGTCCTATGAGGTCTGAACGCCCTCAATGCTTGTGTGGCTCTTTTTTTGTCAATACCTGTAATTCAGTAGGCGTTTGTACGTCCTCGCCATCGTGTCCTGAGAATATCCTAACCTGAACATATTGAACACAATGAAATTGGCTGCCTGAACCCTCAGGTAACTATTGGTCTCGTATTTGCGCGCGGAAACAATGACATCGTCAGGGATAACTTTAAACGGATATTGTTTTCGGGCCCGAATGATCAGGTCGTAATCTTCCATAATCCGGTAATCGTCGCGATAACCGCTGAGGGCATTAAATGCCTCGCGGGTGATGAAGAGCGATTGGTCGCCCCCCCTGCACCAGGTTTGGTTAAACCGGGTAAAATAGGCATTCATTTTCAGCATCCAACTGTTAGAGTCGAACCGAAACCGGAAACACCCCACCGGATAGCCTTCAGCTACGGCGTGCAGGATTTTGTCAATACAATCTTCCGGAGGCAGGGTATCTCCGTGTACAAAATAGAGCAATTCGCCGCTGCTTTGTTCCACGCCGCGATTCATTTGCAAGGCGCGTCCCGGAGGCGTTTGAATGACCCGGGCTCCAGCTTCAGCTGCGATGGCTGCTGTTTGGTCTTCGCTGCCGCCATCCACCACGATTAAATCGGAAAGGAGGCCATTGTTTCTTTTCGTCAGGCGTTCTATAACCCTGCTTATATTTTCAGCTTCGTTCAGGGTGGGTATGATGATGCTCACCTTCATATAGATTAGTTGCTTTAGTATGATGTACAAGAAGATTTAACACAATTTTAGGGATTCATCTTGTAACTTTTTTAATCTCATCCATTATATGATGGAAAGAACCGGAATAAAAATTGGCATGCCGATGTCCTTCAATCTACAAATAAGTCGTAGCCTTGCAAAAAACGGAGGGATGAGCCTCGGGCGAAAGACTGTTTCATCGTGGGAAATTGAGCAAGAGTGGCTGGAGATACAGGCGGCTCAGGGTGACCCTACCATGTTCCGACCTATTTACAACCGCTATTTTGAGCAGGTTTTCCGGTTCATTCACCGAAGAACCGCAGACGAAGACCTTTCTGCAGATTTGTGCTCTCAAGTTTTTTTGAAAGCGATGCAGCGCCTGAATGATTACGCTTTTAGAGGTGTACCATTTTCTGCCTGGCTGTTTCGGATAGCGAGCAATGAAGTTGCTCAGCATTTCAGGCAAAACAAAGCAGGCAGGGTCGTCAGCATCGAAGATGTCCACATCGGAGAGGTGATGGAAGAAATAGATGAAGAACACAATGAAGCTTTGCGCAATAAGCTACTGCTGGTGTTGAACGATTTAAATGAACTTGACTTGCAACTGATTGAAATGCGTTTTTTTGAACAAATGCCATTTAAAGAAATTGCCGATATAACCGGAATGACCGAAAACAATGCCAAAGTTAAAGTCTATCGGATACTGGAACGATTGAAAAAAAAGCTCATTTCCTAAGCACTTGAACATGACTTTTAATGAGCCGATTTTTTTACTTCCTTTTCCAAAATTGGAGCGTCTATGAGTAAGCAATACGACATACGGATCAATCCCCAACAACCTTCGAGCGAAGAAATAGCGCGTCATAAAAACTTTGACGCCCTGCTGGAACAATACCAACAGAAAAAAGCGACACCTCAGCCCGGTGCCAGCATCATTCGGTTTTCTTTGTTGATGCGGTATGCAGCAGCACTCGCGGTGTTAGCAATTGCTGTTTACGGCGCTTTTATTTTAACGCAGCCTGCCGTATCGGATGTGCAGGCAGCTTACTTCGAAAAACAGCCCCATATCATCGTTCCTTTTGAACAGCCTGAATTGACAAAACCAGCAGTTGCACTAAAGGTCAATGCCAGTAAAGGCGGGGTATTGGAATATTCGAGCGGATCGCGTCTGGTCATCCCTTCGGAAGCTTTTATGACGGATCGCGGTAAATTGGTGGAAGGCGAAGTGGATATCCGTTATCGCGAAATGTTGGATTATGTTGACTTTTTCTTGGCCGGTGTGCCAATGAATTACGACTCAGCTGGTAAACACTACGATTTGGAGTCCGCCGGTATGGTTGAAATTTATGCGGAACAAAATGGCAAACGCGTCAATTTGGCACCCGGGAAAACCATCGCGGTCGAATTGGTTTCTTTTATTTTGAGGACGCCCAATAGCCAGATTCCTCGTTTTAATGTCTATAAATTGGATACGGAGGCTCGACAGTGGGTTTATCAGGACGTCAATCACTTGCAATTGGTAGAAGACTACCTTGACCCCAAAGATCCGAACTACGACGTCAAAAAAGCCCACTTAGATGCCCTGAAAGCTATTGAAAGCAAAGGTATCTTGGAAATGCAGGCCTTTCAGACGATGACACCCGCTCCTGAAGCGCCCTCCAGTCCGCAAAAGCATCAGGGTAAACACCCGACCATTGAACTGCAATTTACCGATGACAATGTCATTTTTGAAGATGAGAATGGTTTGGAAAATGGGGAAACAGATCGTTTGGAAAAATTGTACAAAGGAACGATCTGGCAAATATCCCCACGGAATGGCGCATTCGATGAACGTGCTTTCCGCGTTGAATGGGAAACTACCCGGCTCAAGCAGTTGAACAATCAGGAATATGAACTCACCTTTATCAGTGGGGCGAAAGAGTTGAAACTGATCGTTTCGCCGGTACTTATGGGCAACGACTACGAACAGGCGCTCCGAAGCTACGATGCCGTCGTAAAGGAATATGAGCAAAAAATGGCAGAATGGGTACAGTTACTCCAGGAAAAACGGGTCGCCATTCAACAAAAGATAGCCGCTGAAAAAGCAACTGCGCAGCAAACATTTGAAGCGCAACATGCGGATATTTTTACTGCAACCGGCGAAGGCCTGATCAGAAGCAAAGTCATTAATCGTTTTCAGGTTGCGAGCCTGGGGTTATGGAGTTGCGATCGTCCGGTTCCGCCCGCTCCCAAAGCCGTCAGTGCGCAATTCACAGATCAGCAAGGCAAAGCGGTTGAGGGTATGGTTGCTTATGTCGCCGATAAAAAGCGCAATACCCTACGCCGGTTCTTAGTGACGGACGGTGCAAAAATTAATTTTGATGCTGATTCCGATAACCTCCTCTGGATGGTTACGAAAGACGATAAATTGGCTCTTGTGAACCCCGGACAGTTCCGGCAAATCGGCAACAAAGACGAATACACTTTTGCTTTCACGGTGCTGGATAAAAAAATCACCAATGAAGCGGAGGTGCGGGAATTGCTGAAGTTTGAATGAGCTGGTTGCTTACTGCCTGACTGCACGAACAAAATGCTGTTCGCCGGATTTAGAGATGATTTCAATATAATATAGACCAGGAAGCAGCCTTCCCGCATCAACAATGCGGGAAGGCTGTTCTTTTTCCAGCACTACCTGCCCTGCCATATTAAAAATGCGCAGATAATGAATAGCTTCCGAAGGCTCAGAACGTACAAAAAAGCTTTTCGTAAATGGATTGGGCACAATGGAATAAGTGGTCTTCAAGGCTTCCTGTCCAATGACATTGCTGATGCCATCGCAAATATTGTCATTTTGCCCAAAATCCATCAAGTCATTGTGGAATTGGCATAAAAACCAGTTTTGTCCATCAATAAAAAATTCATTTGGCTCGTCTATAAAAAAGTGTTCCCAGCGCCACAACCGGGGGTTGGGGCCATTGTAAAGACAACCGGTATTCACCATGCCGATTTTCTCGATGATGCGGGCATTGCAAATACTTTAGCCGGATAGCCTTGTATTACTGTATCCCCTTGAACGCTTAGGTATTCAACCCCCGTGCCCCGCCAAAACGAATTGACTGCATTGACCCACTGTGGGTTGTTGTCGAACCAGCCGTTTTGTGCAGACAGCACACACCCCCAGCCAATTAGCAGAATAAAACAGATACTTTTCATGGCGCTTGCATTTTCGAAACAAACATCCCCAAAGATAAGAGGAAATTGAAAATTTGCTTACCTCATTACACTTGCTTTTCCCTGCCTTCCTGTGCCGGGGCTTTAGTCCGCCTCGCATTTGACCATTGCATTTCTCCAGGGATGAGGGAGCCGAGGCGGTAGTTGGGGAAGTCCCAAAACCTGGCGATGCTACTCCACCACTACAAAATTCCGGTGAGCCAACACCGCGCTGCCACTGCTGATCCTGATTCGAAAAATACCGGAAGACAGGGCGTCCGTGTTAATTTCCAGCAACTGATTGCCTTCTGTAAGCTGTTGTTGCTTCCTGGAAATGATTTTACCAAGGGCATCAATGACCTCCACCTGAAGGGTGGTTTCTGCCGGAAGATAGACAGGTACTGAGAGGAGAGCGCCTGCACTGACCGGATTCGGATATTGAGCGCCCGCGATGAATTTATCTCCCGCCAGAGAAGCCGCCACCACTGGCGAAGCCGCAGAAGCCCCGTCAAAATCGAGCTGCATCAACCGGTAAGTGTAGCGAACACCGGGTTTAACATCAAAGTCTTTATAAACGTAGGTTTTGGGATCCTGAGTGGTTCCCGCGCCTTCGACCCAGGCGATCCGCCCTGAAATCCCGCCCGTCGTTGACGCTGCGCTGCACTTCAAACCCTGCATTGTTCAGTTCTGCCGCCGTTTCCCAGGACAACAGGATATGGTCGGAGGCAGCAACAGCAGAAAATCGGGTCAATTCGATGGGGAGCACCAAACAAACAAAATCTACCACGATGACGTTTGCGCAAAGCCCCGCATTTCCCGAGATTGTGGTCGTGCCTGCCACACTCATATTGTTGATGGTCGTACAAATCGCTTCACAATCAGAGAGCACGTCGTTATCGGTGATGGTTAAATTTCCACTAATGATGCCAATATTTTGAAGGCCATCCAAACTTGGTAGAGCGTTGTTGTTGATGATGGTTAAACTCCCGGTAATTGCGGCTAAAAACGCCAGGGAGCTGATGTCCACCAGCACATCGTTTTGTTGTATGGTTAGATTGTTGCCAATAATGATGAGTACCGGAAAACCGTCGAGGTTGACCAACCCGTCATTATTTGCAATGATCAGGTTATTGCCTATCACCGCAAGGCTGGAGAAATCGAGGCTGTTTAGAATTGCATTGCCCTGGAGGTTAAGAGAACCGGCGGTATATTCGAGCAAGGGCATGGTAAGATCGGCCAACGCATCGTTGTTGTTAACCGTGAAATTATTGCCAATGGTCTCGATATTCGCAAGGCCATCTAAGCTCGTCAAGGCCGGGTTGTCCCGGATGCTCACATTCCTGGTGAAAGAATCAATGGCCGTCAACGCTAATGCATCAATATCTGAAAGCAGGGCATTGTTCTGAATAATTAGATCCCGGGCGCTCGTCATGCCCAGGTTTTCCAAGCCATCCAGATTGAGCAGGTTGTCGTTGTTAACAATTCGGATATGGCGCGTAATGTTTAACAAAGTAGAAAGTGGCGATAAATCTGTAACAAACGTATTTTCTAAATAAAAATCCCGCCCAATAGAAACCAGCCCGGCTAATGCCGTTAAGTTGTTAATGGGGTCAACGGTGGCGCTGTCAAAAATTATGAGGTCGCCTGTAATTAAGACACAACTACCCAAAGCATCTACTTGTGCCTGGGTAAATGCGGTAAAATTTCCGGTGCATATTTGCGCGAAAGCCCCCTTTGCGCACACCAGCAAACAAAAGAAAAGTGTAGTTGTCAAAATTCTCATAGGATTACCATTGATGTGATGGAATATAGTTTTCTAAAAATTGATAGTATGTCCAAAGTTTTTGGGAAAACGATGACCTTGCCGGGTTTCGGCATTTGAATGTGCAAGAGGGAAAGCTGAAAGGAAAGTTATGTGTAGTTATCGCTTTCTGTATGCAAATATAGGATACCTTAAGGCAGGATGTACGTTTTTTAATCGTCTTTTTAAACGGATAACACTATTTTTTCATTTCGTTCAATTGGCTCATCAACGCTGGAATTATTTCCTGAGTTGCTTCGTAACCAATCTGGTAGAGCGCTTCGTACTGGTTGAACTGAAAAATATGATAGCGATGTACTGCCTTGGGTTCGATAACGAAATGGCACTGCTCCAGGTCGGCTCTGGTATTGCCGACTACAGATAGTTCAAAGCAACGGGCAGCTACGCCGATCAGGGATTGGAGGGAAGTATCGCGCAGCTCAACCTGGGGCATCACGTTTACGCCGATAACGAAATCCACTTCTTCGAGCAAGGGAATAGCAGGCAGGTTACTCAACAAACCGCCGTCAACGTAGAGTTGACCTTTGAGTTCCACCGGTTTGAATACCAACGGGATAGAAGAAGATGCAACAATGACGTCGAACAAAGGGCCGCTGCTCACCATTTCGCAGACGCCGGTATGCAGGTTGGAAATAGCCACAATGAGTTTTTTATTCAGGGCTTCGAAGCTGTCTTCTGTAATTGTTTGAGCCAATCGCTCCCTCAAATAAGTCAGTTTTGTAAATCCCCGGTTGGGCAACCCAACTTTGATGAGTTTAAAAAGCTTGCTGTCTTTTACGAAAGCGAGCATCTCTTCCGGGGATTTCCCGGCGGCGTATAAAGCACCCACAATGGATCCTGCGCTGGAACCGGAAATGACCTGTGGCTCGATGCCGTTTTCCAATAAGGCTTTTAGTACGCCGACGTGGGCGATTCCCCTTGCGCCGCCACCGGAAAAAGCAATCCCGATTTTTGGTTTATTGATCTGGTTCATCTTGCATACGGTCTCTGAAAAAAATATGGAAGGTCTATAGAACAGAAAACATGCGAATCAGGAGCTATTTGGCATTTAGGGTCGCTGAAATAATAACTGTCCACTTTTCCAGGAGACCTTTTGCTCCTACCCCGCGTTGGGGAACCACCTCCCTTAGGGTCGCTGAAATAATAACTGTCCACTTTTCCAGGAGACCTTTTGCTCCTACCCCGCGTTGGGGAACCACCTCCCTTAGCTATGGCTAAGGTCGGGAACCCCCGCCTTGGTTAGAATCAAAATGCCTTGCCCGGAGAAAGCGACACTTATTAATTCAGCGCACCTTAACTTGCTTTGGATAATGCCTCAGCACGTTTAAAATTACACCGAGTCTCTCGGAGTTAAAGGGAGTTTCACAGAGTTTGTGATTGCACCACATGAAACTCCGTGAAACTCCCTTGATTCATGGCTCCTGTTTTATACAACAATAAAACAAGCAACCGGCCTTATTGCTTCACAAACTGAAACGAACCCGAACCACCTTCGTAAAAGAGCACGATTGCATAAGCACCTACAGCCCATTCACGAATGTCAAGGCGAAGCGTTCTTGTTTCGTTGTCAGCCGTATGGATCAATGCGCCAAGACTATTGAAAATCCGTACCTGATTCCAGGCGATGCTGCTTTCAATACTCAGCAAGTCGGTAGCAGGGTTGGGATAAATTTTTGCGGAATGCTTAAAGTCCACTTCTTCAGATGGCACCACCATTTCAATATCAGCCAGATAACGTGGCAGCAATTGGTAGCCCTCCAAAAATGGCGCGCCGGCGTCGAACTGGCCGCCGATTCCAGTCAGGTTGAAGGTGAAATCCGGAACCGTTGTGCCAAAAATATCTACATCGGCATCAATACGCATGGCATAGGTGTTAACGCCATCCGTAACATCCACATTAAAACCGGTGCCGGTATTGGTCCATTGCGCCGGATTAACGATGGTCAGGTTGTTGATTTTCACCAATTGCGATTCGCTGTCTTCGTTCAGGGTCGTTACGACTGTTGGCGCAAACAGGCTATTGTCAGCAGAAGTGAACCAAACGGAATCTGCATTGATTTGCGTGAGGCCGTTGAATTGTGCAATGGTGCCGCGCACGATGACTTCGTCGCCTTCGTTCACGGTGTACCCAAAGCTGTTGCTGTTGTTAAAGACTGCAATACCGATGTTTTGTCCGTCAATAATGGTGAACTGCAAGCCTGCCGGGCGCAGGTTGAAACCATAAGCAATGCCTTGCAACTGGCATTTTACCCCCAGTGAGTCAGCAACGCCACCCGGATTAAAAGCCGTAACGGCCCCAATGCTGTACTGAGGATAAGTAGGCGCAGGCGGGGTGCTGCAGTCGTTGGCCGCTCCTGCGGTGGAGAGCAACTGGAGGCCGCCGTTGAATACGCCGGATTCCGTAATAGAAGCTTTCCAGTTGGCAGGTGCATCGTTGTCTGCATTGACGTCACACAATTCCAGCGATGGCCCGGTGCCATCAGCAGCAGCAGGCCACGGCGCGTTTGGCGAATAGGTCACGATATCAACGACATTGCCCGAAGCATCGCGCAATTCCAGCGTTTCCCCTGCATTGTTCAGGGCGCCGCTCGTCCATTGGAAGGCCGGGATCCCAAATTCTTGTTCAAACAAGACAGAGTCTACGGCTACGATTAAATACTCGCCAGGGTTCAGAAACGCGTTGGATGGGAAAGTATACACGATCCCCTGTGCGAAGCTAAACCCTGCAAGGTGGACATGCTCCGTGTCATTGTTGTACAATTCGATGTACTCAAAAACTTCGGTGCTGGGAGGGTTATACATAATTTCCGTAATCACGATATTGGGAATTTCGGTATCGTTGTCCGTAATATGAATGGTGTAGTTAATGCGGGTAGGGTCTATGGAAGCGCCTGCATCCGGATTGGAAAGCGCCAGAATCAAATTTTCGATCGTTTCAGGACTCGAATCGTCAAGGATGGTAACGACGATGGTTTGGGTATCCACAGTAGCAGCGGCAAACGTTACGGTTTGCGTTGAAAAGTTGAAGTCGCTACCTGATGCAGCCGAAGAAGCCTGGGCAACTGAAACCTGTACGGAGTGCGCAGCGCCGTCGCCATTGGTCAGAAACAAGCGCACATTTACGGTGCCGGCATCTTCATTCACTTCCACCTGCGAGCCAACAAAGCCAATGATCGGGCCGTTGAGGCATTGCGCGTCGCCACCGGGATTGGCAAACAGCTCGAAACCAGCCACTGTGACTCCAACCGGCGTGCTGGCGGCCTGCCAGTTGGCACCGTCGTTGTTGTCGGCTTCTGGATCGCAAAGCACCAGCGAGGGACCGCCGCCGTCGGGCGCGCTGGGCCAGGCACCGCCATCGCTGAAATCTACCATATCTACTACATTGCCTGCAGCATCAGACAATTCGATGGTTTCCCCACCGTTACTCAGGGCACCTTCGGTCCATTGGAAAGCCGGCAAACCAAAAACGTTTTCAAACGCCACGGAATCTACGGCGACGATGACGTAATCGCCAGGGCTTAAGGTATGGGCCGGAAAGGTGTAGACCACTCCTAAGCTAAAGGTGTAGCCTTCCAGATTGATGTCGCTTGCGCCTTTGTTGTGCAATTCGATGTATTCCAGCGAATCGGTGTTGGCTTCAGGTGAATTGTACATGATTTCGGTAATCACGATGTCGTCAGATGTTGGAGCACCTATAACCGTGATGGTTCCTGTCATATTGAGGCCAACATGCGGATCGCAGCGATAGCTATACGTACCTGGAGTATTAAAGGTGTGGGAGAAAGTCCACCCGAATGACGCATTGCCACTGAAAAAACTTTCGGGGTTATTGGGGAAAGTAGTTTGAGCGCCATTGACGTTGTGAACGCCGCTGTTGTTGCTCCAGGTTACAGACGCTCCAGCCTGGATGGTCAAGTTTTGCGGGCTAAAATTAAAATTCAGAACAGAGACTTGGTGTTGAGCGCCTGCCAGGGTAGGCAAAAGTGCCAGACATGAAAGGGTGCATAAGACCAGCGTAATGATTTTCCTCATAAGACAAGGTTTTTGGAATGAAAAAATACTTTCTCGCAAAAGTACAGGTAAAGCAAGGGAATGACCCTGAAATGCAAATAAAAATTGCGTTAAGTAATCAGGCTGACGAGCGACACCATATTTCATAAGATCATACCTGGGCAAACAATCATTCTTCAATCGGGCCTATGCACAGATAGTGGGAGTAATGTTTTGTGTATGAAGAAAATAAATTTTAAAAAATCAATGTGTGGTTAACATGCGCTTAACAAGATGATCTTAATTTTGCCGCGATCAAAACCATTATTCATTAAATCACTGGTTTATGAAATTTGCAAACTTACTTAAAGTGCTTGGCGCTATTGTGCTGGCTGTTGTGTTTACGAACACCGGCTATGCTCAGGGGGTGACTTCCGCTACTATTCTCGGTTTGGTAACCGATGCGAACGGAGAGCCCCTTGTCGGCGCTAACGTAGTGGCTATACACGGACCTTCGGGAACGTTTTATGGCAACTCGACCCGGGAAGACGGCCGTTTTACCTTGCCCAATGTGCGCATTGGCGGTCCTTACTCGATCAAGGTGAGCTACACCGGTTATGAAGACAAAGAAGAGAAGGATGTGACTTTGAGCCTCGGACAAAGCTTCCGCATCAACTTTTCTTTGCAGGAAACTGCAACGGAGCTTCAGGCGGTAGAAGTAATCGCTGTTCAAAGCGAAATCCTGAATGGCGAGCGCACCGGCGCTGCGACCAACATCAAAAAAGAAGTCATCAACACGCTGCCAACTTTTTCGCGTGGTTTGAACGACTTCATCCGTTTGACCCCGCAGTCAAAATCTTCTGCGGTGGCTTCTACAACTGGTGGCGGAACGTCATTTGCAGGCCAGGACAGCCGTTTCAACAACCTGACCATTGACGGTTCGATTTTTAACAACAGCTTCGGTCTGGCTTCTGCACCTGCCGGCCAAACCAACTCGACTCCGATTTCATTGGATGCCATAGATGAAATCCAGGTAAACGTTGCGCCTTTTGACGTTCGCCAGGGTGGGTTTACCGGCGCTGGTATCAATGCAGTTACGCGCTCAGGTACCAACCAGATTGAGGGTTCTGTTTTTCACAACCTGCGCAATCAGAACCTGATCGGCACCAAAATTGACGGCAAAGATGTCTTCAGCGAACGCATTGACAACGGCTCTCTGAAATTCAACATTCAGCAAACCGGTTTCCGCCTTGGTGGTCCGATCATTAAGAACAAACTGTTCTTTTTTGTAAACGCTGAGATCGAGCGTCGCACTGACCCGGCTACGACCTTTGTTGCTTTCCGCGACTCTGTGAGCACGCCGCCCGCAGACGCCAACGTGACCCGCGTGCGCGCATCCGATATGGATGCCCTTCAACAGTTCCTCATCAATAACTATGGTTATGACCCGGGCAATTACGAAGACTATGACCTCCAGACCTCCAGCGACAAGGCGTTGATTAAGTTTGACTACAACATCAACAACAATCACCGGGTGAGCCTGCGCTACAACTACCTGCGCTCATTCCGCGATGTGCCGGCGAGTAACTCCGGCTCTTTCCAGAACCGCAGCGGCAATAAATTTGCCCTAAACTTCTCGAACTCGAACTACATCATCAACAACGACATTCATTCGGTTATCGCCGAGTTGAACAGCATCTTCGGGTCGAAAGTCTCCAACTCGTTCCAAGTTGGGTTCACGGCTAACCGCGATTATCGTTCCAGCGGCGGCGGTATTTTTCCGTTGGTGGATATCCTGGAAGGCGGCCGTAACCTGACTACTTTTGGATTCGAACCGTTCACGCCGAACAACACCCTGAATACAGATACCTGGCAGTTGCAGGACAACCTAACTTTTTATGCAGGTGCCCACACCATTACAGCTGGGGTGAACCTTGAGGCTTTCAAGTTTGAGAACACTTTTACGCCGACCTACTACGGCCAATATGTGTTCAACTCGCTTGAAGATTTCTACAAAGCTGCCGGCGGCGACCAAAGCATTCAACTGCGTCGTTTTCAGCAGACTTACTCTGCTTTGCCGGGCGGCGCGTTGCCAACGGCAACAACGAAAGCCTACCAGCCTGGCGTTTACCTCCAGGATGAAGTGGATTTGTTAGACAATCGCCTGAAAATCACGGCGGGCATTCGTTTGGATATGCCGTTCTTCGACCAGTCTGCCCTGAACAATCCGATTGTGGATACAATGACGTTTCGCAGCCCAACCGGTGAAAATGCCAACTACAGCACCGACAAGTTACCTGATGCACAAATCCTGTTTTCACCACGTATTGGTTTTAACTGGGATGTAAAAGGGAATCGTTCACTGCAACTGCGCGGGGGTACGGGGATCTTCTCCGGCCGTCCGGCTTTTGTTTGGATTTCCAACCAGGTGGGTAATAATGGTGTCCTGACCGGATCTATCTTCCAGGACAACACGTTGGCTTATCCGTTCTCTACGGATGTTACAACCCATATTCCGGACAACGCGACAACGCCTTCTGCGTTCAGTATTGCTATTTCGGATCCCGATTTCAAGTGGCCGCAAGTTTGGCGCTCCAATGTTGGGGTTGATTTTAAACTGCCATTCGACCTGGTGGGTACACTGGAAGGGATTTACAGCAAGACGCTGAACAACGTGATGTACAACGACGTGAACCAACGCCCGGCAGCCGCCAACCTTACCGGAGCAGATGATCGTCCGCTTTATGCCGGATCACCTGCTGCACGCCGTCTGAATCCGAAAATCAACGACGCTATCCTGCTTTTCAATACCAACGATGGCTATTCTTACAGCTTGACGGCCAAATTGGAGCGCCAGTTCAAAAACGGCTGGTATGCAATGGCAGCTTACAACTTCGGCGAAGCGAAAGACCTGATTACAGCTGGCTCTATCGCATTCTCTTCCTGGAGGGATAACCGTTCGGTATTGGGCAATAACTTCCCTGAACTGGCATTTTCAGATCAGGATCAGCGCCACCGGGTAATCGGCGCGATCAGCTACCGCATTGAGTACCTGAAGGCTTTGGCGACAACGGTATCGCTTTTCTTTCAGACCAATAATCAGGATCGGTTCTCCTTTGTATACAATGGTGACATGAACAGTGACGGCGCAGTTTCCAATGACCTGATGTATGTTCCGACCAATGCAACGGATGCCAATGAAATCCTGTTCCAGGACATCACCAACGGCCCGACCGGAGCTGAACAGGCTGCTGCTTTTGAGACCTTCATTGATAATGATGATTACCTGAGCGGCCTTCGCGGACAGTATACAGAACGCAATGGTGCCATTCGTCCCTGGGTAAGCACACTTGACTTGTCGGTACAACAGGAATTCTTCCTGAAAGTAGGCGGCCGTCGTCATACGTTGCAGGCTCGTCTTGATATTTCCAATATTGGCAATATGATTGATGACAGTTGGGGTGTAGGCGATGCTATTGTGAACGGTTCTCCACTACGTTTCGTTTCACGCAATGCTGAAAACCGCCCGGTATATGAATTCACCCGGGTAGGTGGTCAGTTCCCGACGACAGCATTAGGCACCAGGAACAGCCTGATTGACGTTTGGCAGATGCAGTTTGGTTTCCGCTACATTTTCTAACGGAACTGAAATAACGCTGTTAAACGCCTGAACAGGCGATCAATGCAAAAGAGGCGCTGCGATGAATTTCGCAGCGCCTCTCGCGTTTTAAAAAGAAGAGTAGTTTACGGCCTAATCGCGCACATCTCCGCATACACCCGCGCAGCACGGATAATATCGGCTTCTGTTTTTTTGAATTCGTCGTTATTCGCCAATTCAGCTAAGTCGGCGCAATCCGAAAAATACTTGGCGAGTCCTTTTTTAAAGAGCAAAAAATTGGAACCGGAAATGGAAACTGGCGCGCTTTCGCCTCGTTTCTGATAGGCGTATTCGGTTTCCACGTCGCCTAATTTGTTGTCGTAAGGATGGTATTGGTAAACCGAAACCTTGTCGGAGGCGTAAAGCTGCTCCAGAATATGCATGCCCGCCTGTGTATTGCCTTTTGCGCCGGGAGCAAAAGATTTGACAAAAAACTTGCGGTCATTGAATGCAAAACTTTTCACATCGCCGGGTTTGAGTACATCTGTGACGTCTTTGCCGCCTTTTTGATACTGGAAAACAACATTGCCGGACGGGCCAAATTTCAGTTCGGTTCCTTCGGTGATTTTTATGGTAAATTTTCCGGCGATGCTGTCGCCGGTAAGGGTGTTCAAATAGCCGTTGAAGGCGGCGCTGTTGGCCGCTTCTTCTTCGGCTTTTTCAGCTAATTCTATCGCTTTAGCCGGAGGGATCGCTTTTTCGGGGTCGCGGAAGACGTGCCGGGTTGTTAACTTGTTCGCTGCAAACAACTTGCGAGTTGCTTCAATTTCTTTCAACAGGCGCTTCGAGCGGCCTTCTTTCCAGTCGAGGTCGTTGGCTTGGTTGGCGTATCTTTCTGCGCTTTCTAAGTCATCAAGCCAATAAAATACACTCGCGGTATTGAACAGGCAGGCATGGATAAGTCCTTTTTGTTTTTTGTCGGTTGGGTCGTATTTGTCTTTTGCTTTCAGCCAGAACTCAACAGCGGGCTTCACGGCTTCCCGCAGATGATCCACAGGTTGGTTGGGCGTCATTTGCGCGAAAGCGGCTTTTACGGTTTCATAAGCCTGGTTGTAATCTTCGTACCCCTCATCCTTTTCCCGGAGCACTTCCAATTCATCCGTCGCTTTTACAATGCGCTGGAAATCATAATTGTGCCGGAATTGTCGCCCCATATCCCCAAGGTTGGAGTTGAAGTGATTTTCAATCAGGTTGTTGGTGATTTGGTTGTAGTTGTCCGACCAATATCTGGAGGCTTCACCGGAGGTATTGTACCTTGAAGTTGTATAAGTTTGCGATCTGGTGCGGTCTGTTTGGTAAGTATCGAACAGCACCCGGCCTTCGTAGTCGTAAAGCCGCCAGGAAATGGGCATGCTCCAGCGAATGGATTTGTAGTATTTGGTAATGACTTTTTCTGTCCCGTCTTTTTGTTTTTCTTTGCTGGTGGAGGTTTCCATTTTATCGCCGTCAACACGGAAATACCCCAGGTTGACTTCAAGGGTGAAATGCCCTCCATTGGAGACTTTTTTGAAGCCGTCCAATTGGAAATGGCTCTCTAAGGAAGATTGGGTCTTGCGGAGGTTGTCTAAATAATATTGGGTGCCCCTGATGCGAAGGGTGTACGTGGTATAGGATGCGTCGAGCGGTGTAGCAGGTAAATGGGTGTATTGAACGTTGATTCGTTCCTGTTTTATTTTTTGGGATTGAACAGCGCCTGCTATCAGCAGAAGCCCTGCGAGAATGAATAACTGCTTTTTCATACTGTATATAATTAGTGGATGAATAAATTGCATACCGTCGTGCTGCCAGGCCAGCCGGGCACGTTTAGCGTTTTTTTTTAAGCACCGTTAATCAATACAGCATTACAAAATTGAGATAGAAAGGTAAGAATTATTGGCATAACGCAGCCATCAGTCTTTAATGCTCACTCGGATTCGGCAAAAAAACTTCTGCCATCATGCAACGCGCACTGCCTCCACCATAAGTTTCGATGGTTGGAATCGGGCTGTATAGAATATTCGTGTGTTTTTCGATGAGCACAATTTGAGCTGGAGTCAGGGATTTAAACGCCTGTTCGGACATGACTAAAAACGTATCGCCGGCAGTGTTGCGCACCTGTAGCATGTTGCCGGCAAAATGAACCATTTGATCCAGGGTTATTTCAATGACTTCTTTTCCAGTTGCCGCAAATTTATTCATCAGCGTGCGCCGCTCGGAAGGATCGCGCAGGGTGTCTAAACAAATTACCACAAAAGCTTTTCCCAAAGCCATCATTACATTCGTGTGGTAGATTTCCTGGCCGTTGGCATCCATGGCGGTGAATGCCACCATTTCGTAGCCGATGATCGAACAATATTCCCGCAGCAGCGCTTTATCCGTTCGGGGGCTGAGGCAGGCATAAACAATTTTGTTGGGACGATCCAGGATCATACTGCCCGTGCCTTCAAGGAAGCGGTTTTCCTGCTCGTAATCTTCGAGGTGAATCCGCTCTGTATAAGCGAATTGTACGGTCAATCTTTCCAGAATATCTTCGCGCCGCTCCAGCCGTCGGACTGGCGCATACATCGGGTAGGTAATGAGGCGTCCGTCCTGATGAAAAGTAACCCAGTTATTGGGGAATACGGCGTCGGCTTTTGGCGGCTCGGCGGTGTCGTCCACAACGATCACGTTGACGCCGGCTTCCCGAAGTTTTGCTACAAATCCGTCAAATTCTTCAATGGCCAATTGCTGAATTTCCGACGTCGGGCGACTAGTGTCGTTGGTTTGAAAGGCATTGTTGGAAGCCGTTTGTTCATTGAAGCCAAAATTGGCCGGCCTCACCATCATAAGGGTATCTGCAGTCTGAAAAATCTTTGCCATAAGCTTAGTTAATTTCGGGAGGTAAATTTCCACAGATTTCTGAAGTTTAAAGCATAGCTGCGATTATTTCTTGCAATTGCAGCTCAACTTTCTGCCATCGCCTTTTCTTTCATGGCGGTTGCCGTTTCATGCCCCAGGTACCGGTCAATCCAATTGTGGACAATATAAAGCAAGGGAGTCAACAGGACTGCCATGAGAAACTTGTAGGCATACTGCACGACCGCCACTGCCATCAACTGATTCCAGCCCCAGGGTTCTACATTGCCCACCAATTGAGGCCCAAGTTTGAAGGCGATGAACAAGACGACAAAACTGTCGAAAAACTGGGAAACAACGGTGGAGCCTGTAGCACGCAGCCAGATGCGCTTTTCGCCGGTTCTTTTTTTGATCTGATGAAAAATGACCACATCCACAAGCTGGGCAACCAGAAACGCCGTAATGGAACCCACGATGATGAGCAGACCCTGTCCCAGAATAACACTGAAAGCGGCTTGCATATCGGGAACGCCTTTGGTTGCGTTTTGCCCTTGCCACCAATCGGCAGGCACTAATTGTATCGCGGCATAAATCATGAAGAATGCATAAGTGATCAATCCTACCGCCAGAAAAGATAAGAGCCGGATGCCGCGTTTGCCGTAGTATTCGTTGATGAGATCCGTCATCAGAAAAACAATGGGCCACAACAAAACACCCGCAGAAAATTGCAGGGCGCCTTCCCGTCCGAACAAGTTGAAATTGAATGGTTGCATGCCTAAAGTTGGTTCGAGCGCAAATATTTTTACCCCGATGAACTCTGCGACTAACGCATTGGCTACAAAAAATCCACCCAGAATGACGAATAGGCGGGAAGGGCGGAAAGACAGGACGTTGAGCGACATTTTGGGCGATGTGACACCCAACGGATCGTCAGATTCTGGCGTCTCTTCTGAAGTAGCACTATTTTTTTCCATATTTGTGAATTCTTTTGCTCGCAAATTACTGCAAAGTTGCGTTTAACCAAGAAGCCCATATGGGAAGTTTCAAAAAACTACATGGATAGGAAGGTGATTCAGCGCCTATTTTGTGTTGATTTATTAGATAAAGTACTAAAAACGGAATCATGATTCGAGTATTTTTTAGTTTGCTCTGTCTGCTTTTTTTCGCCCCTAAAGATGCGATATGCCAGGTTTTTAGCTCCAGCATCAACCTTGAAGACACCACACAGCGACACCTGATTATTACCAAACGCGGCGACAGAATCATCGGCAGGATTCAAAAAATTGAAGGCACCACAGTTTCTTTTATTATGACAACCGGCAATGTCATTACTTACCCTTTTCAGGAAATTGAATGGGTGGGTTTGCAGGAAGAAAAAAGTGCGGACTCAAAACGCTCCAAAGGTTACCCATCCGAATTGCCGAGACTAAGGATTACTCCGGAGCGAAACGGGTGCGAAAACCTCCTCTTTAGTTCTTCAGCCTTCAATTATCAAAAAGGAACGGGAGAATATCGCAACTTGGAAATTCTTATTAATATAGTTGATGTTGGGTTGTCCGACAATATCTCAGTAGGTGGGGGAATGGCGATCCCTTTTGTCTTCATCGCACGGCTAAAGGCTACGATTGACTATAACGAAATCATACATTTAGGCGCCGGAGTCAACAACTTCATTCCAATTTCCGAAGAATTATTCGGGAGTCCTTTTACACATTTTTATGGCGTAGTGACGCTTGGCAAGCCTAAAGCTTACCTGAACGCCACACTTGGGTATGGATTTACCTGGGGCGGTTCTTCCTTAGATTTCCCCGGGGACAGGGAAACGGTGCCTTTAGTGGCTACTTTCGGCGGCTCGATTACGGTTGCTGATCGGTTTCGGTTCATCATTGACGTGATGTACCTGAAAGGTGAGGGCCTCGATGAAGTAATTCCTTCTTTTAGCATGGGGTGGCTTGGCAGGATGAGCCGTTTTGAATTGGGTTTGTTCTCTTCCCTTGTGGGAACGGAATTTTCTGCCTTTCCGGTATTGGCTTATGCAAGAAGATTCTGACTTTTGTGGATCTTTTGCTGAACCTTGCCGCAAAGGCAGGTGTTTTCGCTACGTAAACAAAATGAGGGTTTTTAAGCATGGCTACAATTGCAATTAATTTAAAAGACGGTAAATTAGAAACTGACGCGCCGCGCGACCTGATTGTTGGGATAGACCTAGGCACAACCAACAGTCTTGTAGCCTACATGAAAGACGGACTTGCACTTGCGGTGCGGGGCGATTCTGGCAAAAATGCGCTCATGCCATCGGTTGTTCATTTTGCGCCTGACCAATCGGTATTGGTTGGTGATGCAGCAAAAGAAAAATTGATTAGTGACCCGCAACACACCATTTATTCGGTGAAACGCCTGATGGGTAAATCCTATAAAGATGTTCGCGATTTCGAACAATACTTTGGTTACCAAATTATTGACGAAGACACCGACAGTCTGGTGAAAATCAGGGTAAAAGACAAGTTTTTTACCCCCATTGAGTTGTCGGCAGAAATCCTTAAATCCCTGAAACTGCGGATAGAATCCGTGCTGAAACAACCAGTTTTTAAAGCGGTGATTACGGTGCCCGCTTATTTCAACGACGCCCAACGGCAGGCCACCCGTGATGCCGGAAAATTGGCAGGGTTGGATGTTTTGCGCATCGTAAACGAACCCACAGCGGCCAGTTTGGCTTATGGCATTGGCTTGAACCAGGACGATGAGCAAACCGTAGCGGTTTATGACTTGGGCGGCGGCACTTTTGATATTTCTATTTTGCACATCCACCAGGGCATTTTTGAGGTGCTTTCGACCCACGGTGATACTTTTTTGGGGGGCGACGATTTTGACCGGGCTATTGTAGACTACTGGACTAAACAAAATGGGCATGAAAAAAACGACCTGACCGGGGATAAATCCCTGAGCCAGGCGTTGCGTTTGCAAGCGGAAGCAGCTAAAAAATACCTGAGTCAACACCCCGTTTATGAATCGGTTGCCGCCAACGGCATGGTTTGCCGCATTGACCGCGCTACGTTTGAATCGCTCATCGAACCTTTGGTGCAGCGCACCATTGAGAGTTGCCGGCAGGCTTTGCAAGACGCTAAACTCGATGTTTCCAGGATAGACCACGTCATTATGGTGGGCGGATCTACCCGCGTGCCTTTGGTGAAAGCGACAGTAGCTGGCTTTTTTGGGAAAGAAGTATTTGATAAATTGGATCCCGATGAGGTCGTCGCGCTGGGTGCAGCCATCCAGGCGGATATTTTGGCCGGGAATCAAAAAGACATCCTGCTGCTTGATATTACCCCCCTTAGTCTTGGCATTGAAACGATGGGCGGGCTGATGGATACCATCATTCCCCGCAACACAAAAGTACCCTCCAAAGCAGGCCGCCGCTATACCACTTCTGTGGACGGGCAGACAAACCTCAAAATTGCCGTATTTCAGGGCGAACGCGACCTCGTGGAGCACAACCGGAAGTTGGGGGAGTTTATCATGCGGGGGATTCCGCCCATGCCAGCCGGATTGCCCAAAATTGAAATCTACTTTGTCCTGAACGCGGATGGCATTTTAAAAGTGAAAGCTCAGGAATTGCGTTCCGGGGTGGAGCAGGAAATCGAAGTGCGTTCCCAATACGGGATCAGCGAAGAAGAGATGGGGAAAATGCTGCTCGATTCGATCCAGCATGCACAATCCGATATGGCAATCCGTGCACTGCTTGAAGCGCGCAATGAGGCGAAGGTTATCTTGTTATCGGCTGATAAATTTTTACAACAAAACGAAAACATCCTGAACGAAACTGAAATTTCGACTATAAAATCTTTAACTGCCACGCTCAGAGCGGCTACTGAAGGCGAGGATAAAGACCAGATCAACGCAGCAATGGACTCCCTGAATAAGTACGCAGCGCCATTAGCTCACCGCGCCATGGATCTCACCATTGCGGAGGCAATTAAAGGGAAAAGTGTTTAAAACGCGCGAAAATTCCTAACTTTGTGCAGCATCCTCGTGTCTGCTATCTTAAATCTATCGTCTAACATCTCAAGTCTAAGACTCGCCATGGCTGAAAAAATAAATCTGCGGTACAGTATTCTGATCCTCCTTATTGTAGGGGCGGCCTTGAGCCGATTGTTGCCCCACCCATTCAATTTTACCCCCATCGGGGCGATGGCACTTTTTGGCGCAGCTCATTTTTCCGACAAACGATTGGCTTTTGTTTTGCCATTCGCAGCCATGTGGTTAAGCGATCTCTGGCTGAACAATATGATGTACGAAAACACCGGAGGCTTCCAGTGGATGGGTAGCCCCTGGGTGTACGGAAGTTTTTTCCTCATTTCCATTATGGGGTTGGTGTTACTAAAAAAAGTACGCGTTGGCACTGTTCTCGGAACAGGGGTACTGGCTTCCATCCTGTTTTTCCTCATCACCAATTTCAGTGTTTGGCTGGGTTCTGCGGCTTATCCGCAAAATATCACAAGTCTGATGCTTTGTTACGAAGCCGGTATTCCATTCTTCGGGAATACACTTGCAGGCGATCTTTTTTATTGTGCAGTGCTTTTTGGCGGGTTTGAGTGGGCGCAACGCCGCATTCCGGCCTTGTCTCGAAGTGCTTCCTGATTCACGAGATATGCGTTATGCTGGTTGAAGAAATTGATTACTACATCGAAAACGGGCTTTACATTTTCACCGAGCGCTATTTGCTGGCACGGGGCTATTGCTGCAAAAACGGCTGCCGTCATTGTCCTTACGGATTTAAGCGCGAACTTCCAAAACCCGAAGAAGAGGAGACGTCTTGAAAGATAATTTTTCCATCAGCTATTCGTCAACTTCCTCTTCTCCCTGCTCCAGTTCCGGATATTCGATTCGCCCGTGGTAGATGGATTTCATCACTTCTTTAAACACTTGCCGACAAGTTTCTAATTCGCTGAAGGTCAATTCGGAATCACTAAGTTGGTGCTGCGTTACTTTACCTGTGATGATTTTGTCTACTAATTCGTTGAGGTCTTTTTCTTTCGGATTTTTCAAGCTTTTTCCAGCGGCTTCGATCGAATCGGCCAACATCATGATGGCTTCCTCTTTGGTGCGCGGCTTTGGCCCCGGATACCGGAATGTTTGGTCTTCGCCCTCCTCAAAATCCGGATTTTCCTTGATGTAATTTCGGTAAAAGTATTCGGCGCGCGTGGTGCCGTGGTGGGATTTGATGAAATCCACAAGCACCGTAGGCAGTCTGTACTTTTTGGCCATTTTCACCCCTTCAGCAACGTGCCCGATGATGATCTGTGCGCTTTCTATGTTGGAAATGTCGGCATGTGGATTTTTAACCGTTTGATTTTCAACAAAATATTCAGGATGAAGGGTTTTGCCGATGTCGTGATAAAGTGCTGCTACCCGAATGAGCAAGTGGTCTGCGCCTATTTTCCGGGCTGCCGTTTCCGATAAATTGCCGACCTGGAGCGAGTGCTGCAACGTACCTGGTGCCTTCAGAGCCAATTCCCGCAACAAGGGCCGGTTCATATCAGATAGTTCAACTAAGGTGATGGGGGAGGTGAACCCAAAAATCCGCTCCAGCAATGGAATGAGCGGATAGGCCAGCAGGGTTAAAAAGACATTCACGCCCAGCCAACCGAAAACAGGCCAGTTCAGGGTTTCAAAATTGCCTTCCTGTACCAATGAAATGGCCATATAGGAGATGATATAGGTCAGGTAAATGTACAGCATCGAATAAAAGAACCTCGACCAGTCACGGGTATCTACTTTACTCACGAGGACGACCATACCGGCAAGCAATTGCAACAGCACAAATTCCAGACCTATGGAGGATAAAAAACCGGTGATGACCACGACAATCAAATGGGTAAACAAAGCCAATCGCGCCGTGAAAAAGGTCTTGACGACGATGGGCACGACACAAAACGGCAAGAGGTAAGCGCTGAGGAATGCCGTCTGCTCCGTTGCAAACACGAGGTAGCTGAACACCGCCGGCCAAATCATGACAAAGACTAACTTATTGGTTTGGGCGTGAACTTCCGGTGCATAGAGCCGCAAATAAGCCGAAAACAAGCCAATGACCAACGCCGCCATCAGGAAATACCCGGCCAGAATCCACCAGTAAGCAGACGCACCCGAAACCGTCGCTTCGTATTGGGCTTGGTAAGAAACCAATTTTTGATAGGTTTCTTCTGAAATGGCATTGCTTTCGCCTGCGATCAATTCGCCTTCCCGTACCATGCCCCGATGGGTTGGCAATTGGGCGATGAGGGCGTTCTTGAATTTAGCGGTCAGGGTATCGCCGTATAGCAGGTTTGGTGCCAGGGCATTTTCGAGCAACGGATACAAGAACTCCGGTTCTCTCAACCGGCTATAAGGCAGGGTATCGCTGAGCAATTCTTTGGCAGTCTGGAGGGTCAGTATATTTTCGACGGTTTGCTGATGGGTCGTATTCCCACTCACAATGTTGATTACGAATTCTTTGCCTTTGTTTTGGTGTTCGGGTGCCAATAGAATGATGCCGCGCTGATAAATCCGGTCGAGCATTCGATTGCCGTAGTCGGTATAAATATTCGGGTTTTGCAGGACATCCCGGAAGGTGCGGTCGTTGCGGGTCATGTTCAATTGGGCAGCAAATTCTTCAGCAAAACGACGCTTTTTGTCTTTTGCTATACCTGGCGACATCAAGTAATAAGGAGAAAAGGAGGTTTCCAAGGCCTGAATATCGGCAGCCAGTTCTTCCTGCGATTTTTTGATGGCAAAGTCAAACGGAGCAACTAAGTCGTCGTAACGCCAGATTTGTCCTTTTTCAAAATAGTATTTGAATTGTGCATTTTTCGGCGCAAGAAAACTGATGAAAATCACGATCCCAAAAACGAGGAGGTACCGCACTAAGTGCGGCAGCCGAACAAACCAGGATTGCCATTTTTTTTGCATAATTAAATTCGTGTATATTAGAGCCGGCGAATGATTTTACCTTTACCAGTAGTCAAAGATGACAAATATACCGCAATATGCCAGCAAGAAATATTGATCAGGTGCTCGAACGCTTGGATTATATCATTGAAACCAGCCTGAATGACCAGGATCCACACGGCGCTTTTGCTGCTTTGTACCGACGCGTAACCGCTGCGGTCAAGGATGGGATTGCTGTTGGGCAATTCGACGATGGCCCGCGCATGGAGCGCTTAGACGTCGTATTTGCCAACCGATACCTCGATGCCTGGGAAGCCCGGAAAACCGGAAACCCGGTAACCGAGGCCTGGGCTTCGGTTTTTGAAACAGCAGGGCAGGGGAGGAAGCTGCTGCTGCAACACCTGCTGCTGGGCATGAATGCACACATCAACCTCGATCTTGGCGTTGCCGCTGCCACGGTTTGCCCCGGGGCAGCCATTACCGGCCTGCATGACGACTTCAACCGGATCAACGACCTGCTGGCGCAAATGGTGGATACCGTACAGGACAACCTTCGCTCCGTATCGCCTTTGCTGGGCATCGTGGACTGGTTGGGTAAAGATAAAGACGAGCGTTTTGCCGGGTTCAGTCTGAAAACAACCCGGACTTTGGCGTGGATTGCTGCGACAAGTTTGGCTGCATTGGAATCAGAAACTGAACGAAACGCTAAAATTGACAACCTCGACCAAAAGGTGGCGAGCATTGGGAAAGGCATTGCAACTCCGCCCGGTTTTTTTGGATGGGTGATTAAACTTATTTTGTTTTTTGAAAACAAGGATGTCCGGAAACAGATTGGTGCGGTGAAGGATACTATGATTGCTATATAGCGGCCTTCGGCGTGGTAAATTGCTTCTACGCGGGTGCTGCCCGTGCTGTTTTTGCGGTATTCCTGTCCGCCGGCGTAGGTTTGTTCGTACTGCACCGTTGCGCCTTGCTTCACGATTTTGCGGAGCTTCATGCCTGCCGCGTCGTATATCCACTCGATAATATTGCCGCTGTTTAGAGCTTGTTCGGATTTCCGTCAATCGGCTGCGAGCGGCAAATTTTGTTTTATACTTCGTTGGATTTTTTCGTCATAGCTGCCGGCTATGCCTGCAAAATCCGCCTCGTCTAAAATAAAATTTCCTCGTCCTCGCTCGATCACGAAAACCCCGAACAAGCTCTAAGGGTAACAACATTTGGCAAATTCAGGTGGTTGTAGGCGATGTTCGGAATGCCTTTATAGGAGTCCGTTTTCAGGTTGCCGTTGGCGCCGTAGGTGTAGCCGGTGCCGCCACTGTCGGGGTTGAAGCCGTGCATTCGCTGACTTGCCGGGGCGCTGTCGGCGATGGAGGCCAAGCGGTTGGTGCTGGCGGTGTAGGTATAGGTCAAATTGTCAATTTGGCCGTAGTTGCAGGTGCTGCTGTTGTTTTATTCTTCATCTTCTTTAATGATAGCCTCTGGAATGGTATCCGGCAGCGGAGGAATCGGAGTCATCTCTAAAAACTCTAAATCTTCAAATAAGCGGCTTATTATTAATTTGAATTCGTTGCGACTCAACCTGCTGCCTTTATAATCATTGGCAACAAAAAAAGTTTCCAAGTTCCTAAAGTGAAAAATTATTGGCCCCCATTCTTTTATCCAAAAGCTAAGTACTTTATCCCATTCTCTTGCCTCATTATATTCGTAATATTTCAGTACAGTAAAATTATTGCTCCCTATCTGAATTCTTATTTCGCCTAAAAGGACACGGTTGTTGTTAATCAGGGGGAAATCCATTTTGAAATCAAACTGGCTTTCTCTGTATATTTGAGTTGTGTCATAATCATAAAAAATGGCATCCTGTTGAAGCACCGAATCTAAATAAAACAGCCCTTTTTCCTTCAAACTCAATTGAATTCCTCCATATCTTTCTTTGTTGAGTAAATAAACGAAATTAAACTCATCCTTAGCAGGTATAAGCTGCAAGGTTAAAGCTTGTGTACTATCCAGCTTGAACGCAACCAGATGGTCTCTCAAGATATGTTTATACTGGTAATCAATTGATAATGGAAGCATACGCTTGTCGTCAGTACCTACGCACTGACAAAGCATACCTACTAAACAAGCATATAATATGCATCTCCTCATCAATCTGCGAAATTCCATATTGCTTCAAAAATTTGTTTGTGAGTATATCCGGACTTTTTAGAATTATTGTACTCATGCAATACCTGGCTTCCCTGTGTGTAGAGTGCATGAGAGCCACTAGCATTTTCTTTATTATGGTAAAGAATATGATGCCTTCTGGAGGGACTATTTTCACCAAGTTTTTTATAGTAAGAGTCGTGAGAAAAATCTACTCTTTTATTGTCTGAGAAATCCAAAACATATTCATGAACATGTAAAAAAGATTCATGAACAAGAGTAGTTAATTTTCCAAACTGAGCATCTTTTTTATTGGTATTTACATTTACAGATAGCTTTAAGCGACCGCCAATAACTCTTCCTCCGTTCTTTCCACCTTCAGTAACGGCTCCTGTGTTTTCTCGACCTTTAGCAAAAGCAGAATCTTTATAGTTTAAATCAACTCCTTTTGAATGGTATTTGCCATTCTCTGTAAACTTATGCCCAAATAGTGTTTGGCCTTTCGCAGCGAAATTACTAATAAAAGCTTTGGCGACTTTAGTATTAAAAAATTCTTTAAAAGCATTTTGAGAAGCTTTACTGCTAAAGTTCATGCTTATGCTATCGCCGTCTACGTCAATAAATCGGATCGGACTATTTGCACCGTACTGGTAAGGTGTTAAGGCGTAATACATCTCTGAGAACCTATCTATTGAAGTAAACCTTCCAACTGCCGCCTCTTGCCACCTATTTCCATAATCATTCCACCTCAACCCCCAATCATCATTCCATTCCTTCCCATTATACTGATACCTATTATCCTGCGCCACCGCGTCATTCATCAACCACGGCCCTTCATACCCCAGCCCGAAAGGGTAGTAGTGACTCTCCTGCGTATCTCCCCCGGCGTTTCCACAATCCCATTCGCGTTCTTATCTGCAAATAGGATCCGCATATTCCCCAAATGATCGCGCAGGGCGTATTCTTTTTGCCACAGCAGGGTGTTGTTTACCTCCGCATTCAGGTTCAGATAGCGGCCTTCGGCGTGGTAGATCGCTTCTACGCGGGTGCTGCCCGTGCCGTTTTTGCAGTATTCCAGATCCCCGGCGTAGGTTTGTTCGTACTGCACCGTTGCGCCCTGCTTCACGACTTTGCGGAGCTTCATGCCTGCCGCGTCGTATATCCACTCGATAATATTGCCGCTGTTAAGAGCTTGTTCGGATTTCCGTCAATCGGCTGCGAGCGGCAAATTTTATTTTATACTTCGTTGGATTTTTTCGTCATAGCTGCCGGCTATGCCTGCAAAATCCGCCTCGTCTAAAATAAAATTTCCTCGTCCTCGCTCGATCACGAAAACCCCGAACAAGCTCTAAGGGTAACAA
>Ga0163148_10000903_pt1 | contig 39801 bp, 34 predicted proteins | sample OliLakLV19MP7P2_FD_148606 | JGI IMG/M metagenome (GOLD analysis project Ga0163148, IMG submission 148606) | Freshwater microbial mat bacterial communities from Lake Vanda, McMurdo Dry Valleys, Antarctica- Oligotrophic Lake LV.19.MP7.P2 | ecosystem: Environmental > Aquatic > Freshwater > Lake >... | reverse complement strand
AAACGGCCCTTTGTTGACCCAACGCCGGGCGAGAGTTCGCATGTGCCGGAAGTGGGGCCAATGCCGGATAACGACGATTAAGATACAAAAAAGGGGCGGCATTGAGCCGCCCCTTTTTTTTAGGGATGAAGCGCCAGATCAAGACCTATAAGGTTTTTAAAACCTTATAGGTCTTGATTCGAGCAATCAAAAATCTAAATCATCCTCAAATCGCCAATCATAGCCCTGGTGTTTTTCTATAAATGCTGCCTTACCGCCAAACTGTCGTAAAACCATTTCGCGTTCGAGCAGGCTGGGGAGAGTACTCAAAAATGCCGGGTAAGAACTGAAACGGTATTCAAGGGGCGAATTGCAAAAATCGTGACGTACAGCATTGAAATGGTGGTATAGCACGGCGTGTTGAAAATAAGTAGTATTGCCCACAGATTTTCGGCGGAGATAATCGATGAAGAGTGCGCCCCTGCGGTTGAAAATCTTGTTGTAGGCTTTTGCATAGGCATTGAAAAAATTGCTGAATTGCTGCATAACGAAAGTCGCGCACTCTTCCGCAGATGGTTCACTTTTACTTGGAGGCATGAGCAATGTAATCTCTGCTGTAGACCGTACCTGAACCAGAAAATGAAAATGATTTGGCAACAGTGCATAGGAAAAGGTACGGCAAACAGGCGTGACATACTGCTGATATTTCCTTAAAAAGTATGCATAATTGCGGTCTTCTCTGAACAAGTTTTCGGTTCCGACAGCATGATTGAAAAGGTGATAAACTTTTCCAGGAAGGAGCGGAATAAATGTAGATTTCATATTGGCATGGTGTTTCATACCAAATATACAAAATTTATCGCCAGATCAAGACCTATAAGGTTTTAAAAACCTTATAGGTCTCGAAGGCAAAGCAAAGAGGTGCTGCACCGCGCTGATTTGGAGGCAATTATTGGCAAACGGCCCTTTGTTGACCCAACGCCGGGCGAGAGTTCGCATGTGCCGGAAGTGGGGCCAATGCCGGATAACGACGATTAAGATACAAAAAAGGGGCGGCATTGAGCCGCCCCTTTTTTTTAGGGATGAAGCGCCAGATCAAGACCTATAAGGTTTTTAAAACCTTATAGGTCTTGATTCGAGCAATCAAAAATCTAAATCATCCTCAAATCGCCAATCATAGCCCTGGTGTTTTTCTATAAATGCTGCCTTACCGCCAAACTGTCGTAAAACCATTTCGCGTTCGAGCAGGCTGGGGAGAGTACTCAAAAATGCCGGGTAAGAACTGAAACGGTATTCAAGGGGCGATCTACAAAATCCATGCAACAAGCCATTGAAGACCTGCGTCTGGACCACCTATGGGTGCTTTATCCCGGCAATAAGCACTATCCCCTTTCCGCTGACATCACAGTGCTCCCACTAGCAGAATTAGCGCTCATTAGGGCCATCATCATGCCGAATTAATGTCACCACTACGCGGTTTTAGTTAATCACTAAGGCTGATGCTATCCAAAACGCAGGTTAAAAAAACAAGTTAATAGTTCTAATCAAAACCACTTGCCCCTTTTAACTTGATACTTTTAACTTGCAACTTTCTACATTCACTCCCAAGCCTTCACCTGGTGCGGATACCGCACCACATACGTCTCTTTAATTAACCGCGTGAGCCGCTCCCGGAAATCCTCCATGCCTTCTTTGGTTTGGGCCGAAATGAAAACACCCTCTCCGTATGTATGCATCATTCGGTCACGGAGATCGGCTTCGATTTCTGCTTTGGTGGCATCGTCCAGCAGGTCATCGAACCATCGTTCGCGGTAGAGGTCCATTTTGTTGAACACCATCAGGGTGGGCTTGTCTCCTGCGCCCAGTTCCTGCAGCGTCTGTTGCACCGTGCGGATTTGATCCTCAAACTGAGGGTGTGCCACGTCTACTATGTGCAATAGAATGTCGCTTTCTCGCACCTCATCGAGGGTGCTTTTGAAACTTTCGACCAGATGGTGGGGAAGTTTCCTAATAAAACCCACCGTGTCGGAAAGTAAAAACGGCATGGTGTTGAACACCACCTTGCGCACGGTAGTATCCAGCGTGGCGAACAGTTTGTTTTCCGCCAGTACTTCCGATTTGGATAGGAAATTGAGCAGTGTGCTCTTGCCCACATTGGTGTAGCCGACCAATGCCACGCGCACCATTTCAGTACGGGTCTTGCGCTGGGTCTGGTTTTGGCGGTCAATGTCTTTCAGTCGGCCTTCCAGAATGTTCATCCGGTACTGCACGATGCGCCGGTCAGTCTCGATCTGGGTTTCTCCTGGGCCGCGAGTGCCGATGCCGCCTGCTTGCCGTTCCAAGTGCGTCCAGAGACCACGTAAACGGGGCATGAGGTATTTCATCTGCGCCAGTTCGACTTGTGTTCTGGCCTGTGCCGTTTGGGCGCGTGCAGCGAAAATGTCCAGAATCAGGGTGGATCGGTCCACAATTTTCACTTTCAGGATTTCTTCCAGATTATTGGTCTGTTTGCCCGAAAGGTCATCGTCAAATATGACCATCGTGACCTCCTCGTGACGGTCGAGGTATTCACGGATTTCCTCGACTTTTCCTTTGCCGATAAATGTTCGGTGTTCGGGGTGGGGGAGGCGTTGGGTGAATCGTTTTATCGCAATTGCTCCGGCAGTTTCGGCGAGGAATTGGAGTTCGTCCATATATTCGTGCGCCTGCGGCTCCGTCACATTGGGCGTGATGAGGCTAACCAGCACTGCGTGTTCGGTTTCTTTTTTTAGCCCGGAAGTTTTTTCACCGAGCGTCCATTCTTTTGCCATGGAAAATTAGTGCGTGTTTTTGGGAATTGTTTAATTGTAAATATCCTTTCTGTGCCCAATTGCTACCACCTCGATTACAAGGATATCGTCGAAAACGTCCTAAATGATTCGGTAGTTCCCCTTTCGCATTCGGTAGCCGTCGCGCCCTTTAATCAGTCAACAGCACTTTTTCCGCATTGCGAGCTTTTACCTCGTCGTAGAGACGAATGTCCTCCAATTCTTCCATGGCTTCTATAAGTGCCATATAGAATTCGATGGGAATAATCACCGAAACTCGATTCCCTTTTTCGTCTGTAATGAATTGTGGAACAATCTGCGACATGATTAAACAGATGATAAAAATTTGAAAATAGGCTCACAAATGTAAACAAAATCCCCTAAATCTTCAAGAATTGTTCTCCAGAACAGCCTCCTCCTTCGGCTTAAACGGAGAATTTGCCAGATGCTCCCTCAACATCGCCCCGAAATAATACAAGCAAAGATAGATGGATAATGCACCGATGGAGCCGAGCCATTTGGTCCAGTTTTGCAAAACAAGAAAGTCGTATGTGCCATGTAGAAGAATGCTCACCAGCAAACCACGGCAGAGCAAATGGATGCGCTCAGCCGGATTGAATTTTGCCAGACCTGCGTAGTAACCAATTGGGATTGAAAAAACCAAATGTGCCGGGACGGCAGTAAATGCGCGCAAAAGCGCGGTTTCTTGGCCAAACAGGTCAATATAGCAAAGGTTTTCAACTGTGGCGAACCCCATGGCGATCATCACCGAATACACAATGCCATCAAATGGCTCGTTGAAAAAGCGCCAGACGAATGCACCAAAGATCAACGCCAGCCATTTTAGGATTTCTTCCACCGGAGCGATTGCGCCAAAAGCCAGCAGGAAAGTCAGCACAGGGTCACGCTCTATCTCGCCGACCATCGGGATGAATTGTTGCTCCACCCATATCGCAGGCTGGGTGATGGCAGCCCCCAAACCAAAACACAAGGCCAGCGTACCGAGCGATTCACGCTCGTATTTGTCGGCCCAATATATTGCCCAACAAATAAATAGGCCGGGCAGGATGGCAAGGGTGAGGAGGAAGGGTGACATTCAGTGGACTTAAGACTGCAGGACGGTAGATGTTGGACTTTGGACTTGAAAACCAATACCCAATATTCCAATCACCAAAATACCAATCAAACAGCACTGCAAAAGTCCCAAAACGAATTCAAAATCTCGGCAGATTCTTTCGGGCACTCGTACATCGCCATGTGCGCCACATCAGGTAAAAGATGCAAATCGGCTACTGCGGGCAATAGTGCCGCTTTCAGGCCTTGTTCCGGCGGAACCAGCGTGTCGTGTGCACCGAGCAGAAAAAGCACCGGGCATGATAATTCGCTCAGGGTATGCTGGTGATCGCTGCGGTTCAGCATGGCCTGAAGCCCAGCAGAAATTCCTTTCGGACTTTGTTTTTTCCCCTTGAAAATTAGTTCGTTGAGCGTGGCGGGATTTTTTTCTATAAAATTTGTGGTAAAAAGATTGGGGAAGAGCTGCGCCACATAAAGGTCGCGTTTACCCGCTTGCAAGGTCTCGATGCCGCGTCGGCGGGCGGTTTTCCGCTCTTCCGAATCTTCGAAGGGGTGCGAATGGAACAAGCCTAAGCCAGCGAGCCGTTCGGGCCATCGGGACGCAAATTCAAGCGCGGCATATCCACCCATGCTGTGGCCAACCATTACGCAGCGGGAGATATTCTCCGTGTTCAAAACGGCAAGAATCGCCTCGGCGTATGCCTTCATGCTTGCATGAACAGGTACATCAGACGCCCCAAATCCGGGCAGGTCTATCAACAATAACGAGGGGGCCTTTAACTGCGATTTGATGGGCGACCAAACCGACAGGTCTTCACAAAAACCGTGAATAAGCACTAAAGGGATTTGCAGCCCTGGGAGGTTTCCAAAAACCGCAGAAGAATTTTCATAGGCGACACGAGTGCCCTCGGGGGTGTTGCAAAATTTCATGGGGGAAATGTACGGAACGTCAAAGCCTGAATTACCATTCCTTTTCCGACTTTTGCTGCTTGATACCTTAAACCTCGTAGGTTTTTGAAAACCTACGAGGTTTTTACACGAGTCACATGAATATATTCACCGCTATAGCCCGCGAAATTTCCCGTGCCCTCAGCCCTGATTTGCCAAAGGATCTGGGCGATTTGAATTCGCACCTTGATTTTATCCTCCCAAAGGTGATACCCTATGGTGAAGACCTGCGTGAAACCCATTTTTGGCTTGACAAACGCTGGAAAGAAGTGCGCGAAGAAGAGGGCTTTCACGAATCCCTGTTACACATTTTTGGAAAAAACGGGGAGTACATGTTGTCGCTTGATGGCAACCTGGAAAATGGAACCTGGCAGCAACTGGGAGATGAAAATTCGCTTATCCTGCAAATGGGTGTAAGGAAGGAACTATTTGACATGCGTTTTCTGAACGATCAATTTATGATACTCACCAAACACGGCGACCAAGCCCGAAAGGGACTTCCACGCTTTGTCATGCTTGCACACGAACCCATCACCCATGGCCGGGGAGGCGAGCTCGATTGGCGTAATATCATGGATAAACTTTTCAATGTGTGGCGCGAGAACAGCCTCAGCATCTGGGCCTGGCTTTTCTTCTTGGGCGTTTTGGGGGCCATTGTGTACTATTCTTTTAAAGGGTAACAAAGAACTGATAAAATGCACTTACTTGATTGGGCCGTACTGATCGGCACACTTGCTTTTATTGTTTTGTACGGCGTCTGGAAAAGCCGAAAAGCCGCGATCAGTGATCCAGACGATTTTTTAGCGGGGAAACGCGACTTGCCCTGGTGGACCATTGGTCTGAGCATAATGGCAACTCAAGCCAGCGCCATCACCTTTCTCAGCACGCCTGGCCAGGCTTTTTCCGACGGGATGCAGTTTGTGCAGTTCTATTTTGGAATGCCGATCGCCATGCTTTTTTTGGCGTTTTTTGTGTTGCCGATTTATTACAAATTACGTGTCACAACGGCATACGAGTACCTCGAGCAGCGTTTTGACCTGCGTATGCGCTCGCTCACGGCCGTGCTGTTCTTGATTCAGCGTAGTATGGCGGCGGGAATTAGCATCCTCGCACCAAGTATCATTTTGTGCGCAGTTTTTGGTTGGAACCTTGCGCTGACCAATTTTTTTATGGCGGTGTTTGTGGTGATATACACCACTACGGGGGGCAGCGCAGCGGTGAGCCGCACACAAGAGTTGCAGATGAGCATTATGCTAGGGGGTCTTGTATTGGCTTTCTTTTTGATTCTCAACGAATTGCCACATGGTATGGGCGTTTCTGAGGCATGGCAGATAGCTGGCGCGACGGGTAAAACCCAAGTGCTTGACTGGACTTTTGATTGGAATGACCGCTACAATGTGTGGTCGGGCGTACTGGGCGCCACCTTTCTTTTCCTCTCCTATTTCGGTACTGACCAAAGTCAGGTGGGGCGTTACCTCTCTGGCAAAACCCTGCGCGAAAGCCGCATTGGACTGATATTCAACGGGATAATAAAAATCCCCATGCAGATGCTTGTGCTGTCGGTGGGTGTCATGGTGTTTGTGTTTTATCAATTCAATCAGCCGCCACTACATTTCAACCAGGCAGACCTCAGCCAAATCGCGGGCACAGCCAAAGAGATTGAGTACCAAAAGTTAGAAAGTGCTGATGCTCAAATTTTTGAGGAAAAGAAACTGGTGCTCGCAGAATTCCAACAAGCCCAACAAGTCCAAGATGCTGACCGTGCTCAATCTGCCATTGGCCAACTCCAAACGCTTGAAAAAAAACATACGGAACTTAAGACCCAAACCCGAACCCTGCTTCAAAGCGCAGGAGTGAAAGGCGATGCGAACGACAAGGATTATGTGTTCATCAATTTTGTGCTCAGCCATATCCCGGTAGGTCTTGTGGGCCTCATGCTTGCTATGATATTCTGTGCCTCATGGAGTACTACGGCTTCCGAGCTCAGCGCACTATCGGCTACTTCAGTTTCTGATATATACCGCCGTTCGCTTGTCAAAGGCCAAACAGATGCGCATTACCTGCGCGCCTCCAAAATCGCTACGGTTATTTGGGGAGCTGTCATCGTGGCTTTTGCGATTTTTGCTTCGCTTTCGGAGAATCTGATCCAAGCGGTAAACATGGTCGGTTCTATGTTCTATGGCACCATTTTGGGGATATTTTTCACGGCTTTTTTCCTTAAAAGCGTGAATGGCCGTGCGGTTTTTTATGCCGCGCTTGTGGGCGAAGCCATTGTACTGATCTGTTTTTGGTTCAACAAAGACGCTTACCTCTGGTACAATCCCTTGGGCTGTGGGCTGGTTATGGGAATGGCCTGGCTTTTCCAGAAGTTGAGTCGGGAGCAGCAATAATTTTATTTTTATGAGGATTATCTGTTAACGACATTCTAAAATGCAGCATCAAGGGTAAGATTCCAAAGTTGGCTTCGTTTTTGCAATAAACCACACAGGTTCTGAACGAAGTCTTTTCACCAAAAAAAATCTAATCCTATGGTTATCCTCACATGTTTATTGCTCCTGCTCCTTGTTTTTGGCGGACGTTCTTTAAAAGAAGCCAGATAAAATGAGTGACGTGGCGACCTGATTGAAGCATACTTCTCCTCGCTCGCTGCCCCAATTAGTACCAGACAAAAAAACCTCCCGTTGCAAACTTGCGACGGGAGGTTTTTTCTTTGATGGTTGGCTACTTTTGCGGCACCAATCACTGGTCACCGATCACCAATCACCAATCAACCAGTCAGCATACAGCATGAACCACTCCCTCGCCCGCGCCCTCTCCTTCTTTGGCCATCCGCTGCTGGTGTTAACCTACATGCTTCTTTTGATGTTGGTAATCAACCCCTTTGCATTTGGGGCGCACCATATTGGAGACCAGCGGACAATGGTATTGTTTTTTTACGTTGTGTCTACCACCTTCCTAATCCCAGGTCTGGGTGTATCGCTCCTCAAACCCTTGGGGCTTGTTCGAAGCCTTGAAATGCACGACAAACAGGAGCGAATCGGCCCCTATATCATCGCAGGGATTTTTTACCTCTGGATGTTCAAGAATTTTGCGAGCGGAGCGGTGCCAGCCTTGTACGCCAAGTTTGTGCTGGGGGCGACCATCGGGCTTTTTTTTGCTTTTTTTGTCAATATTTTTACGAAAATCAGCGCCCATGCGACGGGCATGGGTGGCTTTGTCGCAATGGTTTTGCTGCTTGCCTTTGAATGGTCAGGATCAACGTTCAGTATAGGCCCAATACTGTTGAGTCTCAATGCCATATTGGCCATTGTCATAGTCCTCGCCGGACTGATAGGCGTAGCGCGCTTGTCGTTGGGAGCGCACACCCAGGCTGATCTTTGGCAGGGTTATGCAGCAGGTTTTGTGTCAGTTATGCTGGCGAATATGATTTTGTAGGTCGATTTTAGCCACCCACGGTATCCCATCACTTCATCATTCCATCACTCCATCACCTCATTACTCCATGATACTCCGTTCCGCGCTTGTCTCCGTCTTTTCAAAAGACGGCCTCGAACCCATTATTCGTCGCTTACACGCATTGGGCGTACAACTCTATAGCACTGGCGGCACCCAAGGCTACATCGAAAAGCTGGGCATACCAGTCATAGCTGTCGAAACACTCACGGGCTACCCCAGCATCCTCGATGGTCGGGTGAAAACGCTGCACCCCGCAATTTTTGGGGGTATCCTCGCTCGCCGCGAGCCTGGGCATTTGGCCCAACTGGAAGCGTACAAAATCCCGGAGATGGACTGCGTTATCGTGGATTTGTACCCATTTGAGGAAACGGTTGCCGCCACAGACGATCCGGCTGAAATCATTGAAAAAATTGACATTGGGGGTGTGTCGCTCATTCGCGCAGCAGCCAAAAACTGGAAAGACGTGGTGGTAGTGGCCTCCAAAGACGAGTACAAGATGTTTCTCGATTTGCTCAACGAGCAGGAGGGCGAGTTTTCGGCCTTCAACTGCCGTGAGTTTGCCCGCAGGGCGTTCAAGGTCACGTCGAACTACGATACCGCCATTTACAACTGGTTCAACGAAGGCACTGCGGACATCTCGTTCAAACACAGCATCCACCGCTCCGAAATGCTACGGTATGGCGAAAATCCGCATCAGAACGGGGTGTTTTTTGGAGATTTTGAGCAAGTTTTTGACAAATTGCAGGGCAAGGCTATTTCTTACAATAATCTTGTAGACATTGACGCAGCGGTGCAGTTGATGCACGAATTCCAAAAAGGAAAGCCCGCGTTTGCCATTCTAAAACATACCAACGCATGTGGCATTGCTAGTCGGAATACCCTGCTCGAAGCATGGCAGGCTGCGCTTGCTTGTGATACGACCTCGGCATTTGGGGGTATTTTTATTGCGAACACGAAAGTGGATTTGGACACAGCAAGGGAAATCAACCAACTTTTTTACGAGGTACTGATTGCCCCAGATTTTGACTCAGAAGCACTGGAGATTTTAAATAAGAAGGACCAGCGCATTCTCTTGAAAAGCAAGCGTTTTGAAGGGAAGAAACGCGCGTTCCGAAGCCTCCTGAATGGAGTAGTGGAACAAGATGCCGATCTGCGCACCGAAACAGAAGCCGAGCTGAAAACCGTGACCAAGCGGCCAGCAACGCCAAAGGAAGTGGACGAACTGCTTTTCGCGGCCAAATGCGCCAAACACCTGAAATCAAATGCAATCGCCTTGGTAAAAGAACAGCAACTCATCGGCATGGGCTGCGGCCAACCGAGCCGGGTGGATGCGCTGCGTCAGGCCATTGCGAAGGCCAAATCCTTCGGCTTTGATTTGAAAGGCGCGGTGATGGCCAGCGATGCTTTTTTCCCGTTCCCGGATTGTATAGAAATTGCGCACGAAGCGGGCATTTCAGCGGTCATTCAACCAGGAGGATCCATGAAAGACCAAGATTCAATAAATGCCTGCGATGCGCATGGGATGGCGATGGTGATGACGGGGTTGAGGCATTTTCGGCATTGAAATGATGAAAACCGCAAAACCGAAAAATTGAAAACCGGAAAATGTAAAATCAAACCTGCTTTCATGGCAAAAACGGTCAAACGGATCTCCCCAAAGTTAAAAGCCAAAGCCGGGGAGATTCAGCGCATTCTCGAAGAACTATATTCTGAAGTTCCTATTCCGCTCCAACACTCGGACGCCTTCACGCTGCTCGTAGCGGTGGTGCTCTCTGCTCAATGCACCGATGAGCGCGTGAACCAAATCACCCCCCTGCTATTTGCCCGCGCAAATAACCCTGCCGACATGGCAAAACTCGCTGTCGAAGAAATCAGAGAGATCATAAAACCCTGTGGGCTTTCTCCTGCTAAATCGAAGGGGATCAGCGGTTTATCCAACATAATCATGGAAAAACACGCTGGAAAAGTGCCTGAAAGTTTTGAGGCCTTGGAAGCATTGCCGGGAGTGGGACACAAGACGGCTTCCGTGGTGATGTCTCAGGCTTTTGGATGGCCGGCATTCCCGGTAGACACACACATACATCGCTTGGCGGCGCGCTGGGGTCTGAGTTCTGGAAAGAACGTAGTGCAAACGGAGCGTGATTTGAAATCAATTTTTCCCGAAAATACCTGGAACAAACTCCATCTCCAGATCATCTATTTTGGTCGGCAATACTGTCCGGCACGGGGCCACAAGCTTGAAGAATGCCCAATTTGCTCGCTTTTTAACAATGAACGATGAACGATGAACTGGACACGCCCGGAATTAGTTGACAAAATGGGAGTGGAGGATTCCACTCAATCAATTAAATTTAGGCAGGGAAAAATCGAAAAGCAGCAATGCGAAGCATGAGTTCATCAGCCGGCGGGAACGTGGGTATTTTTCTGAGTCAGCCCGTCGTTCGATTGTGGAAGAAATCGAGCAAGGGTTGAGCAAGGCGGAGGCGGGCCGCCGATACAGGGTCGCCCAATCGAGCATTTACAAGTGGATAGCCCTCTACTCGAAGCATTACGGTCGGAAGTTGAGGCAGGTGGTCGAACACGAGAGCGACTGGATCCGGCTAAAGCGCCTTGAGGTGGAACTGGAACAAGCGTTCATAGTTTATAGTTCATCTGCGCATCAACCACTGAAATAGCGATCATATTTACAATTTCGCGGGTTGTACTGCCCAATTGCAAGACGTGAATCGGTTTTTTCAGGCCCAAAAGAATCGGCCCTATTTTTTCAATATCGGCGACTTCTTTTACCAAGTTATAGGCAATGTTGGATGCAGAGAGATTGGGGAAAATCAGAATGTTCGCGCCGCCCTCTGCCAATTCGCAAAAAGGGTGATTTTCTCTCATCAACGAGTTTTGGAACGGTAAGTGTGCCTGCATTTCACCGTCTACGATCAAGGTCGGATGCTTTGTTTTTAACAGCTCAACGGCTGTGCGCATTTTTATGGCATCGTCTCCATCCGCACTTCCAAAGTTGGAATAGGTCAGCAGTGCGATACGCGGTTTGATGTTGAATTTCTCCACTTCTTTCGCTGCCAATTCTGCAATCTCCACGATTTCCTCGGCGCTTGGGTTAAAGTTTACGCTGGTATCAGCCAGAAACAGGGGGCCAAAGCGACTGAGCAGGATATACATTCCGGACACTTTATTCACGCCCGCTTGCCGGCCCACTGCTTGCAAGGCAGGTCGGATGGTCTCCGGGTAATTGCGGGTCATTCCGCCAATCATCGCATCGGCTTCGCCCGTTTCCACCATCATTGAGCCAAAGTAATTTCTACGATGAACAATGTTGCGGGCTTCGAGTTGGGTATAACCTTTGCGTTTGCGTTTTTCAAAAAACAGATCGCCGAACCGCTCTAACCTTTCAATATCACTTTGGTTTTGTGGCGACATAGGGTCAATGATCTCGATCTGCGACAAATCCAATAGATTTTCTTGAACCAACTGTTTGATTTTCTTCACATTGCCTAGTAATATCGGCTTCGCGATTTTTTCTTCCATCGCTTGTTGGGCGGCTTTCAACACGGCTGGATTTTCAGCGTCGGCCATTACGACCCGCATCGGATTTTGTTTTGCCGTATTGATGATTGCCCTCGTCAGTGTATTGTCAAGGCCCAGGCGTTTTGACAATTGAGTTTCATAATCCTCCCAATTCTTGATCGGGAATTTGGCAACTCCGGTTTCCATCGCTGCGCGCGCAACTGCGGCGGCTACCGTTGTCAGCAATCTTGGGTCAACAGGCTTTGGAATGATATATTCTCTTCCAAAAGCCAAGTTATCTTTCCCATAAGCCATGTTGACTATATCAGGGACTGATTTTTTGGCCAAACCAGCCAGTGCCCGCACTGCCGCAAGTTTCATTTCTTCATTGATGACTTTTGAGCGGACATCCAAGGCACCCCGGAATATGTAAGGGAAGCCCAGCACATTGTTCACCTGATTGGGGTAATCGCTTCGACCAGTGGCAAAAATGATGTCTTTGCGTGCCTCCATCGCCTCTTCATAAGCGATTTCAGGGTTTGGATTGGCCATCGCAAATACGATACAGTCTGTGGCCATGCTTCTCACCATGTCCTGGTTTAGGATGTTGCCTTTCGACAGGCCGATAAAAACGTCGGCCCCGACCAATGCCTCCGCTAAAGAGGTGTTTGCTGCGGCAGTCTCGTTGGCGAACTCTATTTTTTTTCCATCCAGATCGGTCCGGCTCGGGTGCAACAAGCCCTTGGTGTCGAACATGAAAATATTCTCTTTTCTCGCCCCCAGGCTATAATAAAGTTTTGAACAAGAAATAGCCGAAGCGCCCGCACCATTGACAACGATTTTCACCGTCGAAAAATCTTTGCCCACCAATTCAAGAGCATTCAACAAAGCGGCCGAACTGATGATGGCCGTGCCGTGTTGGTCGTCATGCATGACCGGAATGTTCAATTCCGCTTGTAGCCTTTCTTCAATTTCAAAACATTCGGGCGCAGAAATATCTTCCAGGTTCACCCCGCCAAAAGTTGGTTCAAGAATTTTGACCGTTCGGACAAACTCATCCACGTTTTTGGTGTCGAGTTCCAGATCAAAAACATCAATGTCCGCATAGATTTTGAACAACAGCCCCTTGCCTTCCATGACTGGCTTACTCGCCAGCGGGCCGATATCGCCCAGACCCAAAACAGCGGTTCCATTGGTAATAACAGCCACCAAATTCGCTTTCGCGGTGTATTTATAAACGTCCTCCGGATTTTCAGCAATCGCCAAACAAGGCTCAGCAACGCCTGGCGAATAGGCTAGGGTCAGGTCGCGCTGAGTCGCCGTTTCTTTGGTGGGGACTACCTCAATCTTGCCTGGACGGCCCTTGGCATGGTAGTGCAGGGCGTCTTCTCTCAATGTTTTTTTCTTGCTCATCCTTTCCTTTTATCTAGAAGGCGGCGAAGGTATTTTTTTTCAACCAATCATCGGGTTTGGTAACACCCCAGATTATTGCTTCCGCCTGAAATCCGCAATCGCGAATCGGATCTTGTCAAAGTTGAATCGCTCGCCGAAGTGCTCGTGTATGGCCTTCATCTGGTATGGTTCTTCAAAAAGTGGCAAGGCGCCTTGGATGAGATCGCATGCTTCTGGCGAAACCCATTGGCCGATGTCAATCAGTTCGCCGCGCTCATACATAATTGCGAGATGCCCCATCACAGTCATGGTGCTTATGCCGCGCAACGCAGCAATTTCTTCCACCGAGTGACCACGCTTAAATAAATCGAGGCTAATGAAGTTGGAACTTCCAATAATACGCTCACCCGCCTTGGTTTTTTCAAGCACAAATTGTCGGATTTCTCCCATGAAAGCATCGCCATAAAGTTGGAGTTTCCGTTCGCTGACCCCCGCTATTTCGAGCATTTCGGCATCGGACAGTGGACGGGCATCGGCCATTTGCTGCAGGGTAAGGTCGCTGAAAAGGGTATATGGCGGGATACCTTGCTTGACAGCCAAATCTCGGCGCAGCGCGATGAGGAGTTGGAGCAGTTCTTCGCGCAGAATTTGGGTTTTGCTTTTTTCAGTGACGTGGGGATGCGCTGCTTTTTCGCCAAGCCTGGGTTTGGGCTGTGGCATCGCCAGTGCTATTTTTTTGCCTTCAAATAGGACTTTCTTGCCCCCCTCGGTCACACGAAGGCAGTTGTGGTCGTCGTAAGCGATTTCAACCAGACCGACGTGTAGCATTTGCGAGAGCAAAAAAAGCCAGTCGTCGTAGCCGTATTCTTTGCCCGCGCCGTAGGTCTTGATTTCGTGGTAGTTGTTTTCTCTGATCTCCCGGCGTTGGCTACCACGAAGAATGTCTGTGAGCAAGCTCATTCCCACGCGCTGGCCGGTGCGCATAATGGCCGAGAGTGCTTTTTGTGCTGCAAGTGTGCCGTCAAAATGTTGAGGCGGATTTTTGCAGACATCGCAGTTGCCGCAGCTTTTGTCGTAGGGTTCCCCAAAATAGTTGAGCACCGTTTTGCGGCGACATACAGGCGCTTCGGCAAATTGGTACATTCGCTCCAATTTTGCCAGCTTTAGGTTTTTCTGCTCTGCACTGGCATCGCCTTGTTCAAACATTTCCCGATAAGAAATCAGGTCGGCATAACTGAAAAACAACAGTGCATCGGCGGACAAACCGTCGCGTCCTGCGCGACCAATTTCCTGATAATAACCCTCCAGATTGCGTGGTAAATTATAGTGTACCACAAAGCGAACATTGCTTTTGTCAATGCCCATGCCGAAGGCTATGGTAGCGCAAATGATGGGTGTTCGGTCGTTTATAAAATCCTCTTGGGTCTTACTGCGCTGGGCCGGCGGTACTTCGGCGTGGTAATGGGCAGCGCGGAAACCTTTGGTATTCAACTTCTCGGCCAGGCCTTCACAGCCCTTGCGCGAAAGGCAATAAATAATGCCTGATTGATTCCGGTGTTCTTTCAAAAACTCCACGATCTGCTCAAAACGTTTTTGGCCTGAACGCACAGTCAGGCTAATATTTGGTCTGTCAAAAGAAGCGATAAAAATAGCAGGGTCGGCAAGGCCGAGTTGCTCAACGATGTCTTTGCGTGTGAGTTTGTCGGCTGTTGCCGTAAGTGCGATCACTGGTATGCCGGGGAACTGGCTTTTCAGGAATTTCAACTGGGTGTATTCCGGTCGGAAATCGTGGCCCCAAGAGGAGATGCAATGTGCTTCGTCAATGGCAAAAAGGGTGATTTTCAGGCGTTTGAGCAAAGGCTGGAAACTTTGCGATACGAGTTTTTCCGGGCTGACATAAAGGAGTTTGAGGTAACCAGCGAGCAGGGCGGATTCTACGTTGCGCTGCTGGTCGGTACTGAGACTGCTGTTGATAAATGCGGCGGGAATACCATTGGTGCTCAGAGCCTCCACCTGGTCTTTCATCAAAGCGATGAGCGGGCTGACGACTACCGCTACGCCCTCCAGGGTGATGGCAGGGATTTGAAAACAAACACTTTTACCGCCGCCGGTAGGCATAAGTACAAGCGTATCGCGGCCATCATAAACGTTTTGAATGATGTCGGCTTGAAGGGGGCGGAACTGGTCGTAACCGAAGTATTTTTTTAGGGCGGCGGAAGCGTGAAGGTGGGTCACAGGCAAATGTGGTCAAGGTGATAAAATGTGACCAATGTGAAATTAGTTTTCATCTTGGTTGTAGGTTAATTGACCGCAAATTTAAAAAAAATGTTTCAAAAAACAAACAACCTGTTTTAAAATCATCTCCCAAACATCCGCAGCGCATTGGCGGTAGTAGTACGCGCGATTTCGGCGAGCGGCAACGCTTTCGCTTCAGAAAGTACATCTGCGGTATGACGTACAAAAGCACTTTCATTGCGCTTGCCCCGGTGTGGTACAGGTGGCAGGTAGGGCGCGTCGGTTTCCAGCACAATGTATTCAAGCGGAATTTCCCGCAACACGTTGGGCAAGTCAGATTTTGGATAAGTCAAAGTGCCTCCAATGCCTAGCATAAAACCGAGTTCGATCATCTCCTTCGCTTCGTCCAAAGTGCCTGAAAAACAATGGAATATACCGCGCAATCGCCCGTCTTGCGCCTGGCGTACCACCTCTATGGCTTCGCGGTTCGCTTCTCGGCTGTGAATGATGATCGGGCGGCCCAGTTCTTTCGCCCATTCGCATTGGCGGGAAAAGGCGATTTGCTGGATGCCGAGCGTGGTTTTGTCCCAATAAAGGTCTATGCCTGTTTCGCCAATGCCTGCCCATGTGCGTTTGCCTATCCATTTTTCTACAATGTCAAGTTCTGCATCGTAAGTGTCAGGCTGCACAGAAGAGGGGTGCAAACCCATCATCGCGAAGCAGTTATCAGGAAATTCAGCCTCTAAAGCCAGCATTCCTTCGATGGATTCGGAATCAATGTTGGGCAAATATATCCGGGTCACGCCAGCAGCAATGGCACGCCGCACCATGTCCGATCGGTCCTGGTCGAATTTGTGGGAATAAAGGTGGGCGTGGGTGTCAATCAGTGTATTCATAGCATGAAAAAACGCTGCAAGTGCCTTGACTCACAGCGTCTTATAGACTCAGAACGAGTTTTGAGTCCGAATTCGTTAGTTCGAGATAATAGTCGGGATAACTGGATCCGAACCAGCGACCTCGTCGTCCCGAACGACGTGCGCTACCGGGCTGCGCTATATCCTGAAGGCATGAAGCGATGAAGCGATAGAGTGATGAAGTGATTTATAACGACAATTTCGATCAAATCACTTCATCACTCCATCGCTTCATCACCACCTGCCTTGGAGCCGAACAAGGGATTTGAACCCTCGACCTGCTGATTACGAATCAGCTGCTCTACCGCTGAGCTAATTCGGCTAGTGCGGTTTTGACACCCTGCTTTTCAATTTTGATGCAAAAGCAATTTCTCAGTGCCTTTCTTTAAAAGCGGATGCAAAGATAAGTTTGCTTTCTAAAAAATCGGCAAGCCCGTTTTATTTTTCCCGAAGAAACACCGTATATTTCCCGATACCAATAGATTCTTCCAGATTTTCCACTCAAATGTTGAAAGGCGGGACTTCTCTCAATTTTGCGGTTTTACATTTTCTTGTTTTACATTTTGCGGTTTTGACTTCTCTGAAATGCAAAGGGTTGCCCTCTTGCGAGGACAACCCTTCTCTCCGTACTGGGTTCTCGTTTTGCTTCAATGCGGCGCTTTATTAGCCCGCCTGCCCCGTGATCACATCACGCGCGAATAGGATTTTAGGTTTCCAGTATTTAGAAGTGGAGATGTTCTCTACGATGATTCCCCGGCTGCAAGTGCTGTGCACACAGAAAATGCCTTCGGCAGTTTTTTCAACCACCAGGGCCACGTGCTGGATGCGGCCTCTGCCGCCAAAGAATACCAGGTCGCCGGGCAAAACGTCGTTGAGCGACACTTTCAAGCCTTGGCGCGATTGGGTGGTTGAGGCTGCGGAAACTTTTACGCCAAACTCATTCAAAATGTAGTTGGTAAAACCAGAGCAGTCAAAGCCCGTTTTGGGCGAGTGTCCTGCATGGCGATAGCGGAGGCCAAGAAAATTTTGGGCATATCCGGTAACGTCGTTGCGGAACTGCATGATCTCTGCGTCTTCTGCGCGAGATGGTTTGACGCTGATGGGCTTGAATGCAGTGGCAGCAAAAGCTGCAAAAAGAAGGGCGAAAAATGCCGAATAACGGCATAAGGAAGGTTTCTCAGGGCGACTGGAAGGTATTGTCTCGGTCATGTTTAAAAAATTATCAGCTCCAGACGCGAATCACGCGCCACGCCCTTGCCACAAGAGTTTGCTGATTTGTGAACTTAAAATTGGTTTTTGCCGGGGCTGTGGTGGCAATTGGCTCGCGCAGAGTGTCGGAGTGATGTTCACGGGAGAGATTAAAAAAGAGACTCCAGAAAGGGCAATATCTTGCGCTGGCCGAGGGCAAAGGTAGAAATGGTTTTGAAAAAACAAGGTATTGGGCACTTTTTTTCAGTTTTTTTGAAAGATTAGTTCCCTCCGCTTCGTTTTGAAGCCTCCTTTTTCTGCTTTCTCCAATTCCAAGGTGCAATAGGTTGAGATTGACTCCATAAGCCTATTTTATCCCTTCGGGCTTCTTGCTCCCAGCCGTCGTAACGAGCATCATTTGAGTATTTTTTGAAATGCCATGCCAATCCGGCCCGAACCAGAGCCGCATTCAACTCATGGCCGTAAGCGTCGAATACCACACCGATGATGCGCCCATTCCGGTCTTTTTTTTCGGTCTGCACTACACACACCATTTTGCCAAAGCAGAAATCAGAAGTGAATTTTTTCGCCTCTTGACTGAAGGGCTGCTTGCGTTCCGGGCAATCTATGTGGGCAAGACGAACCTTATGTTGCTGTTAATACCTTAGGAAGAGAACATCTTGGCCCATTCCAATCTAATGCCGAGCATTATATCGAGATTCCAGATGCAGTACATTCTTCGAACGGCTTCCACGAGCCGGCAGAAATAAACTGAATTTGCCAGATTTGCAAAAGCCCGCACCCATTACTTGAGTTCGGGCTTTTTTATACTTTTTCTTTCCAAATCTGCTTATTTTTTACCCTCCACCTCCCTACCTTTGCGGCCCAAAAATAGACGGCTTTTGCCCCACGTCATTCCTAATTTCATTCCCGAACAAATTCGGGATTCAACTTTCACCACTGTAACAATGCAAGGTTCTGCAATCACCATCAAACGGGGCAAGCTGAAAGTCCCCAACGACCCCATCATACCATTCATCGAAGGCGACGGAACGGGCGCCGACATCTGGGCGGCCTCTGTACGTGTGCTCGATGCTGCTGTGGAGAAAGCCTTCAAAGGCAAAAAGAAAATCGTGTGGAAAGAAGTACTTGCTGGCGAAAAAGCCTTCAACAAGACCGGTAGCTGGCTTCCTGACGAAACCCTCAAAGTCATTAATGAATACAAAGTCGCCATCAAAGGACCGCTCACCACGCCTGTAGGTGGTGGTATTCGCTCGCTCAACGTGGCCCTGCGCCAACAACTTGACCTATACGCCTGCGTTCGCCCCGTGCGTTGGTTCAAGGGGGTGCCCAGCCCGGTAAAGGAGCCTGGATTGGTTGACATGGTCATTTTTCGTGAAAACACCGAGGACATCTACGCGGGCATCGAATACCTTGCCGGTACGCCTGAAGCAGATAAAATGATTGCCTTTTTGCAGAACGAAATGGGCGTCAAGAATATCCGCTTCCCCAAATCTTCCTCCATTGGCATCAAACCGGTGTCGAAAGAAGGCACCGAACGCCTCGTGCGCGCTGCCCTTGAACACGCCTTCAAGTACAAGCGTAAATCGCTGACCATTGTCCACAAGGGCAATATTATGAAATTCACGGAAGGCAAATTCAAGGATTGGGGTTATGAACTCGCCGAGCGTGAGTACGGCGACCGCGTGTTTACTTGGGCTGAATACGAGCGCATCAAAGAAGCCAAAGGAGAAGAAGCCGCCAACAAAGCCCAAACGGCTGCCCTCGCAGCTGGCAAGATGTTGGTGAAAGACAGCATCGCCGACGCTTTCTTACAGCAAATCCTGCTCCGCCCGGCAGAGTACGACATGGTGGCAACGCTTAACCTTAACGGCGATTACCTTTCCGACGCCCTCGCTGCACAAGTGGGCGGCATCGGCATCGCCCCTGGCGCCAACATCAACTACCTCACCGGCCACGCCATTTTCGAGGCCACCCATGGCACCGCGCCCAAGTACGCGGGCAAAGACGTAGTGAATCCATCGTCTGTAATCCTCTCTGGCGTGATGATGTTTGAATATCTTGGTTGGGACAAGGCGGCAAAACTCATTGTAAAAGGCCTCGAGCGCAGCATCAGAAAAAAGCGCGTAACCTATGACTTTGAACGCCTTATGAAAGGCGCGACCAAATTGAAGTGCTCGGAATTCGGCTCTGAGATTATTGCCAATATGTGAGTTTCCAGACCTTGGACTTTTAGACCTTGGATAATGGACAAAAAAATGGGCTTGGCGTGTACGCGCCAAGCCCATTTCGATTTTATCGTTGCACCTTTCGGGTGTGCTCAGTTGTATTCTACTGTCTTCATGAACTGGAGGATATCATCGGCAAATGCTTCGCTCTCCATGTAAAAATTGGCCGGACCTGCATTCGGAAAGGTAAAATACAATTGCCCATTTTTTTTCTCGTACCAAAACACTTGGTTGACGGACTGGAACACTTGTTTGTTCGGGCTATTTACAGCGATATAGTATCCTGCCAATGTGCCGATGTCGTAGTTTATTTGAACGTCCTCTGTGTCGGCAGAAAATTTGCCAACATAGCTATCTACACCGCTCTGTACGGTAATGGTGAAACAATCTGGCATTTTAATGAGAAAAGAATGGCCTCAGGGAATCAAAAATGCCAGCGTATCTGCTCCTTCGCAAAGATGGGAGCCTTGATGATCTTGATTTTCTTGCCGCGTGCAGGCGAAAGAAATCATCAGTCCAACCAACAGACAGGGGATATCGAATTTTTTCATCGGTCAAAAAAGTAATGCGTGAATGAATATTTAAATAGATAAGTGGAATCCATTTTCGCTGCTTCTTGCCTGAGGAACGGTGTCAAAATAACTTTCCAATTTCAGGCCAATTATTTTGGCGTTAGCCAACTATCTTTTGAGGCGAATGGGGCTATTTAACGAAAAAGATAGGATGGATGGCGGCAAAAGAATGGCATCAAATTGGGAAGTTATTTTGACACCGATCCTAAGAAACTTCAGGTTCTCCGCTCGCGCATGGCATCCAGTATGCGCAGGATGATATAAGAGCCGATCAGGCTTATCACAATCGCCTCTACCACTATAAAAAAGCAGGATGTAATGGGATTAAGGTACTCCCCCACGGACGTTTGATGCTGGATGCTGGCTAACAGATCAGGGTTGAATTCAAGAAATATCGCCATAAAAAACGCGAATGGGACGACCCCTATGAAAGAAGTGAACATACCAACAACCACTCCGGAAGTGACATCGGAAGTGCCGTCATGGTGCCTGCGCGTCCAGGCTCGCAAGGCCATCCAAAGCAAGCCCAAATGGATCACACCATTGAAAACACGCAGATAAATGTTTTCGCTCAAATGAAAAATATGAAGGAGCAGGAAGAATCCAGTAAGGCCGAAAAACATCCAGAGGCCATAACGAAATGCGATCTGTTTCATAATTCGGAATAAGTTGGTTAAAATAACAGGCTTCTCCGTGGCAAGCATAGTTGTTGCAGGCTGCCAGATTTTGAATGGAACATCTTAGGCAGGAAATTGTTTTGGGAAAAATTTAAAACATAAAACAAAAACGTTCTGTCAGCGCAACCGACAAAACGTTTTTATTTGGCAAGAATATTGAATATCTGTTAGTTATTCCCCTTCAATCTGACGCTCCAATTCTTCCATCATCACAAAATCAATTGATTCACTGATGGTGGGAATGATGGTGAGGATGGTTTCGAGGCGGGATATTTCGATGAGTTTGGTCACCATCGGGTTCATTTCGCCGGCGAGGACGAAGGATCCAGTGCCTTTCCAAAGGCGGTGGCCTGTCAGAATGGCCGAAAGTCCGCTGCTGTCCACATATTTGACATTGGAAAGATCGAGGATAAAATTGCGAACACCCTCTTGAGAAAGAAGAATAAGGTCGCTCTTGAGTTGTGGCGCAATGGTCGAGTTCAGGTTTTCCTCGTGGAGCGAAAGTATCGCATAATGCTCCTGCTTGTCAATCTGATATTTCATAGACGGCTGGTTGTCAATATTTGTATGTTTGAAATAAATATTCTCAAACGTTCTTGGGATTGCAAATGTAAGACTTGCGCGTTTTTTTTCAATAAAAATTTCAAAGGGCGTTTTTGACCTGACTGCTTGGCAGCCCAAAAACTTTCGGCTGGGTTTTTGCCGATTGCTTTCACAGTTTTCTGGGATTAATTTTGGCTGCCAAAACCCTGTGCAGAAAAAAATGTTAAAGTGCGGTACAAAAGCTTGGCTTGTTCGGAACAATTCGCCTAAAATTGTCGCACGAAAACTACACTTCGCACAACGCTACACGATACCAACCGTTTACCCGTTTACCCGTTTACCCGCCGTAGCGCGCAGCGCGAAGGAGGGCGTTATACTTGACCACAGTTTATCTCTTTGATAATGAATAATAAATTTTCCCCGGTCGTCAAGCAAATCATCAACCAGAGCGGCCAAGAGGCACGCCGACTGGGGCATGATTACGTTGGCACCGAGCATTTGCTCTTGGGCATCATCGCTGAGCGCGATAGTTTGCCCGTTCGTGTGCTCGATTCGCTTTTGGTGGATGTGAACGACCTCAAAAAACGCATTGAGCGGTCCATCCCCCGATATTCCAACTACCCCCCCGCAGAAAATCTCTACGTAGGCGAATGCGCCATGACTACTCAGGTCCAGCGTGTACTTAAAGCCACTTTTGTAGAGGCTAAAATGACCAAAACCGAAGAGGTGCACCCCGAGCACCTCATGCTGGCAATGCTGAAATATGCAGACATCGGCAGCACCAAACTATTAAACGAATACGACGTGGACTACGATTCTTTCAAAAAAGAACTGGAGTATGTGCGTTCGGAACAAGACCTCGCACAACCCAAAATAACGGCTCAATCTGAAGGCGATTTTGACGAAGAACGCGGCACTTACCAGTCGCCTTCTCAAAAACGCCAGGAAAAAAGCCGGACTCCCGTGCTCGACAATTTTGGTCGAGACTTTACCAAACTCGCTGAAGAGGGCAAACTTGACCCCATCATAGGGCGTGAGCGCGAAATAGAGCGCGTAAGCCAAATCCTCAGCCGCCGTAAAAAGAACAACCCTGTGCTGATTGGTGAGCCGGGCGTTGGTAAAACTGCCATCGTGGAAGGCCTTGCGCTGCGCATCATGCAGAAAAAAGTGAGCCGCACGCTGCACAACAAACGCTTGGTAATGTTGGATCTGGCCGCTTTGGTGGCAGGCACCAAATACCGGGGACAGTTCGAGGAGCGCATCAAAGCCATCATGGTCGAGTTGGAGAAAAACCGCGACGTTATCCTTTTCATTGACGAAATACACACCATGGTCGGTGCAGGTGGTGCATCAGGAAGCCTCGACGCTTCCAACATCTTCAAGCCCGCCCTTGCCCGTGGCGAACTCCAATGCATCGGCGCCAGCACGCTCGACGAGTATCGCCAGTATATTGAGAAAGATGGTGCCTTAGATCGCCGATTCCAGAAAGTATTGGTGGAACCGCCCTCGCAGGAAGAGACGATACACATCCTCCGAAACATCCAGTCGAAGTACGAAGAGTTCCACAACGTCAACTATTCCGACGAGGCTATAGTAGCCTGTGTGCGGCTTAGCGACAGGTACATCACTGACCGTTTTTTGCCTGATAAGGCTATTGACGTGCTTGATGAGGTCGGTGCGCGGGTGCATTTGAAAAACATCGTGGTTCCGCAGCACATCGAAGAACTGGAAAAAGAGATCGAGGCCATTCGCGAGCGTAAAAATTACGCGGTCAAAAATCAGAACTACGAAGACGCGGCCAATCTCCGCGACCTAGAAAGCCGTCAGGTGCGCCAGCTGGATTTTTCCAAATCTCAGTGGGATGAAGAAAGCAAAGTGGCGCGCTACCCTGTAGGTGAAGAAGAAATTGCAGAAATAGTGGCCATGATGACCGGCATACCCGTCCGAAAGGTGGGTCAAAGCGAGAGCAAAAAACTGGTGGCAATGGCCGACGACTTGCGCAAAATGGTCATCGGGCAAGACGAAAGCGTCCTAAAAATATCTAAGGCCATCCAACGCAACCGTGTAGGCCTTAAAGACCCTAAGAAGCCCATTGGCTCCTTTATCTTCCTTGGCCCCACAGGGGTTGGCAAAACAGAACTGGCCCGCGCTCTTTCCCGCTATCTCTTTGATTCTGAAGACAATCTGCTGCGGATTGACATGAGTGAATACATGGAGAAATTCTCGGTGAGCCGCCTGATCGGCGCGCCTCCTGGCTATGTCGGCTATGAAGAAGGCGGGCAATTGACCGAGAAAGTGCGGCGCAAACCTTACTCCGTGGTATTGCTCGACGAGATCGAAAAAGCACACCCCGACGTGTTCAACATCCTGCTCCAAGTGCTTGACGACGGCCAACTGACCGATGGTATGGGGCGCAGGGTGGATTTCAAGAACACGATTATCATTATGACCTCAAACATCGGTGTGCGCCAGCTCAAAGACTTCGGCCAGGGCGTAGGATTTGCCACTCAGGCACGTCAGGATGCTGCGGAAAGCAATGTAAAAGTCGTGATTCAGAACGCTTTGAAAAAAACGTTTTCACCTGAATTCCTCAACCGTATTGACGATGTGATGGTGTTCAACTCGCTTGGGAAACCAGAGATTTTCAAAATCATAGACAACGCCCTTGCAAGCCTTACGCTTCGATTGAACAACATGAAATTCACCCTTGATCTTAGCGAAGAGGGCAAGGATTTTGTGGCGGAAAAAGGGTACGACCCACAGTTTGGTGCCCGACCGCTCCACCGTGCCATTCAGAAATATGTAGAAGATCCACTCGCTGAGTTCATTTTGGGTGAAAACCCAGCCGAAGGTGCTGCATTGAAGGCCACTATGAACGAAACCAAAGACGGTCTTAACATAGCGTATGCGGGAGAACCCAAAGCACTCGGCGCAGGGAGCCCCTTGGCACTGGAAGCCGAGGGTGATGTGACGGCGAGCGATAATTGATTTAGATCAAATTTCCATAAATTGAACAAAAACCGCCATTCTGGATTCAGAATGGCGGTTTTGCTTTTTATACTGGCCTTTTTTCGTCCTTTGCGAACCTAAGCCCATAGTACATTCTGCCTAAATTAGGCAAATTGATAATTTCTCCCTGCCGCTCCAGCCCGGCTGATTACCTTAGCCACAGGACACAATTTCGTGTTCTTTTACCTAAACCTATACCATTATGTCTAAACTTTCTATTTTGTTCGGTGCTCGGTGCTCGGTGCTCGGTGCTCGGTGCTCGCATTGCTATGCTTTGCCCTAATTGTCAGCCAACTTTCAGCGCAAACTGACGAGTGCGGCGTACCTGACATGACTTATTCGGAGTGGCAACTTTGATGAGCGGGTGCGTCAATCCTCAAGTAGCAGGTCTTTTTCGTTAACGGGCTTTCAATTGATACTGCTCGGGCATTCAAACCAACAGGCTCATCCCGAGGATCAATATTGATGACAGCGTTTGATGGGAATGTACTCGCGCACGAGATCGGCCATTATTTTGGCCTACTACATACCTGGCAAGGAGGCAAATTTCCAGGATTTCCTGCTATACCGGAATTTGCTCAGTATGTTCACCATCTACTTACACCAGAATTGTTTCCAGTAGTTCTGAGTACTGGCACATTTGGCTGTCATCAAACAGGCGACTACATTTGTTACACCCCGGCAGACCCGGGCAATTGTTGTGTCAGCCCCCCAGAATGTGAATACATAACTTGCCCAACAGGATTTACACATGACGTATTTGACCTCCCTTACCGTCCGGACAGAACCCTATTAATGGGTACAGGTGGTTGTAGAAATGGGTTTTCGCCGGGACAGAATCAGATTATGGTCGGAATGCTCACAGGGCACCCAGATTGGGCATTTTTATACGACGCAGAAGAGCCTACTTGTCAGATACTTCCTTATGATAGAGGTCTAGTAATAAGAAATTGTGAGGGTATATTCAAAGCAACGAATGACCCTGCTCCTCCCCAAACTCCAATGGAAGAAGTGGCACTTTCCTTGCAAAATGTAAGCAGTTTTTCCTGTGGGAATTCGACGGATGCAAATATCATTCAAAGAACTAAGTCACCCATATAAAGTCACGAAGAGCCCACCTCTTTTTTTGTAGATACTGCAAACAACGATTTCCGCCTTCTCCCCTGCTCCCCCGCAGTGAACGCAGGTAATAACCTCATAGTAGATACTATGGGCATCCTCACCGACCTCGACAGCAACCCCCGTGTCCGTTTCGGCACCGTAGACATCGGCGCTTACGAAACCCAGGACTCCTGCTTTGTCAGCAGCAGCAAGGAGCCGCCAACCGCATCGGTTACAGGAATAATATCGCCCAATCCGGCCAGTCCAGGCAGCCTTTTGAATGTTGAGGTCTTTGACATAAATCACCCAAAAATCGAGTGGGTCATGCGGGATGCCTATGGGCGGGCATTGTCGACTGGAAGTGCGTTGCTTTTGGGGAAACAGCATTTTTCTGTGGCATCTCCGGCATCTCCCGGCATGTATCTTCTTGAACTTCGTTCGGGGCAGCAGTCTGTTTGGTTGAAATTTGTGGTAATCGGGTAGGGTAGTGCGCTGTGATTTTTAGCGGTCAGACGACTTTGAGTCGTCAGACCGCGTACACCCCGTCTGACGACTCAAAGTCGTCTGACGGGTAGGCTACGAGACACGCATCAACTGTTCGGATGGCTGATCTTCACTCATCATCCTCCACCACACCCGTAGGATTGCGCTCCCACATGAGATAGGCTTTCAAGAACTCATTGAGGTCGCCGTTGAGGATCGTATCCGGGTTGTGGATTTTGTAGCCGGATCGGAGGTCTTTCACCCAACGGTCGTCCAGCACATAAGACCGTATCTGACTGCCCCATTCGATCTTGCTTTTGCCCGCTTCGATTTTGTCCTGTTCTGCTTGCCGCTTACGTAATTCGAGTTGGTAAAGACGGCTTTTGAGCATAGTCATGGCAATGTCACGGTTCCTGTGCTGGCTTCGGTCCTGCTGACATTCCGCTACAATACCGGTAGGAATGTGCGTGACACGCACCGCAGATTCAGTCCGGTTGACGTGCTGGCCACCCGCGCCAGAGGCCCGGAACACGTCCCAACGAATGTCGTCGGGGTTGACAATGATCTCAATTTCGTTGCCTTCAATGAGCGGATACACAAACACAGAGCTGAACGAGGTTTGTCGCTTTCCCTGCGCATTGAAAGGGCTGATGCGCACCAGGCGGTGTACGCCGTTTTCGCCTTTGAGCCATCCGTAGGCGTAATCGCCCCTTATTTCGATGCTGGCTGATTTGATGCCTGCGGTTTCACCTTCCTGCTCAAAAAGGTCAATGACCTTGAAGCCGTTGCGCTCGGCCCACATCTTGTACATCCGTAAAATCATGGCCGACCAGTCGCATGCTTCTGTGCCACCCGCCCCGGCATTGATGGTGAGCACGGCATTCATTTCGTCCTCTTTCTGATTGAGGGTACTGCGGAATTCGGCATCCTCCAAAATGACGAGGGTGCGCTGGTATTCCGCTTCAACTTCCTCCTCGGAAGCAAGTCCTTCCTTTTGGAATTCAAAAATCCCTTCAAGATCATCCACTTCACGGGCGAGGCTTGCGTAATCGTCGAGCCATTTTTTGCTCATACCGATTTTACGTTGAATGCCTTCTGCGCGTTTGGGGTCGTTCCAGAATGTGGGGTCAAGGGTTTGGCTGGTCAGGTCTTCAACTTCTTTGGCGCGGTTATCCACGTCAAAGATACCTCCTAAGGACCGCCAGCTTGTCTTTCAACGCTTTAAGTTGTTCGATAGTCATGGAAACGGGAAATTTTAAAATGGTGATTGGTTTATTGGTGGACTGGTGATTGGTGGACTGGGGATTGGTGGACTGGTCATACTAGTCTACCAATCACCCATAAACCAATCACCATCAAAAGATTTCGATATAAAAAACAAGTTCCGAATTGGCAGGGATTGATCCTCCTGCCGCATCTTGATCGCCGTAGCCCAGTGAGGGCGGAATGAACAAATAGGCGCGGGCACCGTGATTGAGCTGTAATACTGCTTCATCGAAGCCTGCGATCATTTGGCCGGCGCCGGCAGGGAACTGGAGTGGTTGGCGGCGGATAAAGGAATTGTCAAAAGGGGTTCCGTCTCTGAGGCAACCGTAATAGTGTACCTGGATTGGTTCGCCTTCCTGGACTGGTGCACCATCTCCAAGCTTCTCGACCAGTATTTTCAAGCCGGAGGGTCTGGCATTAAGTTCCGCATTGAGCAGCCCGGCAGTGTAAGATTTTGCTTTTGCCTGCACTTTTTGGGCTATGGGTTGTACGGCAGCTTCGAGTGCAAGCGAAGCGGCTGCTTTTTGCTCTAAGGTCACAATTTCAAGCATTACGACTTCAAAGCGGATTTCTTTTTGTTCCTTTTCTGCCGGAGGCAAATATTGGAGCATATTGTCATCCACCTCTTGAAATATGGTAAGGCTGTCGCCGATGCTCATGAGCATGGCAGCGTCCAGGAGCGGAGGGTAGTGGCTAAGTTTTTCTTCTGCTGGAGCGATGTCAAATCGGTAAGTACCACCGGGGTTTTTTTTGGAACTGCTGAGCAGGAGCTTGCCTACATATACATCCACATTCGCAATCATGGCCTCACCTCGCTGTGGCTTCTTTCCGCCTTTTTGAATGTGGTGGACATACCGATAACCATGCTCGGAAGTGGTTTGAGCTTGTGCATTTGCTATACAAAAGACAATATATGCCGCTAATAAAACTTTGAATTTCAACATTTTGAGAGAACGATGAAGTATGAAGGGTAACGATGAAGTGGACCTATCTCAAATGCAGCGTGAGCGTCCCGCTTGTAACGAGACGCTCACTTACCTGATTATTTCGGATCGCGAAAAGAATTTCTCGCAAGCTTACTGACCCATATCAATGTAGAACACCAGGTCTGTGTTCGCCGGGATGTCGGCACCTGCGCCTTTTGCGCCATAGCCCAAGCTACTGGGGATGAAGAGAATTGCCTTGCCGCCGCGGTTGAGCAGTTTCATGCCTTCATTGAAGCCGGGGATAAGTCCGCCTACTGTGAATGGGGCAGTGCCGCCACGGTCGAAGGAATTGTCGAACATAACACCGTCGGTTTTGCGAACCCCATAGTAGTGGGTCGGCACACTGTCGCCGTCCTTGATGGAGGCACCGGTACCTTGTTCGATGATAACATATTCAAGGCCGGAGTCGGTTTTTTTGAGATTTGCAAGTTTTTTGGCCTTGTAGTCAGCGAGCATGGTTTTCACGTTATCGGCTATGACCATCCCTTGTGCTTTGGCACCTTCTGCTTTTTGCGCTTCCTCCTGTTGGCGTTGTTGAATAATTTCAGGGGTTAGGATTTCCACCAATTTTACTTCATAACGGATTTCTTTGACCTCGCCAAAGGATTTAGGAATGCCTTTTTTCATCAGGGAGTCGATGGGTTGTATCACCGTGGCGCTGTCGCCTTTGGTCATTAACATAAGTGCCTCAAAAACGGCGGGCACTTTCCCTTTCATCATGCTTGAATCAGGCAGTACGATTTCTCGTGGGCCGCCTGCGTCGCGGGTGGTGCTTTGCACGAGCGAGTCGTTCACCCATGTGTTCACGCTGATGAGCACCGTGTTGCCGAAAGCGGCTTTTGGGCCTTCAAGGTTAGTGTGGTTGGTGACGCGGTTGCCAGCAGCAGTGGTCACTTCTTTGCCATTTTGGCAAGCCACTATGGTGAAGGTGAAAAGCGTCAAAACAGACAAAATCAATAAGTTGCGCATTCTTGTCGAGTTAAGTGAATGATAGTTTTAAGTTTCAAGATCCAAGTTTCAAGTGGAAAGTATCAAGTTTCAAGTGGAAAGTTTTGATACTTGTTACTCATTTTAATTTGCCAAAATCCGGTCTTTGTATTCTGGCAGTATGCTTTTGAATTTTTCAATGGTGGTTTTCAGGCTATCGTGTGAGTAGGCACCAGAAGCGTTTTTATGGCCGCCACCTTTGAAATGTTTTTTGCAGATTTCTTGTACGTCTATGTTTCCTTTTGAGCGGAGGCTAAGTTTCACTACGGTGGGTTGGTTGTGGATGAACGCTGCAATGCGAACCTCTTTCACACTCAACAAGTAGTTCACGATACCCTCTGTGTCGCCGCGCTGGATGTCAAATTCTTCGTAATCCTTTCTTGAAAGCCAAATGAGCGCGGTTTTGTATTCGGGGTAAAATTCCATTCGATTGCTGAGGCAATGGCCGAGCAATCGGAGGTTTTTTTCTCTGTTGGAATTAAAAATCATGTCCTGCACTCCTGTATCGTCTATACCGCGTTCTACCAAATCAGCTGCAATTCGAAAAACGTTGGGGTTCGTAGCGTATCGGAACGAGCCAGTATCGGTCACCAAACCTGTGTAAATACACTTGCCTACAGTATTGGGGTTGATTTTATCGCGGTCGCCAAGGCCCACAATCAATTGGTACACCAGTTCGCAAGTACTGCTCGCCGCAGGCTCCGAAATAACAAAGTCGGCAATTGGGTCGGGGTAAAGGTGGTGATCAATCATGATGCGTTGCACCTGCAGGTCGCGCACATATTCTCCAAGTTTGTCAATCCGATCCAGGGCATTGAAATCCAAAAAAATTAGCAGGTTTTTCTTGTTGATTACCTGCTTACATTCCTCGGGCTGAAGGTCCCAGATCAAAATATCGCTCGCGCCAGGTAAAGCCTCAAATTCTTCAGGGTATTCGGACGGGAACAGCACATGTACGGTGTGGCCGTGCTGTTCCAAATAGTGTCGCATGGCTAGTGAGCTGCCAATCGCATCACCATCGGGGTTGCGGTGCGAAAAGATCGCGACGTTCTTTGGAACGTGGATGATTTGACGAAGCTCGGCTGGGAATTCCATTTCAGTAGCAGTTGGCAGTGGCAGTTTTACCCACCGAAATCTTTTTATCCGCAGTAGTTTTACAGGAAGCGGGGACGTAGATGGGGGCAATTTTCCACTAATTTTCAACATCCGCCAAAAACGGCGGCAAAAGTACGCACTTCACGGCGAAACGCCCTTTTCGCCACAGATTATTTTTTTAAAAACCTTTTTTGTTACCTGTTTTGAAATATAATCTTGGAATACCTTTGCGGCCTTTTCTGGGCAATGATGAATTATGAATGATGAATACCGAGCGGGATTTCGTCTTTCCAATTTCAGGTTCATGATTCATCATTTATCATTCATCATTCATCATTAGACAAAAATGGCAAGCAACCGCACATTCACCATGATCAAGCCAGACGCAGTTCGCGCTGGCAACATTGGCAACATCCTTCAAATGATCAACGCTGCGGGCTACCGTATCGTAGCGATGAAACTCACACAACTCAGCCCTGCAAAAGCAGGCGAATTCTACGCCGTCCACAGTGCCCGCCCTTTCTATGGCGAACTCTGCGAATTCATGAGCAGCGGCCCGATCGTGGCTGCCATTCTTGAAAAAGACAACGCAGTGGAAGATTTCCGAACCCTCATCGGTGCCACCAACCCAGCCAACGCCGCTCCCGGAACCATCCGTGCCAAATACGCCACCAGCGTCGGAGAAAATGCCGCGCACGGCTCGGACAGCGACGAAAACGCGGCTATTGAGGGCGCATTCCACTTTGGCGGGGTGGATATGTTTTAAGATTGGTTATCGGAAGATTTGCGGATTTGGTGATTTGACACCCAATCAATTATCCTGCCCTCTGCAAAATGTAAAACCGCCAGTTTATAAGTATAAATCCCTCTTGACTTAACTTAGGCGAACCCCAAGTTTGATTCTGAAACAGCGAAGCCCATTGCAAATCATTGATTTGCAACGGGCTTCTTTTTGATGTTGGACTTTTGGACGATAGACGTTGGATGTTCTAAAATCCATTGTCCAACAGTCCAGCGTCTCTCAGTCCTCAATACATCATCAACTTCCGGGAAGCATTGCCGAACGGCGTTTCGAGGCGGCAGGTGTAAAAACCGGGTTCGCGAAGATCGGCGCGATGCAGCACGATATGGTTTTCGCCGGTCTGGTAGGCACCATTTTTAGCGGTTACTTCTCGTCCAGAAGTGTCAAAAATGCGGAGAAAAACATCGGCAGCGGCAGGGAGTCGAAACCACAAGAGCGTCATCTCTATAAAAGGGTTGGGCGAGTTCTGAAAAAGTTCGACGCTTCCTTCGGCGGATAAACTGGGTAGAGGTTGGGTCTGAAATTGTGCAGCGGTCATGATTTGTAGTTCGTATGCGACCGAAAGCGAAGGCGTGTTTTTCTCATAGCACGAAAACCCTTGCGGCCAAATCTGTGGCGGATAAACTGGATGGAATTTTTGGTTGTGGGCGATGTGGAGAGTAGATTCAAATGTTGTGCCAGAAAATTGGAATGACTTAGGAATGGCATTGCACCCAAGATTCCCGTCATTGATTAGTCTTTGTATGTTTGCAAGTCCAATCGCTGAATATCCCCAATATCCCAATCTCCCAATCTCCCAATATTCTTCCACAACATCATGGAAACCCTCTCCTTGCCGCGCACCCAACCAGAAATGCTAGCCGTGACCCAACGTCATCAAAGGCTCAGCATCGGTATTCCGAAAGAAACTACCCTTCAAGAGAACCGTGTGGCACTGGTGCCCAATTCTGTGGCAACCCTTGCCGCCCATGGTCATGAGGTGCTGGTGGAAGCGGGTGCGGGCGAAAAGGCGCGGTTCAGCGATTTGGATTATTCCGAGGCTGGGGCGCACATAGTACAGCATGCGGAGGAAGTGTATAAAGCCGAAGTGATACTCAAATCCGCCCCACCCACGCTGGTTGAGATTGACATGATGCGCCCAGGACAGGTCGTTGTATCGCCTATCCATTTGCCTTTGCTGAATGCCGAGTACATCAGCCGCTTGCTTCAAAAACGGGTGATCGCACTGGCCATGGAATACATCCATGACGATGTGTCTGGCGCCTTTCCCATTGTGCATGCCATGAGCGAGATTTCGGGCAACAGCGCCATCCTTATTGCAGCAGATTTGTTGGCCACCACCCGGGGCGGCAAAGGTGTTTTGCTTGGGGGCGTGGCGGGTGTGCCACCGGCTAAGGTCATTATCCTCGGTGCGGGGGTGATCGCTGAATTTGCCACCCGAACAGCCCTCGGGCTTGGCGCAGAAGTGCGTATTTTTGACAACAACATCCAGAGGATCATCCATTTGCAAAATCAGGTAGGCCGTCAGCTGCATACTTCAGTCATCAATCCACAACACCTTCAAGAGCAACTCCTCACAGCCGACGTGGCCATCGGAGCCGTCCACTCAGCCCATGCCAATGCGCCCATGCTGGTTTCAGAAGACATCGTAATGCGCATGAAACCCGGCTCGGTCATCGTAGATGTGAGCATTGACCAGGGCGGCTGTTTTGAGACCTCGGAGGCTACGACCCACGACCGCCCTACTTATGAGCGGCATGGTGTTATCCATTATTGCGTACCGAATATCCCTTCCCGCGTGGCGCGCACGGCATCGGAAGCCATCAGCAACATCCTTACTTCCATGCTCCTCATGAGTGAAACAGGAGGGATTGTGCCGCTCGTCACTTCACATGCCGGTCTTCGGAATGGGGTATATGCTTATCGGGGTACGCTCACGAATGCCCACCTGGGCGAGCGTTTTCAAATTCGGTCCACGGATTTGGATTTGTTGATTACTTCGGATTTTTGATAGAGAGGCTGTCTAAAATTTTTGTAATGAAAACTTTAGACAGCCTCCTAGAAAACAAAAACTCTGCTACCTTGCGCCGTCTCCGAATTTCCAAGAAAACGCAACTTTTCAGCCTTTTTGGAACATGAAATTTTCTGAAATCCGCCTTATTTTTACAATCATTCTGTGCATGGCAATATCTTTGCCCGCCACCTGGGCGCAGGGCAACCGCGATTACATGCGGGAGACTGGGAAAATTTACGTCGTTGTAGGCGTAATTTTACTTATCTTCCTTGGCATCGTCTGGCAGCTTGTGCGTCTGGATCGTTCACTAACCAAAATAGAACACCAACTCAACGACGACAAAAATGAGTGGAAAAATTAGTTTCTTCAAGAGCGTAGAAAACTACGTGGACAAGGCAGCCGCCTTCACCGATATCCCCAAAGGCCTTATAGAGCAAATAAAGGCCTGCAACCTTGTGCTCCAAATCCGTTTTCCCATCCGGGTCAACGGCAATTACCAAGTCATTGAAGCTTATCGGGTACAGCATAGCCACCACCGCCTGCCTACCAAAGGCGGTATCCGTTATGCAGAATCGGTTGACCAAGACGAGGTTATGGCACTCGCTTCCCTCATGACCTTCAAATGCGCCCTCGTGGACGTACCGTTTGGCGGCGCAAAAGGTGGCATCAAGATCAACCCCGCTAATTTTTCAGAAGAACAACTCCAGAACATTACCCGCCGATACACTTCTGAACTCGTCAAAAAGAACTTTATCGGTCCTGGTATTGACGTTCCGGCGCCCGACTACGGAACCGGTCCGCGCGAAATGGCTTGGATCCTCGACACATACCAAGCCCTCCGTCATGGCGAAGTAGATTCTATCGCTTGTGTAACGGGCAAACCTGTGACCCAGAATGGCATCCGTGGCCGTGCGGAGGCGACAGGTCGCGGCGTATTCTACGGCCTGCGTGAGTGTATGCGCTACGAAGATGACATGAAAAAAATTGGCCTCACCAAAGGCATCGAGGGCAAAACGATGGTTGTGCAGGGCCTCGGCAACGTGGGTAGCAACACCGCACTCATCAGCCAGGCAGAAGGCAATGTGAAAATCATCGGTGTGGCCGAACGTGAAGGTTCTATTCACGGGCCGGATGGCATTGATGTCGAAAAACTTATGGCGTTTCGCAAGGAGACTGGCTCGATCATTGGTTTTCCCGGCACCAAACACATTGGAGATGCTTCGGCGGCACTGGAACTTGAATGCGACATCCTCGTTCCGGCTGCTTTGGAAAACCAAATTACGGTTGAGAATGCCTCGCGCATCAAAGCAAAAATTATTGCGGAGGCCGCTAACGGCCCTATCACCGCGGATGCCGACCCGATCCTTATCGCCAAAGGCATTATTATACTTCCTGACTTTTTCATAAACGCAGGGGGCGTGACGGTTTCTTATTTTGAATGGCTTAAAAACCTTTCGCACCACCGCTTCGGACGATTGGAAAATCGCTTTCAACACGATGCTTACCGTCGTATTGTGATGAAAGTGGAAGAATTTACGGGCAAGACGCTTTCAGACAGAGACCGGGATTTGCTCACCCGCGGCGGCACGGAGGTAGACCTCGTGAACTCCGGTTTGGAAGATACCATGATCACGGCCTATGGCCAAATCAAGGAAACTTTCCGTCAACATCCCGACATCAAGGACATGCGGACGGCAGCGTTTGTCTGTTCTTTGAAGAAGATTGCGGGCGACTATGTTTCTATGGGTATTTTCCCATAATGGTGATTGGTTGACTGGTGATTGGTAGACTGGTATAATCGGGGTGCGACTTGTAAGCGTCGCACCCCGATTTTTTTGCTTTGATTTGGAGCGCATTTTGGGCTGGGGCATATTTGCCACTGGATATTTGGATTTTGGATTATTGTTGATAAATATTGAGAACTGAAAATCAATTCATTATTGAATCTGGTTAGGTGGAACACGGATGACACGGATGGGACACGGATTTGCACAGATTTTTAGTGCAATCTCCCAGAAATCCGTGCAAATCCGTGTCCCATCCGTGTCATCCGTGTTCCACCTAACCAGGTGCTTATTATTCAACAATACTGCCCGAATGAAATTAAATCACTTGCTCCCGATTTTACTTTTTGAGTTTTTCATTGGTGTTGCTTATGCTCAGTCTCCCCGCAAAATCGCCCTGTTGATTGCAGTGGGCGACTATCCTGCCAATTCGGGCTGGCAAAAAATCAATTCCTCCAACGACGCAGCACTGGTGCGAGACGTACTGCTCCGGCAAGGCTTTAAAGAAAAAGACATAACAATCATTAAGGAAGCGAAAGCTACGCGCAAGGGGATTCTGCAGGCCATTCAAAAACATCTGATAGATGCGGCAAAACCCGGCGACGTCCTTTATTTTCAGTTTTCAGGCCATGGTCAGCAAGTTGCCGATGATAATGGCGATGAGGTAGATGGCTTTGATGAAGCGATAGTGCCGTTCGACTCAGCCTTGCGCTACGGCGAGGGCGGCAATAAGGGCCAAAATCTAATTCGAGATGAGGCGCTTGGCCAATTATTCACTCAAGCCCGCAAACGCATCGGTCTGAAAGGCAACCTGCTGGTCATTCTTGATTCCTGTCACTCTGGTACTGGCACCAGGGGTATGGCGATTGCACGGGGCACCGACAGGATCATGGCCGATTCCAGTTACATAGCCCAGCACATCAACAAGGCGCCCGAAAAAGAGATGCTGCCGGTCGAAAATATGGAGGGTTTGGCGCCTATGGTTGCATTTTTTGGCTCCTCGGCCAGTCAGTTGAATTTTGAAACACGAGACGAACGGGGCGTTTCTATGGGTTCACTGACCTATGCTTTCTGCAAAAAACTGGGAGAAGCCGGTTCTTCGACTACTTACCGTGGGTTATTTGATCAAATCCGACTGGAAATGGCCAAAATTGCTTCGCGGCAACAGCCGCAAGTGGAAGGTACGCTGGATCAGCATGTTTTTGGGGGAAGTTTGGTAGAAACCCCCAGCTATATCCAGGTAAAACACTGTGCAAGTTCGAAATCCATTGATATTAAAGCCGGCTGGATGCACGGGTTGTATGAAGGCACTGTAGTTGGGCTTTACCCGCCCGAAACCCGCAATCCCGCAGGTACACAGGCTTTAAGAAAGGGCATCATCACCAATTCCGGGCCTTTTGAAAGCATTGTTACCCTGGACAGTGCGCTTCAAAAACAAGTCGCGGCCAATGCATGGGTGTATGTTTTGGAAAAGAACTTCGGCGATTTGAGCGCCAGTATTACTATACAATTGGACGCCAAACACCCCATTGCAAAGGCTTTAAGAGAACGGATTGTTGCCATTCCGATCATTAAGGAGGACAACAGCACAGCCGATCTTCATTTGGTTCAAAAGGGCGAAACCGTTTATCTGATGTCCGGCGATCTCATCTTAGCGGAAGCGGACGCTCATACCAGAAGCGAGATCGCTGCCGAACGATTTGTTCGAAAAATCCAATCATGGGCACAGGCGTCCTATCTCCGTGGATTACAGGTAGAAAACCGGAGCTTGAATGTAGACATCGAAATTGTGCCAGTAGAGTTAGATCCAAAAACCAAGGAGTTTAAACGAACGCTTTCAATAACCGAAAAGACCGATCATTTGGGTAATGTACGTTTCCGAAGAGGAGATGCTTTCAGGATTAAAGTGACTAATCCAGGCCCGAATGCGGTCTATTTTACCCTTTTGGACCTTTCTCCTGATAACAGTTTTCTGATTCTGGCACCCAATCCACAAGAGACCCCGGCAGAATTTCACCTTCTGCCGGGGAAAACCATTGAATTAAAACAAACTTTTGAACTGGAGCCTCCGTATGGCACGGAGCTCTTGAAGCTAATTGTAACGGATGTGCCGATAGACTTGCGTCCCATTGTTCAAGCCCGCGGACTGAATACCAAGTCAAACTCGAGCCCGCTCGAAAGGCTTTTTGCGCAGACCTATTTCAACCAGGAATGCATGACCCGGGGCGGCAAAACGGTGAACGTCTCAACGGAATCTCTGAGCATAGAAACGTTTTCTTTTATTATTGAGTAGTGCCGAAAGAGGTTTCACCTCCTCGTACCTCGGAGATGACACCTCAAAACCGATAAACGGGTTTGGGCGATATCCAGGGCAACGAAGGCGTGTACGGCCTGCAGCGGGCTTTCAAGATCGCCGGGGCGAAGTACCTTGTCATGTCGCTGTGGCAGGTGCCGGATCAGGAGACTTCGGTGTTCATGACCACCTTTTACAAGCACTGGCTGGAGGGGAAAATGACGATCCCGGAGGCGTTTCGGAAGACGCAGGGGGAGATGCGGGAGCGGTTTATCAATCCGTATCAGTGGGCAGGGTTTGTGCTGGTGGAGTAGCCCGCCTACGTCCCGAGTGCTCGGGACTATGGCGGGTAAACGGGGTTTGTGTTGGTGGAGTGATGTCCCGATACTGCGTATAAACACCTGATTTTTGAAAACGCGTGAAATTACGCATACCTGACAAAAGATATTTACCACACCTTTATTCCGAAAATATTCACCCTTTTCATCTAAAATTTTTCATAATGAAGAAGTTTTCGTTTTCTATTTTGGCTACCCTCGCTTTTTTGTTTTTTGTCACGACTTTGATGGCACAGCAGCCCGTGACGCCTGCCAAAGCGGCTAAAAAACAGTCCGCTGCGCCAGCCAGTGCAACTGAAAAACAGTCCGGTGCTGCTACCTTGCCTTATTGCGATCAGGTAGCCGGATATTACGGCCCCGACTTGCAAAAACGCGCCAACCAGGAATGCCGCACCATTCATCCTTGTATTGATTGCATTGACAAAAAAACGCAAAAGCAAACCTGCCAGCAGGTAACGCTCCATCCCGATAATTCTGCCCCATGTGGCATCGCTGTCACTGCGGTTGCGGAAGCCAAAAACCCCAGCTCCTCCCACACACCGCTGGATCAAAACGACTTTGCTTTGTCCATAATTCAAACGCCTTGCTATTTTGACGGAGTCACCCTCAAAGTGTTGGCGAACAGGATGGTTTCGACAATGCCGGATTCGCCCAAGGACTACACTTATACCTGGTCGGTGGACAACCAGCCAATGGGAAGTGCCAATTACGTTTATTGCGTTTCTGGAAGGATGGCCACCGTAAAGGTGACTCAAAATGCGACCGGGAACAGCAAAACGACGAGCGTGGTTATTTCACATGTAGAACAACCAGGGCTGAACAACAAAAAGCCAAGCGTTGAAAACAAGCCTATTGCCGGGTATCAAAAGACAAGTTGCTTCGGCGAATGCCCTTCCTACAGCGTTGAGATTTTTAACGACGGATCGGTTGTTTGGAATGGCCGCGCCTTCACCTTGCCCCTTGGACAGAAAAGGGGGAAAGTGAGCGCCGAAATCATCGCCGCAATTCAGGAAAAAGCGCGGGCCATCGGTTTCTTGAAACTGAACAACACCTATCCCGAAGAACAAATAGCAGATGCTCAGGCTACGATCGTGTACCTGCGCCTGAATGGTCAGGACAAGCAGGTTACCGACATTTTTGAAGCACCTAAGGGCCTGGATGAATTGGAAAAAATGTTTGACGACCTGATCCGGAAACAGGGCTGGGCCAAAGCAAAATCGCCCGCACCTATGCAGAAAAAACTCGAAGACCCCAACAAAGGCAACAAGGCTTCTGGAAATTAACCGGGGTTTCAAAAGATAATCCATTGGTATTGGCCGCTTACTTTCAACCTGTGAAAGTAAGCGGCCAAGTGCTGAAACACGCGCTCATTCTGAGATTTAAATCAGCCTTACCATGAGAAAGTTCTGCCTCCTTTTCTGGGCGTTCCTGCCCTTTTTTAGCCTGAACTCCCAGACGGAGAAAAGCATCACCCCTTTACCCGCCGAAGCGCAAAGGCGGGCAGCTCCAGCTCCGCCAAGGCTACGGCGGTCACCCACGCCGTTGTCATCGGCATCTCCGACTACCAGGACCCCGGCATCCCCGACCTGCGCTTCGCCGACAGGGACGCGGAAGCCTTCGCCAATTTCCTCCGCTCCCCCGCCGGGGGAAGTTTGGACAACGACCACCTCCAAATCTTGACCAACCAAAACGCCACCGCAGGCCGCATCGCCGAGGCCATGGACTGGCTTTTGGAACAGACCAAGGAGGGCGACCAGGCCATCATCTACTTCTCCGGCCACGGAGATGTGGAGCGAAAAACCGTCTCCCAGCCCGGTTTCCTGCTCTGCTGGGACTCGCCCGCAAGGGTTTACATGGGCGGCGGGACGTACTCGCTGGCCTTTTTGCAGGAAATCGTCTCTACGCTTTCGGTGCAGAACAAAGCCAAGGTCGTGGTCGTCACCGATGCCTGCCACGCCGGGAAACTCGCAGGCAGCCAAATCGGCGGGGCGCAACTGACCGCCGCCAACCTCGCCAAGCAATACGCCAACGAGCTGAAAATCCTGAGTTGCCAGCCCGGCGAGTTCAGTTTGGAGGGCGAGCAATGGGGCGGC